>Ga0256839_1001349_pt1 | contig 29939 bp, 30 predicted proteins | sample 354166metaG_FD_185968 | JGI IMG/M metagenome (GOLD analysis project Ga0256839, IMG submission 185968) | Hydrothermal vent microbial communities from Mid Atlantic Ridge, Atlantic Ocean - 354-166 | ecosystem: Environmental > Aquatic > Marine > Hydrothermal vents | place: Atlantic Ocean: Mid... | reverse complement strand
CATTCCCCTGTCATTTCGACCGAAGGGAGAAATCCTATCCCACTGCCTCCCAAGATTCCTCGCTGCGCTCGGAATGACAGGGATACTGTCATTTCCCGCTGCGCTCGAAATGACGAAGACGTGTCATTTCGACCACACTCCCCTGTCATTTCGACCACATTCCCCTGTCATTTCGACCGAAGGGAGAAATCTTGTCCACTGCCCCCAAGATTTCTCGCTACGCTCGAAATGACAATTCTCAACAGTCCAGCTTCGGCCTTCTTTCGTTTTGCTCAGGTCTGCTCCCGGGATATCGTGACCTGCATCAGATCGTACCGTTGACGATGGGATCGAAGGCGGTGAGGCTGTCCATGAGCGAGGCATTGCCCAGTCCGTGGCTGGGGAAGAGCACGGGAAACCGCCCCTGCTCGCCATGCAGGGCGAGATAGTTGAGCACCACCGTCTCCACCAGCAGGTTGACGTTGTTGGCCGCGGGACTGGAGGCGGTCTCCACCGACCCGTCGGAGCGGAAATAGCCCAGTTGCTGGTGGCGTTCCGGGCCCAGGCTGTCGCCGCTGAACAGTTGCGGGCGGCCGCCGGGGTGATAGACGAGGAAAAACGATGCGGCGGTGGATGAGTTGTCGCCGGTCCACACGCCCTTGCCGCGACCCTCGGGGGAGTCGTCCACCGTGCCGTTACTGGCCACCGAGCCGTCGCTGAAGACGTAGAGCATGAGGGGAACGCCGACCCGTGCGGCATATTCCAGGCAGGCGCCCATGCAGCGCCCGGCGCGCAGGTCGCGGATTTCGCCCACGGCGCGGTCTCCTGTGTGGTAGTCGTAGCCGCCTATGGTGATGGTGCCGGCACCGGCGAAGCCGTTGATGACCATCTTCATCACCGAGGCGGTCTTGCGGAACTCGCCGTCGCCGTCGAACTCCGCCTGGCTGAAAATGCCCGCGGGTCCCACGATGTCCGGATCCAGTGCCGGATCGAGCGTGGAGGGGTCACCGAAACGGTCCGCCAGGTCCGCGGCCTTGACATAGCCGCAGCGCAGCAGGTCCTTGATGACCGCGTCCGCCGTGACCCGGGTGTCCACGCGGCCCAGCTTCATGTCGCTGATGCGCTGGATGGATTCCATCACCGCCACGGCATCCGCTTGGTCCAGCACGCCGATGAGCTGGCCCGTGTCCACCAGGCCGGTGACGTCGGAAGGGCGGTCCACCTTGGTGGGACGGGCCGAGGCGTCGATCATGGCCGGCGGCGCCACCGAGTTGCCCCCGGACTCGGAGCTGCGCGAACCGATGAGACTCAACAGGCTGCCGTCTGCACCGGCACGGTAAATGCCGTACATGGGGTTGTGGGGGTTGTTGCCCGTGTCGTTGTCCGAGCGGGCGGGAATCACCGCGCCGTTGATGTTGGCCGCACGGCCGCCGGCCTTCTCCAGGATGCCGCGCAGAAAGGCGCTGTCGGCATGAAAGGCCAGCCCCAGGTCCGTATTGATGAAGTCGTTGCTGCCCGTCTGGGGGTTGGCGAGCGGCGGGATCATGTCGCCGGGCAGGCCCAGCTTGCTGTAGCCGGCGGTGCTGAGAAAATCGAGCTGGCCGCCCTGTCTGCCCACCAGGACGTTGGAGCCGGCGATATTGGCGCCGCCTGCGAGGTCGAAGCAGATGAAGGGGATCTTGCCCGCCCCCTGGGTGGCGATGCCGCAGCCTGTCTTGAGCGCTTCCAGGTCGGATGAGAGGGCGGCATAGGCGGCGCGGGGATTGGCAAACAGGCTGAACACCGTGGGGGCGGTCACCAGGCCCAGTCCCGCGAGAAAACCCTGGGCGATGAACTCGCGCCGGGTCATGGGGCGCCGGTGATCGGGATGGCGCAGGGGCTCGTCGGGTGAGAGAAACTTGCGTCGTCTGGCCATGGTTCTAGGTTTCCTCGTCCTGTGGTTTATCTTCGCCGCTGGTCGTCCATCACGTATCACTGGAGTACCACCACCGCGCTGCCCGGACACGTAGCCCGGATGGAGCGTAAGTGGAATCCGGGAACGGCGTTTCCCCGGATTACGACCCGGCGGGTCTGCATCCAGGCTACACGATGGCTACCGAGTTTATACAACGGTTGGTTTGCCTTTGCCGCTGGTCGTCCATCACGTATCACTGGAGTACCACCACCGCGCTGCCCGGACACGTAGCCCGGATGGAGCGTAAGCGGAATCCGGGAACGGCGTTTCCCCGGATTACGACCCGGCGGGTCTGCACCCAGGCTACACGATGGCTACCAAGTTTATACAACGGTTGGTTTGCCTTTGCCGCTGGTCGTCCATCACGTATCACTGGAGTACCACCACCGCGCTGCCCAGCACGGCGGCGCAGACGGCCTTGACCACCTCGGCGGTGCGCGCCGGGGTGTCGCAGCTCGGCGCAGGGCCGGTGGCGCAGGCCGTGAGATGGTCCGTGAGGGCGTTCAGCTCGGTTTTCACGGCTGCGGGATCGGGCTGGGTGGCCACATTGCTGCCCAGCGCGCGGTCCAGCAACGGATCGATGATCTGGTCGCGCTTGGCCGGGGTATCGAAGGCGGTGCCTGCGGGTGCGGTGAAATCGAAGCCGGCGAAAACGCTCGCGGGACTCTGCCGGCCTTTGCCGTCCACCAGGGCGCTGCAGTATTCGATGGCGAGCTGGGAGATGGCCATCTGGTGGGCGGCGAGAAAGCCCTCGATATTTTCCACGCTGGGGAGCTGCTGCTTGACGGTCGAGAACACGTTTTGCACGTCGCTCTGGCTGCTCGCCACCCCGGTGATCTCGGCCATGGTGGCGTGGATCTCGCCGAAAGTGCGCAGGCCGATATCCGGTGCCGGGTCGGCATCGGGGGGCGGAGGCGGGGCCAGCGGAGCCGGCTCGGTGACCACGTTGCTGTTGTCCCCCAGGATCTCGAAGGTCAGAAAGAATTCATCGGATTCCGGCCCCTTCTCCAGGGCGATCACGGTGCCCAGGCTGGAGAGCACCTGTCCCCCCGGGCCATAGGCGCTGCCGCCCAGGGTCACGTCCAGGTTGCGCCAGGCCTGGCCCACCACGGCCTCCTTGCCGTTGATGCCGATGCGCATGCCCTTGAGGCGGATGCCCTGGGGTTCGGCCCCGGCGTCGAGGCTGACGAAGGTGGGCTTGTAGAACAGGTAACTGTAATTGTCGAACTGGCTGACCTCGAAGAGGATGTAGCTCTGGGGCACGTCGGTGAGTTCGCTGACACCGAACAGCAGGTAGAATTTTTCGCCCACCCCGGCCTTGAAGTTCTGCAGGACCTGCGCCGGAGTCAGGGCGCGGTTGTGAATGGCCACCAGGCGCAGCTTGCCCTGCCACTGGCGGTCGCCGGAGACCTCGTTGCCCAGCACCAGGGCGAAGGTGTCGTCCCAGTCGCTGAGGTTGCCGCCGGGAATGCTGTCCATGTCACCCGTGAACTGGCCGTTGACATAGATGCGCCGGCCATTGGCGGGATCGTAGGTGACCACCACGTGTTGCTGTGTGGCCTGGAGTACCTCGGCATCGTCGGCAGTGGACAGGGCCGGTTCACCGTTGCCGTCGGTGGTGCTCGCGCGGTGCAGGAAGTCGTAATTGTAGAGCGTCTGTCCCAGGGTGAAATTGCGCGCGCCGGTCCCGCCGGAATAGCTGATGATGCGCGCCGGTCCTTCCTGGGTGACATTGGCGGGTACCACCCAGGCCTCGATGGAATACTCGCCCGTGGCGGTGATGAGGTCGTGGAGTTTCCTGCTCGCCGTCGTGCTGCCCTGGGCCTTGCCGTCCACGATATCGATGCCCCAGCCGCCGACCCAGCTCACGTTGCCGGACAGGGTGAGGTGCAGGGCGGGTTCAACGCCGCTGGTGTCGTAGACCGTGGTGCCCTGGCCGGTCTTGAATTCATAGAGGGCGATGACGTTCTCCTCCACCCGGCTGCCGCCGCTGGCGACGACCCCGTCGGTGAGGCGCAAAGCCTTGCTGAGCACCAGCTGGGGATCGGGTTGAGTGAGGGAGATGCCGCTGGAAAAGCTCTGGATGGCCGCCTCCATGGCGGCGGCGTCGGCCTGGCAGTCGTCGCTCCAGCAATTGTGGAATTCGCTGCGCAGGCGCACCACCAGGCGTGAATTGGCCGGGGTGTCCAGGTCGATCTTGGCCTTGGCCGCTTCATAGGCGGTGGCCACGTCGGTGCCGGCGAAAAACGGCGCCTGCGGCGTCGCGGCGCCCTCACTGTGACAGCCGGCGCAGTTTGCGGTGAGCAGGGGATGGACGGTGTTGCCGAAGTCCGTGGCATCCGCGGGGAAGCTCTTGCTGGCACCCGGTGCCTTTTCCACCGGGGCCTTGAGCTGTATCTGGCGCCCGCCGCTGACAGTGCCACCGGCCCAGGCCTCGATGTAGGCGGTGATCACGGCGCCACAGGCGCTGTCGGCATCCAGCCAGCAATTGTGGCCGCCCGCCACCTTGACGGCCAGCCGCGACGCCGCAGGCTGCGCCAGGTTCACCAGGGGATTGGCCTCGGCGTAGGCGAGGTTGATGTCGTCATTGCGCACGAAGGCCGGCGCGGCGGGGCCGTCCTGGCTGTGGCAGGCGCCACAACGGTTGGCGGCACTGAGATTGTCCCAGAGATTGAGCTTGAAGCGCTGTACGTCGCTGGTGGCGGGTGCCGGCCCCGTATAGCTCACGGCCTGGGTGTTCCCGTCGAGATCGGGCCGCGGCGCTGTTCCCGCACCGCCACCGCAGGCTGCGAGGAGCGCCGCGGCGAGGGGCAGCAGGCGCAGATGGCGAAAAAGAGCACCCGGTCGCATGCTCAGTCCCCCATGCAATACACGGCCGTCTTGGCGAAGACCTGCTTGAGGTTGTAATTGCTGGTCTTGAAGGCCGCCGTGATGACATCGATCTGGTTGCGGTCGGCGCTGTTGCCGGGTTCGCGCAGGCACATCGCGCGAAAGACCTTCTGTACCTGGCAACGGGCAAAGGCCTCGCTGTTTTCCAGCTCCATGCCCAGGGACTTGGCACCGCTGCCGCTGCCGGGCAGTCCGCCGTCCCAGCCCAGCAGGGCATTGGGGCCGCTGCGCCAGTAATTGTCCCAGCGGTCGTCGGGCGTGACATAGCCGTATTTGAAGTTGTCGGCATTGATGAGGTACTTGGGTCGCACCGTCCCCGGGGTGTAGATCAGCCGGCCGGCATCCTCGTCGTAGTCGTAATAGGCAAAGGCCTGGGCCATGGGATCCATACCGCTGTGGCAGCCCGCGCAGCTGTTGAGAAAGATGCGGCTGTCGCCACCGGGGCTGCGGGAGACGTCCTGGCGGATGCGGTCCGTGGGGCGGGTGTTGTCCTTGATCTGTTCCAGGTCGGTGCACAGGTGGTTGAGCAGGGTGAAGCGGAACATGGCGCGGTTGGTGCCCGCCACGAAGAAGGCCCGGGCGGCGGCGCGAGTGGTCATGACGCCCGCCGTGGCGGCGGCGGGCAGGCCGGTGACGGCCGACTGGGTGGTCCGCACCAGGGCGGTCTTGAGATCGTGGCCCTGGCTTTCCAGGGCTTCGTAGTGATCGTTGTTGCCGGTGGAATAGGGCGGCAGCCCCAGGCCGGGATCGCCCACATAGAGGATGTCGGCGGAAAGCAGGGTGTTGAAGGGTACTTCATCGCGCACCATGCCGATCACCGTGGCGGTGTAGTCGTTCAAGGGGGCGAAGGCCGTCTGTTCCTCGTTGGTCCAGGGGGTGACGAAATGCTTCAGGGTGACGTTGTAGAAGGCGCTGTGTTCCATGGCCGTGAAGGCGGCATCCTCGGCGCGACCGGCCATGATGTCGGCGGCCATGCTGTCCAGCACCGCGGCGCCGGGCGGGACGCCGGCGATGCGGTCGTGGAGGCGCTTGGCCTGCTCCCGCGGTCCGCCCCAGGCGGCGTTGCCGCTCCCCAACGGCAGGAGGATGACCAGCATCAGCGCGGGCAGCAGGGTGCGCGAGACCCGATGGGAAATTCGCTTCATGAGTCGTTTTGCTCTATCGTTGCGTGTTTTCGACGGCCCGGCCTGCCGGATCCGGGCGGGATGTGCCAGGGCGGCCGACGTGTTGTCCGGATTATGCCTGATGTCACTGAAGTTTTTGTGATTGGCTGCGCAGTTTGTCTCTCTCCTCCCGGCCCATAATGCAAAGAGTGACGGGGTTCGCTCCGGGGGGTGTCTTGCCGTCTCAATGAGGGACTCTGGCTTGCCCGGGGAGAAATCGGGGACGACCTGTCGTTTCCACCAGGTTTCCACCAGTATTCAGTTGCCATCATCGGCAGACGATGAAAGCGGTGCATGGGTTGCGGTGAAAATGCGTTTCGATGGGCAATGCGGGGTGAGGCGGGCGCTGATCCGGCTCCTGGGCGGGTCCATCCTGCTGCTGTCCGCCTGCGGAGGCGGCGGCGAGGGCGCCGATCCCGTGGTCGAACGGTTCGGCATCGCCTACGTGGTGCGTCCATTGCCGGCGGAAGGGGACTGGGACGACAGCCGCGAGCTGCTGACTTTCCAGGCCGGTGCCGATCTCTATTACCGGGATCTCGCGGCGCCGGGTGCGCGCGCCCGCAATATCACCGCTGCCGTGACCGGCGGGCAGGGCGATGTGCGGGATGTCTCCGTTTCCCATGACGGCACCCGCCTGCTGTTCGCCCTGCGCCTGCCGGAGATCGAGGGGGCCGATCCCGAGGACCAGCCCACCTGGAACATCTGGGAATACGACATTCCCGCCGACAGCCTGCGGCGGGTGATCGCCTCGGACATCACCGCAGAGGGCGGGCACGACCGGGCGCCCCATTACCTGCCGGACGGCCGCATCGTCTTCGTCTCCACCCGCCAGCGCCGGACCCGCGCCACCCTTTTGGACGAGGGCAGGCCCCAGTTCGCGGCCCTGGAGGAACGGCGCCGCGAGCCCGCCTTCGTGCTCCATGTGATGGATGCCGACGGCGCCAATATCCGTCAGTTGTCCTTCAACCCCAGCCACGACCGGGATCCCGTTGTGCTGGCCAGTGGCGAGATCCTGTTCACCCGCTGGGACAACATGGGGGGGCGCAGCCAGATGAGCCTCTATCGTATCCGTCCCGACGGCACGGGCCTGACAGTGGTCTATGGAGCCCACAGCCATGAAGGTGAGGAGGGGCGGGTGCAGTTCCTGCGGCCCTGGCCCCTGCCCGACGGCCGGATCCTGGCGCTGCGCCGTCCTTTCCGCAGCGACTACGGCGCCGCCGAACTGGTGCTCATCGACATCGAGAACTACACCGACCGCGAGCGCCCCGTCGGCGGGGTCACCCCGGCGAACGGGGCCGAGACCGAAGCCACGCAGATGAATGTGCTGCTGGACGGAGGCCCCTCGCCGGGCGGGCGTTTCAGCGGCGCCTATCCCCTCTGGGACGGCAGTGCCCGGCTGCTCATCGGCTGGGCCCCCTGCAGGGTGCAGGATGAGGGCGGCCGTATCCTGCCCTGCACATCGCAACGCCTTGCCGATGACCGTTACAGCGAGGCAACCCCGCTGTATGGGCTGTACCTCTACGACATGGGGAATCACACCCAGGTGCCTTTGCTGGTGCCCGAGGAGGGTGTGATGTACACGGACATGGTGGTGACCCAGGAGCGCCCCCCGCCCGCCATCCTTCCCGATTACACGCCGGATCCGGTCCTGGCCGAGGAGGGCAGCGGCGTGCTCCACATCCGCAGCGTCTACGACTTCGACGGCGTTTTCAATGGCCTCGGCACGGGGGCTTCGGGCCTGGCCGAACTGGCAGATCCCGCGCGGAGCACGGCGGACGAGCGGCCGGCCCGTTTCCTGCGGGTGGTCAAGGCAGTGCCCCTGCCCGGCCGGGACCTGGTGGAGCTGCGCGGCGCGGCCTTCGGTCGCAGCAGCGGCCAGCTGATGCGCGAGATCGTCGCCTACGCGCCCATCGAGCCCGACGGCTCGGTGAGGATCAAGGTGCCCGCTGACGTACCGCTCGCGGTGAGCGTGCTGGACAAGAGGGGGCGGCGCCTCACCGCCCGCCATCAGAACTGGATCCAGGTGCGCCCGGGGGAGACCCTGACCTGCAATGGCTGCCATGACCACGCAAGCGGCGCGCCCCACGGCAGCGGGCGTGACGCGCAGGCCCTCAATGCCGGGGCTGCGACCACGGGCCTGCCCTTTCCCAACGCCGATGCCGCCCTGTCCGCCGAGATGGGCGAAACCATGGCGCAGACCCGCACCCGCCTGGTGCCGGACGCCCTGGTGCCCGGCATGGACCTGGTCTTCGAGGACGTGTGGACGGACGAGATCGCGGCAGGGCGTCCCAGGGATGCGTCCCTTGCCTACCTTTATGCCGACCTGGCCACGCCCGCACCGGCGAGCGCCGCCTGCCAGGGTCAGTGGCGGCCTTCCTGCCGCATCGTCATCCATTACGAAACCCACATCCATCCGCTCTGGGCGCGCGACCGGGGCGCGGACACCTGCACGGCCTGTCACAATACGCGGGACGCCATGAACAATCTCCAGGTGCCGGCGGCACAGCTCGATCTCAGCGACGGCGCTTCCAGCGAACAACCCCTGCATTTTCGCGCCTATCGCGAGCTGCTGTTCAACGACAACGAGCAGGAAATCGTCATGGGAGCGCTCCAGGACCGCCTGGTGCAGGCCACGGACGGGCAGGGCAATCCCCTCTTCGAGACCGACGAGAACGGCGAACTGATCCTGGATGCCCAGGGCGATCCCATTCCGGTGATGGTCACGGTGACGGTGCGTCCCGTCATGTCCACCGCCGGCGCGCTGGCCAGCGACGGTTTCTTCAGGCTTTTCGAGCCCGGCGGCAGCCACGAAGGCCGCCTGGACCCCGCCGAGCTGCGCCTCATCGCCGAGTGGCTGGACCTGGGGGCCCAGTATTACAACGACCCCTTCGCGGTGCCGCCGCCATGACGATGGATAGTGCAAATGCCGCGTCTTCGCGCAGGCGCGACGCTTCGTTCCAGGGATACCATGAAACTTCCGGGTAAAGAATACATGCCATGGGCCGGATAACCCGCAGAGGAGAAGGGCGCGACCTGCGCAGGGTGGTCTGGCTGCTTATCGCGTGCGCCCTGCTGCCGGCGGGTGTCAGCCGGGGCGGGGCGCTGCTGGAGGTGATCGTGGCCGGGCCTTATCTGGAATTGCACACGGGGCCCGGCAGGGCCTATCCCGTGACGCATGTGGCGGAACGAGGTGCGCGGCTGGTCATCCTCAGGCGCCGCACCGGCTGGTACAAGGTGCGGGTGGCCGCAGGCCGCTTCACGGGCCGGGAAGGCTGGGCGCCGCGGGCGGCCATGGCGCGCACCCGTGTGAATGCCGGGGCTGGCGGATCTGGTGCAGGATCCGTCGCAGGATCTGAGACAGGTATCCCTCTGCCCATGGAAGCACCCGGGCGGGATGCGTTCAGCAGGCGGCGCTGGGAGCTGGGCGCCCTGGGCGGCGATTTCGAGGGCGCGAACGTCATTGCGCTGTATGGTGCCCGTGGTTTCTCGCCCCACCTGTCGGTGGAGATCTCCGCCGCCCAGGTATTGGGCGAATTTTCGGACAGTCTGCTGGTCCAGGCCAACGTGGTGATGCAGCCCTTTCCGCGCTGGCGTGCCTCGCCCTTTTTCACCCTGGGCACGGGCATCATCGACACCAATGCCCGCAAGACGGTGGTGGAGGCCCGCGACAGCACGGACCAGCTCAGTCACGTCGGCGTGGGCCTGCGATTCTACCTGGGACAGCGCTTTCTGTTTCGCGCCGAATACCGCAATTACGTGATCTTCACCAGCAAGGACGACAACAAGGAAATCGACGAATGGCGGGGCGGTTTCGCATTTTTTCTCTGAAAGCTCCGGGCCTGTTGATCGGCATGGTACTGCTGGCCATGTCCTCGGCAGGCGATGCCCGGGAGCGCCTCATCGAGCCGCAGCCCGCGCGCCGCAACATCCAGGTGCCGGAAATCGATACGGAGAATTTCGAGGCAGGCATCTTCGGCGGCGTCATGAGCGTGGAGGATTTCGGCACCAACCCGGTCTATGGTGTCCGCCTGGCCTACCACATCACCACGGGCCTGTTTGCCGAGGCCGCCTATGGCCAGACCGGGACCGGCAAGACCAGTTACGAGGTGCTGAGCGGCGGCGCCCGGCTGCTCACGGACGACGAGCGCCGCTTGCGTTACTACAACATTTCCCTGGGCTACAATCTCCTGCCCGGCGAGACCTTCCTGACCCGCAACCGCGCCTTCACTTCGGATTTCTATGTCATCGCCGGTCTCGGGACCACCGAGTTTGCGGGAGACAGGCGCTTCACCCTCAATTTCGGCGCCGGCTATCGACTGCTGGCCACGGACTGGCTGGCCGTTCATGTGGACATGCGCGATCACTTGTTCGACATGGATCTGCTGGGAGAGGACAAGCGCACCCACAACATCGAGATCAGCGGCGGCCTGACCGTGTTCTTTTGAGCAGCGGGTGCGCGATGCGGGATGAGTGCCTATTAGGCCGTTTCTCATCACTCGTCCTCCATCACGCATCACCCCATATCGTTGAACATCGACAGACGAGGTGAGACATGAACTGGAACGCGAAAACCTTGATTATGCTCCTGCTCCTCCTGCTGGTCACGGGACCGGGATTTGCCAGGGAGGTATCCGGCGCGGCGCCCGATTTCACCCTCAAGAGCCGCAGCGGCGAGAACCTGAAGCTCAGCGAATTCCGCGGCGAGGTGGTGATGATCAATTTCTGGGCTTCCTGGTGCGGGCCCTGCCGCCAGGAGATGCCGCTCCTGGACGACCTGTACCAGCGTTACCACCCCATGGGGTTCACCATCCTCGGTGTGAACGTGGACCAGGACCGGGAGGCCGCCCTGCGCCTGCTGAAAGAGATTCCCGTGAATTTTCCCATTCTGTTCGACGAGGACAACAAGGTGTCCGAGCGGTACGAACTCATGGCCATGCCCAGCACGGTGATGGTGGACCGGGACGGCAACATGCGCTTCGTCCACCTGGGTTACCTGCCGGGTTACGAGCAGGAATACGAGGCCCAGATCAAGGCCCTGTTGCGGGAATAGCATCAAAATCAATATTTCAGGCCATGAGAATCAGATGGGTAGAGACGGGTAGCCCGGATGAAGCGAAGCGGAATCCGGGGAGAGGCCGCATCGGGCTGTGCATGCCATGATACAGGTGATTATCGAATAGAACGATGCCGGAACAATATCAGGCCATGAGAATCACCACGTTGACGCTGATATCGATGCTCCTGCTGGGCGGTTGCGCTCTCAAGCCCTGGGTGAAACCCTACGAGCGTCATCGTCTGGCGGACCCCATCATGAGCTTCAGCCGCGATCCCGTCTCCAGTGCCTACAGCAATCACGTTTACGAGGCGCGCGAGGGTGCGCGTGGCGCCGAGGGGAGTCAGGGAGGCGGGTGTGGCTGTAACTAGACCGCGTTTCCTGTACCGGCTCCTGCCCGTCCTTCTGGCCTGCCAGGGGCTGCTGGTGCCACTGCTGGCCGCGGTGCTGCCGGAGGACCGGGCCGATGCCCTGTACCATTCCTACCGCGGCGGTGGCCTGGAAGTCAGCGGTCCCTCCATCCTGCTGCGCAAGCAGATCGGCAAATACAGTTCGCTCTCCGCCAACTATTACGTGGATTCCATCACCAGCGCCTCGATCGATGTGGTGACCTCGGCCAGTCCTTACGAAGAACGGCGTGAGGAAAAGAGCGTGGGCGCCGATTTCGTCTTCGACAAGACCCTCATGGGGCTGGGATTCACTACCAGTTCCGAGAACGACTTCGAGGCCCGTTCCGCCGCCTTCAGCATCAGCCAGGATCTCTTCGGCGACCTCACCACGGTGAGCCTGGGCTATGTGCGCGGCTGGGACGAGATCGGCAAGACCGGCGATCCCGCTTTTTCCGCAAAGGCCGACCGCCAGCGCTACCGCATCGGCGTCACGCAGATCCTGACCAGGAATCTCATTCTCGCCCTGAACTTCGAGACGGTCACCGACGAGGGTTATCTCAACAATCCCTACCGCTCAGTGCGCTATCTCGATCCCGCCAGTGCGGTGGGGTACAGCTTCGAGCCCGAGGTCTACCCCCGTACCCGCACCAGCAACGCGGTGGCCTTGCGCGGACGCTATCATCTGCCCTACCGCGCCTCGCTCCTGGGCGAATACCGTTATTACCAGGACAGTTGGGGAATCGATGCCTACAACGTGGCCATAGGCTACACCCATGCCTGGCGCGATCGCTGGCTGTTCGATGTCAAATACCGTTATTACACCCAGGGCCGCGCCGATTTCTACAGCGATCTTTTTCCCTACCGCCAGGCCCAGAATTTTCTTGCCCGTGACAAGGAACTGAGCAGTTTCAGCACGCGCACGTTGGGTATTGCCGCAAGCTATGAATTTAAACCGCATGGCCTTCGTTCCATCGACCGCGGCAGCCTCAACATCGCCTACGACCGGATCTATTTCGACTACGACGACTTCCGCGACATCACCAGGGGCGGCGCACCCGGCACGGAACCCCTGTACCGCTTCGATGCCGACGTGCTGCAGCTTTACCTGTCACTGTGGTATTGAGTGTCCCCCCTTTTACCGATGGTGGATATTGGGCCGGTTTCAGGGCAGAATCTTGTCCTGGGACCTGGGCGAGGGAGGGCAGGACATGGGTGCGGATTTCGAAGACTTTCTCCTCGACAACATGCACAGTGTGCTGGTGTTCATCGAGGTGCTGTGGGTAGGCGGTTTTCTCGCGATATTCGTGGTGTATTTTCTGATACGCCATCATATCAAGAAACGCAGGCAGGCAGAGGCCCGGGAGACCCAGAAATTTCCGCCGCCGCCGGAGTGAGGAGGGGTCCTGTCTGCTGCCCGGCTTGTGACGTCGATGCGGCGGGCCGCGCGTTCAATCGCCGTCCTTTGCGCAGCGGAATCCCACGTCTTCTCCTGCCATTTCCGGTTCCGCGAATTGCCGGGTGGCGCCGCGGAAGAAGTAGCTCAGGGCGTAGTGACCGATGCCGCCGCCTCCCCGGATGACTTTCATCTTCTCTCCGAAATAGGGGCTCTGGTAATCCGAACCTGGATAAGGGTGGTACCAGTCGGCGACCCATTCCCAGACGTTGCCGGCCATGTCGTAGGCGCCATAGGGTGATTTGTTGCGCGGATAGAAACCCGTGGGTGCGATGCCGTCTTCCCAGTCGCTGTCGTCGCCGGTGTTGGTGATGGTGATGTCCCATTCGTTGCCCCAGGGAAACTCCAGTCCTTCCGGGCCGCGGCCGGCCTTTTCCCATTCAGCCTCGGTGGGCAGGCGCTTGCCCGCCCAGCGGCAGTAGGCATCGGCGTCGTCCCAGGTGACGAAGGTCACGGGATGATCGGCCTTGCCCGGGGGGTAGGTACGGTTGCGAAAATGATCAGGGGGAGCGCCGGCCGGTCTCGTCAATGAAGCGTTTGTACTGGAGATTGGTCACTTCGTAGATATCGATATAGAAGGCGGGCAGATACATGGTATGTTGTGGACCTTCATCAGGCAGACGGTTGTCGGTGCCGCGGATGAAGGGACCTGCGGGGATCAGGACCATGTCGTTGGGCGCATCGCCCAGGCGCGAGTCTTCCGCGTAGAGGGGATAGCGCATGCCGCTGTCGGGGTTCAGCGGTGTCCCGGGAACGAAAGCCGAAAGTTCGGACTCGGCGGGGGAAGGTGTTTTGTCCCGCAGGGCGGGGCGGCCCGGCGCCGGCACACCGCTGTGACATTGCCTGCACCGGCCGGCATCGGTCAGGGTATCGAAGTCGATGGCACTGCGATGACAGTCTGTGCATTGCGCGAGGCCATGCACGTGATCGCCAGGGCGCGGCTCTGCAGCGAGGTTCCAAGGGAGCGATAACAGAGCCAGGAGCAGGGCCATCGGACGGAGAGGCATGTTTGTTCAACATATATTTAATTTTCAATAAGTTAAATTATATTCTCCGATGTTTTTATTGTTTTTTTGCAGGAGGAGCTCGAAGGCTTCGTGGCCAGGAGGCGCTCCTGCCGGGTAGGCACATGCACCACAGCCGGCGCAAAGGGCTGTCACGGCCTTCTCTCTTTCTGCAGGAGAAGAAAAGGTGTTGCAGGCCCGGCACGATTTTCATCATTTTTTCCAGGCCGCCATTTTGGAGGCTCGGGGAGACGGCGTCCATGAAACACACGACACCAGCCGGTCAAACCCGGCACAAGGTCAAGCGACGGGACCGCAGTGCCGCCTGGGTGTTGCCGATAAGATTGGCGTTGGCAGCGGGATTTCGGAGTATGATGCGTTTACTATCGATTGTCTTAGTATAGCGAGATGCCCCGACTCAGAGGCGCCCGCAGGCGCAGACACTTTTGTGTACCCGAGCTTGCCGAGGGGCATGAGCCTTTCCGCCTATACGACGAGGGCGACGAACTTTACGATGACATGTTGCATTCCATTGCCCGGGCCCGCGGTGCCATACGCCTGGAAAGTTATATCTTCGCCCCAGACGAGATCGGCTGGCGTTTCGCGGAGGCCCTGGCCAGGCGCGGCGACGAGGGCCTGCGGGTGCGGGTCCTCATGGACGCAGCCGGTTCTCTTTTCTGGCATTCCCGCAGACTGGCGCGTTATCTGCGCGCCCATGGTGTGCGGGTGCGCTGGTTCCACCGCTGGAACTGGCGCCGCCCGCATCGCTACAATCACAGGGATCATCGCAAGCTGCTGACCATCGACGAAGATCATTTCTACCTGGGCGGTTTCAATATCCACCGGGAATGCTCCCGCGCCGTCTATGGCGAGCAGCGCTGGCGTGATACCCACGTGCGCCTCGACAGCGAGTTGACCGCGGTGGCCAATCGCATGTTCGACCGGTTCTGGAAGGGCCGCAAGCGCTGGGTCGTCAAGGGCCCGCCACGTCCCAACGTGCTCCTGCCCAATCACAACGGGCGTTGTCGCCATGCCCTGCAATGCCTTTACATGGAAATATTCCGTCATGCCCGTCATCACATCTATCTCACCACGCCCTATTTCGTACCCGACCACCGTACCCAGCAGGCGCTCATGGACGCGGCGCGCCGTGGTGTCGATGTGCGCCTGCTGGTCCCTGCCAAGAGCGACGTGACCTTGACCCGCTGGGCGGCGCAGGCAGCCTACGGGGGACTGCTGCGCAACGGGGTACGCATCTTTGAATACCAGCCTCGCGTTTTGCACGCCAAGACGGCGGTCGCTGACGGCGCATGGGCCACGCTCGGCACGGCCAACCTGGACTATCGCAGTTTCTTCATGAATTACGAATTGAACCTCGTCAGCCGGGACCCGGCATTGTGCCAAGGTCTGGAGGCGTATTTCGAGCGGGATCTGGCGGAATCCGTGGAGATTACGGTGGGCAGGTGGGCACGGCGTCCCTGGAGCAGACATTTCCTGGAAATGATAGGATGGCTGGCGCGGCGCTGGCTGTGAGGGAAGCGGGCGCCAACACTGCTGCGGAGAAGCAGGATAAACGGATGAAGACGCTGCGAAGACTGTTGCAGATCGCCTGGGCCATCGGCGGTCATTTCCTGTGGTGGGGGCTGGTGCGCCTGCACCTGCTGCGGCCCGTGCAGACGCCGGCACGCCGCCTGGCCGCCGTGCTGGAGGGACTGGGAACCACGTTTATCAAGCTGGGACAAGGGCTCAGCCTGCGCCGCGACATCCTGCCGGATGAGTATGTTGAGGCTCTGCAGAGTCTCCAGGACCGGGTGCGTCCTTTCCCCACCGAGGTGGCGCGGCGCGAGATCGAGTCGGCCCTTGGAAATCGTATCGAGGAGCTGTTCCGGGAATTCGAAGACGAACCCATGGCGGCGGCCTCCATTGCACAGGTCCACAGGGCCGTGCTGCCTGACGGGCGCAAGGTGATCGTCAAGGTGAGACGTCCCCGCCTGCGCGAGGAAGTCTTGCGGGATACCCGCCTGCTGCGCTGGGTTCTGCAGGTGGTGGTACTGCTGGTGCCGCGTCTGCACCAGTACGACCTGCTGGAAATCGTACGGGAGAGCGGTCTCAATCTGCTCAAGGAGCTGGACTTCCGGCAGGAGATGCGCCACATCCTGCGCTTCCAGGCCGCCTTCCAGGGCTCGGAGACGATCCACATTCCCGCGGCGGTGCCCGCATTGTGCACCGAGTCGGTCCTGGTGCAGGAACGCAGCGGCGGCCGCCTCGTCACCGATCCCGCGGTACGCTCCCAGGGTCCGGAACTGGCGGTGAATTTCTTCGATGCCTACCTTCACCAGCTGTTCGTCATGGGGCTGATCCATGGCGATCCCCATCCCGGCAATCTCTTCATCATGGACGACGGCAAGATCTGCTTCCACGACTTCGGCCTGGTGGGCTATGTCGACAAGGCCACCCGGCGCAGCCTGGCAGCCTATTTCCTCGCACTCATCAACCAGGACGGAGAATGGCTGCTGGATGCGTATCTGGATCTGGGCATGCTGAGCGAGGAGGTGGATCGCCACCAGGCGCAGCGGGGGCTGGAAGAACTGATGCAGGAATATGCCACCCTGCCGCTGAAGGAGTGGTCGCTCGCGACGGCGATGCTGGCCGCCGTGCGCATGGGCTGGGGATACCAGCTGCGCCTGCCCTACAATCTCCTGATTCTCATGCGCGCGCTCTTCCTCATCGATGCCACCCTGCGTACCCTGGACCCGGAATTCAACGTGATCGCCTATCTGCAGGAGCGGGGCGCCACGCTCATGCGCACGGCGCTCAAGGAAGGGAGCGACTCCAGCCTGGCCCGGATGAAGTATGAGGCCCTGGTGCTGGGCCAGGAACTGCCGGGCGCCGTGGCACGACTGCTGCGGGGTGTGCGCGAGCACGGACCGGAGATTCCCCTGCGCCATCACGGCCTGCGGGACTTCGAGCAGCACATGGACCGCAGCAGCAACCGCATCGCCCTGGCGCTGGTGGCCCTGGGGCTCTACATCGCCGCTTCCCTGCTCGCCCAGGGGGACATCCAGCCCCTGCTGGGCGGCATGCCCCTGGTGGCCGTGATCGGCTATGGCCTGGCCCTGTGGGTGACCTACCGCCTGTTGCGCGGCATTTCCCGCTCCGGACGATTGTAGCCTGCAGCCCACGCCGACCCTGCATGGAATGGTTTGCCCTGACCTTGATCAGCGCCGTCACGCTGGCGGCGGCCGATGCCTTGAGCAAGAAATATTTTCAGGGCCACAGTGGCTGGGAACTGTTGCTGCTGCGCTTCGGGGTGCCCGGACTGCTGCTGCTTCCCGTCGCCTGGCTCAATCCCATTCCACCCGTACCGGCGGCCTTCTGGGGGGGCATGCTGCTGCTCGTTCCCCTGGAACTCATCGCCATGTGGTGCTACATGGTGGCCATACGCGACTGCCCCCTCTATCTCACCTTGCCTTACCTGGCCTTCACCCCGGTCTTCAACGTGCTGACGGGTTATGTGGTGCTGGGGGAGACGGTCAGCGTGACGGGTTTTATCGGCATTCTCCTGGTGGTATGCGGCACCTACCTGCTCAACCTGGAGCGTTTCCGCTTGTCATCGTGGCGCGGCTGGCTGGCGCCCCTGCGGGCCGTCCTGCACGAACGCGGTTCGCGTCTCATGTTGCTGGCCGCTGCCATCTACAGTCTCACCTCGGTGTTCAGCAAGCAGGTGATGGGGTATGCCACGCCGGCGAGTTTCGGACCCTTCTATTTCGTGACCCTGGGCATGGTGGTGATATTCCTCACCACCTTGCGTGCGCCACGCAGCCTGAAACTGCTGACGCGCCGTCCCGCTCCCCTGCTGGCCGTGGGTGGCTTGATGGCGCTGATGGTGGTGACCCATTTCCTCGCCATTGCGCAGGTAGAGGTGGCCTACATGATTGCAGTGAAACGCAGCAGCCTCTTGTTCGGCATCGTGTTTGGCGCCTTGCTGTTCGGTGAGCGCCACGTGGTGCGCCACTTTGTTGCAGGCGCTCTCATGGTGGCCGGTGTGGTATTGATCTTGAGTTAGGGATCTTGAGTTGGGGGAGGCGGATGAACAGCGGCATGGTCGTTTTCCTGTGGCTTGTGACGGTTTTCTCCCTGCTGGCCGTGCTGTTCTTGCGGCGCCGGCGCGGGGACCGTTTCCAGGCAGGGAATGTCCTGCTGCATTACCGGGATGAGGGTTGGGGGGAACCGGTAGTGCTGCTTCATGGACTGGCCGTCAACAGCGATCTCAACTGGCGCCTGACCGGCATGCTGGCGTACCTGCGACGCCATTTCCGGGTCATCACCCTGGACCTGCGCGGCCACGGCCTGAGCGACCGTCCCCGCGATCCCGCGGCCTATGGTCAGGAACTGGCGCACGACGTGTGCCGTCTGCTGGATCATCTGGGCCTTCCCCGCGCCCATATCGTAGGGTATTCGCTGGGTGGCTTCATTGCCCTGAAGGCGGCGGCATGCCACAGTGACCGCCTGTGCAGCCTGATTTTGCTTGCCGCCGGCTGGGAACGTCCCGACGACCAGGCCCTGTTCCGCGGACTCGACCGCTGTGCCGACGATCTGTGTGCGGGCAGGGGTATTCGTGCCCTGGCCGTGGAAAGGTTTCAACCGGGCCGGTTCCATCGGGCATTGCTGTGGTGCTACACACGGCTCATGACCGACCGACAGGCCCTGGGGGCGCTGGTGCGTAGTCTGCGCCGGTTGACTGTCTCGGAAGGCACCTTGCGTGAATTGAAAGTGCCGGTCTGTGTCATCGCCGGGGAAGCCGATTACCTGAGGCCTGCGGCGGAACGCCTGCGGGATCGCCTGCCGGGTGTGGAATTTTACCTGTACCCCGGCGCTGGACACATCAGTCTTGCGTGGCGGCGGTCGATGTGGCAGCGCGTGGAGCGCTTCTTGCTCCAGCATCGTTGCCCGTTATAATCGCCGGAGCACGTAAAGAGAATATATGTCGATGTGGCCACAACCCGAAGGAGAAGACCATGAGCAACCAACTGAACCTGGATGCCCTGCTGGAGGGTTTCAAACAGCAGGCCGACGAGATCCGGCTGCAACTGCACCTTGCCAAGGCCGAGGCGCGGGACGAGTGGGAGGAACTGGAAAAGAAGCTGGAGGAGTTGAAAGTCAAAGCGGACATCGTGCGCAAGGAGGCCGGGGAGGCCTCGGAGGACGTCCTGGAAGCGGCCAAGCTGGTGGCCGAGGAGATCAAGAACGGTTTCGAGCGCATACGCAAGTCACTTTGACGGTGCTGGAAATCATGTCGTGCTGTTCCCTGTTCGCCCCTGCCCCGGTTGCAGGAACTGCCCCGATGATCCGTAAGGCAACATGACGGCCCTGTTGATCCTCCTGCATCTGTTGTCCGCGGTGGTCTGGGTGGGGGGCATGTTCTTCGCCTACCTCATTCTGCGCCCCGCCGCCGTTACCGAACTGGAACCGCCGTTGCGGCTGCGCTTGTGGCGCCGCGTGCTGTCCGCTTTCTTTCGCTGGGTATGGGCCGCCGTGGTGCTGCTGCCCGTCACCGGGCTTGCACTGGCGGGCAGGATGTTCGGCGGCCTGGCACAGGCGCCCGTCCACGTGCACGTCATGCTGTTGCTGGGTATCGTGATGATCCTGATATTTCTCCATGTCTTTTTTGCGCCGGGCCGGCGCCTGCGCCGCGCCGTGGCAGATGAAGACTGGCAGGAAGGCGGCAGGCAGCTCGGACGCATCCGCCGGCTGGTGGGTGTCAATCTGCTCATCGGCCTGGTGGTGATCGCGCTTGCCGGTGCCGGACGCTTTCCGGGTTGAGGGCATGGCACAGGCGTGTGACAGGGGCGTTACTCTGTTTGCGCATCTCCAGCGCCTGAGCGACCCACGGCAGGAGGGCGGTCAGGCCATGCGCCTGTTCATCGAATGCCTGCAAGAGCGCTTTTCTGCGGAAACAGCGGCTTTAATCAGCGTGCGGGACCTGGAAGGGGACCAGTACAGGATGCTCGCCCGTTTCCGTGCCGGTGAGCCTGTATCTCCGGGCGAGGGAGATCTCCTCGCGGACGAGAGGTGCCGTTCCGTCGAGCGCGATGCCCTGGTGGCGTCCTTGCGCCATACGGACCGGATCCGGACCTTCACCGGTGTCCAGGGCGGGGAAAAGGCGCAAAACGGCCTGCGCCTTGTGCTCGGCGGGATGGGACGGATACTCGCGGTACCCTTGTACCTGGATGGTGCCGTCCATTACTGGTTGTTGCTGGGACTGGGGAAGAGCGGGGGAGAGCAGCCGGGTGAGGCAGAGGCGGAACGACTTCTGCTGACCGCCAATCTCGCGTTCACCTGCCTGGCCCGCATCAGCGACATCCGGCGATTGAAAGTCGCCCGTGACCGCCTGCGGGGAGAGTTGTCCAAGATCGCCCGCCTGCAGCAGATGTTGCTGCCCGCGCTGGACGGTCCCATTGCCGGCCTGCGCAAGTCGGCCTGTTTCAGCGCCTGTGAAGAGGCCGGCGGAGATTATTATGACCTGGTCAATCTGAGCCGGTATGCCGATCCGCCCCTGGCCGAAGGTGAACGGGATTTCTGGGGCGTGCTCATTGCCGATGCCGCCGGCCACGGTGCCGCCGCTGCGGTGGAGGTGGCCATGTTCGACGCCATTTTGCGTACCTACCGGGAAGGACCGGCGCCGGGGCCGGCGCACGTCTTTGCCTATGCCAACCGGCATCTGTTCACCCGTCTCATACGCGGCTCCTATATCACGGCCTTCGTGGCCAATTTCGATCCCCGGCGCAGCCGCCTCAGCTATGCCAATGCCGGGCATCCCATGCCCCTGCTGCGCCGGGCCTGTGGCGAGGTGGCGCCGTTGCCGTCTACACATAATGGCATTCCCCTGGGCGTGCGCCGTGACTACGCGTGGCGCCAGAACGAGATCGCCCTGGCTCCCGGGGACACCCTGCTGCTCTATACCGACGGGGTGACGGAGGCACGTTCCCCTGAAGGCCTGAATTTTGGCGTCCAGCGCCTCGCCCGGGTTTTTGCCGATGCGCCGGACGAGCCGGAGGCCATTCTTGCCTGCCTGCATCAGGCCCTGGAGGATCATCGGGGTTGCGCGCGCCAGCGCGACGACCAGACCATGCTCGCGCTTCAATTGTCGCCTCATGCCTGAGAGGGTGGAGGGGGTGCCCGCCATCGAGGTCCAGGGCCTGAGCAAGCGTTTCGCCAATGAAGTGGTGGCCGTGGACGATGTTTCGTTCTCCGTGCCCCGCGGCATCGTCTGCGCCCTCCTGGGGGGTAACGGCGCGGGCAAGACCACGACGCTTTCCATGCTCCTGGGGCTGCTCCTGCCCAGCAGCGGCAGCATCCGCATCCTGGGCGAGGACATGTTGCGTCATCGCTACCGGGTTCTCCCGCGCATGGGATTCACGTCACCGTATGTGGACCTGCCGCAGCGCCTCAGCGTGGCCCAGAATCTGACGGTGTATGCGCGCCTCTACGGCGTGCCGCAACCGGCGCGCCGCCTCGCCGAGCTGGCGGAGATGCTGGAAATCGGGGGCTTCATGAGCAAGCCCTACGGCGCGCTCTCGGCAGGCCAGCGCACCCGGGTCAGCCTGGCCAAGTCCCTCCTCAACCGGCCCGAGCTGCTGCTCATGGACGAACCCACGGCCTCCCTGGACCCCGACTCCGCGGACCGCATCCGCGGCTGCCTGCGGGAATACCAGCGGGCCAGCGGTGCCACCATCCTGCTGGCCTCGCACAACATGCAGGAGGTGGAACGCCTCTGCCAGCAGGTGCTCATCATGCGCCGCGGCCGTATCGTGGCCCGGGGTTCGCCGGCTGAACTGCGTCATTGCTACGGACGCGACAGCCTGGAGGGGGTCTTTCTCGACATCGCCAGGGCGCAGGAGTCCGCGCCATGTTGAATGCGGCTGCTTCGTTCAACCGCATCCTGGCCATGATGCTGCGCTACACCTATCTTCTGCGCGGCTCATGGCCACGCATCCTGGAGCTGATCTACTGGCCCACGGTGCAGATGATCCTGTGGGGTTTCATCAACCAGTTCCTGGTGGGGCAGAGCGCCTGGCTGGCGCAGGCGGCGGGGCTGTTCATCGCGGCGGTGCTGTTGTGGGATGTCCTGTTCCGTGCCCAGCTCGGCGTCTCCCTCGTGTTTTTCGAGGAACTGTATTCGCGCAATCTGGGGCACCTCTTCGTCAGCCCCCTGCGTCCCCACGAACTGGTGATGGCATTGCTGGGCATCAGCCTGGTGCGCACGCTCATCGGCGTGGGCGCGGCGGCGCTGCTGGCCATCGTCTTCTATCATTATTCCATATTCGACATGGGGCTGTACCTGCTGGCCTTCTTCGTCAATCTGCTGGTGATGGGGTGGGCCATCGGACTGCTGGTGGTGGCCCTGGTCCTGCGCTACGGCCTGGGAGCGGAGAGCCTGGCCTGGGTGGTGATCTTTGCCATCACGCCCGTGAGCGGCGTCTATTATCCCGTTTCGGTGCTGCCGGCGTGGTTGCAGCCTGTGGCGCAGGGTCTGCCGGCGAGCCATGTCTTCGAGGGCATGCGTGCCGTGCTGCTGGAGCAGCGCTTTCCCCTCGATCTGTTCTGGTACGCCGTCGGCCTGAACATCGTCTACCTGGCCGTGGGCGCGGGCGTGTTTCTCTATGCCTTCCACGTGGCCCGCAGACGCGGCCTGTTGCTGCATGTCGGAGAATAGGCCCTTTGCCGGGCGCGCCGGCTTACTGGCGGCGGCATGCCGGGGGAGCAACCCGGCGTGCCTCAATCCTGCTCTTCCAGCAACAGGTCCTTGGCCTGGTTGATCTTGGCCGCGAGGTAGGTGGAACCGCCGCGGTCGGGGTGGAGTTTCTGCATCAGCCGGCGGTGGGCGGCGATGATCTCCTCGCGGCTGGCGCCGGGTTCCAGTCCCAGGATCTCGAAGGCTTCCTCCCGGCTCATGGCGGTGCTCCCCGGGGCGGCCTGTTCCTGGCTGCCGGCACCGGCCTGTTCACGCCACTCCGGCCCATGGACGTTATCCAGGTAGGCCTGGACCAGGCGCGCCGATTCCTGATCGGCGGCCATGCATTCCCGCCACAGGGCCACCAGCTCCTGCAGCGTGAGTTCCGAGAGGCGGCGCCCCTTGTAGGTGCCTTCCAGCACCAGCCCCTCGATCTCGCCGCTGTCGTGGTCCAGGGTCATGCGCACGAAGCGGGTTTCCACCTGGGAGCTGCGTCCGGCACCGGCGCCAGCACCCCTCGGGCCGGCGCCTGGAACAGGCCGGTAACGGGCAAGGATCTGGCGCAGGATGGGCAGGTAGCGCAGGAGGGGCAGCAGGCGGCGGGCGAAAGGCGCCAGCGAGGCCAGCAGCCCGAAGAGCCAGTGCAGACGACCGGTCACTGCAAGGTAGAGGACGCCGATGACCGCCATCCACAGCAGGATGCGCCGCAGCCCCGCGGCCACCCGTTCCGGGGGGGTGCGCAGAAACCAGCGCAGGAACAGGAACAGCAGCCCCAGTGCTGCAACGACGATGACCAGGCGGGGTATCAAGACGTATCCTTGCCTTTGCGCGGCAACTGGCGAAGCAACTGTGGCAGCAATTCGGGCAGGCGGCCGCCGTGACGACGGCTGTAGTCTTCCAGAGCCTTGTGTCCACCCGCGGCATAGACAGCCACCGCGCTGAGCAGCTCACGAAGCTGGTGGGCGCTGCCGCTGTCGAAGGCGCAGTAGGCCCCCTTGCTGAGACGGGCGATCTGACGGAAGGTATGCGCCGCAAGGGGCTCGCCGCCCTCGTGGAAGATGAAGACCGGCACGCCCAGCAGGCCCAGCTCACCGGCGAGGGCGGCCAGCTCCTCCGGGTCTTCCTCCATGCAGTCGCCGACGAAGACCAGGGCATCCACACGCTTCCTGCGATGCTCGTCCAGGGTGTGGCGCAGCACCTTGGCGATCTGGGTATGGCCACCGATGCAGGAGACCCGTGACATGTCGGCGAGCAGTTCGGCCGACCGGGTGGTCCAGGGGAAGGCACGGAATTCGTTGAAGCCACGGTAGTAGCAGAGCTGGATCTCCAGGCCGCCAAGGGCCGTGGTGGCCTCGAACATCTGGCCCTGGATATGGCAGGCATGATCCCAGGTAGGTTCGCGGCTGGCGGTGGCGTCCATGGCGAAAATGAGGCGTCCCCGCTGCCCCGAGGGCCTGACCTTGGACATGGCGGCCACCTTGTCGAGGAAGGCATCGATCTCGGAGGCCGTCGATCTTTCAGCCAGTGGTTTGTCGTCCTTGCTCATGAATCACGGCTCATGGAATTACACGATCAGGAAAAGCCGGACAAGCCGGCGATCCACATGTTGAAAGCGGGCGAGGTGGACGGGCCGGAACGGCCACCGGGATTGCGACACCCGCGACCGCTCATACCGTAGATGATAGGAAATTTACAAGGACGAGGGCAAGAAAACGAGGTCTCGCGACCGGAAAAGGATGCCGGAGGCGCACCGGTTGCGCCTCCGGCCGGGTTCATTTCTTGGTTTATTTCTTCTTATTTTTCTCATCGGCCTTGGACTCGAAACCCGTGACGATGGTGGGCCAGCGGCCGTTGGTCTGGGCGACGGTCCTCGAGGCATGCCCCTTGGTGTGCAGGTAGACGACAATTTCGCGGAAACGGTCACCCTGGAAGGTCCATTCCCGGGCTGCCCGCACGACACAATCGCCGCGTACCTTGGCACACTGGATTTCCTGATCGATGGGGGCGTCCAGGGCCTTGGTGACGGCCTTTTTGATGGCCTCCAGTTGTGCCTTGTCCAGATTGAAATTGCCCACCCATTCGGGGGTGTTGATGTTGATGGTCGCCGCTGTGGCGAGCGCGGGCAGCGCCAGCAGGGCGCAAAGGAACGAAACAGCCACTGAATACGTCACTCTGGAACCTCTCACGATATTTCCCCCCTGATTTGTTGTTTTTGGAAAGCCGGCGGATCAGCTCCCAGATGCCGGATCCGACTAGGTTTTACCGAAGACCCGAATCCATGGATTCAGGCTAAGATTTACCCGAGCCTCTGCATCAATTTTAGCTGATTTATATAACATTCCGCCGGACGGGAATCAAACCGGTGTTGATGACCCGGCGTGGATGGAGAAGAATACCGGGAGAGGAAGCGGATACAAATATCCTCCCGATCCCCTATAATCGGGAGCAGAGGCGTCGGAGGGTGCAGCCACACAATGTGTTTCTGTTTTTCCTGAGAGGACAACGAGGTGGAAGAAGAACAGCCGGATGTGTTCAATATCGCCGCCTGGCGGGCCGTGGAGCTGGGCAATCAGATGGCAGGCGAGGACGATGCCCGGGATGTATGGGATATCGCCGACGGGCTGCTGGCGGGTGCCATCCAGTACTGGTTGTATTCCCGCGAGCCCTGTGGTGACCCCCGCTGCGAGGACTGCGCGCCCCTGAGTACGGCGGAACAGCGCCTGGCCGAATTATTGCGCCTGGTGCGCCAGTTTGCAGAGGAAAGCGATTATTATCATACGCGGAACGACTCCAATGCAGGGCGCGCCTGAGCCCGTGAAACACGATGGCCGAGACTTCCGAAAACCCGCGCCTGCAGGTCATCCAGGGTGACATCACCCGCCTGGCAGTGGATGCCATCGTCAATGCCGCCAATCCCACACTCCTTGGCGGGGGGGGTGTTGACGGGGCCATTCACCGTGCGGCAGGCCCGGAATTGCTGGCGGAATGCCGCACCCTGGGTGGCTGCCCCACGGGCGAGGCCCGCATGACCGGGGCCTATCGTCTGCCGGCAAAATACGTCATTCATACCGTAGGGCCTGTCTGGCATGGCGGGGATCAGGGCGAGGCCGAACTGCTCGCCGCCTGTTATCGCAACAGCCTGGCGCTGGCCCGCCGGCACGAGGTTCGCAGCATCGCCTTTCCCGCCATCAGCTGCGGGGTCTATGGCTACCCCGTGGACGAGGCGGCGCGGATCGCCGTGCGTGAGACAGGCCGTTTCCTTGCCGCGCACGACCTGCCGGCGCAGGTGCTGCTGGTCTGTTTTGGCGCCGAAGTGTACCGGTCATACCAGGAGGCATACAGGGAGACATACAGGGAGACATACGGGGAGGCTCATCAGGGAACGACGGAGGGGCGGGAAACGGGCAGGCCCTGATGATCACGGGCGGGATGCGAGGACATTCGCGGCCCGGGATCTTCGCTGCCGGGCCCGCTCCCACGGAAGGGCGGGCACGGGAACGCCCCCTCGGCGCGAAGAGGGTCAGAGAGCACAGAGGGGCTGGACATTCAATACAACAGTCTGGCCATTTGGCGCCGGTAACGGTTGACCCGTTCGTCGCCTTCTCCCAGGATCTCGAAGACCGTCAGCAGGCTGCGGCGTCCCAGATCGTCACCGAATGCGCGGTCGCGGCGCATGAGTTCCAGAAACTGATCCATTGCGCCGTCATAGTCTCCTTCCGTCAGCTTGTGTACGCCGAGCTGGTAGCGCGCCTGCAGATCGCCGGGATCGGCCGCGAGTCTTTTCTCCAGTTCGCCGGCAGGCGGCGCCTCCTGGGCCTCCCGCGCGAAACGGGCCTGTGCAGCAAGTGCCCTGACCTCAGTTTCCTCGCGCTTGTCGAATGGCAGCGCATCCAGCACGGTTTGTGCCTGATGCGCTTCACCGGTGCGCAGCAAGAGCCTGGCCAGCGTAAGGGTGGCCTGGAGGTTGCCGGGATCCATGGCCAGGGCCTCGTCGAGCAGGCGGCGGGCCTCATCGAGATTGCCGCTTTCCATCGCAAGACGCGCGTTGCCGACCAGCTTGTCCGCCGGTTTTTCGATATGACGCTCGATGAACTCCCGCAGGGCGGACTCCGGCAAGGCTCCCATGAATTCGTCTACCACTTCACCGTGCCGGAAGACCTTCACCGTGGGCAGGCTGCGCACGCCGTATTGCAGCGCAAGCTGTTGTTCCTGGTCAGTATCCACAGTGGCAAGCAGGAAACCGCCCTGGTATTCCCCGGCCAGTTTGTGGAGGAGGGGCATGAGCACCTGGCAGGGCGCACACCAGCCGGCCCAGAAATCCACCACAACCGGGATCTCACGGGAGCGCGCCAGAACGAGTTCGGTGAAATTTGACGCCGTCGCTTCGACGATGTGTTCGTTTGTCTGCATGGTGCGGCAAAGATACCGGATCCGGCCCCGGGAATCGAGCCTTTCAGAGGGATTCGTGCCTTCGTTTGCCGGGAGCGGTCACCCTGTCTTGTCGGGCCACGGACAGAGGTCGTTGAGGCCGCATGTGGGGCAGCGCGGGTGCCGGGCGGTGCAGACGTATCGGCCATGGAGTATGAGGGCGAGGGTGAATGCCCGCCAGTGGCGACGGGGGACGACCGCCGTGAGTTCCGCCTCGATGTGGTCCGGGTCTTCGCTCGTGGCCAGTCCGAGGCGCCGGCTGACCCGCTTTACGTGGGTGTCCACCGCGATGGCCTGGTGGCCGAAGGCGCAGGCCCGCACCAGGTTGGCGGTCTTGCGGCCCACGCCGGGGAGCCGGGTCAGGGCTTCCAGGTCATCGGGCACGGCACCGTGGTGCGCTTCCAGCAGGCGGCGGCAGCAGGCGATGAGCGTGCGGGCCTTGCGCTTGTAGAAACCGGTGGAACGAATATCGCGTTCCAGTTCCGCCACGTCTGCATGGGCATAGTCGCGGGCATCGCGGTACTTGCGGAACAGAATACGCGTAACCTGGTTGACCCGCTCATCGGTGCACTGGGCGGCGAGAATCAGGGCGACGAGGAGTTCCAGGGGCGTGGCATAGTCGAGTTCCAGCCGGGCCTCCGGATACAGCGCCAGCAGGCGGCGCGTGATGGCCGCACCTCGTTGCTGTTGCCCGGAGGCAGGATTTTGCCGGGATCCGCTCATGGCGACGCCTGCAGGGTAAGATGATACCGCGGCATGGCGATGCCTGCCAGGTGCACCACGTGCCGGGGCAGGGGAGTGTGTCTTGCCGCCGAGGAGGGGGAGCTGGCATGGCCGGTGCGCATGGGAACTCATGCATACCGGATTTCTCTTCACCCGCGCTGATCACGTCATGGATTTGAGCGACTCATCAATAGTAGAATCTCAGCAAAACCACGGCAAAACAACGTCATGACCAAGCAACCCACTGCCCACGTGGCCCTCACCACCATCGATTTTCTGATTCCCAGCGCCGACTCCCTGAAGTCGAAGCGCCGGGTCTTGAAGAGTCTCAAGGACCGGATCCGCAACCGCTTCAATGCCTCGGTGGCGGAGATCGCCTATCTGGAAGAATGGCAACGCAGTGTCATCGGCATCACCATGATCGGCAACGAGCGTCGCCATCTGGAACAGGGACACTCCGCCCTCAACAGGCTGGTGGAGGAAACCGTCGAGATCCAGCTCCTGGATGTGCGCATGGAATGGCTGTGAGTTTTTGCAAACGGTCTGCACATATCCCGCCTGGTTAAGGCTTCAGGGATCAGGGCTTGCACGGCGGTGCCGGGCAGGATCTGCTTAAGGACGCCTTTTCAGGCAACGTGCGGGGCATGGGGCCGGCGGTGGCAGAGATGGAATTCGAGGAGCGTGACAACGAACCCTTTCTGTTTTTTGCCGCCGACAAGACCGATCCCGGGGCCTATAATCTTCCGCTCTATCTGGCCTTCGCCGGTCCGATGACGACGCCCGGCCTGCTGCTGGCGCCGGCGCTCACCCGCGGTTTCCGCTTCGTCATCATGAATGTCAACTATACCGAGGGCGACCGTATCATCGAACTGGAAGCCCCCGAGGACCTCTATCGCATCGCGGCCCTGCTGCGGGATCCCGAGCGTTACGTGATCGAGTCCGTATGGTCGCGGGACAGCGGCGATGTTGCCGCCGTGGCCTCCACGACACGGCTGCACAACATCGCGGGCAAGTACACCGGCAAGGATGATCCGGTGATGCTGGTGAGGGTGCAGAAGATGTTTCCCGCCACGGGTGAGGTGCTGGCCCCCTATGCCACGGGGCATTTCGTCGCCGGCGGCATGCGTGGTTCTCACAACATGCCGCTGATGCCCGTGCCGCTCAATTCCGGCATCAGTTATTTCGATGGTCCTCCGGTGGTGAGCTGTGCCGCTTTCTGTGTCCACGAGGGACGCCTCACCGAGGCGGTGGATGCCTTCGCCCATCCCTTCTGGAACCGGGTGCGGGAAAGGGTGGCGGACAAGGCCATGTCAATGCGCCGCCAGGGTTTCTTCGGTGCCGCCATGCTGCCCATGTCGGAGCTGGAATATACCGGTATCATGGAGATGATGGCTGAACTGGAAGAGCGCTTCATACTGCGGGTGTGAGGAGGTGGCCATGGGTGCGCCTCCAGGACCTTCGGTGGCTGCGTCCTGGCCGCGCGATGATCGTCAGTCGTATACCGCAAGTCGCAATAGTTGAGGTTTGTTGGTTTCACCCAGGGTTTGTCGTTCCAGTGACGCCTGCCATTCCGAGCGCAGCGAGGAATGACAGGGAAGTCTGGTGGCAGTGGCAAGGAAGTGCGGTGGGAATGACATCATTCCTGTCATTTCGGGCGTAGCGAGAAATCTTTGAGGCAGTGGGGCAGGATTTCTCCCTTCGGTCGAAATGACGCTTCTTTGTCATTCCGAGCGCAACGAGGAATCCGAAGCCGCCGGTACAAGATTTCTCCCTTCGGTCGAAATGACAGAGAAAAAAGGTCGAAATGACAGAGGAGAAAGGTCGTAATGACGAGAAAGTGAGGCCGAAATGGAGTTCGTCATTCCGAGCGCAGCGAGGAATGACAGGGAAGTCTGGTGGCAGTGGCAAGGAAGTGTGGTGGGAATGACATCATTCCTGTCATTTCGAGCGTAGCGAGAAATCTTTGAGGCAGTGGGGCAGGATTTCTCCCTTCGGCCGAAATGACGCTTCTTTGTCATTCCGAGCGCAGCGAGGAATCCGAAACCGCCGGTACAAGATTTCTCCCTTCGGTCGAAATGACAGAGAAAAAAGGTCGAAATGACAGAGGAGAAAGGTCGTAATGACGAGAAAGTGAGGCCGAAATGGAGTTCGTCATTCCGAGCGCAGCGAG
>Ga0256839_1001348_pt1 | contig 29952 bp, 26 predicted proteins | sample 354166metaG_FD_185968 | JGI IMG/M metagenome (GOLD analysis project Ga0256839, IMG submission 185968) | Hydrothermal vent microbial communities from Mid Atlantic Ridge, Atlantic Ocean - 354-166 | ecosystem: Environmental > Aquatic > Marine > Hydrothermal vents | place: Atlantic Ocean: Mid... | reverse complement strand
TACGTGCGATTTAAGCTTTCTTCTCCCAGCCGCCATTAATATTCTGCTGCCAATAGGTGATCTGATGACCGGCCTGTTTCTCCGCCTTCCAGCGCAGGCGTGCCTGTGCGACCGCATCATTGTCATGACCATCAAACATATAGATGGCTCTTGTGTAACTTGAAAGATCCGGCGGCTCAGCGCCATCGACCATAAAGCGCACATTTGCTTGATTGGGATTATCTGCTGCGGTGGTCAGCCAAATCGGTTGGTCAGCCACATCATCATCCTTTGGCAGGGAGCCTTCCGCCGCATGGGGCAGAAAACTATCATCGCGATAGGCCCATAAATGGGTATCGAGGCTATCGCGGCGCTTCTCGCTGCCTAACTGCACAACCACTTTCCACTCGCGCTCCAAACATTTTTCCAGCAAGCCCGGCAAGGCGCGTTCCAAGGTGTGTTCAGAAAGATGATAAAATAGAATCTCGCTCATAATTTATAGCTCACTTTGTTTCCCGTTCGCTTGCGCTAGCCTGCCCTTGGGCTTGACCCTATGGGTGTGCTCACTTTAGCAATGTCCCGACAAAATCATGCAGGCCGGGGCGGCGATCGCGGCGCAGGCGCTCGGCGGTTAAAATAGCGCTCACTTCTGAAAATGCCTTGTCGAGGTCATTGTTGATGACAACAAAATCATATTCGCCCCAATGCTCGATCTCCTTGCGAGAATTCTGTAAACGCTGGTCAATCACCTCGGGTGCATCTTCGGCGCGGCGCTCCAGTCTTGAGCGCAACTCCTCCATCGAAGGCGGCAGAATAAAAACAGATACCACATCTGTGCGGGCTTTTTCAAACAATTGCAGTGCGCCCTGATAATCAATATCAAACAGCATATCGCGGCCCTCGGCCATCGCCTGCTCTACCGGTTCTCGCGGCGTGCCGTAGTAATTTCCGTGTACTTCCGCCGATTCAAGCAATCCGTCGGCCTTTTGAATGCCAATAAATTCGCGTTCAGAAATAAACCGATAATCGGTGCCATCAACCTCGTTGCCGCGGCGTTTGCGGGTGGTGACAGAAACCGACATTTCCAGTTCCGGCTCATCGCGTAACAGGTTACGGCAAATGGTTGATTTTCCTGCGCCGGAAGGAGAGGAAAGCACGAACATCAAGCCTCGGCGTTCAATCGGAATGGTTAGAGTTGACAAACAAGCCCCCTATTCGAGATTCTGTATCTGCTCACGAAACTGGTCTATTACGACTTTTAATTCAAGCCCGATTGCGGTTACATCGCGCGCATTGGATTTTGAACACAGAGTATTGGACTCACGATTAAATTCCTGCGCCAGAAACTCCAGCTTCCGCCCCACCGGCCCGCCAGCATTCAGCAATTCACGCACCGCTTCCACATGGGCATAAAGGCGATCAATTTCTTCGCGTATATCGGCCTTAGTGGCCAAAAAAGCCGCCTCTTGATGCAGGCGATCCGCATCGAGGTTATTGGCGCTCTGCATTAGAAGAGCCACCTGCTCACCAAGTCGCGCCTGAATGGCTTCAACAGAACGGGCGGGATTATTCTCTGCCTGCTTGGTCAGTCTTTCGATCTGGTCAAGATTATCCAGCAGCACACGGCCCATTGCGGTGCCCTCACCTTCACGGCTTATCTGTAGCGCATCCAGTGCCGATTGAAGACCAGCCAGCACGGCGGTGTTTAAAGCGACCTGCTCGTCCTTGCTGATTTTTACATCTGAGATTTCCAAGACGCCGCGCAGCAACAAAAGCCCCTCGACATTTTGAACGGGCTGGCCAATGCGCGATGAAACCTGTTCTGCTGCCAAAATTACCGCATCCAGTGCGGCTTGATTGATCGTGGGAATACCGGCAGCGCTCTCCCGCTCCACGTTCAGGCCCACCTGCATATTCCCACGCTTGAAGCGGTTGGAAAACTGTTTGCGCACCTCAACCTCGAGAGGTTCAAAACCTGACGGCATGCGCAATCGCACGTCCAGCCCCTTACCATTGACCGACTTTATCTGCCAATGCCAATCGACATCGCCCTGACGACCGGATGCATCGGCATAGCCTGTCATGCTTTGCAGGTTTAAATTAGACAATAATCCCCCAGACTGAATTCTTATTCTTTTGGTGCTGCGGCCTCAACTTTTGCGGCCTTTGCAGCCTCGGCGGCTTTTGCGGCGCGCTGTTTTTCAATTTTGCGCCATTTTACAACATTTGCTTCATGCTCTTTCAGCGTCTTTGCAAAAACATGACCTCCGGTGCCATCGGCCACAAAAAACAGGTAATCCGATTTTGCCGGACGAGCAACAGCTTCCATTGCCGCGCGGCCAGGATTTGCGATTGGCCCGGGCGGCAATGCAGGAATTGTATAGGTATTATAGGGAGTCGGCTTTCTAATATCAGAGCGATAAATCGGCCTGTCCCTAGGCTTGCCCGCCCCACCGAAAATACCATAGATAATGGTTGGGTCAGATTGCAAACGCATACCTTTATTGAGGCGATTAATGAAAACTGAAGCCACCAATGGTCGCTCATGGCCGACACCGGTTTCTTTTTCTACGATTGAGGCAAGTGTTACAAGTTCGGCCGGCGTGGAAATCGGCAGGTTTGGATCGCGGTTTTTCCAAATCTCGTCCAAGACTTTCTTTTGCCCATCCAACATTTGCTTAACAATATTCTCGCGGGTATCGCCGCGCTGAAAACTAAAGGTTTCGGGCAACAGGGTGCCTTCAGCAGGAACCGCAGGCATTTCACCGGTCAACGTACTATTACTTGCCAGGCGGCGAAATATCTGAATTGACGTTAGCCCTTCAGGAACGGTAAATGCATAAAGAATAGCCTTGCCTTTGGTCAAGGTTTCCATGACCTCACGCATGCTCATGGCCGGGCTGAATGCAAATTCGCCAGCTTTCAACTTTCGTTGCGCCTTGTAGGCACGCACACCCATCTTAAACAAAAAAGGTTGATCTATAACATTTTCTCGTTCCAGCTTGTTCGCAATAGCATCCAACCCGGAGCCCTTGGAAATCGCGACTGTAATATCTTCTTTCAACGGCCCCGGCGCATCAAAGCTCTGCTTGCCAAGGAAAATTGCAACACCGATCAGCACGATGGACATAACCGCGCTCGACATTAAAAAATTGAAAAATATGACAGCCTTGTTGCGCGCCTTGAGCGAACGTCTTGATGCCTTATCGACATCGTCGGGTATAAAGACAGGATCATTTAGCGGCGCATCATCGTTTGCATGGCCAAACTGGTTTGCGGATACTTCTGGCACCGGGGTCAAATATTCAGGATTTCTGGAATTCACGATTATGTACTTCTGTTTTGGATTGCATATTCTGAAACACAGAATCAATTAAGATTATGGCTAAATCAGGAAATTATTCCAGTTGTTAACATTCATTCACAACCAACTGGTCCATATTTTGTTATTGCCTGCTGCCTTACGTCCTCAAAACGAAGCCCGGTATTCAGGAGTTTTGTCAGTCTTGTAGCCGACGAAATACAAGTGATGCATTTGTTCCACCAAATCCAAACGAATTTGAAAGTGCTACATCTACCTGCTTTTCAACCGCTTTATGCGGCACCAGATCTATCGCAGTTTCTACGTCCGGATTGTCCAGATTGAGTGTAGGCGGCACGATATTGTCGCGAATAGCTAAAAGTGAGAAGATCGCCTCGACCGAACCTGCTGCACCAAGCAAATGGCCGATCGCCGATTTTGTTGATGACATTGAAACACTTGAAGCCGCATCGCCAACAACGCGCTCAACCGCGCCAAGCTCAATCGTATCGGCCATAGTGGATGTGCCGTGGGCATTTACATAATCCAGCTGGTCGGGGGTAACGCCAGCCTTTTTAAGAGCCGAGGTCATGCAACGATAAGCTCCATCGCCATCTGCAGATGGAGCAGTGATATGAAACGCATCACCCGACAGGCCATAGCCAATTAATTCGCCGTAAATTTTTGCACCACGGGCACGTGCATGCTCAAGTTCTTCGAGCACAACAACACCAGCTCCCTCACCCATAACAAAACCATCACGATCCACATCATAGGGACGCGATGCTTTTTCGGGTGCATCATTATACTGAGTTGAAAGTGCCTTGCAGGCAGCAAACCCCGCAATGGCAATGCGGCACACAGGGGATTCCGCACCGCCCGCTACCATAACATCGGCATCACCCAGCATAATCATCCGGCCAGCATCACCAATAGCATGGGCGCCTGTTGAACAAGCTGTCACAACAGAATGATTCGGCCCCTTAAGACCATGCTGAATAGAAACATGGCCGGAACATAGGTTGATTAAACGACCGGGAATAAAAAACGGTGAAACCCTTCGTGGACCACGCTCTTCCAACAACAGGGCCGTTTGTTGAATTCCCTGTAAGCCGCCAATTCCAGAGCCGATCATCACACCGGAGGTGATTTGATCTTCATAGGATTCAGGGTGCCAGTTGGCATCGTCCAAAGCCTGGGTAGCCGCCGCAACAGAATAGAGAATAAAGGGATCAACCTTGCGTTGCTCTTTTGGTGGCATCCAGTCATCTGGATTAAAGCTGCCATCAGAGCCATCACCAAGCGGTATCTGGCAAGCGATCTGCGCTGCCAGATCTTCAACCTCGAAACTGGTTATGCGTTTTGTGGCAGATTTACCTTCCAGAATACGGGACCAAGTAATATCTGCACCGCACCCCAAGGGGGAAACCATGCCGATGCCGGTGACAACTACACGTCTCATAGATCAATCCGCCACATATTTTTTTTGGCACGCGAACGTGCCAAAAAATGATGCCAGGCTAATTGCCTGGTATTTAAATCAGCTTTTGTTTGCGTCGATAAACTTGCAAGCATCGCCAACGGTCAAAATGGTTTCTGCGGCATCATCAGGAATTTCAACGCCAAATTCTTCTTCAAATGCCATTACCAATTCTACAGTATCTAGGCTGTCTGCGCCAAGATCGTCAATGAAGCTGGCGCTTTCAATAACCTTATCGGCATCAACGCCAAGATGTTCAACAACAATTTTCTTTACGCCTTCGACGGTATCACTCATGAGGTATTCCTTGATGGTTACAAATCATTCAGCCCCTAGTTAATGGGCAAGTCTCAACAGATCAAGTTTAATGATGGATTCAATTGAAAAGATTCGCGACAAAAACTGTAGTTTTCCACTTAAACCGTGCAAACTGATGAAAAATCAAGTTAAACAGCCGATAATTTTACCAATTTCATTCAAACTCACCAGCTCAGAAATCCTATGAATACAAAAACAAACACCCTTCGAAACCTGTTTACCCAGGGAAACCTCATCGTAACACCCTGTTGCCATGATGCACTTTCAGCAAAACTGATCGAGCAAGCCGATTTTCCGCTGGCATTTATGAGTGGATTCGGTGTGTCAGCGGCTAGGCTTGGGCTTCCCGACACCGGGCAAATTTCAGTTTCTGAGATGATTGATCAGGCTCGAAATATTGCTAATGTCACATCAATTCCAATCATCGGTGATGGAGATACCGGCCACGGGAGTGCTGTCAACGTCAAACGAACGGTCAATGCTTATGCCAATGCGGGCATGGCATGCGTGATGATTGAAGATCAGCAATCGCCTAAAAGATGCGGCCATACAAAAGGCAAGCAGGTTGTGGACCGGCAGGAGGCCGAGGCGCGAATCAGTGCGGCCGTTAATGCGCGCAATGAGGGGGCGGATATACTGATTCTCGCGCGAACAGATGCACGCGGCACACATGACCTGGATGAAGCAATTGCGCGGGCGCGGGTATTTCGCGAAATTGGCGCAGACATGACATTTATTGAAGCACCGCGCAGCATTGCAGAAATGCAACGCATTTGCGTCGAAGTGGAAGGCCCGAAAATGGCCAATATGCTGGAAGGTGGCCTTACACCTTTCCTCTCTCCGGCTGAATTGGAAAAACTCGGTTTTTCAATCGCGACCTATCCATTTACCGGGCTGATGGCTTCCATCAATGCAATGCAGGCAGCATTTGCGGCACTCAAAACGGGCATGCCACCCGCCCCGTCGATGGGCTTCGATGAGCTACAAACCGTTGTAGGATTTGATGAATTTTATGCGGAAGAAGAAAAGTATAATTAGATTTTATTCGCTAGTTAGGCTTTTCCGCCCAGCCCTCCGGCTGGCCATCCGTTCGCGGGTCAATTCAAATCGCACGTTGAGCAACGTGAAGCGCACCAACTGAACCAATAGGTGAAGTGCTTTAATATTATCGCACGTGGCAAAGCTGCAGATGATTTAAATCATCGCCATGCCGCCATTTACGTGAATGGTTTGACCAGTCACGTAAGCGGTTTCATCAGCCGCCAACCATACAACGGCGCTGGCAATTTCATCTCCAGTGCCCAGACGTTTTGCCGGTACATTTGCCAAAATTGCTTGTTTTTGCTTGTCATTCAGCGCAGCAGTCATCGGCGTTTCAATGAAGCCCGGCGCTATGCAATTTACGGTCACCCCGCGACTGGCAATCTCCATCGCCAGGGATTTCGACATGCCGATAATACCGGCTTTGGAAGCGCAGTAATTGGCTTGTCCGGGATTGCCGGTCACGCCCACAACAGAGGTGATATTGATAATCCGGCCTTTGCGGCGGCGCATCATGGGATAAGCCGCATCCCTGGTAAGGCGGAATGCGGCGGTCAAATTGACCTCCAAAACGGCATCCCAGTTTTCATCCGACATGCGAACAAACAGCCCGTCTTTGGTGATGCCGGCATTGTTGACCAATATATCAATGTCACCCATTTCCTCTTCAGCACGCTTGATCAGGCCTGCGACTTCTTCACGATCTGACAGGTTTGCTGCAAATATATAAGCGCCCTCGCCCAAATCAGCCGCAAGTGCTTTAAGTTTCTCAACTCTCGTGCCATGTAGGCCTACTTTCGCACCTTGAGCATGCATCATTCTGGCGATTGATTCGCCTATTCCACCGGAAGCGCCGGTGATAAATGCGGTTTTACCGTTCAAATCAAACATGATTTGTAAATTCCTTTGAGTTTTTGTGTTTAGTCAAGCAGCGCGCTGATGTCATCAGGCGTATTCACTGCTCTACCTGTCAGGCTTCTATCTATTCGGCGGGCAAGCCCGGTCAAGACCTTTCCCGCACCAATTTCCAACAGGCCCTTCACACCGTGGCTTGCCAAGTAGGAAATACTCTCACTCCATCGAACCTGACCCGTTACCTGCTCGACAAGATGGGTTCGAATTTTCACGGGATCGCTCACCGGAGCCGCAAGCACATTGGCAATCAATGGTACTGAAGGTGCGGTTATCTCTACATTTTCAAGGGCCTCCCGCATGGCGACTGCTGCAGGTTGCATTAATATAGAGTGAAAGGGGGCTGAAACAGGCAAAATCAAAGCGCGTTTGGCCCCTGCTTCCTTGGCATCTTCACACACGGCATCGATCGCCTGTTTATGGCCTGAAATTACCAATTGACCACCGCCATTATCATTGGCGATCTGGGCTGAGGCTTCATCTGATGTGTGCTTTTCGCAAAGGGTTTTGAGGACATCGCCATCAAGCCCAATAATAGCCGCCATAGCTCCGATACCAACCGGCACCGCATCTTGCATTGCATTACCACGAATGCGGAGCAATTTTGCCGTATCTGCCACTGAAATTGCACCGGATGCGGCCAATGCGGAATATTCTCCCAATGAATGGCCCGCAACAAATTTCGCATCTGTCACATTGAAGCCCCTGGATTCCATTGCACGCAGAACTGCGAGGCTCACCGCCATTAATGCTGGTTGGGCATTCGATGTTAATGTCAGTGTTTCTATGGAACCATCCCATATTATGGATGACAGTTTTTCGCCCAATGCATCGTCAACTTCATCGAATATTGCCCTGGCTTGCGGAAACTCTTCGGCAATTGCTTTGCCCATACCAATTGCCTGACTTCCCTGTCCGGGAAATGTGAGCGCATATTTTTCTACGAAGTTTTGAGCAAGGGTCATTTTAGAAGTCCAATGGATTTGGGAATATTTGCTAGTTGCTTGGTAATCTGCGGCAAGTCAAGAAAGAAAATTCTTCCAGAGCGTAATTTGACGCAAATCGCTGGTAAATAGACTGGCTTTCAATTAACCCAAAATCAAGACAACAAAAAACCCGGTAGTAACCTACCGGGTTTTCCATATTTCAGATCAGGTTAACTGATTAGAAAGAACGTACGACACGCAGGCGAACCTGAGTAGAACCGCCTTCACCGAACAAAGCTTCAGGACGGATAGACAGTCCAGAAATTGGGTTCCAGTGAGCGCCAACACCGAATGTACCGGCATCAACAAAGTCAGCATCGGTGTAACCGGCCCATACGGTGAACTGTGAGCTCACTTTATAGGAAACGTCTACGCCCCACTGCCATTCAACACCAGGTGCAACATAACCAGTTACATACTGAGTTGCACCATTATCGGCAGAATACCAAGCGTGGATACCAACGTTTTCGATTGCAGTAATGTCTACGGATGCTTTCCAAGCAAGCTCATTTACAGATGAGTCATAGATGGCTGTACCAGCAATACGACCCCATGAACCAGCATAAGATGCACCAAAGTATGCGTCATATGGATCAGCAGAAGTCAATACGGCTGCAGTGCTGTTTGAGTCTTGAACACCGATGGTAGCGGAGAAACCGTTAGCAGCGAATGTGTAATCAAGGAATACAGCCTGGTCGTAGTTGTAGTAACCATCGTTAGCTGCATACTGCCAACCATAACCGTGGTTGGTTGTGAAGAATGTGTCGGAATAACCAAGACGCAGACCGCCGAGGCTGATCAAAGCACGATCGATTGTAGCGTTTGCATCTGCACCGCCACGGCCGTCACCCTGAATACGAATCTGTGAGCGCAGTGTGCCCCAATCAGTTTCGTTACGAGCATCGACGTTCAAGCGAGCGCGATAGCGCCAATCGGTAGTTTCTGTACCTGCACCATTATCGTTGTAGATAAATTCTGAACGGACATAACCGCTGAATTTCAGGCAAGTTTCAGTTCCCGGGATGTAGAAAAAGCCTTTACCATAGGTATCGCAGACTTTTACATATTCCATTGGTTCAGGCTCAGCAGCAAATACAGCATCAGCAGCATTTGCAGCAGTTACGCCAGATACTGCCATCATTGCAGCAGCAGAACCGAGAAGAAGGCTCTTAAGTTTCATGTTCTGATCTCCAGTCAATAAACATATTGTCAGGACTTGTAGTCCATTAGATTGGACACAAGGTCCGTTGAATTAGGTCAGACACGTTTGAAGTTTGCGCCTTGTCCTGAGTGCACAATATTCACCCACGCATCGAACGCAAAGGGTTTTTATCGAAATACCCGCCAATTTGTCATTCCATTTTTGTCTGTTGCACAAATGACACGGTTTTTGCCTTCAACCGGTAAAATGCGGTTAACAATCACTTAAATTGCGTGATCAAAATGCCAAATCTGAGGATTCCTGTCCACATGTGACTCATTTTGAAACAGAATCAGAGCCGAACCGAGAACCCGGCTCAAAAGCATGAGTTCGATGAATTGGCTCATTCATATTGCTAATAGCCGCGGCTTTCCGGACTTCGACATTTAGCCGGTGCAAAACCTGATCGGGCAGCAGTTCGCATTTTATTTAATTCAATGGAATATTTCGGGGGTGCGAAATTAGACGTTGCAGAGACATAGCGTCCACGAACTCAGCGAACAGCAAACCACTACTATTCCCAGCACGCCCTGCATACCTCATTGGTCTTGTTGACATTCTTATATTGATCATAAGGCGAATGACCGGGATAAAGTTCCAGGCTTATCCATATTCTGCTGAAATTGCGGTCTGGCGTGTATCTTTCATAAACGCACCTGGCTCCATATTTGACTGGAGATCAGAACATGAAACTTAAATCCCTTCTTCTCGGCTCTGCTGCTGCGATGATGACAGTATCCGGCGCTAATGCTGCTGATGCTGTTTTCGCTGCTGAACCAGAGCCAATGGAATATGTAAAAGTCTGCGATACCTATGGTGAAGGCTTTTTCTACATCCCAGGAACTGAAACCTGCATGAGAATTGGCGGCTATGTCCGTACAGATTTTGTTTATCGTGATAATGGTGGTCCTGGAACGACTACATATAGTACAACATCTGTAGCAGCCGGTTCTGCTGTACCTTCAGGTGGCACACTGATTGGTACAGTTGGCGGTGCAGATATATATTCTGTCGCATCCACGCCTGCTGCAAAAACTACCGAGTGGCAATATCGTGGTCGCTTGAACATTGATGCTCGTAACGAAACTGATTGGGGCACACTTCGCTCACAGCTTCGTATTCAGGGTGGCAATGCATCTGGTGGTGGCGATGCTAATGCTGTTGTCGATCGCGCATTGATCCAGCTTGGCGGTCTTCGTCTTGGTTATTCCGACACATTCTTCACAACCAACCATGGTTATGGATTGTCACACGGCGCTGACACAGATGGTTATTACAACTACGATCAGGCTATTTTCCTTGATTATACATTCGCTGCTAACGGTTTCTCCGCTACCATCGGTGTTCAGGATTCAACAAGCACGGCTGCTATTTCAACTGCTGCTGATCCATATGACGCATACTTTGGTGCATCATACTCGGCAGCTAGCTTCGGTCGTGTTGCGGGTACAGTCATTTATGACTCATCTGTAAACGAGCTTGCTTGGAAAGTGTCAGCTGACATTACCGCAATCGAAAACCTCCTCATTCACGCTTGGTATTCTGGTGATAATGGCAGTACACGTTATGTAACGGGTTATTTGTCTCCAGCAGCTTATGCTGCTGCGCGCACTCAGTGGCAGTGGGGTGCTTCAATAGCATACACATTGAACTCACAAATTACCGTTTGGGGTGGCTATACCGATGCTGACTTTAAAAATGCTGGTCTTTTCAGCGTTGGCACACACTGGAACCCTGTCGCTGGTCTATCCATTCGACCTGAAGCAGTATTCGGTGAAGGTAAATACAAGGAATTCCGCCTTCGCGTAGTGCGCTCATTCTAACTTAACGCCGCATCAGAAAATAATATCCCAAGGGGTCTTTACCAAGTCCCCTTGGGAACAACCAAACAAGTGTTGTAAATCAGGTGGTTTTATTCGCTTTATTACTCCGCACTGACGCTGGCACTATATTAACTGTATTATGAATAGACAAACAACTCTTACCCTAAGTAAAAAAACTTAATTACCTAAGGTAAGTATATATATTTAAATTCTGTCACTGGCTGGATGATTATATCCAATCAGTGTTTTCCTATGCCTGCCATTAACAACTATTGCACGAATAGAATGTATTTAAACTTTCAACCGCCATATTTCGGCGGAAAAACAAGGAAAATACAATGAAAAAATCATTCGAGCATGAATCTATATTACAAGAATCATTGAATAACTTGACAAGTGAGGGACATTGTCGACCACCCACTCAAATAAAACCTGTTCAATTCGATGACATATTGGAGTTATGGCTGGCTTATAGCGATCTTCTTTGGGAAAAAAACAAACACAAGGAATCATGCCATGCCTATGCACATGAGATATATGAAATCATGAGAAGGCAGGACCTTCGATCCTACAATAATGAGTTGCTGGACCAGCTGATAATTGCATTTCGAAAAAAAGGTAATCGAAATTCGACAATAAACAGAAAACTATCTCTGCTTTCTAAGCTGTTAAGGAAGCACCATAAAAATGGCAAACTCGAACGATTGCCAGAGTTCACGAAATTGCCGGAAAACAACAGCAGAATCAGGTTTCTAAGCCTATCTGAGGAGGAGGCAATATTTGCTGCATTGGGCGATATTCATAATGACTACAAATTGTTAGCAATGTTTTTAGTTGACACGGGCGCTCGAATTGGTGAGGCGCTCAATATGTCCTGGTCAGACTGTTTCGAGCATACAATTACATTTTGGGAAACAAAATCTAAGACCCCCAGAACCATTCCAACAACACAGCAAGTCGATACAGTTCTAGCAAGCTTGAAAAACGCCGGGCTTTCAGGACCATTTACACACATTAAATATTACAAATTTTTACGCGCCTGGAATGATGCAAAGTCTCGATCAGGAATGGCAAATGATCGGCTTGTAGTGCCACATATTCTTCGACACACCTGCGCTTCTAGGCTGGCGCAATCTGGAGTGGACATCAAACGGATTCAAGACTTCCTGGGCCACAGGACACTACAAATGACACTTCGATATGCACATCTTTCGCCAAAACATTTGGAAATTTGTGCAAAAGCTTTAACCAAATACAGGTGTTTTGATACAGCGGCTTAGGAACATTAAATATTTCGCTACTTCTAATTATTTTAGTCCCGCTATTTTGCATACCGATATATATTGGTTTTTTTGTATAGAGAAGGTGTCTGCATTTTTTCGAAAATGGCCACATGCACCTAAAAAAACGGGCAAAACACTGGAAACTTTCCTCTCCGCTTTTGATTTCGCTACCCAGACTTGGGTAATTCAGCCGTCGATATTCGTGATATTATGCGTCGTTTCGTTCGCTGGCAGCTTCATTTCCGCCTCAATGGGCATTGGCGGCGGCGGTTTGGTACTGGCGGTCATGGCATTATATTTACCTGCCCCCATCTTAATACCGCTTCATGGTGTTGTACAAATCGGATCAAACATTGGGCGCGCAACATTGATGGCCAAAGATGTTCTTGGGCGCGTTATTCCGGTATTTTTGGCCGGCACTCTTATAGGTGCGTTGATTGGAGGCAAATTTGTTATCTCACTGCCAACACCCATTTTGCAATTCGTATTGGCGCTATTTATCCTGTATTCCACCTGGGCACCAAAGTTCAGCGCTCGGCGGCCGGGTAATCTTGCATTCTTTAATGTGGGCATGGTGAGCAGTTTTCTCACCATGTTTGTTGGTGCGACCGGGCCGCTGATTGCACCCTTCGTGGCCGCATCAAGTAAAAAGCGCGCTCAAGTGGTCGCGACCCACGCCATGCTTATGTCTATTCAGCACTCGCTGAAGATAATTGTATTCGGTTTTTTGGGGTTTGCGTTCGGGCAATATATTCCGCTTCTGGCCGGATTGCTCCTGTTTGGCTTTTTGGGAACATGGAGCGGCAAAAAACTATTATTGCGCCTGCCAGAGAAATTCTTTCGCATCGGCTTGAAAACCATCCTGACGCTGATTGCTATAAGACTTCTATATGGAGCCGTTTTTTAGGCCTCCAGATTTTATAAAATTTGTGCAATCACTCGGACTGCAAATTTGATATATCCTTATGGAACCGATATTCTCTTAGAGCGTGTCCGTCTTTGACGGGTACACTCTATTTTCTTTCGCTCACGGCCACTTGATGCTTTTCTAGTGGCTCAAGTTTTGCGCTTCGCGTTGCTCAACGTGCAACTTGAGCTGTGCCCGGCCTTCGCGGGAGCGATGCATTCGCATCGGGTCGGTTCCGCCCTCAAATTAATTTCATCAATTTGCAAGTCAGGCTCCAATCGCAGCCTGACTGTTTCCATGTAAACATGACGCATGTCGAACGACAATTCTTGACTGCACAAATAATCGCGCGCATGAATTACTTTTGCAAATTCATGATATCAAAGGTTCCAACATGACCAAGCCCGTTATCGGGGTCATCGGTAATTTTTACCGTATAGACGACCGCTTCAATACCCAGCTTGCGGGCGAAAGCAATCTGCGCGCCATTGCTGATGTGATTGGAGCGCTGCCGCTTATATTTGCCGGTGCACCCGATATTACCGATATTGAAGCACTGCTTGCGAGCGTTGACGGCATATTGCTGACCGGGGCGCGGGCCAATGTGCACCCATCAGAATTTAACACCGAGCCAAACCCGGCCTATGAACCCTATGATGAGAACCGCGATGCGCTGTCACTGCAACTCACCCGCACCTGTGTTGAGCGAGGTATTCCGCTTTTCGGTATTTGCCGCGGCATGCAGGAAATGAATGTCGCCTTTGGTGGCTCACTGCACCCGGAAATCCGCGATATTCCCGGCCGCATGAACCACCGGATGCCACGGCTGGAAACCGGCGAAGTGCACCCGGACCCGGAAGTGGTGTTTGCCGACCGGCATGAGGTGCGCCTTATTTCCGATGGCAAGTTTGCGCAAATTTACGGGAAAGACCTGATAAGAGTAAACTCGCTACACGGGCAAGGCGTCTTGCAGCCGGGCAAACGGGTTATCATCGAAGGGGTTGCGGAAGATACGACCGTGGAAGCGATCAGCATTGCCGATGCGCCGGGTTTTGCGCTTGGGGTGCAGTGGCATGCGGAATATGACCCGCAAACCAACCCGGTCAACCGCGCCCTGTTTGAGGCTTTTGGGGAAGCCGTGAGGACGGGACGAACATAATTGAGGCCGACAAGCGCGTGTAAATTGTCGCAAATGCCGGCCGCTTATTAGACTGTTTCATTCTTTGATTGAACCAGTCTGGTTTTGTTTCGCTCACGCAAGATGTGCTATGTGCATCGCTCCACGAGGACGGCGCATAAGCGCCGGGCCGTTGTCACGACCTTGAGCGTGTCAATGTATACATGACACGCTCTTGCATGAATCTTGACTACAGGTCTTCTGAAAAAGCCTCTCCAACAGTATGGCGCAACCACCAGTCGCGTGGGTCAACAGTGTTTCCATCACAATCGATGATCGACATGGATGCTGCGCTTTCAGCTTCGCCAGAGATGGTGATATGATCGCCGTCAAAGGATTTGAATGTGCACTCAAGGACCTCGCCAAAGCTTGGACATTGTTCCATCAAAATGCCAACGGCCACCCGCTCGCCCATGCGCAAACTGTCGTAATAATCGGAGTAATAATGCACTCCCGCCATGTTACGCCCAATGGAAATATTAGCCGCCAGTTTGTCAAGCTCTCCCTGAATGGTCAGTGCATCTTTATGTTTTTTGTCGGGCGTTAACTTTGAACCGTCGGCAGTTGGTACGAAAAGAATAGGATTGCCGTTACCGTCAACGAGCTTTCGCTCAACACCACTATCGCAATCATCGTACATTTCAAAAAATGCCTTGAGCAAAGTCACACAGCCACCAGCCACTGTGGCGTGCCCCGCCCCATAGGCCGGGTGCATCGGAGACCCTTCCGGGAACGACATGGGTAGCAGAAGGTTACTATCGTTAAAGGTGCCTTCATCGATCATCTCTTTATTTTTACCGTCAGGCAGACATTTTTTACATTCAAAACCGCGCATCTCGGCCATCTCTTCTGTATTCTGCGCCCTGTTGTGCTCGACAATGGCTTTCCTGATTATTTCAGGAATTTCTCCGTGTGTGGTTCTAAAGGCATCTTCTGCGCACTCAAGACGATTGCCGATACCCAGCTCAGTCAAAGTCAACCGTCCGCCCAAGGCTTCCGGCCGACCGCGGCGGTGATAGTTGAATTTTTGCCGCCGTACTGCTTTTAGACAACGGGTCGCCACCTCTGTCACCAATGACAAAATGTGCGGGCCGCCATAGGTGGCGAATGCAGCGCGGGTGCCGGACGGGCTTTTTTCCGGAAACCCTTTTGAAGCTGGAATACCCAGATCCAGCATAATAATACAGGCGTTGAGATAGGCTTCATACAACTGATCATAATGTACATAGGTTGCCAAATCCCGCGGCGTTGTAATGAAGCGACGGGTCTTTTCAAACTTGTCTGTGCCACCAAAATCTGCGCCATTCTGTACATCCAACCATGTTTCCCAACTGGTCATATGATCAAGACAATTTTTGTGGGTGATAACCCGCTGATCAATGGTTATCGCACCATAAGGAATAAATCCGTCTTCAAGATCAAATTGGGCCTCCTTGCCTGGATAACTCGAACGGCCTCCTTTGACATCACAGGCGATTGAACCGGCACCAATCAGCATAAATTGTGAAATATAAGGACCGGTTTGTGCGCCTTTTGTCGATCCCCTGAATACATTTTCTAACGACAGTAATTTGGTCAATGAACCAGTGCGAGCGCGACGCCGGTTACGTTCAAATCCATTTAAGCCCATATCATCTGTATGGTGAGGTGTTGAAGAGTTGGGCAAGCCATTCGGGTTCAATTCGAAAAACGTCATGCTATTCAAAGCTTTAATAATTTCATCAGCCGACAAGATCGACTCACCAGGCTCGTCTGATGAAGGACATAACTTTTTGCCTCCACCGTCACTTATGGTGGTAAACGGTACATCGCGCAGCAGTGCCAATGAATAAACTTCAGCCATTTCGGCGGCCAGTTCGCTTGATCCAATTCGTGGTGCCGGAGCCATGGCGACGGACCCGGCATCAGGGCCTTCCAATTCATAAACATGACCGGCACGCGGGCTTTCCCAGCCGCGCCACCCAACGTCTTTGGGTTTGCCATTATCGTCAATGAATTCTTCGCAGCCCTTTTCCAGCGGATAGCAATTAAATTTTACGCCACGGGACTTAGCAGTTGCGACGTCCTTCTCAAACAAAGTGGTATCATGAGAATTGATCCCAGCAACAAAACACCGATAATCTACGGCATTTGCAAGTAAGCCATTTTTGTCGTGTTTCAAACCCTTGGTAAAGTTTGCCGGATATACTGGACCATGATCGTTTTCCTCTCCATTGGCTTTAGTTAGGGCATGGGGGCGAAGCCTTGATGCTTGCGCTGCAAGAATGCGTAGCCGTTCTGCATTTTTTGCACGTCTTGATCCACATATTTCTGGTTCTGAATGAGGTAACTTCATAATAACTACCCTTAAAATAAAATAAAAATGAATTCACATAAATCATCCTCGCCAAAACTATAAATTGGCAAACTGATTACAGGAAAATTAATAAAGCAACCATTGGTTTTAATCTGTGAATAATACCACACAACTTATATTTCTAGTATTTCTATTTATGTATAGTTACGTCGATTAAATTATCTTGTAATTACTTTATTTATAGTAAAATCAAACAGCAAACACCTGGCACGAACAGATGGGATGAAGAGGCTGTCAGCCTCTCAAAAAAACCAAAATTTTGTATTCAAAGCAGATAACGGGTCCACAAAAACAAGGTCACCTCATGATTAAATTCGGCATTCTGGGTTTTGCCTTGCTTGCTTCACTCACATTGAATGTTTCAATGTTTGTTGGAGGAACAATTTACAATCTTGCATCATCAGCCTTTGAATCCGCTACAGGACTAAGATCGGTTGCAAGCAGAAACAAAATCGCGGCCACCAAACTTCGGAGTCAGGTGGCATTTGAACGTAAAAACAGCAAAAAGCTCCAGATGAAAGCCAATAAAGCGGTGAAAGAGCTGAAGTCGAAACGGTTGGCCATCGCAAAACTCAAAAACAACAGAAAATTACTGCTCAAACGAATCAATTCAACATCGAGGCGCATCACAAAAAGGTCTTTGCTCTCAGCAAAGCGCAAACTTTCATCAATGGCGGGGAAAATCATTCCTGCAACCAGCATTGTTGTCGTGGTCTCGATGACAGCCCTGTCGCTTAAGGACCTATGCAGTAATGTGAAAGATATGGCCGCTCTCAAGCGAGCCGTCGATCCTGAACTGACATTATCCGAAGATGAATTATCCGTCTGCGCAATGCGCGTTCCAACCAGCGCCGAGCTTTTTGCCTATGCTAAATCATCCCCCGAACTTGCATGGGGTGCCGCAAAAGAGTTCACCACCTCGCTGGTAAATTACTTTGATACGGATATTTTGAAATAGGTTCGATTTCCACCCCCTCATCCGACCGCTTCGCACCCACCTTCTCCCACATGGGGAGAAGGAAAAGCACCCCCTCACCCGTTCCAGCCCCGGATAACCTCCAGCACGGCATCGGTTACCATACGGGTTGTGGCCATACCGCCTAAATCCGGGGTGTGCAATGATGTGTCAGCGGTGACGCGTTCGATTGCCTCCATCAACCGCGCAGCCGCAGCTGTCTCACCCAGATGATCGAGCATCATTGAGGCGCTCCAAAACGAGGCGACAGGGTTGGCTATACCTTTGCCAGTAATATCAAAGGCCGACCCATGAATGGGTTCAAACATTGAGGGAAAAGTGCCTTCCGGGTTGAGGTTTGCGGTCGGTGCAATGCCGATCGAGCCGGCCAATGCGGCGGCCAAGTCAGACAATATATCCGCGTGCAGATTGGTGGCGACAATAGTATCCAGCGAAGAAGGGTCTTGCACCATGCGCACGGTCATCGCATCGACCAGCATTTTATCCCATTGAACATCGGGAAATTCGCTTGCGACCTCGGCGGCGATCTCATCCCACAACACCATGCCAAAACGCTGGGCGTTGGATTTTGTTACCACAGTCAACAGTTTTCGTGGGCGCGATTGTGCAAGTTTGAAGGCAAACCGCATGATGCGGGTAACGCCTGCGCGGGTGAAAATTGAAACCTCGGTTGCGACTTCTTCCGGCAGACCTTTGTGCGAGCGACCGCCCTGCCCCGCATATTCACCTTCGGAATTTTCCCGCACAATCATCCAGTCGAGATCGGCCGCACCAACGCCCACCAGAGGGCTTTTAATACCAGGCAAAATTCGGGTTGGGCGGATATTAGCATATTGGTCAAACGGCTGACAGATCGCCAAACGCAAGCCCCACAGGGTGATATGATCAGGCACATTGGGTGCACCCACTGCGCCAAAATAAATCGAATCAAACCGCTTTAACTGCTCAGCTCCATTGTCTGGCATCATTAAGCCGTGGGCATTATAATAATCGCTACCCCAGTCAAATTCGCTAAATTCGAAGCAAAAACCACCATCCTGCTTGGCGATTGCCGCAAGCACTTCAACACCAGCGGGAATAATTTCTTTGCCAATGCCGTCGCCGGGAATGACGGCGAGATCGTATTTTTTCATTGATTTCATCCTGTTGGCGTTACTCACCGGTAAACACTTGCACATTTTAGCTGTAAATAACGCAACTTTTTCTTACACCCTACTTTAGTATACACATATATTGGCGGCTTGATTTTTACCTCGAAGAGAGCTTAGTGTGATTGATAAAAAAACAAAAATGTGAAGTACCAAGGGAGAAAAATATGTTTCACTATAGACCATTACTGACAGGCATTGCCTTGTCAGCCTCTTTCATCGTTGCTGCACCCGCTGCATATGCTGAAGAAAACACAATTTTGCTTGGCGCGGCGATTTCGCTGACCGGCAAATATGCAACGGCCGGCAATCATGCCAAGATTGGCTATGATTTTGCGATTGATAAAATCAATGCAGCCGGCGGCATAAAGGTTGGAGATAAAACCTACAAGTTTACGGTCAAATATTATGATGATGAGTCCACCCCTGCCCGTGGCGGCCAATTGGCAGAACGGTTGATCAATCAGGATGGCGTTCAATATATGCTTGGGCCGTATTCATCCGGCCTGACCAAAGCCATTGCTCCGGTAACCGAGAAATATAAAATTCCAATGGTTGAAGCAGAAGGCGCTTCGCGCTCTTTGTTCAATAAAGGATACAAATATCTGTTTGCTGTGCTTTCCACATCTGAGCAATACCTTGCATCTGCGGTGGCACTTGCAGCTGAAGTCGCGAAGAAAAACGGCAAAGACCCTAAAAGCGTAAAGGTAGCGCTGGCATTTGAAAACGATCCGTTTTCTCTTGATGTGCGTGCCGGTGTTATAGACGATATTAAAAAACACGGCCTTACCATTGTCATTGATGACAAACTGCCGCGTAATCTCACCGATATGACCGCAACAATGACCAAAATCAAGGCTTTGAAACCTGATCTTCTGGTTGTTTCCGGCCACTCAAAGGGTGCCGGTACTGCGACACGTCAAATCGCTGAAATGAAACTTTCCATTCCTATGGTTGCCATGACCCATTGTGAGTCTGCTGATCTGGTTGGTAAATATGGCGCGACCGCTGACGGTTACCTTTGTGCTACTCAATGGGCAGAAACCCTGACCTACAAAGATCCGATTTTTGGCTCCGCTGCTGAATTCAACGATGAGATCAAAAAGACCTATTCTGATTATGCAGATAAATCAGTTCCTTATCAGCTGGCCCAGGCTTCTGCTGCTGTATATGTATTCAAGGATGCATTTGAGCGTGCAGGAACATTGGACAAAGAAAAAATCCGTGATGCACTGACCAAAACTGACCTGGCCACATTTTACGGCCATGTAAAATTCTCGGAATTCGGGAATAATATCGCAAAGCCGATGGTTCTACGCCAAATTCAGAACGGCAAATATAATGTGGTTGCACCAACAGACTTTGCTTCGCACAAGCTGATTTGGCCACGTAAATAATTCCAATTAATTGATGGATGCGCAAGGACACCCCTTGCGCATCCATATTTGTTTTTCCCTTCACCATTTACATCAGCCGCTTTTGGTGACTGCTGTAATTGTTAAAGGCGGCATTGCGGGAGGCATACGTTGGAAAGAATCTGGGCGAATATCCAGATCATGATCGATATACCGGTTCTAACACTGGGCATGGTCATTGATGGATTGCTGATTGGTGGAATATTTGCGCTGATCGCATATGGGCTGGCGCTGGTTTGGGGCGTGATGAACGTCAAAAATCTGGCGCAAGGTGATTTCGTTATTTTGGGCGCCTATATTACCTGGTGGCTTTATCACGCGGGCGTCAACCCGATTTTTGGTATTCCATTGGCTTTTGTCGCGCTTTGGTTCCTCGGATGGGCAATTTATAAAACAGTTATTTACCGGGTTATCCAACACGATTTATTCACATCGCTTTTGGCCACATTCGGCATCGCCATTGTCATGCAGCAAACCATGAAGATTGTATTTGGAGCGGATGAGCAAACCATCGCGCTCAATCTGGAATCCTATGGTTTTTTTGATGACCTTTTGACCATCCAACCAACAAGGCTGATTGCGTTTGTTTCAGCCATTATTCTGGCTATTGCGGTGATCACTTTCATGAAGCGTTCTCGGATGGGCCAGGCCATCCGGGCGACAGCACAAAACCCACGCGCAGCCCGTGTGATGGGCATTGATACTGAGAAAGTTTACGCTTTCACATTTTCGCTGAACGCCGCTATTTGTGGTGCTGCTGGTGGACTTATCGCATTGATTTGGGAATTCCAGCCCTTTATCGGCCTCATATACTCCATTCGGGCATTTGTAATTGTCACAGCGGCGGGGCTTGGAAATCTTGCCGCGGTAATCGCCGCGGGGCTTGGCATGGGCGTAATTGAGCAAACCGGTGCATTTGTCCTGGGCACAGAATATCAACAGGCCATTGTTGTCGGGCTGCTGGTTATTGTATTGTTGATCAAGCTGGTAATTTCGTCCAGACGCAGGGAGGTTGTTGAGTGATGAATAAATCAGCTGCAACATTTGCTCTTTATGCCTCAATTCTGGCGCTGGGCATTATACTTCCAATATATTTTCCCAATTATGTGGGCCAAATGACCGTTATGTGGATGATGGTGGTGTTTGCCCTGACCTGGGATATTCTTGGCGGTCAAATGGGCTATAATTCGCTCGGTAATATCTTCTTCTTCGGCGCGGGGATGTATGCATCCGGCATGGTGCAGGTAGGCATGTTCTATGACCTGGCAAAATATAACGATGCTGCCGGTGGTGGTATCTACAATTTTTCCTTCGCTCAATATTTCACCGGCTTGTCGGTCGGCTTTGTTGTCGCGGCGATTGTCTGTGTAATATTTGCGGTCATTCTGGGGCGGTTGGTTTTTGGTCTGCGCGGCCCCTATTTTGCCATTGGCACGCTGGCGATTGCCACGGTTATTGGCGAACTTGTAAGCACATGGGAGCTGGTGGGCGGCGGGCAAGGCATGTCTATGCCCAATTATCCTGGCGATCTCGGTGAAGCCAAATTTGTATTTTACACTATGATGTTTGTGTTGGCGATTTCAACTTTCATGTTTGTACGCTGGCTTTACGGCTCACGCTTTGGTCTGGCCATCAACGCCATTCGCGATGATGAACAAAAAGCCGAGGGCATGGGCATTCACACCCTTCGATACAAAACCGTGGCCTGGGCCATTGCCGCCTTCTTTTTGGGCATTGCCGGGGCCATCTATGGCAATTTCAACAATTTCTTTGAACCGATAGATGTGGCCTTTCCAACCACCACATTCGGCATTTTCATGGTGCTGATGGTGTTGCTGGGTGGCAAGGGCACGCTTTGGGGACCGGTAATCGGGGCCATCCTGTTTCATGTGATCAAAGAGGTTACCTGGACCTATCTGCTTAATCTGCAATGGGTTGCTTTAGGGTTATTGATTGTTGTGACCGTGGTTTATTTTCAGGAAGGGATTATGGGCTGGATAATGCGCAAAAAACCTGAATGGTTTGGCATTCGTGTCGAGGGCGACAAACAACGGCTTGGAGACATGAAATGAGCGAGTATATCATCGAAATTGACAGTCTCTCAAAATCCTATGGTGGTGTTATTGCCAATAAGGACATTTCGCTAAAAGTAAAAAAGGGTGGCATAACCGGGCTGATCGGCCCTAATGGGTCTGGCAAGACAACCCTGTTTAACTCAATCGTTGGCTATCATCCTGTTGATTCAGGGTCGATCCTGTTTTCCGGTCAGGATATTTCCAAATTCCGGGTTCAGGAAATAGCCCGACTTGGGTTGCTGCGCACTTTTCAACAGACGCGAATTTACGCAAAAATGAATTGCATCGAAAATATGCAGGTCTCTATTCCCCACCGCAAGGCCGGGTTCTGGGATATGTTTTCATCGCGTGACGAGACCACCATCGAACGGGCAGAGCGGTTGCTGGAGTTCGTTGGCCTTTACGAAAAACGCTGGCTGCGGGCGGGAGATCTTTCATTCGGCCAACAAAAACTGCTGGAATTTGCTATGGCCTTGATGAATGAGCCGACGGTTTTAATGCTGGATGAGCCGACAGCCGGCATCAACCCAACCTTGATTAACGGACTGATTGACCGGTTGAAACGGGCCAATGAGGAGTTTGGTATAACCTTGTTTGTGATCGAACATAATATGCGGGTAATCATGAACCTTGCCGATCATATTTATTGCCTTGCCCACGGGCAAATGCTGGCCGAGGGCAAGCCAGAGGAAATCCAGAATGACCAACGGGTCATCGACGCTTATCTGGGGGCACACTGATGGTGGATAAAGAAACGCCGCAAGACGCATCAAACGACAAGGCTTCGGCAATTGAGCAGTCCGACAAGGTTTCCGGTTATGGGGCTGGCGGTGTTGAAACGGTTATTTCTGTTGAAGCTGTCACCCGTGAAGTCGCTAGAATGTCTGAAGGCGTGCCAGATGCGGCAACACTTGAGAAACTTGCCGGTGATAACATTTTCGTATCAATCGAAAACCTGAAAGCCGGTTACGGACAGATGGAAATCCTGCATGATTTCAATTTGTCTGTCGCCAAGGGCAAGTCACTCTGCCTGATCGGGCCGAATGGGGCAGGCAAATCAACGGTGCTGCATTCAATTTTTGGTTTTACCAATATATTTTCCGGGAAAATCACCATCGACGGCAAAGATGTGACCCGTCAAAAACCGAATGATAAGCTGAAAAATGCCGGCATTGCCTATATTCTTCAGGATAATTCGGTCTTTCCCAATATGACGGTTGAGGAAAACCTTTGGATGGGCGGGTTTTTAAAAGATAAAACCGACGAGGCCAAGGAAGCGGCTGAAAGAGTATTCCAAAAATATGACCGGCTTGCCAAGCGACGCAGCCAACCGGCCCGGGTGCTTTCGGGTGGTGAACGGCGTTTGCTGGAAATCTCCCGCGCCCTGGTGATGAACCCGGAAGTATTGCTGGTTGATGAACCATCCATCGGCCTTGAGCCACGGTTTATTGATATGGTTTTTGAAATCCTCGATGATCTGCAAAATGCTGAGGGGAAAACCATTATTATGGTTGAGCAAAACGCCAAGAAGGGTTTGGAATTTGCTGATATTGGCTATGTGCTTGTCTCTGGTGAATTGGCAAAAGCCGGCCCCGGCGATGAGCTTTTGGCTGATCCTGATGTGGGACGGTTGTTCCTCGGCGGTTAAATCCACATTGTTGCGGCAAGTGAGATTGCTGCAAAGGAGCAAGCATGCCTGACATAGTAATCTCCGAGTTTATGGATGAGGCTGCGGTGGATAGTCTGCGGCAACAATTCGATGTGCTTTATGACCCCGCATTGGTGGACAAGCCGGAAGCACTGGCCAATTCGCTGCCCCATGCCAGAGCGCTGATTGTGCGCAACCGCACCCAGGTTACCAATGATCTTCTTGAGGGCGGCCCGGCGCTCAAATGCATCGGGCGGCTTGGTGTCGGATTGGACAATATAGATCTTGATGCCTGTGCTTCCCGCAATATTGGCGTCTTCCCGGCGATTGGGGCGAATGATCTTAGTGTTGCGGAATATGTGATCACCACAGCGATGATATTGCTGCGCGGAGCCTATCTTGCGAATGATCAGATGTTGGCCGGTGATTGGCCGCGACAGGCCTGTTCGGGCCGCGAGATTTCCGGCAAGATTCTGGGCCTGATCGGCTTTGGCGGCATCGCCCAACACACGGCAGGTTTGGCGCGCGCACTTGGTATTAAAGTGGTGGGATATGACCCTTTTTTGCCTGCTGACCACGAGGCATGGGGCACCACTAAACCCTTGGAACTCAATAGCTTGCTGGAAATATCTGATATTGTGAGTCTGCATGTGCCGCTAAGCGACGATACCAGACACCTGATCAACAAAAACCGCCTCGCCCTGATGAAGCAGGATGCAATACTCATCAATGCGGCACGCGGTGGCGTGGTGGATGAGGATGCGTTAATTGCGGCACTTAAAGCCAAGGCTATTGGTGGCGCTGCCCTTGATGTTTATGAGGACGAACCGCTAACAGCAGATGGAGGCCGCAAATTTGCCGATATTCCAAACCTGCTGCTTACACCCCATATTGGCGGCGTGACGGTTGAATCCAACCAACGGGTAAGCCAGATGATTGCCGAACGGGTGAACAGTCATTTAAACGCGGAAAGGTAAGCCATGACCAATCGTCTGGTTTTTGCCTCTATGAACGATGCTGTTCTACAGGCAAAACGCCACCTGCCACATATGGTGTTTGACTTTATTGAAGGGGCGGCCGGGCTGGAAACGGCGGCGGGTGAAAACAAAGCGGCATTTGCAAATATCAAACTTCAACCACGCATTTTGCAGGATGTGGCGACGCGTAGCCTGAACAAAAATCTGTTGGGCGAAAGCTATGCTCTGCCCTTTGGCATTTCTCCGATGGGCATGTGCAATCTCATTCACCCCAGGGCTGACCGGTTGATTGCGGATGCGGGATGCAAGCGCAATATTCCGGTTTGCCTTTCTACTGCGGGCTCAACTTCTATCGAGGGCTTTTCCCATTGGGCGGGTGATAACGCCGAAAGAACCGCATGGTTCCAGCTTTATGTGCAGACCCCTGAAATCGCTATGGATATGGTCGAACGGGCAGAAAAATCCGGCTATCACACCCTTGTGCTGACGCTCGATGTGCCGCAGGTTTCACGCCGGGTGCGCGATATTCGAAATGGGTTTGAAATTCCCTTTCGTATCGGGCCGAGGCAATTTATTGACTTTGCCATGCATCCAACATGGTCAATTAGTCGTCTGCTCAATGGCATTCCAAGGCCGATCAATTTTGAACTTTCAGGCGATGGCAAACCGTTCGACCGCAACGCCCAGCGCACCGGTGCCGACCTTGAATTTCTGCGCCAATTACGCGAGCGCTGGAAATGCAATCTCATCATCAAGGGCGTCATGAGTGCGGATGACGCGCTGTTGCTGCAAAGCGAGGGCGTGGATGGGATATGGGTTTCCAACCACGGCGGCCGTCAGTTGGATGCCGCCCCTCCGGCGATCAGCGCCTTGCCAAAAATTCGCACCGCACTTGGGCCGGATTACCCGATCATCTTTGATAGCGGTATCAGAAGCGGTGAAGACGTGATAAAAGCAATTGCATTGGGTGCGGATTTTGTCATGCTTGGGCGGGCAATCCTCTTCGCACTTGGGGCAAAGGGCGCTCGCGGGCTTGATTGCCTGATTGATAATTTCAGCGCTGATATTAATACGGTTCTGGCCCAAATCGGCTGCGCGAGTGTGGAAGAACTGGATGCAAGCATCTTGGTGAGATCGGCAAAATAAACAAAATCAACAAATGTAGCAACAATATTTAAGATAGCTGCTGTCACAGTATTTACTGCCCTTCGGGCGCTTGGCTTACGCAAAGTCCACGGGATCTTGCGTAAGCAGCGCCCGGCAAACAAGACATCGCCGCCGTAATATCTTGATAATATTGAGATTACCTGCGATATTTCTTCTGTTCAGCAGGTAAACTGGTTGGCGCAGAATGGATGATAATAATGGGTCCTGCCCCAAACTAATCAATCATTTATAAAAGAAGAATATTGAATGTTCAGCACTATCGAAACACCGCGGCTTGTCCTTGATAAAGCCCGCCTGGAAAAAAATATCAGTCGTTTTCGTGACCTGGCGGCGGCGCATAATATTCTCCTGCGCCCGCATTTGAAGACATCCAAATCTCTGGATGTTGCCGCAATAGCAAATGGGAATGCCAAGTCCGGTGTGACTGTTTCAACCCTGAAAGAAGCGGAATATTTTTCCGCGGCGGGATACACCGACATCATGTATGCGGTTGGCATAACGCCGAACAAATTTGCCCATGTTAAAAGGATAGCTGACCAGCACAAAAATAACCTTCTGCTGATTACAGATAATGTTATCGTTGCCCGTGCTTCTGCCGATTTTGCCGAGGCAGAGCAATGCCAAATGCAGTTTCTCATTGAACTGGACTGTGGCGAAAGCCGTGGCGGTATCGCGCTCGATGCGCCAGAGTTACTTGAGATTGCACAGATATTTGATCAATGCCCGTTCATTTCGTTCATGGGCGTTATGACCCATGCGGGGCACTCCTATACAACAGATGACAAAGAGCGCATAGGCGAAATTGCCGAGATTGAACGAAAAACCGTGGTTGAGGCGGCAGCAAGGCTTGCGCAAATCAATATCCAATCGGAAATTATCAGCGTTGGCTCAACCCCGACATTTATTTTTGCCAAATCCTTTGACGGTCTCACCGAGGTTCGCGCCGGGGTCTATATGTTTTTTGATCTGGCGCAGTTCTCAAGAAGCATCTGTCAACTTGATGAAATAGCGATTTCCGTATTGGCCACGATCATCGGGCATGCCAAACAAAGCCGCTCGCTTATTGTTGACGCGGGGGCCTTCGCGCTTTCCAAAGATATAAGCGCCAACACTTTTTTACCCGATGCAGGTTTTGGTTACGTCTGTGATCCTGTAACAATGGAGCGCCTGGGCCAGCTATCAGTTGATACGGTTCATCAGGAGCATGGCAATATCCGGCTTGATGATGATGCTTGGTTTGAGCGGCTACCAATTGGCTCGATGGTGCGCATCCTGCCCAATCACGCTTGTCCAACTGCGGCAAGTTTCGAAAATTATCTTGTCGTAGAAAATGAAGCCATCGTCACTGAGTGGCAACGTGTTAATCGCTGGTGAGAGTTTTTGCGAGGAAATAGGATGCAATTAAAGTGACCATAACTCCAGAATCAAATGTGGGAACTGGAGATTGGTAGGATGAACTAGAGTGTGATCTGGGTGATGGATTTTCGCTGGCAACATGTTATTTGGGTTCAATGGGAATTGGGTCTGCTCAGCGGTAAAGGAGCGCAAACCTCTGCGGGGATGGCGATTTTATTGTCTCATCAAAGGCCGGTGGAAATTATCGCTCGCTAAATGAGCGATAATTTCCGGTTGCTATCACCGTAGCTTAATAGGCGAGAGAAGATCTGTATTGATCACCAGGTTTCTGACACCGTGAGCGTGGTTCTCGTCGAAAATGTTGTTTTTAAGCCACTCATCTACTGACTTAATATTTACTTTCGCAACTTTGGGACGAACGCTCCAGGTCACATGAAATGGACTGCCTTTTTCGTTATAGCCCGGGCCCGTTGTAGAACCATCATATTGGACCGTCGTCCCTGTATTATTTGGAATGTTAATTGCTTGATGATAGCCACTCTTCACATCGAGCTTTGTGAGTTCCATAAAGTTCAGGGCGTTATCGTCATTCACGAGAACATAAATTTGGGCCTCAACGCGAACCTGAGGGTTCTTGATGGCGTCGCTCAAACAAGAACCCAATGTTGGCCCAGGTTTAACTTTAGCAGTCGAATACACATAATGAACCTCGATAGTATCACCGGGGACGAGGTCACCGTGTTCGGTTACACCAATTTCTATATCAATTTTTTTGAGCTCCGCAGCGCTCAAATCACCTGAATACGCGTATCCAGCACCATACCCCTGACCATTGCCATTACCGGCATGTTTGGTAAACTCTCCGCCCTTGTGTTCAGCATTTTCATGAAAATGGATATTGCACAGATTCATTTCGGTATAGGCCGGCGCCGCTCCGAATGCGCGATTATTGTTGCCTTCGACAACGTCAATATCACGTGGAGATTGAGGCCCAAACCCTGCTTCCTTCGTGTTGGTTGCCAGCGCTTTGCGCTGTTCGGAAATGACTTCATCCGACACATGTTTCGTCTCAGAAAACCCGTATGATGAACCGGTCACGACCAACAGTGTTGCTGTAACCACTGCCTTTATTGGGAAAGATTTATTGATTAAACTCATTGCTATTCCTCTATTTTTATTTCCCTTGCTCTATAGAGAAAAATATCCGCCGCCGACAAGAAAGCATTGGTCTGAAAATTTTGCTGAAGGTCCAATTGTATTCTCAGACCTTGGTCGCATTAATTTGCGGTGGAATTTAAAGTAACAGACACCGAACTTTTCCAAAGCCCGACCTCAAACCGCTTCAATCGCTCTTTTATTGTATTAAGATGCCGAACATCGTGTTCTGGTCTGGTACGTCGATGAGATAAACAGTAGGGATAAGGAATTGCAGGTGCATTATAAACAATATCACACCCATTTTCATTCTACCCTTGCGTCAGCAATAAAAATTGCCATGATGCGCGCATGACCTTAGACCAGATTCTTTTATTCAGCCTGTTCGCCGGTGTATTTGCCATGCTTTTGTGGGGCAAATTTCGCTACGATCTTGTGGCTTTTTCCGCCCTTCTTATCGCCCTGGTATTGGGGCTGGTTTCTACCGATCAGGCATTTTCGGGCTTCGGCCACCCGGCGACCATTATCGTTGCGCTAGTGCTAGTAATTTCATCGGGCTTGCAAAATTCCGGCGCGATTGACCTCATCACCCGGCGGTTGATTGATACCGGCCGCGCCGTTTCCGCCCATATTACCATCATGAGCGGCGTGGGTGCGATTCTCTCCGCGTTTATGAACAATGTTGCGGCAATGGCTTTATTGATGCCTGTTGATATTCAAGCTGCACTTAAAGCAGGTCGCCCCATTCGCCGCACGCTGATGCCGCTTTCATTTGCAACCATTCTTGGTGGCATGGTGACGTTGATTGGTACGCCGCCCAATATCATCATTGCCTCTTACCGTGAAAGTGCCGTGGGCGAACCTTTCACCATGTTCGACTTTGCCCCGGTCGGTCTCACGGTTGCAATTGTCGGCATTGCCTTTGTTGTGCTGATTGGTTGGCGGATGATCCCCAAGGGCGACGAAAATGAGGGCAGTAATTCCGGCCTATTAAGCCTCGATGGCTATGTGGCGGAACTGGTCGTACCAGAAAAATCCAAGGCTGTCGGCCAGCAAGTCAATGCACTTTACCCGGCCGCAGATGAGGAAGGTGTGGAGATCCTCGGCGTTGTTCGAAATGGTCGTCGGCTCGATGGGTTTGGTGCAAGCGTTGAACTTCGCGCCAATGATATGTTGATTGTGGAAGCGGCGGCCGAAGATATGGACCGGTTTCGCGGCACTTTAGGACTTGAATTTTTTGGTGAACAACCAAGCGGCGAAACCGTTACCGG
>Ga0256839_1001347_pt1 | contig 29965 bp, 30 predicted proteins | sample 354166metaG_FD_185968 | JGI IMG/M metagenome (GOLD analysis project Ga0256839, IMG submission 185968) | Hydrothermal vent microbial communities from Mid Atlantic Ridge, Atlantic Ocean - 354-166 | ecosystem: Environmental > Aquatic > Marine > Hydrothermal vents | place: Atlantic Ocean: Mid... | reverse complement strand
AAGAGTATTTGTTAAAACAAGCCAAAATGGCACTTTTTCGTGCCAATGGTCGAGCAGATAATCTTACTGTGCAGTGGGTACGAGTTGGCGTATAGAGTCGAGTGTGAACGGCATTAAAATGAGTGCTTTATAAGTAGCAAATCCAGCGAGTATTATAAAAATAAGACCACTTATTTTATGTAATAAGGACAGTGGTATTTTATTTAATAAGCTACGCCCGGCTGCTACGCCAATAATGGTGGTAGTTGCTAACGCAAAGGTTGCGCCTATCCATATGGCCAGCGGTAAATCGGTACTGCTTAAAGCAACGACGGCTAGCTGCGTTTTGTCGGCAAACTCGGCAACGGTTATTAAAAGAAATGTGCTTAGAAAAATGCCATGACCACTTTTTTTAGCTAAGTCTTCATCTTCTGAGTCGTCCTCACTCAAAAATAAAGCATGTAAGCCAAATATTGCAAACAGTATCGCAACGACACCGGCAACGATATAATCAGGAATCCAATTGGCAATGGCAACGCCAAAGACAACGGCTAAGGTATTGAGCAAGGCAAAGGCCGCAATCGCTCCTAAAATAACGGGGGCGGCTCTATGTCTCGCTGCTAGCGACATACAGACTAATTGACTTTTATCGCCTATTTCGGCAGCAATAATCAGAATGTAACTGGTGCTAATGGGCGTAAACCACTCAAAGAAAATGGGTGGTAGTTGCAGGTTAAATGAATCCATAGAAAGGTTAGTGGAAAGAACGGGTCGTTGCTGTGTAAAATAATGTGGCAGTATACAGGTTTTTGGCTTTATTTTTTAGGCGAAAATCTGCCCTTTATTGGCGCAGGTCTAAATAACCCCCTATTTTTAAATTATTAACAGAGAAATAAAACTGAATGGCATTATTACGCTTAAAAAAAGTTTCTATCGCTTTTGGTACGCACGCGCTATTAAAGCAAGCAGATTTCCAACTAGATGCCGGTGAAAGAGTCGGTTTATTAGGCCGCAATGGCGAAGGTAAATCAACGCTCATGAAAATTATCATGCAGCAAATTCACGCAGATGAAGGGGAGGTTTGGCGTAAACCGGAGTTGCGCATTGCCGTTTTAGAACAAATGCCGCAGCTGCCTGATGAAGAAACAATTTATGATGTGGTTGCCGGTGGCCTGGGTGAAGTAGGAGCATGGATTAAACGCTATCATGATTTAACGCTGCATATGACCGATATGGATGATGCTGCGCTAAAAGAAATGGGCGATTTGCAACATAAACTGGATGTGCATGATGGTTGGCAAATTCAACAACGCGTAGAAAATATTCTCAGTCGCCTGAATTTACCGGGTGATACGCAAGTCAAAGGGCTGTCAGGTGGATGGAAAAGACGTGTTTCTTTAGCGAAAGCCTTGGTGATAGACCCTGAAGTCTTATTATTAGACGAGCCGACCAACCATTTGGACTTAGACAGCATCATGTGGTTGGAAGAGCAATTGCTTAATTTCAAAGGCGCGATACTATTTGTCACGCATGACCGCTCTTTTCTGCAGAAACTAGCCACGCGCATTATTGATTTGGATCGCGGTCAACTCGTTTCTTGGCCGGGAGATTATGCGGATTATTTAGTCAAAAAAGCCGCCGCATTAGAAGAAGAAGCCACACAAAATGCCTTGTTTGATAAAAAATTAGCCCAAGAAGAAGTGTGGGTGCGCCAAGGGATTAAAGCGCGTAGAACGCGTAATGAAGGCCGAGTAAGAGCCTTAGAAGCTTTGCGTAAAGAACGCAAGCAACGTCGTAATCTACAAGGTACAACAAAATTATCTGTTGATGCCGGCCAAGCTTCAGGTAAAAAGGTCGTTGCTATGCAAGCGGTCAGTTTTGCTTATCCTGACAAACCCATTGTTAAAGATTTTTCAACCGTTATTCAGCGTGGCGATAAAATTGGTCTGATTGGCCCAAATGGCTCCGGTAAAACGACCTTCTTAAAATTATTATTAAAAGAACTAGAGCCTCATGCCGGAGTAGTGACCCAGGGCACAAAATTGGAAGTGGCCTATTTTGATCAATTGCGTGAAGAACTAGATCCTGAAATCAGTGTGGCGGATACGATTGCCGGCGGCAATGATCATGTGCTGATTAATGGCGAGCCACGGCATGTGATGTCTTATTTGAATGACTTTCTCTTTGCACCTGCACGGGCTAGATCGCCGGTTAAAACCTTATCTGGCGGTGAAAAAAATCGCTTATTATTAGCCAAATTATTTACCAAACCTGCCAACTTAATCATCATGGATGAGCCGACCAATGACTTGGATATGGAAACCTTAGAGTTGCTGGAAGAACGCTTGGTTGATTATAAGGGAACGCTATTGATTGTCAGTCATGACCGCGCTTTTTTAGATAATGTGGTGACCAGTGTATTCGTATTTGAAGGCCAAGGGGTTGTTGGTGAATATGTTGGTGGTTATTCGGATTGGTTGGCCTATCGCCAAAGTGTCAGTCAAGCAGAAAAACAGAGTACGCCTAAAAAGGTAGCTGTTAAAGAACCTGCCTCTCCTTCTAAAAAGAAAAAATTAAGCTATAAAGAGCAAAAAGAACTCGATGAACTCCCTGTCATAATCGAAAGTTTAGATGCTAAACACACAGATATTAATGCACAAATATCGAGTGCAACTTTTTATCAACAAGAGCAAGCAGCCATACAGTTAGTGTTAGATGAATTGGCAAAAGTTGAAGCTGATTTAGAACAAGCTTATCAACGCTGGGATGAATTAGAGGCGTTACTAAATTAATTTTATTGCAATAATGCATATTCTATTTTATGATAGTCGGCTGTTCAGTATTCATTGGGCAGTCTAATATCTGGAGAGCTGGCCGAGCGGTCGAAGGCGCACGCCTGGAAAGTGTGTATACGGCAACGTATCAAGGGTTCGAATCCCTTGCTCTCCGCCATTTAAGTGATTGATTAATATTTAAATATAAATGACGCTATATCATGCGTCGGTGTATTTAGTCATTTGTTTTATATTCAAGTACATGTTGCCAATATCAGCAATATCAAAGCTGCCGGCAATGTATTGCATTGGGTGAGAGCATCTAAAAATATCTTTCGGCTAACGCTCACTTCAGAGAGGCACATCGTTTCATGGCGTTATGAGATCATATCTGGTGTTTGATAAAAACTAGGTTGGCGTATTCTATCGGGTATTTTATACCAATCTCAACAAGTATTTACTTTAATGTAGCCCATTTACGGAAACAAAGTTGATGAATCGATTGAGAGTATTTAGCAAATTCATTCCAAGCTTGGCAACATACCGATACAATTTCAGCGTAACCATCAAAACATCGATTTGAAAAGTCCGTTCGTCTCAATTGTTGCCAAATTTGCTCGACCGGATTTAGTTCAGGCGAATCAGGCAAGAGTCAAAAACTTGCAATTTAAGATGACTGGTCGTATATTAAAAGATTGGTCAATATTTTTTGCATGTAAATGAGGTCATAATCAGGCCGATACGTAATTATTATTGATTGAATACTTTTTTAACCCTGATTTATCTATTTGGAGTGTTGTGATGCCTAAATATATTATTGAGCGTGAAATTCCGGGAGCGGGTGATTTAACTGCTATTGAGTTACAACAAATTGCACAGAAGTCTTGTTGTGTGTTGGCTGATATGGGGCCGCAAATACAATGGGTGCATAGCTATGTGACGGCAGATAAAGTATATTGCATCTATATTGCACCGGATGAGCAAACTATCCGTGAGCATGCTAGTCGTGGGGAGTTTCCTGCAAATGCGATTAATGAAGTAAAAACAATCATTGACCCAACAACAGGTGAATCATAAGTAAGATGTGAACAGGCGCAAGTGATGTCTCGCGTCTTTATATAATAATAAAAATTAAATAGAGGAAGAACGATGTACTTATCAAATAGGCGGTACGGCTCATGGCAGAAAACACTGCTAGCAAGTGTATTATCAGCGGCCACTTTGCTGCTGACGGCACCTGTGCAAGCGGATGAAACATGCCAATCACCTTATATGGCTAAAATTACAGGACAAGAGGATTTTGTTTATGTTTGGACTTTAGGGATGGAAGGTGTGGGCGATGAGCAGGATAAATTAGTAACGGTTGATGTGAACCCTAAATCTAAAAATTATGGCAAAGTCATTCATAGTTTGTCGGTCGGCGGGCGTAATGAAGCCCATCATTCCGGTTTTACCGATGACCGTAAATATTTATGGGCAGGTGGATTAGATACCAATAAATTATTTATTTTTGATGTGCATACAGACCCTGCCAAGCCGCGTTTAAGTCGGGTTATTAAAAATTTTGTAGGTGAAACGGGCGGAGTTGTCGGGCCGCATACGACTTATGCCTTACCGGGGCGAATGATGATTACCGGTTTATCGAATAGTAAAGACCATGGTGGACGTACCGCTTTGGTGGAATACAGTAATAAAGGTAAATATATTACAACGCATTGGACACCGACAGACGGTGATTTACGAGGGGCTGTGAAGTCAGGTAAATATGCAGATGGCTATGGTTATGATGTGCGCGTATTGCCACGGCGTAATGCTATGTTTACCTCGTCATTTACGGGCTGGTCTAATTATATGATGGATTTTGGTAAAATGTTGGGTGATGCGGAAGCGATGCAACATTTTGGCAATACGGTAGTACAGTGGAATTTACATACGCGACAACCTAAAAAAGTCATGGATGTTCCGGGCGCACCATTGGAAATACGTTGTGCTTGGAATCCAAATCATAATTATTGTTTTACCACAACGGCATTGACTTCAAAAATATGGCTTATCTATGAAGATAAACAGGGACAGTGGCAAAGTAAAGCGGTAGCTGATATTGGCGACCCTAGCAAAATTCCATTACCCGTGGATATTTCCATTCAAAGTGATGACAATATGCTGTGGGTCAATACCTTTATGGATGGTAAAACGCGCGGATTTGATATTTCAGACCCCTTTCACCCCAAACAAGTATTTGCACAAAAAATTGGCGCACAAGTCAATATGGTTTCGTCTAGTTGGGATGGTAAACGCCTGTATTATACCTCGTCACTATTGGCTAACTGGGATAAAAAAGGGCAGGATAATGAACAGTATTTAAAGTTGTATCACTGGGATGGTAAACAGCTAAAGCAACAGTTCGCCATTGATTTTATCAAAGCAAAATTAGGGCGTGCGCATCAAATGCGTTTTGGGGCTTATTCTTTGTATGCAGGTTTAAATACGGATAATTCGCTAGCTAAATTGGCACAATTGGATTCACTGTAAGTTTTAATGATCACTTGAGCGAAGTGCGATGATTTATATATCGCACTTTGGTTTATCAAGCGATGGTGTTATTTTTTGTTTGCTAGAGATAGGTTATGCGAGTACTGGTTATTTTATGGTTAATAGGGATGCTGTATGGCGGTAAGGTTTTAGCTGACGCATTACCTATTAAATTGGCTCCGGGCTATCGGCCATTAGCATTTAAAATGGCTCAAGCCGGTAGCTATACTTTACCGGTCATTGGGACGGCAGCAGATGGCGAGGTGCTAAATACTTTAGGGCAAACTCAACAATTGCATGACTTAATGGGCGATAAAATTGTTTTGCTCAGTTTTATTTACTCTACTTGCAGCGATGCGAATGGTTGCCCCTTAGCAAGCATGGTCTTTCATAAAATCAAGCACCGCTTACAGCAAGAGCCGCAATTGCAGGGAAAGTTACGTTTGTTGACGTTAAGCTTTAATCCTGAGCATGATACACCTGAGGCCATGGCGCGATATGCCGAAAGCTTTCAAAGTGATGCTGTCGATTGGCAGTTTCTGACCACGCAGTCCGAGCAACAATTAACACCTATTTTAGAGAATTATCAGCAAAGCATACAAAAAGTGTATGATGATGACGGTCATTTTACGGGTACTTTTGCGCATATTTTACGTGTTTATTTAATTGATAGGCATAAACAAATTCGTAATATTTATAGCGTGACTTTTTTGCATGCCGATACCTTGCTAAATGATGTACAAACCTTATTGCAAGCATTGCCAACAGCACAAAAAACGGCTCACAATAATCCTTCAGCCGCCCTTTATCAAGCAGGCGATAATAAACGCCATTATGCACAAAAAAACTATCAAACGCAGTCAGTGGCATTAACGCAACGGCGCGGGCAGGCTGCTGATTTATTGGCGACGATACAACAGCCGATGCTTGGGTTGCCAAGCGTTCCCGTTCCTATCGGTAATCCTATTACGGCCGCTAAAATTGCTTTAGGTCGCAAACTCTTTTATGACCGTCGATTGTCTTTAAATAATACTTTTTCGTGTGCTATGTGTCATATTCCTGAGCAGGGCTTTAGTAGCCATGAGATGCAAACGGCGGTGGGTATCGAAGGGCGCAGTGTGCAACGTAATAGTCCCACTCTTTATAATGTTGCTTATGCGACTAAACTATTCCATGATGGCCGCGAAAATAGTTTAGAGCAACAAGTCTGGGGGCCGTTATTGGCGCGTAATGAGATGGCAAATCCATCTATCGGCTTTGTGGTCGATAAAATAAGAGCCTTAGCGGATTACCAAGGCTTGTTTGAGAAAAGTTTTGCACAAGCCGCTAATATGCTGACCATTGGGCAAGCATTGGCCAGTTATCAGCGTACTTTGAATTCGGCTGACTCTCCTTTTGATCGTTGGTATTTTGGCAAGCAAACCGATGCCGTCAGTGCGGCCGTCAAGCGTGGTTTGCAATTATTTACCGGTAAGGCAGGATGTAGTCAGTGTCATACGCTAGCTGAGAATTATGCCTTATTGACGGATAATCAATTGCATAATACAGGGATTGGTTATCAGGAGTCGATGCAGATATTGCCCGATAAACAGCGCGTTCAGGTCGCTCCCGGGGTATTTGTGGAGGTGGCGCAACAAGATTTAAGTGCTATTGCAGCACGCAAGCACAATGATTTAGGACGTTATGCCATCACTCAAGATCCGCAAGACCGCTGGAAATACAAAACCCCCAGTTTACGCAATATTGCCTTAACCGCACCTTATATGCACAATGGCTCATTGCCTGATTTAAGCGCAGTGCTTGCATTTTATAATCAGGGCGGGGTGGCTAATGAGGTGTTAGACCCATTGATTAAGCCGCTGCATTTGAGTGATGCAGAGAGGCAAGATATCGTGCTTTTTTTAGAAGCATTAACGGGCAGTAATGTACAACAATTAGTGGCTGATGCCTATGCTGCAATGCCTTGATTGACATTTCATTGCGCTTCATATTCAATCGCGGTGATATACCAAGTAAACGTGCCTGCTTCTGTTTTGACGACCACTTCATCATCGACTGCTTTTTTTAATAAAGCGCGTGCCATAGGCGCATCCACCGAAATATAATTTTTTTGCCCAAAGATTTCATCATAGCCAACAATACGCAAGCGTTTGCTTTCGTCTGCATCGTTTTCTATGGTGACCCAGGCACCAAAAAAGACTTTACCTTGTTGCTCCGGATGATAATCAACGATGGTCAGGTTTTCTAAGCATTTTTGCAGATATCGGACGCGGCGATCTATTTCGCGTAATCTTTTCTTGTTGTATTGGTAATCTGCATTTTCACTTCTGTCACCGAGGCTTGCCGCCCAAGAGACTATTTTAGTAACAGCCGGGCGTTCGACACGCCATAAGCTATCAAGCTCCTGTTGTAGTTTGACATAACCTTGTCGAGTAATTAGCGGAGTTCTCATGGTCGGTTTAAGATTTAAGCTTTTATTGTCATAATGAAGTCGCATGCTATAGAATTCATCTTTATTGTAAATTAAGTCTGCGTTGTCAATAAAGCGTATCTAAATGATGTTCCCAGTTTTTTTGAGTAAATACTATGCACCGTAAAGTCTTAATTGATTGGTTTGCCGGCTCTAAAGGTAAAATTTTACAGGCACAAGAAGCCATTTTCTTACAACGCTCGATTACCGTCAGTTGCAAACAAACCATTGTACAGTTGGGTGCTTTAGGTTGGGAAAATAAATTTATTGATTGTCAATTATACAAGCAGTTTATTGTGCTGGATGATGAGCAAGAAGCGTGGCCTGAAAGTAAAATATTACGCTGCCTGAATACTGAACTACCTTTACAATCTGAGTCGGTTGATATGGTCATTCTACCGCATTTATTAGAATTTGATAATGATAAACATCAGGTTTTGCGAGAGGTAGAGCGTATTTTAAAGGCAGAGGGGAAGTTGATTATTTTTGGTTTTAATCCTTGGAATGTGTATATTAATTACCAGTACCTTTTGCGTAGAGCCAATGGTGCGCCTTGGCTACCACAGTTGGTTAGCCGTACAAAAATAGAGGATTGGTTGCGCTTGTTAAATTTTGAAGTCGAGTTAGCCGCAGGGTTTGATTTTGATGCCATGCATATTGATGCTGAGCATGCAGAGCGTCGTAAACATAAGCTACATGTTGCGGCCTATGCGATGCGAGCCATTAAACGGCGTTATCATCTTATCCCTATTGGGGCGGAAAAAAAGTATCGCTCTGATATGGTGATGGCAAAGTTGATGGATATTTCTATAAAACAAAATAAATATGATGAAAATAGTTGAAATATACACAGATGGTGCCTGTCGTGGTAATCCTGGGCCGGGTGGTTGGGGAGCATGGTTAAAATATGCGGCGGCTGAAAAAGAAATGTATGGCGGTGAGCGGGAAACGACCAATAATCGTATGGAATTGATGGCTGCCATACAGGCACTAGAAGTATTAAATAAGCCTTGTCAGGTTAAATTATATAGCGATTCTAAATACGTATTGCAAGGCATCACCGAATGGATGCCAAATTGGAAAAAACGTGGCTGGAAAACGGCGGCAAAAAAGCCTGTTAAAAATGAAGATTTATGGCGGCGTTTGGATAGTGCTATGCAAAAGCACGAAATAGAATGGATCTGGGTAAAAGGTCATGCCGGAATTTTGGGAAATGAAAAAGCCGATCAATTAGCTAATCAAGGCATTGATTCTTTATAACAAATTGATAAAACAGATATGGTACAAGATAGCTTTTATTGGCATGATTATGAGACCTTTGGTGTAGACCCACAGCGTGATGGGGTTGCGCAGTTTGCAGGTATTAGAACAGATTTGGACTTTAATATCATCGGCGAGCCTTTAGTGATTTATTGCAAACCAAGTGATGATAAATTACCACAGCCCGAGGCTTGTTGTGTAACTGGAATTACGCCGCAATTAGCGGCAGAGAAGGGTGTGTGTGAGGCAGAATTTATTGGTTTGATTCATACGCAAATGGCGCAAGCAAATACTTGCACTTTAGGTTATAACAATTTACGTTTTGATGATGAAGTAACGCGCAATCTGTTGTATCGTAATTTTTACGACCCCTATGCACGCGAGTGGCAAAACGGTAATTCGCGTTGGGATTTGATTGATTTGGCACGCACGATGTATGCATTGCGCCCAGATGGGTTGCAATGGCCGGTAGATGCAAACGGCGTTGTAAGCTTGCGTTTAGAGAAATTAACGCAGGCTAATGGTATTGCGCATGCAGAGGCACATGATGCTTTGTCGGATGTGTATGCAACTTTGGCATTTGCCAAATTGATGCGGCAAGCGCAACCTAAGTTATTTCAATTTCTTTGGCAAAATAGAGGTAAGCAGCAAGTCAATAAATTATTATCGTTAGGGCGTTATCAAACGGTCGTGCATGTTTCGGGTATGTATGGCGCGGCGAAGCATTTTATCAGCTTAGTTGTACCAATTTGCCAACATCCTAGCAATAGTAACGGTGTGATTGTTTATGATTTATCGGTCAATCCAGAGGCAATGTTATGTTTATCGGTAGATGAAATACGGCAGCGAATTTTTACCGCACAGGCAGATTTGCCGGGTGGAGTCGCCCGTATTCCATTAAAAACCGTGCATATCAATAAATGCCCAGTGATTGCACCTGCCAATGTTTTGCGCCCTGCTGATGCCGAACGCCTAGCCATTGATACAAATGCTTGTGAGCAGCATCGGCAGATGATTGCCCAAGATGTCAGCTTAATTGAAAAATTAAAGCAAGTCTTTAGTGCGCAATCATCGGTTTCTGTAAGCGATCCGGATTTAATGATTTATAGTGGTGGTTTTTTTAGTGCGCATGATAAACAGATTATTAATGCCGTGCGTGCATTAAAGCCCGAGCAATTGGCGCATTATGATTTACAAGCAGATGATGCGCGTTTGGAAACAATGTTGTTTAGGTATCGGGCAAGGAATTACCCTGAAACATTGAGTGCTAATGAAAAAAAACGTTGGCTGGCATTTTGTCGCGAGCGGTTAAATCATGGTCAAGCGTCCGGTTTTCTTGATTTTGCGACATATAGGCAAAAAGTAGCAGAACTAAAGCAATGTGATGGGGTGAGTGCTCAATTGATATCTGAGCTTGAGGCTTATGCTGTTGCATTGGAAAATAAATTAAGGCAGTCGACGATATAGGTAATAAGCAACTTACTTTTGATGTTAGTTAAAAATACCAATAGCAATAGAGTATGCTATACTTTAGCTTAGTTAAATTAAGTACTTAAGTTATATTATTATTTATTGTTGTTATATATTTCTCTTTATATTGATTATTACTTATGCATTACGAATTTCAAGCCCCCATTACTTTGCCATCTAATGTCCCGTTTAAAAATATTAAGGGGTTAAATGAGTGGTTAGATAATTTGACAACTTTGCAAAGTTCGGAAAAATGCTTAGAAATATTGTCTGTTTTACAAGTACTTAAAAAGAATAAGATACCGAATAAGGCGCATCTGAATGCATTGGAAAAAATTAATATCCATTTAGTTCACTCAGTTAAACATTTTGATGCTCAGTTTTGGGAAACTAAGTTCCCCTTGCAATATGATCAATTTTCTAAATTGGAGACTGTTGTATGGGTTTATGCAGAGTTATCGAGAAATTATCAGCAATTGGCTGAAACGCATTGTGCAAAAAAAGGTTTTTTGACAAGTAAACGGGACTTAGCTTTTTTGATTTATCAAGCCTTGCAAGCTCTTAGTCAAGTGTATTTAAAAATATCAAGCTGTTATGCCGCACCTTATCCAAGTTTTTGGGTATCACTTTATCAACTTTACTTTTTAGCCGAAGAGCATGCACTTTTAAGTACGGCAATTAAAATCGGTGGATCAGGCAAAAAGACGGTTGAACAACTATTTACCACTATTTTATTGCTTAACCTTAGTAATACGCAGCAGTTTCGTCCTCGAGACTTACAGCAAGTTTTTGACTTTCTGGAGAAGTATTCTCATTATGCTTATTTTAAGACACAGCTTGATAGTGCTGAAACCGGTCGCGCTCGATACTTTTCTGCGCACCAAGAGCTTGCGCCACAAGTTGTGACGGATATGCAGCAACGGGTAGATCAGTGTCGATATTTTATTTTTACAGAGACGGTGAAGCGAATTTTTGCGGAAAGGTTATTGACCCAATCTGATGCTGAGGCATTACCTGCTTATAATCAATCTTTATTTTTGCGTGCCTATAATTCGTTAGCATTTAATAGAACAAGGCGGCAAACACGCATTCACAAGCGTAGATTAGGTCATGGTGTAATTGGTATTGAAAATATTGTGGCCTTTCACCTTAAAAATACACCAAATAGTGATAGTCGTAGTGAAGTAAAAAGTGAAAATATAGATAGCTCGGTTACTTTATCAGCTTCTGTCAATGAGTCGGAATTTGTAGACTTAGTTGCAGAAGAAGATTTGCCTATTCAGATACAAGAGCGTCCGGAATCTATTACCGGACATGATATTTTTGCACAGGAAAATTTAACCTTTACAGAGCGGCGTAATAGCTTGCGTTTGGAAGAATTTGAAATACTAAATAGTACTTTTAAGGGCTATCAGATTTTATGGAATAGCCGTTCTGAAAAGGTGCAAATTGGCAATGTTTTTGGCATGGCAGTTTATGAGTCTGAGCGTAGTATTGAAGTTGGTTTAGTTCGGCATATGAGCGCGGCTGAAAATAGCTTGATTATCGGTGTTGAAATTTTAGGCTTTGAATCACAAGTTGTTTATGCTGCGCGTCTTAGTTCGCCGCAACAAAAGACACCATGTTTATTATTGAATGGAACTAGCTTACTGTTTTCTGCTAAGAATTTTTTGCCAAGTGATGAGCTTTATATTTTTATGAATAATGAAAAATTACCTTGTCATTTAGGTGAGTTGTTATATTCGACACCCTCGGTAACGCATTGTGAGCTATTTTTTGGCCAATAATTGATGTCAGCATATTATTCGTTATCTACAGATGACGGTATATGTAAAGACCTGCCATTTAAGGTGAGAGCACTTTCATGGATCACTTCGGAAAGCGTGGGGTGTGCATGAATAGTCCGTGCTAAATCTTCGGCGGTTGCTGAAAACTCCATGGCTAAAACAGCTTCTGCGATAAGTTCAGAGGCTGATGCCCCAATGATATGTACCCCTAAGATAATTTCGCTTTCAGCCTGCATAATCATTTTAACCATGCCTTGAGTGCTACCCATTATTTGGGCGCGACTAGCGGCATGAAACGGGAAATAGCTGATTTTTATATCTTCTCCAATAGCAATAAGGTCTTGTTCTGATTGACCTACCCAAGCAATTTCAGGGTCGGTATAAATGACATTGGGAATGGTGTGATAATTGATGGGAGATTGTTGTTCTGCTATGTGTTCTGCTACAAAAATACCTTCTTCGATACCTTTGTGGGCAAGCATAGGGCCTGATAGGGTTAAGTCACCAATGGCATAAACGCCGGGTAAGGTGGTCATGCAGTTTTCATCAACATGTACAAAGCCTTCCTCATCTAAAAGCAGGTCGGCAGATGGTGCAATCAGCAGTTCGGTATTAGGTTTTCTGCCGGAAGCTACAACAAGTTTATCAAAGCAGCAATGATGCTGTCCTTGCGTGTCTTCATAAACAACGGTGACTTGCTTGTTGTTTATTTGCGTGGAAATAACCCGCGCACCCAGCCGAATATCGAGACCCTGTTGTGTAAAGAGTTTAAGTGCTTCGGTCGCAATGTCATGATCTGCTATTGGCATAAAGGTATCCTGTGCTTCCAGTAATATGACGTTAGCACCTAATTTATTCCAGATACCGGCCAATTCAACACCAATCGCACCTGCGCCAATAATTCCTAGTGTTTTGGGAACTTCTGTCAGGTTTAAGGCTTGTTGGCCATCAATAATAAACTGATTATCTAAGGGTGCAAAATCAAGCTGTACAGCACTTGAGCCTGCGGCTAAGATAATTTTATTGGCGGTCATAATGTGGGGAATGCCACCATCGACCGGGGTTATTTCAACGCGATTTGGATTGATGAGTTGTGCATAGGCGTGAAATGAGTCTACGTTATTGGCAATAAATAAGTTTTCAATATGCGTACTTAAGGCAGCTACAATTGCTTCTTTACGTTGTTGCATTTTGGGGATATCGGATCGAATATTATCGGCGCTAATGCCATGTGTCGCAATGTCATGATGCAATGTTGCAAATAATTTTGCTGACTCTAACAGTGCGACAGCCGCAATGCAGCCGGCATTAACATAGGCACCACCAAAGCAGTGTTGCTCCGTTGCGTTGACTTTACGGTCAATACAGGCCGTTTTTAATCCTAATTGGGCAGCACGTATCGCAGCAACATAGCCGGCAGGACCCGCTCCAATTACCAGTACATCGTAGTCATGTGTTGCTTGAGACATAAGGTGCTCCTACTTTAAATATTAAGTAATAAATGTGCCGGTGATTCGAGGCCTTCTTTAATGGCAACTAGAAATTGCACTGCATCACGGCCATCCACCAAGCGGTGGTCATAGGATAATGCCAGATACATCACCGGGCGAATGACGATTTCGCCTTTTTCGACAACAGGGCGTTCCGTAATGGCATGCATGCCTAAAATGGCGCATTGTGGGGGGTTAAGAATTGGGGTTGACAGCATTGAGCCAAAAATTCCGCCATTGGTAATGGTGAAGGTACCGCCATTGAGTTCTGCATAAGTCAGTGTTCCGGTCTGTGCTTTTTCACCAAAATCCACAATATTTTTTTCAATGCCGGCAAAGTCTAGTTGATCGGCATCGCGTAACACTGGCACAATCAGGCCGCGCGGTGAGGAGACGGCAATGCCGACATCATAATAACCATGATAAATAATATCGTGTCCGTCAATGGAAGCATTAATCGCCGGATAGCGTTTTAGTGCCTCAATGGAGGCTTTAATAAAAAAGGACATAAAGCCTAATTTAACATCATGTTTGGCAATAAAGCGTTCTTGGTACTGTTTGCGCAGGTCAATGACGCTTTGCATATTGACTTCATTAAACGTTGTGAGCATGGCTGCATTTTGTTGTGCTTGCAATAAACGCTCTGCAACTTTGGCGCGTAAACGGGTCATGGGGACGCGTTGCTCAGGTCTGCCATTTGTATCGGTGGCAGGTGTTGGGCTTACTTTAATGCTGGTGGTTGCGTCTGTTGGTACGGGTTTGGGCTCTGATGTGTTTGGGTTTGCCGGAGCAGGGTTTACTTGAGTTTGGCTAGATAAGTAAGCTTGTACATCACTTTTGGTGATGCGGCCGCCTTTACCTGTACCGGTAATACGACTGGGGTCTATGTCGTTTTCAAAAATCAGGCGACGTACTGCCGGGCTAAGCGGTATATTGCTAGCAGAACTTTCCGGTTGCGTAGGAGTAGGGTTGGCCGTGTCGCTATCATCTGTTATGGTTTCGGTGGCTGCAGAAATGATGGCGAGCAAATCACCGCTTTGCACGGTACTACCGTCCGGGCTAATAATTTCTTTGAGTATGCCGGCTTGTGGGGCAGGAACTTCAAGGACTACCTTGTCGGTTTCTAAATCAACCAGATTTTCATCTTTTGCAATTAAATCACCTGGCTGCTTATGCCAGCTGATTAAAGTCGCATCAGCGACAGACTCAGGTAGAGTAGGAACACGTATTTCAATACTCATGTTTTTTTCCTATACAGAGTGCCCATAAAGAGCCGTTTCTACAACTTGTTTTTGTTGTGCTAAATGTTTGGCCAAGTTACCTACGGCCGGTGACGCAGATGCTGGGCGACCACAGTAAATTAAATCAATATGGCTTGGTTTATAATGCGTAAAGTTATGGCGTGATTGATACCATGCGCCTTGATTTTGGGGTTCTTCCTGACACCATACTAATATTTTTAAATGGGGGTATTTTTCCAGCTCTGCTTTAAAATCCTCGGAAGGAAAAGGGTATAACTGTTCTATGCGGACGATGGCGACATCACCCGGGTCATTATGATGGCGTGTATCCATTAAATCATAATAGACTTTACCGGAGCAGAGTATGAGGCGGGTGACTTTTTCAGGCGATATGTCGTTATTGACTTCAGGAATAATATTTTGAAACTCGCCATTTACCAAGTCTTCTAATGTAGAAGTAGCCGCTTTATGGCGTAATAAGCTTTTAGGCGACATGACGATAAGAGGTTTACGGTAGGTGCGAATCACTTGCCGGCGTAATAAATGGAAGATTTGTGCGGGTGTAGAGGGTACGCAGACCTGCATATTTTGATCGGCGCAGAGTTGTAAGTAACGCTCCAAGCGAGCTGAAGAGTGCTCGGGACCTTGGCCTTCAAAGCCGTGTGGTAATAACATCACCAAACCTGATAAGCGTCCCCATTTGCTTTCACCTGAGCTGATAAATTGATCAATCAATACTTGTGCGCCATTGGCAAAATCACCAAATTGCGCTTCCCAAATGGCTAAAGTTTCCGGGACGGTCGAACTGTAGCCATATTCAAAGCCTAATACCCCTGCTTCAGAGAGGATGGAATCAAAAATTTGTGGTCGCCCTTGTGTGGTATCAAGGTGTTTGACCGGAATATAGGATTCACCATTGAGTTGATTGTGCAAGATAATATGGCGATGAAAAAATGTACCACGCCCGACATCTTGACCCACTAGGCGTACATTATATTGATCCATAAGGAGTGTTGCATACGCCATGTTTTCTGCAAACCCCCAGTCCAATGGCATCGCACCTGCCGCCATTTTACGGCGGTTATCCATAATTTTGGCAACACGCGGGTGCAGTTCAAACCCCGGTGGTAAGCGTTGTGATTGGTTATTGCAGAAGCGGATGCGTTCTAGGGGAACTTTGGTGGTGCAGGGTGTATCCCATTGTCTATCAATATATTTGTCCCATAGTTTGGAATAGGAGTAGTCTGATTGAATAATGGGGCGAGATACCGGTTGCCCTGCTTCCAGTAAGTCTTGATATTGTTGCTCTATAGCCTGTACTTGTGCTTCGGTCAGAACTTGTTTACGGATTAATTCTAGTGCATAGAGGTGGCGTGTTGTATCTAGTTGATTAATTTTTTGATACATCATCGGCTGTGTCGTCGCAGGCTCATCCGCTTCGTTATGGCCACGACGGCGGTAGCAAATGAGGTCAATGACCACATCTTTATTAAATGTAGTGCGATAATCTAAAGCCATTTGGGTGACAAACAACACGGCTTCCGGGTCATTACCATTGACATGGAAGACAGGTGCCTGAATCATATTAGCCACATCGGTACAATAGAGTGTGGAGCGTGCATCAAAAGGGTTGCTGGTGGTAAAGCCTATTTGATTATTAATGACAATATGCACCGTTCCGCCTGTTGCAAATGCGCGTGTTTGAGCCATATTTAAGGTTTCCATCACAATGCCTTGTCCCGCAAAGGCGGCATCACCATGAATCAGGATGGGAATGACGGTATTGGTGCTATTTTTGCCATAGCGGTCTTGGCGTGCTTTTACCGAACCTTCTACAACAGGGTTGATGATTTCTAAATGAGAAGGATTAAATGCAAGCGTAACATGTGCCATACCGCCTTCAGTTGCAACATTGGATGAAAATCCCATATGATATTTAACATCACCGGTGATAACGCCTCTATCCGTTGTGGCTGTTCCTTTAAATTCGCTAAATAGTTGATTGGGGCTTTTACCCAATATATTGATGAGTACATTAAGCCGGCCTCTATGTGCCATGCCGATGACTAATTCTTTGGTGCCGTATCGACCGGAGCGTTGAATAATTTCATCTAAAATGGGAATAAGGCAATCGCCGCCTTCAAGTGAGAAGCGTTTTTGGCCGACAAAATTACGATGCAAATATTTTTCGATACCTTCGGCGGCGGTGAGTTGTTGCAATAGCCAAATTCTTTTGGCACTATCTATGTTTTCGCCTGGCTTGGAGCCTTCCAAGCGGTTTTTTATCCAGCGTTTGATGTCGGTATCAAATATATGCATATATTCGGTGCCAATATTACCGCAATAAATTTCCTTTAATGTAGCGATAATATCTTTCAGTGCCAAACGGTCTACACCATATAAAGTGCCGGTATCAAATAAGGTTTCCATATCCGGTTCTGCCAAGCCGTAGTAAGCAGGATCAAGATCCGGTATTTTTTTATCAATGCTTCCTAGTGGGTTATTGTCGGCCATTTGGTGGCCATGAGCGCGGTAATGATTGATTAAGCGGGCAACGGCGGATTGCTTTTTAACACTTTCTTCGGTAAATCCTTGCAATTCGGCAATGCGTGATGAACTGGAATTTGCCAAGAGCGCAAAGCGTTCTACGACAGGGCTATGCGGAATATCACGCTGCTCTTGCGTGTCTTGTAATCGGGAAAATTTCTTACGCCAAGTGGGTTCGACTGAATCGGGATTTTCTAGGAACTGTTCGTATAAATTTTCTATATAAGCGGCATTACTGCCATAGAGTGCCGAAGTATCTTGGAAAAATTTAAGCAAGTTACTCATAAAAAGTCCGGATTAGTGTGCCTATTGCATTAAAAGTCAAACCGCCGACCTAAATATTGAGAGATATTGGCAGTCAGGTTGGTATGTTGTTAAACGCGCAGTTTTTTACTTATCTTAGGCTGTAGGTGGTATATTACCAAGAAAAATTAAGGCAGGGAATGACATGTTTCCATAATAGCGCATTCCTTAACGTATGTTTTAGCGTTTGCAAAGTCAATCTTAGAATGTTTATCTGGCAATTATATATAAAAGTATGTCAAGGGTTGAGAGTGACACCGGTATTGCGTTTAATTTAATGAGAGTATGAGGGTGGTGCTTGCATTGTTGTTCTTTTCTTTAAATTATCTGCATATACATGCAGTTTGAATAAATTATTGAGTATTTTCGCGAGTTTAATGAAAACAGAAAAAAAATTAAGTATTAAGATAAAGTCCAATATAGCACCACGGATGGTAGAGCCTGAAATCGAGATGGTGACTGAATGGAATGTAAAGCGTATTGTGATTGCGGGTCTGTTGCTATTATTATTGCTTACGCTGTTTATTTATTACCTGATGCACTTGGGTGATGGTGTGAAAATAAATACGATTGCAAGCAACCAAAGTAGTATTAAACCCGATATTGTACAATCTGAGTTAAAAACCGAGCCTTTACGGGGTATACGTACTCAGGAAACCGAACAACAAGAGAGTTTGTCTACTACTGTATTGATACCGGCAGTGTCTTCTAAAAGTGACGCGCTTATTCTTGTTAAGCAAGCACAGCCGGAAGCGCAAACTGAATATACTGTCAAGGACGTTAAATCTAGCGGGCAAGGTGTTTTAGTACACAATATAGCTCGCGCGCGGCTTGCGCTAGGTGTGACTAATAAAGAACCCTTCGGGCAGGTTAAATTACCAATTATTGTTAATAAAGAGCAGGCGAGTGGTATATTTTATTTTACCGAAGTTGTAAATATGAAACATCAAACGGTATTTCATGAATGGCTATTGAATGACCGGGTTATTTATAAGCGTCGCTTTAATATTTATGGCCACAGGTGGCGTATTGCAACCAGTAAGTTATTGAATACTCATTATATTGGTTCGTGGCAGGTGCGAATAAGGACTGATGCCGGTGATGTATTGCACAAAATAGATTTTGATGTGCGTTAGCTGTAATTGCATTTTATACCACTTGGTTTTTTGAATATAATTTCAGCTATAGATAATATTTATATTTTTAAGAGTAAAGTAGTATGACTAATTTAAATAACCTTTCAGTCGCTGAGTTACAAGCCATAATAGAAAATGCTGAACTTGCTTTAGAGGCTAAGAAAGAAGACCATCGTAAAGCTGTGTATGCGGAAATAAAAAAGTTGGCGGCTTCTATTGGGGCAACGGTAGAAATTATTCTGGATGGTAAAAAAGTGGTGCATAAAGGAGGCGGAAAAGTACCTCCAAAGTATGTTCATCCTGATGATGAGCATATAACGTGGACTGGGCGTGGAATGATGCCTAAATGGATGCGTGCTTTAATTGATGCCGGTCATGATAAATCTGAATTTTTAATTTAATTTTTTTACGATATTTTTTCATATTTATATGTGGATACAAAAACAAATAACGCTAAATCCTCGGGCACGAGGGTTTCATTTGGTGAGTACAGAAATATTGACAGCTGTGCCTGAGTTAAGTCATATTAAAGTGGGGTTGATGCATATTTTTATACAGCATACTTCTGCTGCGTTGACTATCAATGAAAATGCAGATCCGACCGTTAGAGTGGATTTTGAAAATTATTTTAATGAAGCGGTGCCTGAAAATGAGCCTTATTATCAACACTTAGATGAAGGTGCGGATGATATGCCGGCACATTTAAAGGCAAGTATTTTAGGTAATAGCTTAATGATTCCCATTACTAATGGTAAGCCCAATATAGGAATATGGCAGGGTATTTATTTATGTGAACATAGAAATGCGGGTGGCAGTAGAAATATTGTGATTACCCTACACGGCGAGTAAAGGGTATGAGTGATGCTGTTAGCTTGAATTTTGAAGAATATGGTGAGCCTGGTCTGCCGACTTTAATTATTTTACATGGTTTTTTTGCTTCTTCCAGAAATTGGCGACAAGTTGCTAAACGGCTTGCAGTACAGCACCATGTGTATGTATTGGATATGCGTAATCATGGCGCATCACCGCATGCGGCTGTTATGGATTATCCTGCTATGGCGGCAGATATTTGTTTATTTTTAGAAGCGCGGCAGTTAACTCGGGCTAATATATTAGGTCATAGTATGGGGGGGAAGGTTGCAATGTGGTTGGCTTTGTCAGCCCCTGAGTATATTGATAAGCTGGTGGTTGCTGATATTTCCCCCGTTAGTTATCGACACAGTTTTGATAATTTAATCCAAGTCTTAAAAGCATTGCCTTTAGAGCAGTTATCGACTAGAAAGCAGGCGGATGATTTGTTGGCGAATGCGATTCCTGAGGCAAGTTTTCGGCAGTTTTTATTGCAAAATCTGGTGTTAAAAGAAGGTGCTTATTGTTGGCGTATTGATTTAGATATTTTTGCCAAAACAGCGAATAATATTATTGCCTTTCCTGATACAAGTGTATTGGAGGCTTATGCTGGTAAAGCTTTGTTTTTATCGGGAGAAACCTCTTCTTATGTGCAAGAAGAGAGCGTATATCAGTTATTTCCGCAGGCTGATATTAAAGTGATAGCGGGGGCAGGGCACTGGTTGCAGGTTGAACAGCCTGAGTTATTTTGTCAGGCAGTTGATGCGTTTTTGCATGCTTAAAAACTTTATAATCAGTTGAAACTGATTTGTCTTTTTTGTGTTTTGCAATTAAATAAAAATCCTATGCTAATTTCTGGTTTTATTTCACCTTTGAGTATTAAGCAGGCAGTATTATTTTTTTAAAATGTTTTTTCCGTTTTAAATATTTTAAACCAAACCCAAGTTGCACAACTTGTTCCTAGCAGCACATAAGCATAATTAGCACTGAATTTGAGCAATGTATTGCTGGGGTCGTGCGTTAAGGTGTCTTTTAGTCCCGGTGTAATAAAGTAAGTCCATAGTAAAGCTGGGATAAAAAAGGCAAGGAAGCCGACGGCGGCCATATTGACGGGATTTTTCTTTGCTTTTAGAGCAGATTGAAAAAAAAGTATGGTAATAATGATTGCTGCAATGGTTCCGGGCACTTGCGACTCCTCTGATAGTTTTGTCGTATCATAAACTGTGTGTCGCTGAGTGTCTATTAGAGTTGCCATTGTTTTTAGTTGTCGGTTAAGACGAATTGACGATGGATATGGGCGTTATCAGCATGACTTTTTAGTTTGATTGCTCTCTGCTCATTTTAAATGTTTTGACGGAAAAAACGCTTAATTGCATAAGCATGAGCAAAGCGACAAACTTAAAAATTGCAATTAAGCGTTTAGTGTTGTTATCTCCGAGTAATATTCTATAGGCTCTATGTGAAGGATGGTAGTAGTAAGATAGTTTATGTCATGTAAACCTTTAGTTTATAAAATATGATGCAGGTGTGTCGTCATGGATAAGTTAAAAAATATGCAGGTTTTTTGCCGTGTTGTGGAGTTGGGAACTTTTGCCGCTGTTGCGCGTGAAATGGACGTTTCGGCAATGATGGTGAGTAAATATATGCGCAGATTGGAAAGTGATTTAGGCGTTAGTTTAATTCATCGCACAACAAGAAATTTATTGGTGACTGAATTAGGCAAGAGTTATTATCGACAGTGTAAGAAAATTATTAATGATTTAATTGAGTTGGAAAACTCTATTACACAAGCAGAAAAGGTAGTTAGCGGTCGGTTGAAAATTATTGCTCCCATTGATTTTGGTGGGATTTATATGGTGCCGGTGATTCATGCTTACCAGCAGAAATACCCGGAGGTTGATGTTTTAATGTCTTTGGATAATGCGTTTGTCAATTTGCGCTCCGGTAAATTCGATATTTCTATTTTGGTAACTGACCGCTTGGATCTTGGGGTCGTGGCGAGGAAAATTGCGCAAACCAGTTTGTGTACTTATGCATCGCCTAAATATATAGAGCAGTTTGGTTGTCCGGATGATGTGGCAGGGTTGGCACAACATAAATGTTTACATTATTTAGATACGCCTCATGCAGATAGCTGGGTATTTAATAGATCGGGGAAGCGCATTGAAGTGCGACCAAAATGGACATTTGCATCAAATAATGGCAGAGCACTTTGCCAGGCAGCCGCTTTGGGGATGGGAATCATACGCTCACCGGCTTTGTCGGTACGGCGTTATGTGGAGTCCGGTGAATTGGTGGAGATATTGGTAGATTATAAAATTCCCAATATATCGGTTTATGCCACTTATTTACAGCAAAATTATTATCCCGCCAAAATGACGACGTTTATTGATTTTTTGGTGCAATATTTTGCAAAGTGACCAATTGTCATAATAGTATGCTTTTGAATGCGAACGCGCATTGAGAATGGCTTATTTTTATGGAATAATAGTAAAGTTTTTCGTATTGAAGTGCCCTTTATAAACATGCATTTTAGTGTTGGTAAGGGGGTGAACCTCAACTTGTCTGGACAACAGGCTTATTTACTATGCAATTTACTATAAAAGAAAGTTTGGATCTGCCGATTACGGGAGCACCCAAACAGACCATTGAAGAGGGCAATCAGGTTTCATCGGTTGCTATCTTGGGGATGGATTATGTGGGCATGAAGCCTAAAATGCTGGTTGCTGTGGGTGATAAAGTAAAACTGGGTCAGGCTCTTTTTGAAGATAAAAAGAACCCTGGCGTTATGTTTACGGCACCTGGTGCAGGAACCATTACGGCTATCCATCGTGGAGAGAAACGAGTATTACAATCCGTTGTGATTGAATTAAAAGGTAAGCAACAAGAATCATTTCAGGCATACTCAGCGGCAGAGTTAGCAAAGCTAACCGCTGAACAGGTCACTGAAAACTTACTTGCTTCCGGATTATGGACGACTTTAAGAACGCGTCCTTATGGCAAAATACCTGAAGTTGGTAGTACGCCTAGCTCAATATTTGTGACGGCAATTGATACACGCCCACTCGCCGCTGATCCCACTGTTATTATTGGCGAGCGTAGTGAAGATTTTACCAATGGTTTAGTTGCAATAACTAAATTAACAGGTGGCAAAACTTATCTTTGTAAAGCAACAGGTGCTGATATTGCAACCGGTGATGCTGCCGTGACTGTTGCAGAATTTTCCGGCGCACATCCTGCAGGTTTACCCAGTACACATATTCATTTATTAGACCCTGTCGGTGTTGATAAAACCGTTTGGCATTTGGATTATCAAGCCATTATTGCGATAGGTGCTTTGTTTACCACAGGTAAGCTAAATGTTGAACGTGTTGTGTCGTTGGCAGGCCCCGCTGTTAAAGAGCCTCGGTTGATTCGTACGCGTGTCGGCGCTAATACGGATGAATTAGTGGCTGGTCAATTAAATGATGATGAAAACCGGGTAATTTCCGGTTCGGTTCTATATGGCCGTGAAGCGGCTGATTGGGCGGCATTTTTAGGCTGTTATAGCAATCAAATATCTGCTTTGCGTGAAGGCCGAGATCGTGAGTTGTTTGGCTGGATTGTTGCCGGTAAGAATAAATATTCTGCAATGAATGTTTATACTTCAAGCCGTGATCGCGCTTCAGGGCGTTTATTTCCTTTGACAACAGATAAAAATGGCTCAAATAGAGCGATTGTGCCTGTTGGGGTGTTTGAGTCAGTTATGCCGTTAGATATTTTGGCAACGCCTTTGTTAAAAGCAATGGTTGTCGGAGATACTGATCAAGCGCAGTTATTAGGATGTTTGGAGTTAGATGAAGAGGATATGTCTTTATTTACATTCGTAGACCCCGGTAAACATGATTTTGCACCGGTTTTACGAGCAAATTTAACTAAAATCGAGAAGGAAGGCTAAATGAATGCTAGAGCTTTTTTAGATAGTATTGAGCCAATCTTTACTAAAGGCGGCAAGTTAGAAAAGTATTACGGTCTCTATGAGATGGTCGATACTTTTATCTACACTCCCGCAGACGTTACGCGTGGTACGACTCATGTGCGTGATGGCAATGATTTGAAGCGCACCATGACTTTTGTGGTCATTGCGACTTTTTTCTGTATCTTAATGGCCATGTATAACTCAGGTTATCAAGCTAATTTGGCGATAGAAGCAATGGGGCTGAGTGAAACAACCGGTTGGCGTAGTATTCCTATGTCATTGTTTGGTTATAACCCTATGAATCCCATTGCCAACTTTGTACATGGCGCGTTATTTTTCTTGCCTATCTACTTGGTAACACTGGCTGTCGGTGGTATTTGGGAGGTTTTATTCGCAACGGTTCGTGGTCATGAAGTAAACGAAGGTTTCTTGGTTTCTTCTATGTTATATACCTTGATTCTACCGCCTGATATGCCTTTATGGCAGGTTGCTTTAGGTATTTCATTTGGTATCGTGATTGGTAAAGAAGTTTTTGGTGGTACAGGTAAAAACTTTCTTAATCCTGCGTTAACAGGGCGTGCATTCTTATTCTTTGCTTATCCTGCGGCTATTTCAGGGGATACGGCATGGGTGGGTGTTGATGGTTATACCATGGCGACACCTTTAGGTTTGGCAGCTCAAGGTGGTATTGATGCCGTTAATGCGGCAGGTTATGGCTGGTTCCAAAGTTTTATGGGGTTTATTCCAGGCTCTATTGGTGAAACTTCTACGTTAGCTATTATGATTGGTGCGGCATTTTTATTGTACACGCGAATTGCATCATACCGTATTATGGCGGGTGTTTTTGGCGGGATGGTAGCCACTTCTTTATTATTTAACATTATCGGTAGTGATACTAACCCAATGTTTGCAATGCCTTTTTATTGGCATTTAACATTAGGTGGTTTTGCTTTTGGTATGGTGTATATGGCAACTGACCCTGTGTCGGCTGCAATGACGAATACAGGGCGTTGGATATTTGGTGCCTTAATTGGAGTCATGGTGGTATTAGTGCGTGTGGTAAATCCTGCTTTCCCTGAAGGCATGATGTTATCAATCTTATTCGCTAATATGTTTGCACCTGTTATTGATTATTTTGTCGTTCAGGCAAATATTAAGAGAAGGATGAAGCGCAATGCCTAACGAAAATAAGAGTTGTAAATATATGGGGCCACTTTGCGAGAAATTGGAAAAGTGTGAGCATTACCAAAAATTTGCTAAGTACCGAGATAAAGTACTTGCTTTAAGTAATGATAGTCTGGAAAAAACGATTGCAGTGGCTTTGTCGTTGTGTTTTGTTTGTGCGATCTTGGTTTCAATAGCAGCGGTTGCGTTACGACCTTTGCAAATTGAAAATAAAGCACTGGATATGAAGAAAAATATTCTTGATGTCGCGGGCTTGTTGCAAGATGGTACGGATATTAATGCTGCGTTTGCTGAAAAAATTGAAGCCAAATTAGTCGATGTGGCAACAGGTGAATATGTCGAAGGTGATGTAGAGGCTTACGATCAACGTAAAGCAGCTAAAGATCCTAAGCAAAATGTTGCTTTAACGAAAGACCAAGATATTGCCAGCATTAAGGTTCGCGCTAAAATTGCTAAAGTTTATTTAGTCAAAGAAGGCGATACCATTAAATCAATTATTTTGCCTGTACATGGCTATGGTTTATGGTCAACAATGTATGGTTTTCTTGCGGTTGACGCTGATGGCCAGACTGTACAAAGCATTAACTTTTATGACCAAGGTGAAACGCCGGGCTTAGGGGCTGAAGTCGTAAACCCTAATTGGCGTGCATTATGGAAAGGTAAAAAAGTTTATGACGAATCAGGTGCGGTTGCATTAGGTTTGATTAAAGGCACGGTTGATAATTCAAAACCAGGTTCTGAATTTCAGGTTGATGGTTTGGCTGGGGCTACACTGACAAGTGTGGGAGTTACTAATCTTGTTAAATTCTGGATGAGCCAAGAAGGTTTTGCGGCTTATTTAGATAAAGTAAGAACGAAGGGTTAGGAGTTACTTATGACTGATACAAAAAAAGTACTGACCGATCCATTGGTCAATAATAACCCGATTACATTACAAGTATTGGGTATCTGTTCGGCATTGGCGGTTACTTCGCAAATGTCAACTTCATTAATTATGGCTATTGCCTTAACCGCTGTAACCGCGTGTTCAAGTGCAGCAATTAGCGCGATTCGTAATCATATTCCCAGTAGTATTCGTATCATTGTACAAATGACGATTATTGCTTCTTTGGTTATTATCGTTGATCAAATCTTAAAAGCGTTTGTTTACGATGTCAGTAAGCAATTATCGGTTTTTGTCGGTTTGATTATCACCAACTGTATTGTTATGGGGCGTGCTGAAGCGTATGCCATGAAGAATCCGCCAATGGCGAGTTTCATTGATGGTATCGGTAATGGTTTAGGTTATAGTTTAATCTTGGTCATTGTTGCCTTTTTTAGAGAGTTATTTGGTTCCGGTAAATTATTAGGAATTGATATCTTTCCATTGGTTAAAGATGGGGGGTGGTATGATCCTAACGGTATGATGCTGTTGCCACCGAGTGCATTCTTTATTATTGGTTTTATTATTTGGGTTTTCCGTCAATGGAAACCTGAGCAAAATGAAGCGGCTGATTTTAAAATTATGGATATAGCGCATGGTGAAGGAGGACATCACTAATGGAAGCATATATTAGTTTATTTATCAAAGCGGTTTTCATTGAAAATCTGGCCTTAGCATTCTTTTTGGGGATGTGTACTTTCCTAGCGGTGTCAAAGAAAATTTCGACAGCGATGGGTTTGGGTATTGCGGTTATGGTGGTGCAAGTCATTACCGTTCCTGTGAATAACCTTATTTATCACACTTTACTAAAAGAAGATGCCTTATCTTGGATGGGTATTACAGGTGTTGATCTTAGCTTTTTAGCATTATTGAGCTGTATTGGTATGATTGCAGCGTTGGTACAAATTTTGGAAATGATTTTAGATAAATTTTTTCCTGCTTTATATCATGCGTTGGGCGTATTTTTGCCATTAATTACCGTTAACTGTGCGATTTTAGGGGGTAGTTTGTTCATGATTGAACGTGATTACGACTTTACGCAAAGTGTTGTTTACGGTATTGGTAGTGGTTTTGGGTGGATGCTGGCTATCACAGTGATGGCGGGTGTTCGTGAAAAACTAAAATACAGTGATATTCCAAAAGGTCTAGAAGGTCTAGGGATTACATTTATTAGCGCGGGTCTGATGTCACTTGGCTTCATGGCTTTCTCCGGAATCCAACTTTAAGAAGGTATCGTAATGCTAGAGATTGCATTAGGGATTATTATTTTCACGGTTATCGTGATTGCACTGGTGTTTGTTATCATCGGAGCAAAGAGTAAATTAGTTGCCTCTGGGGATGTTGAAATTCTTATCAATGATGAGAAAAAGATTCATGTACCGGTAGGTGGCAAGTTATTAACTGCATTGGCCGATAATGGCTTATTTGTTCCATCAGCCTGTGGTGGTGGTGGTACTTGTGCGCAATGTAAAGTAAAAATTCATTCAGGCGGTGGAGAAATTTTACCGACCGAATTAGGACATATTACTAAACGTGAAGCGGCAGAAGGTGAGCGTCTTGCTTGTCAGGTTGCGATTAAACACGACATGAACATTGAAGTCGAAGACAGCGTTTTCGGTGTTAAAAAATGGGAATGTACGGTTAAATCTAACCATAATGTGGCGACATTTATTAAAGAGTTAGTATTAGATTTGCCTGAAGGCGAAGAAATTAACTATAGAGCTGGGGGATATATTCAAATTGAATGTCCACCACATGTTGCCAAATATTCTGATTTTGATATTGAAGAAGAATTTCGTGATGATTGGGATAAATATGATTTATGGCGTTATGTTTCTGATGTAAAAGAAGATACATTACGTGCGTACTCGATGGCTTCTTATCCGGAAGAAAAAGAAATCATGTTGAACGTACGGATTGCAACGCCTCCTCCAGGCGCACCTGATTCGGTACCGCCAGGAATTATGTCTTCTTATATTTTTGATTTGAAGCCGGGTGATAAATGTATTGTGTCAGGGCCGTATGGTGAATTTTATGCGAAAGAGACAGATGCCGAAATGGTCTTTGTTGGTGGTGGAGCCGGTATGGCACCAATGCGTTCGCATATCTTTGATCAATTACGTCGTTTGAAATCAAAACGCAAAATGACTTTCTGGTATGGTGCGCGTAGTAAGCGTGAAATGTTCTATGTAGAAGATTTTGATATGCTTGCGAAAGAAAATGATAACTTTGAATGGCATGTTGCTTTATCTGATCCTCTACCTGAAGATAACTGGGAAGGGTATACAGGTTTTATTCATAATGTCTTATTTGAAGAATTTATCAAAAATCATCCTGCACCGGAAGATTGTGAGTTCTACATGTGTGGGCCTCCAATAATGAATTCATCGGTTATTAATATGTTGCTTGAAAATGGCGTAGAGCCTGAAAACATCATGTTAGATGACTTCGGTGGTTAAATAGACGTTACGGGGCGAGGAAACTCGCCCCGTGATTTATAGTAGAAATAGTCATGCAAAAAGAATTCTCAAAACGAGGGTTAGGCTTAGTCTTAATCCTCGTTTTTTTGTTATCAGGCTGTGAAAAAACAGCTCCAAAAACTTACCCATTTAATTATTCTGCGTCTGTCATGGGAACTAGTTTTTCCATTAAGGTAACGCATTTACCTGAAGGCGTAAGCGTTGCACAATTGCAAGAGTTAATTCAAGATAGGTTAACGCTTATTAACCAAAGTATGTCTACTTACCTGAATGATTCAGAACTTTCTTTATTAAATCATGCAGATAGTAAGGTCGCACAAACGGTTTCTTTGGAATTATTTAAGGTGTTGGCCGCGGCTCAGGAAATCAGTCAATTATCAGGAGGGGCTTTTGATATTACGGTGGGAGCATTAGTTAATTTATGGGGGTTTGGCCCAGATGTTATGCGCTACCAAACGCCGGATGCGCAGGCAATAAAGCAGTTATTAGCAAACAGTGGCTATCAAAATCTGGTATTAGATGCATCGGCTAAAACGGTGACTAAAAAAATAGCTGGGTTAACGATGGATTTATCTGCATTAGCTAAAGGTTATGCGGTTGATGCAGTTGCAGAGCTCTTAGAAGCACAAGGCATTGCTGATTATTTGGTAGAAATAGGTGGAGAATTACGCCTAAAAGGTGTTAATCTGCAGGGAAAGCGGTGGCGAATTGCCATTGAAAAACCTAATAGTGCGAAGCGTGAGTTACAGAAAGTATTGCCTATTACAGATAAGGCAATGGCCACTTCAGGTGATTACCGAAACTTCTTTGAGCAAAATGGACAACGGTTTTCACATACGATTGATCCGCGCACCGGGTATCCTATAACGCATAAATTGGCATCAGTCACCATTTTAAGTGATACCTGTATGCAAGCGGATGCATGGGCGACTGCTTTAATGGTTTTAGGGCCTGATGTCGGCTATCAAACTGCAGTGCAACAAAAAATTGCCGCGTTTTTTATTATAAAAACAGACCAAGGTTTTGTAGAGCATGCAACACCTTTATTTTTAGAGTTAACCAAGGGGTAGGTAATCATGATTTATTTTTTAGTGACATTTGCATTTATGATTTTAGTGATTCTTGTGATGGCGGTAGGCGTTATTTTTGGTCGTCATGCGATTAAAGGTTCTTGCGGCGGTGCGGGGGCGGGAAATTGTATTTGTGTTGAGAAGTGCGATAAAAGAAAAAAATTGGATGCTGAGGCTGAAGCTGAAGCAGCAAATTAAGTTTATGTTAGTTGTGAACAGTTGTCGTTATCAGAACTAGCCCCATGCAAACAAAATATTTTAACCCGTATACTGACTTTGGTTTTAAAAAGCTCTTTGGTGAGGAGGGGAGCAAAGATTTATTGATAGATTTCTTAAATCAGCTATTGCCTCCACACCATCAGATTGCAACATTACAGTTTAAAAACTCAGAAAATTTGAATAATACGCCTGTTGAGCGTACGGCAATTTTTGATATTTATTGTCAAACCGAGTCCGGAACTAAGTTTATTGTTGAAATGCAAAAAGCTAAAGTTCGATTTTTTAAAGACCGC
>Ga0256839_1001346_pt1 | contig 29971 bp, 31 predicted proteins | sample 354166metaG_FD_185968 | JGI IMG/M metagenome (GOLD analysis project Ga0256839, IMG submission 185968) | Hydrothermal vent microbial communities from Mid Atlantic Ridge, Atlantic Ocean - 354-166 | ecosystem: Environmental > Aquatic > Marine > Hydrothermal vents | place: Atlantic Ocean: Mid... | reverse complement strand
ATAAAAAGTGCAGAGGCATTTTTTAAACAGTTAAAAGCTAAAGGTATCAATGTGCAGTACAGAACTAAACTAAATAGTCCTGAATTGTCTCAGATGATAAGTGACGTATTAAAAGGATAAAAACGTATGAAAGCCCTCACAAAATAAAAAACATAAAAATAGGAAAATTTAATTAGTATGAAAAAATATAAAATAGTCTACATGGGAACACCCCATTATGCAAGAGAGATACTAGAGACACTCATAGATGCGGAAGATATGGATGTGTCATTGGTCTTAACTCAGCCCGATCGTCCCGTAGGGCGTAAAAAGGTGTTGACACCTCCACCTGTGAAGGTAGTGGCAGAAGAACATGGTATAGAAGTATTACAGCCTGTACGACTTTTAGATGAGGGGATGTTTGAGGCTATCCGAGATGCAAAGCCAGATTATATCGTGGTGGCAGCATTTGGCCAGATATTACCTAAAAACATACTGGACATCGCACCATGTATTAACCTGCATGCTTCACTATTGCCACAATATAGAGGGGCATCACCTGTGCAACAGTCACTGCTCAATGGTGATGAAAAAACGGGAGTAACATCTATGTTGATGGAAGAGGGACTTGATACTGGGGATATATTGCAGATGGTAGAGTTTGTTATCCCTGAGAATATGCGACTTCATGCCCTGATGGCACAGCTGACGAAGGATGCCTGTCGTTTGACGCTTAGCACGATACGCAATTTTAAAACCATTACACCTCAAGCTCAAAATGAAGCTGAAGCGACACTGTGCAAGAAGATTAAAAAACCTGATGGCGAGATAGATTTTGAAGATGCTGTACAAATTTACAATAAATATAGAGCATTTGAAGGATGGCCAGGCATTTTTGCAGCTAATGGCATGAAGTTTGATGAGATAGAGTTGATAGAATATGAAAAATCACATAAAGCAGTTGAAATACTTGCATTTGATGAGGAGAGTATTGTAGTAGGGTGTAGTAAAGGCTCATTGAAGATAGGTAGCATTCAACCTAGCTCTAAAAAAGCTATGTCTGCAAAGGCATATTGTGTAGGTAGAGGATTAAAAGTTGGACATACTTTATTTTAAAACCTTAGATTCAACACAAAAGTATCTACTAGAGGCTATAGAGTTAAAAAAGCTCAAAGCTCCCATTGCTGTTTTAGCTGAGAAACAGCATGCAGGTGTAGGTTCGCGTGACAATGAATGGATAGGTGCAAAGGGCAACTTCTTTGCTTCTTTTGCTATCTCTTTAAGTGCATTACCAGATGATTTAGCACTCTCATCTGCCTCTATCTATTTTTCTTATATTATGAAAAAAGTCTTGCTCGAATTTGGTGAAAATATTTGGTTAAAATGGCCTAATGATTTTTATTTAAACGATGCAAAAGTAGGTGGGACTATTACAAAAAAAGTAAATGACACATTGGTGTGTGGAATTGGATTAAATTTAAAAAAATCTCAAAATGGCTACAGCTCCTTACAGAGCGATATTTCACCGCAAATCTTACTTGAAAAATACATTTTTGCATTAGAAAAATACCCTAAATGGAAGCAGGTTTTTAGTGAGTATGAGATAGAATTTGACTTAAGTAGAAAGTTTTCAGTTCATATTGAAAACTATCAAAAGAGCCTGAGGGATGCACAGTTATGTGATGATGGTTCATTAATTATTGGAGGGAAAAAGGTGTATAGTTTACGATGAGTGAGGTTATTAGTATTGCCAACCAAAAAGGTGGCGTAGGGAAAACAACAACAGCAGTAAATTTAGCAGCATCTTTGGCTGATAAAGGCTTAAATGTACTCCTTTTAGACATAGATCCTCAGTCTAACGCAACAACCTCTTTAGGCTTTTCAAGAGGTGATTATGAGTTCAATATTTATCATGTACTGATAGGTTCTAAAAAACTTTCAGAAGTGGTGTTGAAGACATCTATTGATAACCTCTCTTTAGCTCCTTCAAACATTGGGCTTGTGGGGATAGAAAAAGAGTTTTATAACCCTAAAAAGAAAAATAGAGAACTAGTTCTAAAAGAGAAACTAAAAGAAGTTTCTAAAAAGTTTGATTTTGTGATTATCGATTCTCCTCCTGCATTGGGACCGATTACTATAAATGCTTTAAGTGCTTCTGATTCAGTTATTATTCCTATTCAGTGTGAGTTTTTTGCCTTGGAAGGTTTGGCACAGCTACTCAATACGGTCTCTTTGCTGAAAAAAACGATTAATCCTAAATTGAAAATCAAAGGGTTTTTACCTACGATGTACTCAGGTCAAAACAATCTATCTAAGCAGGTATTGGCTGATTTATCACATCACTTTAAAGACAAACTTTTTCACATGAAGAAGAATTCAAAAGAGTGTATTGTAGTCCCTCGTAATGTAAAAATCGCAGAAAGCCCAAGCTTTGGGAAACCTGTGACTGCTTATGCGGTCAATTCAAAAGGCTCTGTAGCATATAGAGACCTTGCAACAGTTATAGCAAGAGGTTAACATGGCATTAGGAAGGGGACTAGGAGAGATACTCCTAGAAGTAGAAGAAGCGTATGAAAAAGACCTTTCTGACATAGACAGCTTTGAACTTGAAGCACAAGGTGCTAGAGTAGAAAGCATAGCAGTAGAGGAGATTACGGCTAACCCTTTTCAGCCACGTAAACATTTTGATGAACAAGCACTGAATGAACTGGCAGCTTCTATAAAAGAACATGGTTTATTACAGCCTATTGTTGTTATAGAAAAAGAAGAAGGGTATTTACTCATAGCAGGTGAGCGTCGCTTACGAGCACATAAACTTGCTAACATTGGAAAAATTAGAGCCATCATAGCAGATGCAGACATAGATGATATCAAACTACGTGAACTTGCTCTTTTAGAAAATATTCAAAGGGAAAATCTCAATGCCATTGAACTTGCAAACTCTTATGCGGAACTGATAGAAGTACATAATATTACACATGATGAACTTTCATCTATTGTGCATAAAAGTCGTTCACAGATAACCAATACCATGAGACTTTTAGCATTAAGCCCTTATGTACAAGAGTACCTTATCTCAAGTAAAATCTCACAAGGTCATGCCAAAGTACTAGTAGGGCTAGATGAAAAGAAGCAAAAAGTGATACTCGACAGTATCATTGGACAAAAACTCTCAGTACGTGATACGGAAAATATGGTGCGAAACCATAAAGAAAATCCTCAAAAAAATGTTGAAACAAAAGTAGTTGAAAACTTTACTGCAAAACATAGCGATAGACTTAAAAACTTATTGCCTTTTAGGCATAAAATAAAGCCTAAAAGTATTGAAATCTCTTTTCGCGATGAAAAAGAGTTACAAAACTTTCTTACATTCCTTAATAAAGCATAATTTTTAACCGACCTCTCATCTCTAAAATGATAGAATATCGCGAAATTACATGAGGAGTTTTAATGCTTGACATACATTTACCATTGATGTTATTCGTACTTGCTTTGTTTCTAACCCTTCTTGTTCTTTTAAATAATATGCTATTTCAGCCATTGGTGAAATTTATGGATGATAGAGATGCCTCCATAGCAAAAGATTTAGAAGCAGCAAAAAGTTTTAGTGGTAACACAGACGAATTAAATGCAAAGGCAGATGAAATTATTAGCAATGCTAAGAATGAAGCTGCGTCTATTAAACAGAAAGCAATCGATGATGAAAAAACATTGGCTGCATCTAAAGTCGAGACCAAACAGAATGAACTAGATACTGAGTATAGCAAGTTTGTAGAAAAGCTTAACTCCGAGAAAGAGAACCTTAAAAACGCTCTTCTTTCACAAATGCCTCTTTTTAAAGAGAGCCTCAAAGCTAAATTTAGCAAACTATAGGAAGGGATTATAGATATGAAAAAATTGATACTATTATCTCTACTTGTAGTACCTGCGGCTCTTTTAGCTAGTGGTACTGTAGATGGAGAAACGACACGTTATTTTGCACAAACAGGTAGAGAGACAGACTTTTTACCTAGAGTATTTAACTTCGCTATTTTTGCTGCATTACTTTATTATCTACTTGCTAATCCTATTAAAGATTTCTTTAAAGGACGAAGTGCAGGTATCGCAAAACAGTTGAGTGAGATAGAAGAAAAGTTACAAGCTGCAAAAGATGAGAAGAAAGAAGCACAAGCACGCTTAGCTGCAAGTGAAAAAAAAGCAGAAGATATTATAGCAGATGCGAAAGCAGAAGCAGCAATATTGGCTGAAAAAATTGCAACATCAAACAAAAATGAGTTGGCACTTCTTGAAAAACAACTTGAAGAAAAAATGACTTTAGAAGAACGAAAATCAGCAAGAGAAGCTATTGATGAAGTATTGAGTGAAAACATTACAACAGAAGATATCAACCTTGATGAGAACAAAGTGATTGATATTATAGCTAAGAAGGTGGCATAGATGGAAGAGTTAATTGCAAAAAGATATGCTTCTGCACTTTCTTCAGTAAGCAAAGATCTACCAGCTATCCTTAAAGTACTTAATATACTTTCTGAGATAACAAGTACAAAAGAAGTAAAGTCAGCACTCACTTCCCCTATTGTTCCAAATGCAAAGAAAACAGAAATGATACTTTCAACACTTGGAGATAATGCAGATACTTTACTGGTAAATTTTGTAAAGATATTAGGTGAAAATAGTAGGTTGGATTTAATTCCATCTATTACAAAAGTGCTTAATGCTGATCAGCAACGTGTGTCAAATGAGTATGAAGGTGTACTGAAAAGTGCTTCTACTCTTGACGATAAAGCATTGGCAGATTTAGAAAAAACACTTCAAAAGTACACGGGTTCAAAGATTAAATTGAGACAAGAAAAAACGGATCTTGAAGGATTACGTGTTTCAGTTGATGATTTAGGTATCGAGGTAAACTTCTCTAAACAGAGGGTTAAAGAACAACTCATTGATTTCATTAAGAAATCACTCTAGTTGAAACAATGCGATAAGTCGCATGAGCCTACTGCTGAAGTAGTCTCAGTGACAACGTAGTTTTACGGACTTGTTCGTAAAACGTGTAAATAAAAGTAAAAGGAGTAGCAGTGGCAAACAAATTGCAAGCAGATGAAATAAGCTCAATTATCAAAGAGAGAATTGAGAACTTTGAGATTGATGTTGACATCAATGAAGTAGGAAAAGTAGTAGGTATCGCAGATGGTATTACAACAGTATATGGTCTTAACAATGTTATGGCTGGTGAAGTTGTAGAGTTTGACAACGGTGCAAAGGGTCTTGTTCTAAACCTTGAGGAAGCAAGCGTTGGTGTTGTTATACTTGGTTCAAGTACAGGTATCAAAGAAGGTATGAGCGTAAAAAGAGCGGGCGAACTTCTTAAAACGCCAGTAGGTGATGCAGTCATAGGTAGAGTGGTAAATTCACTTGGTGAACCTGTAGATGGAAAAGGTACAATCGAAGCTACCGAGCATAGATTTATCGAAGAAAAAGCACCAGGCATTATGGCTAGAAAATCAGTACATGAACCTCTTCAGACAGGTATCAAAGCGATTGATGCACTTGTTCCTGTTGGGCGTGGGCAAAGAGAGCTTATCATTGGTGATAGACAAACTGGTAAAACAACACTGGCGATTGATACTATCATTAACCAAAAAGGTCAAGATGTTGTATGTATCTACGTTGCGATTGGTCAAAAACAATCAACAGTAGCTGCAACAGTTAAGAAACTTGAAGAGCATGGTGCTATGGAGTATACAATTGTTGTGACTGCATCTGCTGCTGACTCTTCAGCATTACAGTTCTTAGCTCCTTATGCAGGTGTAACTATGGCTGAGTACTTTAGAGACAATGGTAGACATGCAGTTATCTTTTATGATGATCTTTCTAAGCATGCAGTTGCCTATAGAGAGATGTCACTTATCCTTCGTCGTCCTCCGGGTCGTGAAGCATATCCTGGAGATGTTTTTTACCTACACTCAAGATTACTTGAAAGAGCGGCAAAGCTTTCTGATGACTTAGGTGCTGGTTCTATTACAGCATTTCCTATCATCGAAACACAAGCGGGAGATGTTGCGGCATATATCCCAACAAATGTTATTTCTATTACAGATGGTCAAATTTTCCTTGAGACAGACTTATTCAACTCAGGTATTAGACCAGCGATTAATGTGGGACTTTCAGTTTCTCGTGTTGGTGGTGCTGCTCAAATTAAAGCAACAAAACAAGTTTCTGGTACATTGAGACTAGACTTAGCTTCGTTTAGAGAGCTTCAAGCGTTTGCACAGTTTGCATCTGACCTTGATGACTATACAAGGGGTCAACTAGAGCGTGGACAACGAATGGTTGAAGTACTTAAACAAGGACCTTATGCTCCTGTTTCAATTGAAAAACAAGTTGTTATTATTTTTGCTGGTGCAAATGGCTACTTGGATGATGTAGCTGTAGCTTCTGTTACAAAATTTGAAGCTGACCTTATGCCATTTATGGAAGCAAAATATTCGAACATCCTTGATGCTATTAGAAATGATAAAAAAATCACTGATGATACTGAGGCAGAGTTAAGAAAAGCAATCGAAGACTTTAAAGCTTCATTTGCTGGATAAGAAAGGCTCAAAATGGGTAATTTAAAAGAGATTAAGCGTAAGATTGGTTCTGTTAAGAATACACAGAAAACCACTAACGCTATGAAGCTTGTATCTTCTGCTAAACTGAAAAGAACAGAAGAACTTGCTAAAAGATCTAGAGTCTACGCAGCTAAATTGACAGAACTCTTAAATGAGATTGCTCAAAAGATGCAACAGGCTAATACAGAGGGGATAGATAATGTTTACTTTAAGGATGTTCAAAACCCTAAAAAAGTAGATATTATTTTCATTACTGCAGACAAAGGTCTTTGTGGTGGTTTTAACTCACAAACAATTAAAAGAGCAAACAAGCTCATTGAAGAGTATAAAGCAAAAGATGTGAAAGTACGTCTTAGAGCAGTGGGTAGAAAGGGGATTGATTTCTTTAAGTTTAACAGTGTTGAACTTAATGATGAAATCATAGGACTTTCTGCTGCACCTGACTTTAAGCAAGCTGCAGAGTTTATCTCTGAAGTTGCAGAATCATACGTTAAGGGTGACACTGACAAAATCATATTAGTCCATAATGGCTATGTAAATATGATTACACAAGAAGTGAGAGAAGAGCAGGTTTTGCCTGTTGACACCTCTATGTTAGAACTTAACACTGTATCTACCTCAGAACTTGAAGTTGAACCAGATGACGATGACACACTTTTGGATGCATTGGTGAAACGTTATGTTGAATATACGATGTATTATTCACTTATCGATTCGCTTGCGGCTGAACACTCTGCACGTATGCAGGCGATGGATGCAGCAACAAACAATGCAAAAGAGATGGTAAAAGAGCTTACTGTGAAGTATAACAAAGCAAGACAAGAATCTATTACGACTGAACTCATCGAGATTATCAGTGGTATGGAATCAATGAAATAATAGGAGAAGATATGACAGGTAAAATAGTACAAGTCTTAGGTCCCGTTTTAGATGTGGATTTTACAGACTATCTACCAGAGATTAACGAAGCATTAGAAACAACTATCGTTATTGATGGCAAAGAGCAAAGATTGGTTTTAGAAGTTGCAGCACAACTTGGTGATAACAGAGTTAGAACGATTGCAATGGACATGAGTGAAGGTGTAGTTAGAGGACAAGAAGTTAGAGCGACTGGTTCTTCTATTAAAGTACCAGTTGGTGAAGCTGTTCTTGGACGTATCTTTAATGTTATTGGTGAGGCGATTGATGATAATGGTCCAGTAGATGCAAAAGAGTATTGGTCTATCCATAGAGATCCACCTGCCTTTGATGAACTGAGTACAGGTACAGAAGTATTTGAAACAGGTATCAAAGTGGTTGACCTTCTTGCTCCATACTCAAAAGGTGGAAAAGTTGGACTATTTGGTGGTGCAGGTGTTGGTAAAACCGTTATTATTATGGAACTTATTAACAACGTTGCCTTGAAACACTCAGGTTATTCAGTATTTGCTGGTGTTGGTGAAAGAACACGTGAAGGTAATGACCTTTACTTTGAAATGAAAGATTCAAACGTACTTGATAAAGTTGCACTTTGTTATGGTCAAATGTCTGAGCCTCCAGGAGCACGTAACCGTATCGCGCTTACTGGTCTTACTATGGCTGAGTACTTTAGAGATGAAATGGGACTAGATGTTCTTATGTTTATTGATAATATATTTAGATTTGCACAATCAGGTTCAGAAATGTCTGCACTTCTTGGTCGTATCCCTTCAGCTGTTGGTTACCAGCCAACACTTGCAAGAGAGATGGGTGCCCTTCAAGAACGTATTACATCAACAATGAAAGGTTCTATTACTTCTGTTCAAGCGGTATACGTTCCTGCAGATGACTTGACAGATCCAGCTCCAGCTTCTGTATTTGCTCACTTAGATGCAACTACAGTACTTAACAGATCTATTGCTGAAAAAGGTATTTACCCTGCAGTTGATCCACTAGATTCAACATCTAGAATGCTTTCTCCTCAAATCGTTGGTGAAGAGCATTATGCATTGGCTCGTGGTATTCAACAAATGCTTCAAAAGTATAAAGATCTTCAAGATATCATTGCTATTCTTGGTATGGATGAGCTTTCTGAAGATGATAAACTTGTTGTTGAGAGAGCAAGAAAGATTGAAAAATACCTTTCTCAACCATTCCACGTTGCTGAAGTATTTACTGGGTCACCAGGTGTATATGTTACACTTGATGAGACTATTGAAGGATTTAAAGGTCTTCTTGAAGGTAAATACGATCACATGAATGAAGCTGCATTCTACATGGTTGGTAACATCGATGAAGCGATAGCTAAAAATGATAAGATTAATGCTAAATAAGCATTAGCCTTTAAAGGATATTTATGGAACTTATGAAACTAGAAATCATCACACCTAATGGTGTGATATTTGATGGTGATGTTACGCAAGTGAACTTACCCGGTTCAGAGGGTGAATTTGGTGTTTTAGCAGGTCACGCAACATTGGTTTCTTTACTAGACACAGGTGTCATTATTTACAATAGAGCAGATGGAAGAGAAGTCGCAGTTGCTATCAACTCTGGATATGTTAAAGTAGATGAATCAAAAACTACTTGTATAGTAGATGGTGCAGTTGCTCTTTCAGGTGAGGATACAGATATTTCTAAAGCACTTGAAGCAGCAAAAGAGTTGCTTAAAAGTACAGAATCATCTAACTCTGCTATAGCCTCCGCTGTTGCAAAAGTTGAACAAATCGGAAGGTCTCTTTAAATTGGACTCTCTTAGTAGTTATTTCAGTCAGAGTAGTGCAATTACAATCATTGTACTACTTTTGCTTTCTATTTATTTTGTAGCTACTTTTTGGGTATTTTTAGATAGATTTTATATCTTAACTTCACGTATTTCTGCAGAAGCAAAATCACTTAAAGCACTCTATACAGGTCAGTCAAAATCAGTGGCACAAAACTCACTTATTTTTACTTATCTGTCCCGTGTAACTACTCCCAACAAAGCTATACTTGAAGCTGCATCATCCGATGCGATTCGTGTCTCTACCAAAGGACTTACATGGCTCTCTATCTTTGCATCTACTTCTCCCTTTATAGGACTCTTTGGTACGGTGATAGGCATACTTGAAACATTTTCGACACTTGGTGGGCAATCTTCAGCGTCACTTTCTGTTATAGCACCAGCAATTTCAGAAGCACTTATTGCAACTGCTGCAGGTATCTTAGTAGCTGTATTTGCCTATACATTTCACCTTATTTTAAAACGTAAAGCATATGAGTTGTCTTCACTTCTTTCATCTCAATCAGAAGTGATACTCTCACAAGCAAACGAGTCTTAGATGTTTTCATGGGATGACAGTCCAGACTTAAATATTACGCCACTTATGGACGTTATGCTTGTACTTATGGCGATTCTTATGGTCACTGCTCCCACACTTACCTTTCAAGAAAAAATTACCTTACCACAAGGCTCTAAAAGTATTTCGGTGACTAAACCTAAAACACTGACCATTCGTATGGATAAAAATAAAAAGATTTATTTAGGTAAAGATACCTATGAAATGGATACCTTTGCTGATGATTTTGTAAATAAATCAATTAATTATGATAAAACATCAGAAGTCTATATACGTGCAGATGAAAATTTACAATATAAAAATGTGATTTATATACTCAAAAGTGTTAAATCTGCTGGTTTTGAGCAGGTTTCTTTGATTACCTTATAGAGAAGTTTAGATATTAATCTATAAATGTTATCCTTTTAAAATATTATTTAAGGATAGCATGACATGAATAAAAGTAGTTTTTCACTTTCCAATAAAAGTTCTACTTTTTTTTCTGGTATTTTTGCTATCGGTATTTATATATTCCTTATTGGTATTTTATTTTTTTACTTTAACACACGTGATGAGAAAAAGCCAGTTCATTATGTCAAGAAAAATGAAGACCGTATACGGGTAACGATGGCGGCACCTAAAAATAAAACTAAATCAACAACAAAACCAAGTGTGAAGAAAAAAACGCCTCCTAAGAAGAGAATTGAAAAGAAAGAAATCAAAAAAAACAAACCAAAAGAAAGCGTCAAAAAACAAAAAGATACACGTAAAAAAGTTATAAAAGAAAAAATAGTAAAAAAAGCTAAAGTAAAACAAAAACCTAAAAAGGTTGTAAAAAAACCGCCTCCTAAAAAAGTAAATAAACCTAAAGACCTTTTTGCCAATGTATCATCTTCGAAAAAACCGCCTAAAAATAATATCATAAAGGTAAGTTCTAAACCTATAAAAACAAAACAAAACAATCTTATAAAAGTCTCCAATAAGCCAAGTGCTAGTGATTTGGTTTCTTCTACTTTAAAAGTACAAAAGAAAAGTGATAAAGGTATTAGTAATGCTTATTTAGCACTGATAGAGGAAAAACTTAAAGGATGGCCAGCACAGAGTGACTATGCGGGTGAACTGGTAAAAGTATGGATAAAGGTACAACCTAGTGGAGATTTTGTCTTTAAGGTTATTACTGCTTCTTCAAATGATGCGTTTAATAAAGGACTCATAGCATATTTAGAACAGTTACAAGAGATGGGGTTTGGACGACATAAAGGCAGCCGAGCCTATGAGTTGGATGTAGAATTTATTGCAAAGGAATAGACCTTAGTCGTTCACTCATAGTTAATACTTTTCAGTTAAAGTGAGCGTATATTTTGTTGAGTTACTCTTTTTAATATTAATTAATGAATACTTCAACACAGGCTTGATACAATAACTTTATATTATGTCCAAAGAAAAGGAATGAGATTGAAAAAATTAATGTTAGCTATTACACTATATTACTTACTAAGTGTATCACTTTTTGGTGTTGATGCTACTCTGAAAATAGAAAAAGATGTAGAACAACGTACGCGTATTGCCATTGTTGACGGCTCAACATCTCAAGATATACGAACTTTCAATATCTTTCAGTCTGATTTAAAGATTTCAGGACATTTTTTGGCCGATAAAAAACATTATAAAGGTGATGTGGCAAGTAACTTCATTGTGCCAGAATTAAAAAATAGTGAATATATATTGAAATATAGACTAGAACAAAGTAGCGGAACTAAATTGCTTGTTCGTCTTCTAGAGACATCAAATGGTAGAGAGGTGTTTAAAAAGTCATACAGTATACCTACTAAAGCAAAACTACCATTTCTTGTTCATAAATCAATTAGTGATATTAACACTATATTGAAATATCCAGATATATCTTGGATAAATCGTTATATTGTGTATGCCACATATACAACACCAGGTCTCAGCGAAATAAAATTGGCAGATTATACGTTTAACTATAGAAAAACGATAGTAAAAGGTGGATTAAATCTTTTCCCAAAATGGGCAAATAGTAAGCAACGTAGTTTGTATTATACTTCCTATAATGGGGTTTTGCCTACTTTGTATAAATTGGATATTTATTCAGGGACTAAAAGTAAAATTATAAGTTCAGAAGGCATGTTAGTATGTTCAGATGTAAGTGCTGATGGTTCTAAGCTTTTGCTTACTATGGCACCACATGGTCAGGCAGATATTTATGAACTTAATCTTGTAACGCAATCAAAAAAAAGAGTAACTAAATTTAAAGGTATAGATGTAAATGGTCGTTATTCGCAGAATGAACAACGTATATTTTTTGTTTCAAACCGTTTAGGTTATGCAAATATCTTTAAAAAATCACTTGACTCTGCCGCAACATCTCAAGTCGTTTATCATGGACGAAATAACAATGCTTGTGATGTGAGTGGAGATAAGCTAGTTTATGCAAGCAGAGAGAGTCATAATGCGTTTGGAAAAAATAGATTCAATATCTATCTCTCATCGATAAGTTCAGGGAGTACAAGACCTATCACGACAACAGGTTCCAATCAGTTCCCCCGTTTTTCTAGAAATGGTTCAGTTGTGTTGTTTTTAAAGCAACATGGAAACCGTACTTCTGTTGGGTATACAAATTTGGAAAGCTTTCAAAGCTTAATGTTTCCATATAATGGCAATAAAATACAATCAATAGATTGGTAATCTATTTAAATAAGGATAAAAATATGACAGTTAAATTATTTATAAGCACAACAGCGGCGCTTTTATTGTTTTCTGGTTGTGCACAAACAGCACCAGATGTTGCAAGTAAAAATAATGTTCAAGCGACAGATGCACTTTCTGGTGATACGGTTAGTATCAATGAAAAGAATTATGGCAATGTAAGTAATGCAGATGGTAATGGAAACTACAATAGCAGTAGTGATGGTTTTAGATCTATCTATTTTGATTTTGGTGATTATAGTATCTCTTCAGATATGGAGTCAAATATGAATACCAATATTCAACAGGCAACTTCTTTAGGTGGAAAAATAAAAATTGAAGGTAATTGTGATGAGTTTGGGACAGATGAATATAACTATGCATTAGGTCTTAAACGTGCTAAAGCAGTGAAAGATATTCTTGTGTCACAAGGTATTGCTCCTTCTAAAATGATACTTGTAAGTTTCGGGGAAAGTAGCCCAGTTTGTCAAACAGCAAGTGATAGCTGTTATGATAGAAACAGAAGAGTTGATTTACGTTTAGTTCGTTAAGGTTATGATGTTAAGTAAATTTGTTAAAATCGTTTTGGTATTTGGTTCGCTAATGAGTCTTTCCTTGTATGGTGAATCTGTTTATGGATTTGGTAGTACAGATGACTCAACATCTTTCAGTAGCCCTAGTGTACGACCACTTAAAACCATGGCTGCAATGAGACAAAGAATTATTGAACAAGATGAACGTATTGATGGATTGACAACGATTATAGAAGGGCTAAGTGCTTCATTAAATGAGTTACGTTCTTCTCGTGTAAATCAAGCTCAAGCAAACAATAGTGAAAGTTCAGATGCTTTGCTTCAAAAACTTGCGGGGATGATAGATGATATCAATGCAAACTATGTGCGTAGGGATGAACTTGATAGTGTTTTGGGTCAAAAAAATAAAGAAGTTAGTAAAACTAAACAAACTACACATCCAAAAGAGAAAACTTCATTATCCAGTAAAAGTAAGGCAAAACTTTACAGTGAAGGTGTAAGGCACTTTGTAAAAAAACGTTATGACGAAGCAAAAAAACGTTTTACTATTACAGATACGAAAGGGTATAAGCCTGCTGCATCTAACTATTATTTAGGTGAGATAGCTTACTATACCAAGCAGTATGGAGATGCTATATTTTATTTTAAAAAGAGTGCAGGGCTTTATGATAAAGCAAGTTATATAGATACTTTGCTTTTGCACACAGCGATTTCTTTACATAAAACGGGTGAGAAGTCACAAGCAAGAATGTTTTATGAAAATATTATAGAAAATTATCCCAATAAAAAAACAGCAACTATTGCTAAAGACAGATTAAAAAAATTATAAGAGATTTATATGTTTAAATCGTCTTTATGTCTACTTCTTTTTGTGGCAGTTACGCTTTCATCTATCTATGCAGAGGAAGAGAGTGATGTCGTATATCCCTTTAAGGGTGAAGAGACGATACCTGTTTCAAAAACTGTTTTTCAACTTGTTAAAGGCGAAAATAAACGTACTGTAGACCTTACAGGTAAGAACTTTATTGTTGTATCTGTTCGTGAAGCTGGTAGTGATGGTCGTTTTTATGCGGTAGATGTAGATGGCACAGTGTGGTGGTCTGGCGTTATCACTTCTGGTACATTAGAGTTTAAGACCCCTTCAGGGATTTTTACTATTTTTCAAAAAAAACGTTACCATATGTCAAATGATTATCCTGATGAGAGTGGTGTGAATAATATGGATTACATGATGAAGTTTACCAAACGTGGTCACGCTTTACATAAAGGGAGTGTAAACTGGCTTTCACATGGATGTATACATATTGACCCTAAAGATGTACCTGCACTTTATAAATGGAGCAATTTTAAAACGAAAGTGGTCATCACGAGGCATAGTTATATGCCCTTTGCAAGAGAAGATTTACGAAAAATTTATGCAGATTAAGCTTTCTTTTAAAGTTCAGTAGCTTTTTTATAGGCTTGTTCTATGGCATTCATGCAAGCGGCTCTTACATTTCCATCTTCTAATGCTCCATAACCTGCAGCAGTTGTACCGCCTGGACTCATGACTCCATCTTTGAGCAATGAAGGGTGTATCTCTTTAATGAGTGTACCAAAACCATCAAAAAGACCTCTCATTGTAACCATCGCATCTTCTCTTTTGAGTCCTTGTTTTACTGCACCATCAACCAGTGCTTCAGCCATGAGTGCTAAGTAAGCTGGACCTGAACCTGCAAGGGCTGTAGCAATGTCTATCTCTTTTTCACTGTTTAGCCACAAAGTCTCGCCGATGCTACCTAAAAGTGCTTCTGCTTCTTCCCTGTAAGCTGTGTCACCTGTGAGCGTTGTCATCGACTTGCCTACAGAGGCTGCAAGATTTGGCATGGTTCGCACAACAGCATGTGTATCAAAATTTGATTTTAGTTTTTCTACACTGCTCCCAGCCAAGACTGAAAATATGACTCTTGCAGTGCCATTTATTGTATCTGCTACTTCTTCAACATTTGCAGGTTTGACACATAAAAGAAGGGTTTTATCACTCACATCAAAGTTTTTAAGATGATGCTTAGCGATAGAGATACCTAACTCTTTTTCAAACTTATCTAGTTTCTTCATATCTCTACCCACAACTTCTATATTATATTTCTCTTTGAGACCTTTAGCAATACTAAGACCCATATTTCCGTTACCTATAAATGTGATGGTTTGCATAATCGTACTCACTTTTTTGAATTATAGAGATTATATCATTATTAGCATAACTTTGTTAAAATGATTCCAATACTTATCTAGGATAGACAATGGAAACATTTTTAAAAGAAGCAAAAGCTTCAAGCAGAATACTCTCAACCTTGAGTGGAACACAAAAGAACAAGATACTTAAAGCGATGGCTCAAGGTTTAAGAGATAATTGTAAAACCATTTTGGAGGCCAATGCATTAGATATGCAAGCAGCTCAAACAAATGACTTGAGTGCAGCTTTGAAAGACAGATTGCTACTAGATGATAGTCGTGTTGAAGGTATGGCGGTAGCCATAGAACAAATAGCTGGTCTCAAAGAACCAGTAGGTCGTGTACTAGATGGTTGGTATGCAGATGCTGGATTTAAGATAGAAAAAGTGACGGTACCTATAGGGGTCATCGGGGTGATTTATGAGTCACGTCCAAATGTGACTGCTGATGTAGGAGCATTGTGTTTTAAGTCTGGAAATGTCGCCATACTTAAAGGAGGCAAAGAAGCAGAACACTCTAACAAAGCCATAGCCTCGGTGTTGCAAGGTGTATTAAAATCTCATGATTTACCTACGGGAGCCATTGCACTTTTACCAGACTCTTCACGTGAAGGTGTGGCAAAACTCATCAAACAAGATGCCTATGTAGACCTCATAGTACCTCGTGGTGGAGAAGCACTCATTAAGTATGTCTCTTCTAATGCGACTGTGCCTGTAGTGAAGCATGATAAAGGACTCTGCCATACCTATGTTGATGAAGATGCAGATTTTGATAAAGCACTCTCCGTAATGATAAATGCAAAGTGTAGACGTACAGGTATATGTGGTGCCTTAGAGACCTTACTCATAGATGAGGCGATTGCCCTTGAGATACTACCTCAAATAAAAGAAGCCTATGATGCACAAGGCACAGAGATAAGAGGCTGTCCTAAAACGCAAGAAATCATAGAGGTTACTGCTGCATCGACTGAAGACTATGCCACAGAATATTTAGACAATATTTTGACTATCCGTGTTGTAGAAGGTGTTGAAGGTGCAATATCTCACATAGAAACGTATGGTTCACAACATTCTGAAGCTATCATCACCGAAAACTATAGTACAGCGGAACATTTTTTAAATGCCATAGATGCCGCCTGTGTTTATTTGAATGTAAGTACGCAGTTTACGGATGGAGGTGAGTTTGGTTTTGGTGCGGAAGTGGGTATCAGTACAAACAAACTTCATGCCCGTGGACCGATGGGGGTGAGTGAACTTACCACGTATAAATACAAAATATACGGTAATGGTGAAACGAGATAAGTCTCTAAGGCTTACTAAAGTTTTATTGGCTAGAATAGCTAAAATTTAATAGATAGGATTTAACATGACAGTTGCAAGCGAAAAAAATGTTGTAGGTATTGAGTACGAAGTAAAAGAAGCAGGGACAGACGTTGTTGCTGACAGTAATAAAGGTGGACAACCACTAGAATTTATCATGGGTAAAGACCAAATCATCCCAGGGCTTGAAAAAGCACTTGTCGGTATGAGTGAAGGCGAAAGTGCTGACATCATTGTAAAAGCTGAAGATGCGTATGGTGAAAGAAAAGAAGATGCAGTTCAGACGCTTCCTAAAGAGCAGTTTGAAGGCGTTGACTTAAAAGAGGGTATGACACTTTATGGTCAAAGTGAAAATGGTCAAAGTACACAAGTTATCGTGAAATCATTTGACGATAAAGAAGTAACTATTGACTTTAACCACCCATTGGCAGGTAAAGACTTAATGTTTTCAGTAAAAGTGTTAAGTGTAAGACAAACAACTTTAGATGAGTTAAATTCAGGTGTTGTAGGTGGACCTGCAAGTGGCGGTTCTTGTGGTACAGGATGTGGTTGTCACTAAGACCACTGAATGTATATGACTAATCTTTAAATGGTAAGGTTAGTCTTCTCTTTTATATTTTACTAAATATTCTCTCTCTATTTTCTCCCATCTCTTTCCTGAAACAAGTATATGTAAACCTTCCTTTTGCTATGATATTGGACAATATTATGAATATTTTAGGGGATGATGTGATTGCAGTGGAAGAAATGAAATATAAATTCAATATCAATACTATATTGAAGAAAGTTTTTTTTAAAGTTAAAAGTCACCCTAAGTCTAATGGGTGTGAAGTAATCTATATTATGGGAAAGACAGTTCCTCGACTGTTTCGAGGAAATGAAGTCGCTTTAGAAGTTTATTTAACAGAAGTTTTTGTTTTTCTTTTTGAATACGCTAGAACAAGTGAAATGCTTGTTAGGTTAGAAGGAGAAGAAGAGTTTGTAGGAACAGAAGATATTACTTTTAAAATAAAAAACATAGAATTAACAACGTTAGATATAAAAAAACTCTCAAGAATTGTTGCTAAAGAAGGTGAAGTTTTAGGTGCAAAGATAGATTACAGTTCTACAGAATTAAGGATAAAAATTCCTTTTACTCTTTCTGTATTAGGGATGAGAAGACATTATAGATTGCCTTCTAAATCCCTTCTTCAAAAAAATGTTTTGATTATTGCAGAAAGTAAAAATATTACCTTAAGTATCAAGCAAATGTTTAAATACTTCCCTTACAATGTAGATATGGGCATACGCCAAAAAGATTTTTTTAATTATGATATAGATATTTATGATTTATTGGTTATAGAAGATAAATTGATGAATGAATTAATTAATACTCGTTGTAAAGCGGTACAAGATTATAGTAATTTAAAAATAGTTGTTCTAGGTGATATTAAAAATATGCATATAAGAGAGGTGGCAAATATTTCGTCATCTTTATTAAAACCTGTTACACAAGAAAGTATTTTTGAATTGATTGTTTCTGTTTTTGCTGATGAATATAATTCTGAAGCATTTTTAAAGCAAAGAAAAAAATTAAAACAAGTTGAAGAGATATCAAGCTTAGAAAGCAGAAAGAGAAGACCTGCTTCACAAAAGGTATTGAAAAAAGTATCAAATGTCGATTCATTTCAAGTAATCGTAGAAGAAAAAAGAGATAAGAATGTACCTATTTTAGACATAACATTAGGGAAAAAGAATGCTAAGTATTTAAGACTCGACTATGAGGATGAGTTGGAGAGTTTTTTTGATACTTTTAATGGTTCAGACCTTTATTTTAGACAAATGATTAATGAGAAATCATATAAGCCTATACAAGAGTTTTGTACTGACTTGGAAAAGCATTCTAAAATTATAGGTGCACAAAGTATGGTACAATTTGCAGAAATGATAAGTATGATTTTTGTCTATAATAAATATGAATTATTAGAGATATATCCAGGCAGATATCATATAGAACTTAAAAAACTTTTTAAAGAAATGGAACGTTATTTCTCTTAATGTGTATCTGTCTCTTTAGATACTTAGTTATATCCTTAGTTTTCCCCTCTCATCTTAAACTCCTTTAGGTAAAATACAGCATATTATTTTATTAAAAAAAGGACTACAATGTCGATACGATGTGCATTTTTATTTCCAGGTCAAGGGTCTCAGTCTCTAGGGATGGGACAAGATTTTTTTAACAACTCAGAAGTAGCAAAAAAGATGTTTATTGAAGCGAGTATACAAACAGGTATTGACTTCTCTGAACTCCTTTTTGAAGAAAACCCTTTACTGAGCCAAACGGAATACACGCAACCTGCCATTTTGCTCGTAGGGGCAATGGCTCATAAGCTATTTACCGATGAGACAGGTATAAAACCAGTGCTTACTATGGGGCATTCTTTGGGTGAGTTTACTGCACTTGTTGCTGCTGGTGCTTTGGATGCAGTAGATGCTGTGAAGCTTGTAAACCTTAGAGGACAACTCATGGCTAAGGCATGTTCTAAACAAGAAGTGGGGATGATGGTCTCTTTAGGACTTTCAGATGATGCAGTTGAAAAACTTTGTGAAGAGCAAAGAGAAGCAGGACTACAAGTTTGGGCAGTTAACTACAACGCTGATGGACAGATAGTCATCGCGGGGATAAAAAAAGATTTAGAACTTTTTGCTCCTATGGTAAAAGAAGCAGGAGCAAAAAGAGCGATGTTACTTGACATGTCTGTAGCCTCTCACTGTCCATTGCTAGAGTCAGCCTCTGCACCACTTGAAGCAAAACTCAAAGAGATGCTAAAAGATGACTTCATCTCACCTGTTATTTCTAATGTCACAGCAAAAGCCTATGACACTAAAGCTGAAGCCTTAGACTTACTTCCTCAGCAACTGGTAAAACCTGTACTCTATAAGCACTCTATGGCAAACATAGATGATGAGGTAGATTGTTACATAGAGTTTGGTCATGGCAATGTACTTAAAGGCTTGAACCGTAAAGCAACAAAAAAACCACATTTCAATGTGAGCGATATGGCTTCACTAGAAGCAACCATAGCCGCGATTAAGGAATTAGATGTCTAAAATCGCCATTATGGGAGCTATGCCTGAAGAGGTAGAGCCGATTGTTGCTAAACTTGCTAACTTAAAAGAGACAGTGTATGGAGCCAACACCTATTATGAAGGTTCGTACAATGGGCAAGAAGTGGTTGTTGCTTACTCCAAGATAGGTAAGGTTTTTGCAACACTTACAGCCACGATGCTCATAGAAAAGTTTGGCTGTGATACCTTGCTTTTTTCAGGTGTGGCAGGGGCGATTTCTGATGAACTGAAGATTGGTGATCTTATCATTGCAGACGGGCTTTGCCAGCATGACTTGGACATTACTGCTTTTGGACATCCTTTTGGATTTGTGCCTGAGGGTGAAGTGTGTATCCCTACGGATGTGAACTTAAGAAATATCGCAAAGGAAGTAGCCAACGCTAAAGGTTTAGTGCTAAAAGAAGGTGTGATAGCTACGGGTGATCAGTTTGTAGCAAATGCTGAGCGTAAAGACTGGATAGGGGAGACTTTTAATGCAGATGCATTAGAAATGGAAGGTGCTTCTGTTGGGGTAGTTTGTTCTGCACTTAATGTACCGTTCTTTATCCTCCGTGCTATTTCTGATAGTGCAGATATGGATGCAAGTTTTAATTTTGATGAGTTTTTAGAGTCATCTGCTAAGATATCGGCTGATTTTATTTTGTCGATGGTTGATGCTATAAAATAATTATGATTTGATGTAGTTTGTCATATCTCCTTTTATTTGGATTGTGGCGTTGTTTTTCTTCTTACTTTTCTAGAAAAGTAAGCAAAAGTCGTTGCTCCTCTCAAATCGCTCTGCTTACAAGGGTGTTCAGAGCAACAAGGCACACTATCGTGTGATTAATACAGAGGTGATTACGTGGATTTAGAACAAGATAGACAAAGACGCTCAAAAACAAAAACTATCCCTATGAGTAAGAAGTTACTTCGTATCATTGGTAAGACCAATGGTGAGTTTAAACTCATAGGTGAGGGTGATAAGATACTTGTAGGCTTGAGTGGGGGTAAGGACTCCTTGGCACTTGTGCATGCTTTGAAACATATGCAGCGTCATGCACCTTTTTCTTTTGAGTTTGAGGCTTGTACAATTAAATATGGCATGGAGGGGGAAAACTATGCGTTTCTTACTAAGCATTGTGAAGCGTATGAGATAAAACATACCATCTTTGATACCAATATCTTTGATGTCTCACAAGATGCCATTCGTGAAAACTCCTCCTTCTGTAGCTATTTTTCCCGTATGAGAAGAGGGGCGTTGTACTCATTTGCTGAGGAACATGGTTTTAACAAAGTGGCCCTTGGACATCATTTTGATGACACTGTAGAGAGTTTTTTTATGAACATGTTTTACAATGGCAGTATGAGAGCCTTAGCTCCCATCTATAAAACCAGTCGTGGGTTTCACCTCATTCGTCCACTGATACAGGTACGTGAACGTCAGTTAATGGACTTTGCTTTAAGTAATAACTTACACGTTATAGGTGATGAAGCATGTCCAGCAATGATGAAAGATGTTAAGATGCCTCATGCTAGAGCAAGCACCAAAGCATGGCTTGCTGAGATAGAGTCTAAAAATAAAGATGCCTTTAAAATGTTTAGGGCATCTTTTAAACATATACATGACGATACTTTTTTAGACCCAAAACGTTGGGAGAGAGATGATATAAAGGAAAATGGATGAGACAAATTTTACAACTTTTTATGCTAGTAACTTTTTTCTCTTTAGCAGGGGAGGAGGGGATACTTCCTAGACAACTCACAGTTGACTTACCTAAAAAATGCGAAATTTTAATGCTACGTGTCACACCAGATAGAAAAGCAAAAAAAATTGTAACACACGCATCTTATGGTGACAAGGTAGAAAATCTTGGTTGTATAAGAGAAGTTTCACAAAAAGAGTTAGATGAAACACCCAAAGAGAAACGTTATTTTAAAGCATGGAAATATCCTGTGTGGTGTCGTGTAGCTGTAGGTAAAAAGAAAGGTTGGGTTTTACAACAATACTTAAAAAATGAATCATTACAGGAAGATGATGAAGCATTTTAATACCTCAAGTGCTAATCGCCTAGATAAAATACTTTCTACTGAGTTAAGGGTCAGTCGTAATCAAGTAGAAAAACTCATAAAAGATGGACGTGTATCGGTGAATGGAAAGACCATCATTAAAACTAGCTACAAAGTGCTAGAGGGTGATGAAGTAGCATACGCGTTTAAAGAAGCCCAGAAACGTGAGGTACCTCCCATAGATTTTGATGTTGAGATACTCTATGAAGATATGCATCTTTTGATTGTGAACAAGCCCAGTGGCTTGGTAGTACATCCTGCCCCATCTGTAAAAGAACCTACACTTGTGGATTGGCTGATACATAAGGGTATCTCTCTTTCAACCATCTCTGGGGAAGAGCGTCATGGTATAGTGCATCGCATAGACAAAGAGACTACAGGAGCTTTAGTGGTTGCTAAGACAAATGCAGCCCATGAAAAGCTTAGTCTTCAACTGCAAGACAAGAGTATGGGGCGTTATTATCTAGCGTTGATAGACTGTCCACTTAAAGATGATATCATCGTAGATAAACCTATAGGACGTAACCCAAAGAACAGACTAAAAATGGATGTTGTTATGGGAGGGAAAGAGGCTAGAACGGCTTTTGTGAAACTTACACAGACCATGTATGATGTCGAACTAATAGCTGCAAAACTCTTTACAGGACGTACCCATCAAATACGTGTACACCTCAATACCTTAGGCCGTCATATCTTAGGAGATAATTTATATGGTTTTAAGAGCAAAAGAGATAAAATTCCAAGAGTTTATCTACATGCATATCTGCTATATTTAGTCCATCCTTATACGGGTGAAAAAATGGAGTTTGTAGCCCCACTTTTTGATGATATGAACACATATATAGGTAAATATTTTGATCAAAATGAAGTTGATGCTAAAATCAATCCACGTACATTGGGAAACCTTTTTAATACTTTACCGTAAGCAGGAACTATGCCACATCTAAAAGTACAGCCTTTTGACAGGGCTGTCATACAAACAAAGCTAAAAAACTCAAATATTATGACTTCTGTGGCTACTTCATTCAGCAGTGATGACATGCTCATAGGAGTAGAACATGCTGGAGAAGAGTTTTTACTACAGTTAAAGTCAGATGAAAAGGCATACTTACTCAAATACGATAAAGTCACAAGACCCCTAAAAGTAAACATACTTAAAGAGGCTCTTGGCCTGGTAGCAGAGGAGTTGGGGCTACAGATTCTTTCTTCAAACATTGCTTTGTCTCACACAAAAGCTGCCCTTTCTTCAAAGTACTTTAAGAAGATAGAAGACTTTGAAGCAATGGAGTACCCAAAAGAGAAAGTCTGCGTTGAAGTAGGGTTTGGTTCGGGCAGACATATGCTCTACCAAGCACAGAAAAATCCTGATACCTTGTACATAGGACTAGAAATACACACACCCTCTGCGCAACAAGTACTCAAGCAGATAGAACTGCAAGGACTTGATAACATTTGGGTAGTGAACTATGATGCACGTTTGTTTTTGGAGATGTTACCTTCAAACCTCTGTAGACAAATCTTTGTGCATTTTCCTGTACCTTGGGACAAAAAGCCACAACGACGTGTCATTTCTACAAGTTTTTTAGAGGAGTCCATGAGAGTGTTGCATAAAGAGGGCCGTTTAGAATTACGCACCGACAGCGATAACTACTTTTGGTATGCCTTGGAGACTTTTTTTGCAGTACCTAAAGCACAACTTGAAGTACATAAAAATGAAGCCTTGGAAGTCACCAGTAAATATGAAGCAAGATGGCTCAGACAAGAAAAAGACATCTATGATGTCTATGTAAAATGTATGCAAGACTCTCCAGAGTGCAAAACAGTGATAGACTTTAACTTTAATGCTGTAAAATATACTAAAGAAATAGAAACGAGACTACCTAAAAAAGCCATTGTTCAAGAAGGGTATTTTGTACACTTTGAACGGATTTATAAAGTAACGGAGTCAAGTTTATTGATTAAATGTGCTTTTGGTAGTTTTGATAGACCAGAGCATAAATATATATTTTTAGAGGAAGAGGGATGTCGTTATTATGTGTCACCACCAGTAAAAACAGCTGTCAACCTTCAAGCACATCTAAAACTGATAGAGCTTTTAATGCTCACAGAAGGGTAAAAAATGTCTAATGTTATTCAGGCAACAAATCTTACTTTAGCCTACGATGGTGGAGAAAAAGAGATTATAAAAGATGCTAATTTTAGCATCAAAAAAGGTGAATTTGTTTTTATCACAGGACCTAGTGGTTCTGGTAAATCTACACTTTTGAAGTCTCTGTATGGTCAATTAAAACCAACTTCTGGGAGCCTGGTAGTTGGGGGTAATGATTTGGCAAACATACGTCGTAAAAAACTGCAAGAGTTACGTACGCATATGGGTATCATTTTTCAAGACTATAAACTTGTCAATGAATGGACTGTCTCAAAAAATGTCGTACTTCCTTTGATGATAGCTGGTTACTCTAATGAGATACAAGAAACACAGGCACGTAGGCTTCTTAAACATGTAAAACTCTCTGAGCATGGAGATAGATATCCTCTGGAACTCTCAGGTGGAGAGCAGCAACGTGTAGGTGTGGCAAGAGCTTTGTCCAAAAACCCTGTGGTGATTTTGGCAGATGAACCAACAGGTAACCTTGACGACTACTCCTCAAATGTGATTTGGGACTTAATGGAAAATGCTTGTCAGCAGTTAGACACAACAGTTTTGGTGGTAACACATAAAATACCTACTATTTTTTCGTTGCCATATAGACATTTTATCATAGAAAGCAAGGGTGTATATGAAGTTCATTAAAAATCATCTTATGTTCATTTTACCATTGATGGCTATTTTGTTGGGTGTTGAGTTTTACTTAGTGTTTGAACGTACAACAGACTCTTATGAAAAGAATCTCACAGAAGGCTACACCATGCTAGTTGTGAGTAAAAAACCTGTAGAACTTGCCACCTTTCAAAAGTTAAATACACATATCATTACTGCAAAACAGATAGAACGAAGTCATATTATCACAGAAGTAGCAAAAGGGATTAGCAAAAGTAACTCAGAGGCTATTTTAAAGGCACTGCCATACTTCTATAACCTTGGGTTAGACTCATATTTGCATACCAATGAACTGTCACAGATAAAAAAAGACCTTCTCTCAAATGAAAATATAAAAAAGGTTGAGACGTTTGGTTCTTCCTATAATTCTAGTTATAGGCTCTTTGCCTTTATAAAGTTGACATTGAAAATTTTCATCATTTTTATGGCTATCGTGAGTTTGTTTCTTATTATCAAACAAATGGAGATATGGAAATATGCACATAAAGAACGTATGCAAGTGATGGAAATCTTTGGGGCCCCTCTTATGTTACGTTCAGGAGTCTTGTTCCGTGTGGCATTTGTCGATGCTATTTTTGCTACGATATTTGTCTCAGCAATATTTTTCTACATCAAGTTTTATTGGGTAGCACAAAGTGGCATAGATATCATGATAGAAAACAAAGAAGCTTTGTTTCAAGTGGCAGATATAGGCATCTTGTTTGGTTCTGCTATAGGTATCGTCATAGTAGCTGTCTATACAGTGGTCTTTTCAAATAAGGGAGTGCAGGAGTGAAATTCTTCTTCATGGCTGTGTCTTTAGCGATTGTTGTGACCTCTGGGCTTCTTTATGGAGCTTCTACGACAAGTAAGATTGAAAAATCGAAAAAAACATTATCGGCTACTTCTTCAGAAAAGAAAAAAGCAAATAGACGTTTAGGAAAGATTGCTAAAGATATAAAAGCAGCAGAAAAAGATATCGTGTACTTAGAAAGGAAGATTGAGAAGCTAGCTGACAGCAAAGCTAAAACAGAAAAAAAGTATGAAAAATTAAAAAAAGAACTCTCCACTTTTGAACAAGATTTTGAGGAGACTAGTCAGATTTTGGAACGTAAGCGAAAGAAGTTTATCTCGTTACTTTCTGAGCAGTTTTCTATTGTTTTTGCTATGGAACAAGCCCATGAACCAACAAAAAAATCTATCATACTCCATGAGGTATACGCCGCTTACAAAAAGCAAAATACAGACTCTTTGGCGAGCTTACGTGCAGATATCGCCACATTGAAGAAACGTAAAAAGTCTAAACTCTATTTACGAAATAAAACGAAAAAAGAGATAGCGAGTATTATCAAAAAAAGAGACGCGTATGCACAAAAGAAAGCAGCCAAAGAAAAGTTACTCAAGAAACTTTCAGTTGATGAAGAGAAATATAATGCAAAACTTGAAAAAATTGTAGATAAACAAAACTCATTGCGTTCGACACTGGCTAAACTAAATATTTTGCACACGCAAGAGGTAGAAAAAGCACGTAAGAGAGCAGCTGCAAAAAAAGAGGCGATGCGTCTTGAGAAAGAGAGACAAAGAAAAATACGTAAAGCCAAAGCACTTGCACGAGAAAAAGCACGAAAAGCCAAGGAAGCATTGCGAAAAGCTAAAACAGAAGAGCAAAGAGTTAAAGCACGTATCGCGGCAAAGGAAGCAGAAGTTGAAAAGAAAAAAGTCTATAAAGAGAGTGCAAAAGTTAGACAAATAAACTCATCGTATACAAAATCTAAAACCTATAAGTACAGAGGTGATAAGACCATCTCACCTTTAGCTGGAGCAAAGGTTATTAAGAAGTTTGGTACCTATGTGGATCCTATTTATAAAATAAAAATATTTAATGAGTCTATTACCCTTAAATCTAAAACACCTAATGCTAAGGTAAAAAACATCCTTAACGGTAAAGTGGTCTTTGCAGGTAAGAGTTCTATGCTTGGTAAAGTAGTAGTGGTATCTCATAGTCATAAAATGCACACAGTCTATGCAGGACTCTCCAAAATAGCCCCAACCATACGTGTAGGCTCTAAAATAAAAAGAGGATACATTGTAGGAAAAGTGACAGAAAAACTCATCTTTCAGGCGACAAAAAACTCAAAGCATATTAACCCGTTGAAGCTTATTAAAATTTAAAGAACTTATATTATACTATCCCTATATATTTAATCTTAGGGAGAAAAAATGTTTACTAAAATCACTACAGGGGGGGGTATTAAGTCTTTTATACTCCTCATACTCTTTTCACTATTTATAGCAGGATGTGCCGATGCAGGTAAAGACCAGAGTGTCACAGCAAGGCAAGAGGTTACACTCGATGCATCTGCAAGCCGTGCAGACTTTAGAGGTCAGATAAAAAAGTACCGTTGGAAACAAGTACAAGGTACACCTGTTACACTTAGCAACAAAAGAGCCATACGTCCTACCTTTACAGCACCCTCTCTTACCCAAGAAGAGGTGCTTGTTTTTAGGTTAAAAACAGTAGAGCGTGGAGGCATCGTCTCGCCTTGGCGTACACGTGACAGAGTGCATATCACTGTTTCACCCTCTTCAAGCCAAGCCCCAACAGCAGTGGCTACAGCAAGTGTATCTACACTAAAGTATGGTGATGCAGTCACTTTTTCTGCATCATCGTCTAGTGATAGTGACGGGCAGATAGTCTCTTATGAGTGGAAAGATGCTAACGGTACTGTGTTAAGCACCCAAGTAACATTTACACATACCTTTACTACCACAGGGGCACACACTCTCACGCTTACTGTCACAGACAACGATGCACAAACAGCCACAGCCACTGTGAGTGTCACCGTTAACGAACTGCAAGCACCCATAGCCCACATCAACGCATCTGCTACGCAAATCACCGTAAACAGCACTGTCTCTTTTGATGCCAATGGCTCTAGCGATGCTGATGGAGAGATAGTCTCCTATACATGGCTAGATGAGAGTAACAGCACACTCTCAAACCTCTCTTCTTTTACCCATACTTTTAGTACGTCAGGGGTACACACCATCACCCTAAAAGTGATGGATGATGACAGTCAAGAGACAAGCACCTCTGTAGACATCGTAGTAGAGGCTGTGCTAGAGTCACTCACCCTTAGTGCGACTACACAAAGCCTAGACATCAACGAAAGCACAAGTCTCACAGTCACAGCACACTACAGCGATGGCAACACAGAAGATGTCAGTACGTCAGCAGTGTGGAGTGTACAAGACAGCACTATAGCCACAGTCGATGCAAACGGCACACTCACAGCCTTACAAGCAGGCAGTACCACTGTGACTGCAAGCATCGGTTCTGTCTCTTCATCGGCACTTAGCGTTACAGTTAACCCTCCTGTGGTTCTTACTTCCATAGCCATAACGCCAAACCCTGTAGAGATACGTGTAGGTAGTAGCTTACAGCTAGATGTCACAGCAACCTACAGTGACCAAAGTACCCAAAGTGTAGACGTAGCAGACTATACTGTAGATGATGCAAACATCATCACCATAGACCCCACTGGTACACTTGAAGCTCTACAAGTAGGTTCAACATCTTTTAGGGTAAAGGTGGGAGCTATGTACTCTGGACTTGTTTTTGCGACGGTAGGAGAGGAATTAAACACCACTAACTTTAACTTCACAAATTTTGGTAGCACCTACACCTCCCTCATCCCCATAGATGCCACACAAACACAGTACGATGAAAAACGTTTCTGTATGATAGCAGGGCAGATAAAAGCAAAAGATGCAAGCCCTCTAAGTGGGGTACGTGTAAGCATACATGGACACCCAGAGTATGGTACAGTACTCACAGATGCTAACGGCTCTTACGTCATACCAGCAGAGGGTGGGCTAAACCTCACTATGCGTTATACCAAACAGGGCTATACTACCATAGACAGAAAGGTTTATGCACCTGTGCAAGACTGGGTACGCTCTCCTGATGTCACCATGTTAGCAGTAGATAGTAAAGTCACACAAGTAACCTTAGGCACAGCTACGCCACAGATGCATGTCTCTACCAAAGTCACAGATGACAGAGGCTCACGCTCTACCACGCTAGTCTTTGACGGTATCTCACGTGCCACAGTCACAGCTCCAGATGGTACTGCACGCATACTTACAGACATCGCTGTACGTGCCACAGAGTTTGAAACGCCTAGCTCTATGCCAAGTGACTTACCTAAAGAGTCTGCTTTTACCTACTGTTCAGACCTTAGCATAGACGGGGTACGTGATGACGAAAACGTCACCTTTGATGCCCCAGTGGTCATGTATGTAGACAACTTCTTAGGCTTTGACGTAGGGGAGATAGTCCCTGTAGGCTACTACGACAGAAACGCAGGCGAGTGGAAAGCTTCTGACAATGGTGTAGTGGTAAAACTCCTAGACACAGATGGTGACGGTATCATAGACGCACTCGACAGTACAGGTGATGACCTGCCAAATGACTTAGATGGAGACGGTAACCTTGCAGATGAAGTAGCAGGCCTGCAAAACAACCCTGAATATGTAGCAGGTAAAAGCTACTGGCGTGCAGAGATGATACACTTTACCCCATGGGACCATAATTGGCCATATGGGCCACCTGAAGATAGTGAAGACCCCGATACTCCTGATACAGATGACGACGATACACCACCAAATGATTGTCAGGCAGATATTAGCTCTTATGTTACTAAAAAATCAAGAGTCTTTCATGAAGATATTCCTGTAGCAGGGACGGATATTACTTTGCACTACTCCTCTAAGCGTGTGGATGGGTATGACTATGTGATAGACAGCAAAGTAGACACTACATCGGCTCCTGCTTCTACGCTAAGTGCTGTTGCTACCTTAGAAGTTGGAGGAAAGGTATTTACTAGAGATTTAGAACTAGGTACTGTTAACCAGCTCTCTTTTGTGTGGGATGGTAAAGATGCTTTAGGCTCTAGTATGAGTGGTGAAGTAACAGCGAAACTTACAGTGAAGTACACCTATAACATGGTCTATTATCGTTCTACATCAGCTTTCTCTAGTGCATGGGCAAGAGCAGGTAGTTCTGCCACTGCCATACGTGGACGTACTACATTGGTTCGCTCTACTACAAAAGATATTGAGCTTAATGTAGAAAATAAAACGGACAATGCACACATTGCCAAAGGATGGACAGTGTCAAGCTTGATGTCAGCAAATACAAACACGATTGCCCAAGGCATCATCACCACCGTGGCAGGAAATGGAACACTTGGATACAGCGGCGATGGTGGATTGGCGACGCAAGCCTCTTTAAACTATCCGCGTGGTGTTGCCGTTGATGCTCAAGGCAATCTCTATATTGCTGATCCTTATAATCAGCGTATACGAAAGGTAG
>Ga0256839_1001345_pt1 | contig 29973 bp, 25 predicted proteins | sample 354166metaG_FD_185968 | JGI IMG/M metagenome (GOLD analysis project Ga0256839, IMG submission 185968) | Hydrothermal vent microbial communities from Mid Atlantic Ridge, Atlantic Ocean - 354-166 | ecosystem: Environmental > Aquatic > Marine > Hydrothermal vents | place: Atlantic Ocean: Mid... | reverse complement strand
GCCCTGGACGATCTTCCACAGCCGCTCATCGATGCGGGGATCGGCGAGGAGGTCCTGCACGCCCGGCAGCAGGTAGATGCCGAAGTGGATGGTGGAGGCGATGTAGTCCAGCGCCCCGGCCAGGGACCGGGTGCCGGGGATGGGCTCGTAGGCGCCGGCCAGGCGCTGCAGCCCCGTCTCCGGGCTCCAGCGGTAGACGGCGCGGCCGGTCAGCCGGGCCAGGCGCTCGAAGACCTCGCAGACCCGTCGGGGGTTGCGGGTCGCCAGCGCGGCGATGCGGAAGCGCGAATCGATGATCTGCTCGATGGTCTGGATCGGGTCCATCCCGGCTCTCCTCGTTCCGACTCTGCCAGCCTTGGTTCCAGCCTAGCCCCCCGGAAGGGGCCGCGCCGTGAGCCCGTTCATGGATGTGCCGTGCGCCGGCGCACAGGCGGCGCGCCGGCGGGCCTCAGCCGGCCGTGGCGATGCGCACGCAGTTGCGCCCGGCCCGCTTGGCCTGGTAGAGGGCCGCGTCCGCACGGGCGAGCAGGCTATCGACGTCCTCGCCTTCCTGCAGCTCCGCCACGCCCAGGCTCACCGTGACCTGCACGCGGGCGCCGCCGCACACGCAGGGCGTGTCCTCGATCGCGCGGCGGATGCGCGTGGCCACTCGCGCGCCGCCGGCCGCGCCTGTGCTGCTCAGCAGCGCCACGAACTCCTCGCCGCCATAGCGGAAGAGCATGTCCGTGGCGCGCATGCATCCCGCGGCCTGCTGCGCGACGAAGCGCAGCACGCAGTCGCCGTGCAGGTGGCCGTACTGGTCGTTCACGGTCTTGAAGTGATCGATGTCGAAGAGCACCACCGTGAGGCGGGTGCCGTGCCGGTGGGCGAGGTCCACCTCGCGGCGCATGGCCCGCTCCAGTGCCGCGCGGTTGTGGATGCCCGTGACCGGATCCTCGTAGGCCGAGCGCATCGCCTGCCGGTAGAGCAGCGCATTGCGCAGCGGGTGCATGAGGTGGCAGGCCAGGTACTCGGCCGCGGCGAGCTCGTCCTCCGCGAAGCGCCGCGCCCGGTGCAGGGTGAGCTCCCCGAGATCGTGCGTCCCCAGGGTGAGGCGGTAGCTCGCCGAGTGCCGCGCCTGATGGCCGAGCCGGACCGAGAGGCCCTCGGCCTCGTTCAGGTAGACGAGCCCGTCGTGCGGGACCACCTGCCGCAGGTGCTCGCCGAACAGGCCGAGGAGCCGCTCCACCTCGAGCGTGGTCTGCAGGGCGCTGAGCAGCGCCACGGCGGCCTCGCGCACCGTGCGGCCCGCCTGCAGGCTGGCTGGGGCGGAGACATGGCTGCCGGCCGGGTCGGCTTCCACCTGCTTGAAGAGGCTCAGGCTCATCTGTCGCTCCTGCTCCGGTGAGGCCGGTGCCGGCCTCCCCCGGCGCCATGCGAGATGCATGCCAAAGGGGGGCATTCCAAGATTGTCATGGCAGTCAGTAGGTTACAAGGGTGCAGGGCGATGCCGGCCGGCAAACGTCAATTTCCCGCCGCGGAAGAGACCGGGACGGCGGCCGCCGCGGCGGCAAGGCGCCGCCCCCGGATTGCCGCCCCGTCCGGACCCAGGAACCACAGGCAGGCGGGCACGGCGGCCTCCGGCGGGGGCACGGCGTCGCGGGGCTCGCCGGGGTAGGCGGTGCGGCGCAGGCCCGTGCGCAGGGGGCCCGGGTCGAGCGTGGCCACCCGGATGCGGGTGTTGGCCTCGAGCTCGTCGGCGAGGGTCTCCGCCAGGTTCTCGAGCCCGGCCTTGCTGGCGCCATAGGCGCCCCAGTAGGCCTTGCCGCGCCTTCCGGCGGCGTCCGAGACGAACAGGAGCGCCGGGTCGGGCGCTTCGCGCAGCAGCGGCAGGCAGGCCCGCGTCATGAGGAAGGGCGCGGTGAGGTTCACCTGCAGCGCCTGCATCCACAGGCCCGGGTCGTGGTTCGCGACGGGGCTGAGCGCGCCCAGGAAGGCGGCGTTGTGGACGAGGGCGTCCAGGCGGCCGAGCTCGCCGCGGATGCGCTCGGCGAGGGTCTGGTGGTCATCGGGGGTGGCGCCGGCGAGGTCCATGGGATAGAGGGCGGGCTGGGGGCCACCGGCCTCCTCGATGGCGTCGTAGGCGGCTTCGAGGGCGGGAAGCGCGCGGTCGAGCAGCACCACCGTGGCCCCGTGGCGCGCGCAGGCCAGCGCGAGCGCCCGGCCGAGACCGGCGCCGGCGCCGGTGACGAGCACCACGCGCCCGGCCAGCAGGTCGGGTGCCGGGGCGTAGCCGGGCGGGGGCACGATGAGCACGTCCTCGGGCACGGGCCGCAAGCCTAAACGCCGCCCTTGCCGCTTACAACCGCCGATGCACTGCCTGCCGGATCAGGACGGGTCCCCTCCATGGTAGGGCCGGCTTCCAGCCGGCCCGCCTCCGGCCGTTTCTCCTGAAGATCGGCTGACAGGTATGCGCTCGACCGCGTGAGCCGGCAGGCCGGCGCTTTCCCCGTCCGTCCGGCCCACCCGTCCGGTCATGACCCGGCAGGCGGTCTACGGCCGGCCGTCCGCCAGGACGCGCGCGCAGGCCAGCCCGCTGCGCGCGGCCCCCTCCAGCGTGGCGGGGAGCCCCGTGGCGGTGTGGTCGCCGGCGAGCAGGAGGTTGGCGAGCGGCGTGGCGTGCCCCGGGCGCAGGGCCTCGCAGCCTGCGCGCGCGGCGAAGGTGGCCCGGCGCTCGCGCACCGTGCGCACCTCGGCAGGCGGTGGCCAGGCGGGCCGCAGCCGGGCCACCTCGGCGGCCACCCGCCGTGCGAGCGCGGCAGCACGCAGCGCCATGTGGGGGCCGGGGCCGCTGACGACGGCGGCGATCAGGCCGCGCTGGCCGGCGAGGCGCCGGTCGAAGAGCCACTGCACGGTGGCGCCGGCCACGCCCAGGATCGGCGGCTCCAGCCGCACGGGCTCGGGGTAGCGGAGATAGACGGTGGTCACCGGCATGCTGCCGAGCGCCTGGAGCCGGCGCGCCAGCGCCGCGCAGCCGGGGAGCGGGGCCAGCAGCCGGGCCGTGTGCCAGGGCGCGGTGGCCAGCACCACCGCGCCGTCCACCGCCAGCCTCTGCGTGCGGGTGCGCAGGGCGCTGATCCGGCCGCACTCGGCCTCGATGCCCGTCACCGCCGTGCCGAGGCGGACCGCATGGCCGCGCGCGCGCAGCCAGTCCACGGCGGGCTCGGGGAAGAGGCGCCCCAGGTCCGTGGCGGGGACGAGGAGGTCCGCGCTGCCGGCCCCGGCGAAGGCTTCGGCGAGGAGACGGCCCAGGACCCGCGCGGAGGCCTCGCGCGCCGGGGTGTTGAGCGCGGCCAGCGCAAGCGGCTCCCACAGCAGCGCGCGCAGCGGCCCGGGCATGCCCGCCTCGATCAGCCAGCGCGCGGCCGGGAGGTCGGCATCGGCCGCAGGCGCACGCCGCAGGCGTCCCAGACGCGCCACGGCGGCCAGCCGCGTCGGCAGGCCCAGGGCGGCCGCGCGCAGCAGGGCGAGGGCGAGGCCGGGGGCCGGAGGAAGACGGGACGGCAGGCGCAGGTCCAGGCGGGGGCCGCCGTCGGGCCCCTCCACCCGCAGGCGCAGGGGCAGGCGCGTGAAGCCGGCCTCGGGGTCGAGGCCGAGGCGCGCGCGCAGGCCGAGCACCGCCCGGCAGGCGCCCAGCAGGAGGTGCTGGCCGTTGTCCGCCTCCAGCCCGCCGAGGCGCACCCGGCGGGCGCGCCCGCCCGGGCGGCGGGCCGCCTCCAGCACCTGCACGCGGGCGCCGGTGCCGGCGAGCGCCACCGCGGCGGCCAGCCCCGCCCAGCCGGCGCCCACCACCGTGACGTCCCAGCGTTCCATTTCCCGGGATCAGGCCGCGGCGCGCCGGCGCTCGCGCCGGTAGGTGCGCCAGGCGATCCAGAGCTTGCGGATGGGTGTGAGCGCCACGCGATGCTCCACCACGCGGTAGCCGTCGCGGGCGATCTCTTCGAGCAGGGCCTGGTAGATGGCCGCCATGACGAGCCCGGCGCGCTGGGACCAGCGATCCTCCGTGGGCAGGCGATCCAAGGCGCGCGCGTAGGCGGCGCGGGCCTCACTGGCGAAGGCGGCCAGCAGCGCGCGCACGGCGGGCGTGGTCTCGCCGCGGCGCAGGTCCACCGCGCGCACGCCGTGGGCGGCGAGCAGGTCGCGCGGCAGGTACACACGCCCGCGGCGGGCGTCCTCGCCCACGTCGCGCAGGATGTTGGTGAGCTGCAGGGCGATGCCGAGCTCGTGGGCGTAGTCGAGGGTGGCCGGGTTGCGGTAGCCGAAGATCTCGGCCGAAAGCAGGCCCACCACGCCGGCGACCTGGTGGCAGTAGGCGCGCAAGGCGGCCATGTCCTCGAAGCCGCCGTGGGCGAGGTCCATCTCCACACCCTCGATCACGGCCTCGAGGTGCTCGCGGGGCAGCGCGTAGCGCTGGGCCGCCCAGCGCAGGGCGCGCGTGACGGGGTGGCGTGCCCCGCCCTCGTAGACCGTGGCGAGCTCCTCGCGCCACCAGCCGAGCTTGGTCCGCGCCACGCCTGGGTCGCGGCACTCGTCCACCACGTCGTCCACCTCGCGGCAGAAGGCATAGAGCGCCGTGATGGCCCGGCGCCGCTCCGGGTCGAGGAAGCGGAAGGCGTAGTAGAAGCTGGAGCCGCTGGCGGCGGCTCGCTCCTGGCAGTAGGCGTGGGGGTCCATGGCAGGTGTTCCGCTCCGGGCCAAAGGATGCCCCAAGGCGCGGCTGCGGTCACCGCACCCGGGGCAGGGGTATCGGGCGCTCAGGCGCGGGCGTGACGCAGCACGGCGAGCGCCCAGTCGGCAGGACCCAGGGTGGGGCGGGCGTAGAGGGCCTCGGGAGGCCGGGCGCGCAGCCGCTCGATCATGCGGCGCGCACCGGCGAGCACCAGGCGCAGCTCCAGCCCCGCGCGCCAGGGGAGCTCCTGCGCGAGCGGCGCGCCCGCCTCCAGGAGGCGCGCGGCGCGGTCGAGCTGGTGGGCCAGCAGCGCCGCCAGCGCGGGGCCCGTCAGGCGCGCCTTGAGATCGGCCTCGCGCACGCCGAAGCGGTCGAGCTCGTCCAGGGGGATGTAGATGCGGTCGCGGGCCAGGTCGCCGGCCAGGTCCTGGACGAAGTTCACGAGCTGGAGCGCGGTGCAGATGGCGTCCGAGCGTGCCAGCGCGCGCGGGTCGCGCACGCCGTGCAGGTGCAGCAGCAGCCGCCCGATGGGGCTGGCCGAGCGGCGGCAGTAGCCGGCGAGGGCGCCATAGTCCTCGAACCGCACGGGCCCGGCCGCGTCCTGGCGGAAGGCCGAGAGCAGGTCGCGGAAGGGCCCGAGCGGCAGCCCGTGCTCGGCAAAGGCGATGGAGAGCGCCACGAAGACGGACGCGTGAGGCGGCGGCTCCCCCCGGGCGGCGGCCTCCAGCGTGCATTCCATCTCATCGAGCGCGGCGAGGCGCACGTGAGGGGGGAGATCGCCCTCGTCGGCGAGGTCGTCGGCCATGCGCGCGAAGGCGTAGATGGCTGCCACCGCGCGGCGCAGCCTGCGCGGGAGCAGCACCGAGGCGACGGGGAAGTTCTCGTAATGCCGCCGCGCGAGGGCGAGGCACTGCCGCAAGGCGGCCTCGGCCGCCCGCGGTGCGGGCTGGAAGGCGGCGGTCATGGTGCCATTGTACGGGGAAGTGGCGGCGGCGAGGGCGACCCGCCTGCTGTCGCGGACCGTCCACCGTGCACGCACGGCCTGGCGTGCGCCCTTGCCGGAGGTGCCGGCCCGGGCTAGGTTCGGCCCCAAAGGCAGGTTGGAGGTTCCACGATGCGCAATCTCGTCATCGGGCTGCTGGTGGGGCTGGGGATCGGCCTGTGGTTCGGCGTAAACCTGGGCCGCGATCGCCCCTTCTACGCCAACCCCTTCCGGGTGCCGAGCCTCGCCGAGCAGGCCAAGGCCAAGGCCGGGGCGCTGGTCGAGAAGGGCCGCGAGGCCCTGCGCGGCGAATGACGGTCGGCCATCCGCTCATTCTTCGTCCTTGGGAGCCCTGGACCCGTTCTCCCCCGCGACGGAGGTGCGGGCGAGGGTCTCGACGGGCTTCGCCTCGGGCAGCTCGCGGGTGGTGGGCACGCCGAGCTCGGTGAAGCGGCGCGCGCCGGGCAGCACACGCCGCTCCAGCGAGCCCAGGGCGCTGTTGTAGGCCTCCACCGTCCGGTTGAGGGCCGAGCCCAGGCGGTCGAAGTGGGCCAGCATGGTCGCCAGGCGCTCGTGGAGCTCGCGCCCCAGGTCGCGCACGGTCTCGGCGTTGCGCGCGAGCGCCTGCTGGCGCCAGCCGTAGGCCACGGCGCGCAGCAGGGCCACGAGGCTGGTGGGTGTGGCAAGCATGACACGGTCGGCGAGGGCGTCCTCGAGGAGCCGCGGGTCCTGCTCCAGGGCGGCGGCGAGAAACTGGTCGCCCGGTATGAAGAGCACCACGAAGTCGAGGCTGCCGTCGAAGCGCGCCCAGTAGCGCTTGGAGGCGAGCTCGCCCACGCGCTCGCGCACCTTGCGCGCATGGCGCAGGAGCGCCGCGCGCCGCGCCTCCTCCTCCGTGGCCTCCACGGCCTCGAGGTAGGCGTCGAGGGGGGTCTTGGCGTCCACCACGATGCGGCGCCCCTCGGGGAGGTGGACCACCAGGTCGGGGCGCACCCGCCCGTCCTCGCCGGCGACCGTGGGCTGCTCCTCGAAGTCGCAGTGCGACTGCATGCCGGCGAGCTCGACCAGGCGGCGCAAGGTGAGCTCGCCCCACTGGCCGCGCACCTCGGGCCGGCGCAGCGCCTGCACCAGCCGGCGCGTCTCGGCCTGCAGGGCCTGGTGGCTCTCGAGCATGGCGCGCAGGTGCTGGCTGAGGGCGCCGTAGGCCTCGCGGCGCTCCTTCTCGATCTCGCGGATCTGGCGCTCGGTCTTCACCAGCGCCTCGCGGATGGGGCGCAGCATGTCGTCGATGGCGCGCTCGCGCGCCTCGAGCTGGGTGCGCGCGAGCTGCAGGAAGGACTCGCTGGACTCGCGCAGGGCGGCGCTCGACAGCGCCCGGAAGGTGTCCGTGAGCGCCTGCTCGGCCTTCTGCAGGGCCTCGACCTGGCGCTCGGCCGCGCGCTGCTCGCCCTCCAGCAGCGCCTCCAGTCGCGCCTTCTCCTCGCGCAGGCGCGCAAGCCCCCGCTGGCCCAGGGCCCAGCCGGCCAGGAGCCCGAGGACAAGGCCGGCGGCGAGGGCGGGCAGCCACTCAGCCATGGGATCGGACCCAGTCGAGCAGGGTCGCCGGCGTCTCGATCAGCGCGTCGGCGCCCCAGGCGGCCGGGTCGTCGGCCTCGCCGATGTAGCCGAACAGGGCCACCGCCGCGGGCATGCCCGCAGCGTGGGCGGCCTCCACGTCCCGGCGCGCGTCGCCGACGTAGACGCATTCCTCCGGCAGCACGCCGGCCACGCCGCAGGCGTGGAGCAGCGGGCGCGGGTCGGGCTTGCGCGCGGGGGCGGTGTCGCCGCTCACGATGCAGGCCGCACGCGTATCCAGCCCCAGGGCATTGAGGAGCGGCTCGGTGAAGCGTGCGGGCTTGTTGGTGACCACGCCCCAGCAGCGACCCTCGCCCTCCAGCGCCTCCAGCACGGCCTCCATGCCCGGGAAGAGGCGCGTCTCGTGGGCGAGGCGGCGGCGGTAGAGTGCGAGGAAGCGCCGGCGCAGACGCTCGAAGGCCTCGCCGTCTTCCGGGCCGAGACCGAAGCCGAGACGCACCAGCGCCGTGGCCCCGTGGGAGACCACGGGGCGGATGCGCCCGAGCGGCAGCGGCGCACGGCCGGCCTCCTCGAGGAGGGTGTTGAGGCAGGCGGCCATGTCCGGCGCGGTGTCGAGCAGCGTCCCGTCCAGGTCGAAAAAGACAGCCCGGATCATGGTGCGAGTGCGCGGTGCGGCCTGCAGACTATTGGAAGGGCAAAATCGCGATTTTTCAGCCCTTCCCCGCGGCCAGGGACGGCCGCGGGAGGGCCCATGCACAGGGAAGTGCATGACGACACAGCAAAAAGTTGAAATGAACCGCGAAGCACCTCAGTGCGGATCAATCCGCGCGGCGGATTGATCAGAGTTTCCTTTTCTGTACCAGGCGAGGTAGTTGACGCTGACGTCGCGCGTAAGCCGGTGGCGGCCGAGCAGCGGGTCGTAGCGGAGGCCGGCGAGCTCGGCGAGCTCGAGCCCGGCGCCGCGCGCCCAGGCGTCGAGCTCCGAGGGCCGTACGAAGCGGCGCCAGTCATGGGTGCCGCGCGGGAGCAGCCCCAGCACGTACTCGGCGCCCACCACGGCCAGCAGCCAGGCCTTGGGCGTGCGGTTGAGGGTGGAGAAGAACACGTGCCCCCCAGGCCGCGCCAGCCGCGCGCAGGCCTGGATGAGCGAGGCGGGGTCGGGGACGTGCTCGATGAGCTCCATGCAGGTGACGATGTCGAAGGCACCGGGCATCCCGGCGGCAAGGGCCTCGGCCGTGCCGGGTTGGTAGTCCACCTTCACGCCGCTTTCGGCCGCATGCAGGCGCGCCACGCGCAGCGCCGCCTCGGAGGCGTCGATGCCGGTGACCTCGGCGCCCTCGCGCGCCATGGCCTCGGCCAGGATGCCGCCGCCGCAGCCTACGTCGGCGACGCGCCTGCCCGCCAGCGGGCCGGCGCGCTCGGCCACGAACGCCAGCCGCAGCGGGTTGATCTCGTGCAGCGGGCGCATCTGGCCCGCGGGATCCCACCAGCGTGCGGCGGCGGCCTCGAACTTGGCCACCTCCTCGCGGTCGACATTGGCGCCGGTGGCGCTCACGGGGCGTCCTCCTCGGGCGGCGTGCCGGAGATCCGCCCGCCCCAGGCGGCGGCGCGCGCGCGGATCTCGTCCAGGTCCAGGGTGAGCAGGCGGCGGCCGCGCATCAGCGGCCGGCCCGCCACCCACACGTCCGTCACCTGGCCGCGCGCGGCGCAGTAGGCCAGGTGCGAGACCGGATTGTACACGGGCTCGGTCTCGGGCTCGCCCAGGTCCACGGCCACGAGGTCGGCCGCCTTGCCAGGCACGAGGCTGCCGATCTCGTCGGCGAGGCCGAGTGCGCGCGCGCCGTCGAGGGTGGCCATGCGCAGCGCCGCGGCCGCGGGCACGGCGGCAGCGTCGCCTGCGGTGAGCTTGCCGAGGAGCGCCGCCGTGCGCAGCTCCTCCAGCATGTCGAGGTCGTTGTTGCTGGCCGCCCCGTCCGTGCCCAGCGCCACGGGCACGCCCGCCGCCTGCAGGGCGGCCACGGGGCAGGCCCCGCTCGCGAGCTTCATGTTGGACTGGGGGCAGTGCACCACGCGCACGCCGGTCTCGGCCAGCCGCTCGATCTCGGGGGGCTCGAGCTGGGTCATGTGCACGGCGGCGAGCGCCGGGTTGAGCAGGCCGAGCGCGTCCAGGCGCGCCAGGGGGCGTCGGCCGGTGGCCTTCACGGCCTCGGCCACCTCGGCGGCGGTCTCATGCACGTGCATGTGCACGGGCACCTCGAGCTCGTCGGCCAGAACCCGGATGCGCTCCAGCGCCGCGTCAGCCACGGTGTAGGGCGCATGGGGCGCGAAGGCGGCGCTCACGAGGGGATCGTCCTTGAGGCTGTCGTGCAGAGCGAGGCCCTTGTCCAGATACTCGTCGGCGTTGCGGGCCCAGGCGCTGGGGAAGTCGATCACGATCATGCCCACCACTGCCCGCAGGCCGGCCTGGGCCGCGACCCGGGCCGTCACCTCCGGGAAGAAGTACATGTCGTTGAAACAGGTGGTGCCTGCGCGGATCATCTCCGCCAGCGCCAACAGCGTCCCGTCGTGGACGAAGGCCTCGGAGACCCAGCGCGCCTCGGCGGGCCAGATGTGCTCGCGCAGCCAGTCCATGAGGGGCAGGTCGTCGGCCAGCCCGCGCAACAGGGTCATGGCGGCATGGGTGTGGGCGTTGACGAGGCCCGGGATGAGGACGTGGTGCTCGAGGGCCACGTGCTCGGCTTCCGGATGGCGGGCGAGGGCCTCTTCGCGCGGCGCAAGCGCCGCGATGCGGCCATCGGCGATCACCACCGCGTGATCGGCGAGCGTCACCCCTTCGGGCTCGACCGGGACGACCCAGCGGGCGCTGATGACCACCGTATCGGCCATGGCGCGAGAGGATACCGCATCCACACAGCGGGCTGTGTACGGTCGGCTTCGTGGCGCCGACCTCCACCGTCGACCGTCCACCGTACACCCTCATGCAAGGAAGGTCTGAAAAATCTCGGGAAGCTCTGAAAAATCCGATTTTTCAGAGCTTCCCCGCGGCCAGGGACGGCCGCGGGACGGCTCATGCACAGGGAAGTGCATGACGATACGAAAAAATCGAAAATGGGCCGCGAAGCACTATCGCGCTGATCAATCCGCGCAGCGGATTGATCAGAGTTTCCGTAAGATTTCCCCGTGATGATGGAGCCGAGGACAGGCGAGCGGGTGCGCGCGCTGGAGTGGACGGGCGAGGCGCTGCGGCTGCTGGATCAGCGCCGGCTGCCCCACGAAACGGGCTGGGTGGAGGCGCGCAGCGCGGCCGAGGTCGCGGCGGCCATCCGCGACATGGTGGTGCGCGGGGCGCCGGCCATCGGCATCGCGGCAGCCTACGGGGCGGCGCTCGCCGTGCGCGCCCACGCGGCGGGTCCCGCCGCGGACTGGCGCCCGGCCTTCGAGGCCGAGCTCCGCACGCTGGAGGCGGCGCGGCCCACGGCGGTGAACCTGGCCTGGGCCTTGGCCCGCATGCGCCGGCGGTTGGACGCGGCGCTGGTGGCGGGCGAGGACCCGGCCGCGGCCTTGGAGACTGAGGCGCGTGCCATCCACGATGAGGACGTGGCCGCCAACCGGCGCATGGGCGCGCTGGGAGCGGCACGCCTGGGCGGGCGCTGCGCGGTGCTCACCCACTGCAACACGGGGGCCCTTGCCACCGGCGGCTGGGGCACGGCCCTGGGCGTGATCCGCAGCGCGCACGCCGCAGGCCTCATCGAGCGTGTCTATGCCGACGAGACCCGCCCCTGGCTGCAGGGCGCGCGCCTGACGGCCTGGGAGCTGGTGCAGGAGGGCATCCCCGTGAGCCTGCTCGCCGACGGCGCGGCCGCCTGGCTGCTGCGCCAGGGCGGCGTGCGCTGGGTGATCGTCGGCGCCGATCGCATCGCCGCCAACGGCGACGTGGCCAACAAGATCGGCACCTACGCCCTGGCGCTGGCGGCGCGTCGCCACGGCGTGGGCTTCATGGTGGTGGCGCCTGTCTCCACGCTCGATCCGGCGACGCCCGACGGGGCCGCCATCCCGGTGGAGACGCGTGCGGCAGGCGAGCTGCTCGCCTGCGGAGGCAGCCCCGTCGCCCCCGCGGGGGCCGGCGCCTGGAACCCGGTCTTCGACGTCACGCCCGCGGATCTGGTGGACGTGCTGGTGACGGAGGCGGGCGTGGTGGAGCGGCCCGACCGCGCGCGTCTCGCGGCGCTGCTGCGCGCAGCGCAGGCCGGGGAATGAGCGCCCCGGTGCGCGGCCAGGCTCGCGTCCGTGCTAAAATCACGCGGATTTCCCGATGCCGGCCCCCGCGGCAGCGCCGCGCCGGGGCCGCGTCCGTTCCTGACAGCCGGAAACCCTGCCCATGAGCGAGTTCGCCCGCGAAGTCCTGCCCGTCAATCTCGAGGACGAGATGCGGCAGTCCTACCTCGATTACGCCATGAGCGTGATCGTGGGACGGGCCCTGCCGGACGTGCGCGACGGCCTCAAGCCCGTGCACCGGCGCGTGCTCTACGCCATGCACGAGCTCGGCAACGACTGGAACAAGCCCTACAAGAAGTCGGCGCGCATCGTGGGCGACGTCATCGGTAAGTACCACCCCCACGGGGACGCGGCCGTCTACGACACCATCGTGCGCATGGCCCAGCCCTTCTCCATGCGCTATCCGCTCATCGACGGGCAGGGAAACTTCGGCTCCATCGACGGCGACGCCCCCGCGGCCATGCGCTACACCGAGGTGCGCATGGCGCGCATCGCCCACGAGCTCCTGGCCGACATCGACAAGGAGACCGTGGACTTCATGCCCAACTACGATGGCTCCGAGCAGGAGCCCACGGTCTTCCCCACGCGCATCCCGAACCTGCTCATCAACGGCTCCTCGGGCATCGCCGTGGGCATGGCCACCAACATCCCGCCGCATAACCTGCGCGAGGTGATCGACGCCTGCGTGGCCCTCATCGACGATCCCGACATCACGGTCGAGGGCCTGATGCGGCACCTGCCGGGCCCTGACTTCCCTACCGCCGGCATCATCAACGGCGCGCGCGGCATACGCGAGGCCTACCGCACGGGGCGAGGGCGCATCCACGTGCGTGCGCGCGCCCACATCGAGACCGACGCCAGCGGGCGCCAGACCATCGTCGTCACCGAGCTGCCCTACCAGGTGAACAAGGCGCGCCTGCTGGAGAAGATCGCCGAGCTCGTGCGCGACAGGCGCATCGAGGGAATCTCCGAGCTGCGCGACGAGTCGGACAAGGAGGGGCTGCGCGTCGTCATCGAGCTCAAGCGCGGCGAGGTGGGGGAGGTCGTGCTGAACAACCTCTACCAGCATACCCAGCTCGAGACCGTCTTCGGCATCAACATGGTCGCGCTGGTTGACGGCCAGCCGCGTCTGCTCGATCTCAAGCAGCTCATCGAGGCCTTCATCCGCCATCGGCGCGAGGTGGTCACGCGGCGCACGGTCCACGAGCTGCGCAAGGCGCGCGAGCGCGCCCACGTGCTGGAGGGGCTCGCGGTGGCGCTCGCCAACATCGACGAGGTCATCGCCCTCATCAAGGCCTCGCCCAGCCCGGCCGAGGCCAGGGCCGCGCTCACCGCGCGCGTCTGGGCACCAGGTGTGGTGACCGAGATGCTCGCCCGTGCCGAGGGCGTGGACTCCCGCCCCGAGGGGCTGGAGCCGGGCGTGGGGCCGGGGCCGGGGGGCTACCGCCTCTCGCAGGCCCAGGCCCAGGCGATCCTGGATCTGCGCCTGCACCGTCTCACGGGGCTGGAGCAGGAGAAGATCGTCAAGGAGTACGGTGAGCTGCTGGACGCCATCCGCGAGCTCATGCTGATCCTGGCCGACCCGCGCCGCCTCATGGCCGTGATCCGTGAGGAGCTGATCGAAGTTCGTGAACGCTACGGCGACGAGCGCCGCACCGAGATCCACGAGACGCACGAGGATCTCACCATCGAGGACCTCATCACCGAGGAGGACGTGGTCGTCACCCTCTCGCACGCGGGCTACGCCAAGGCCCAGCCGGTCGCGGACTACCGCGCCCAGCGCCGCGGCGGGCGCGGGCGCCAGGCCGCGCGGGTGCGCGAGGAGGACTTCATCGAGAAGCTCTTCGTGGCCAATACCCACGACACGCTGCTGTGCTTCTCCAGCCGCGGCAAGGTGTACTGGCTCAAGGTCTACGAGCTGCCCATGGTGGGCCGCACGGCGCGCGGCAGGCCCATCGTCAACCTGCTGCCGCTGGAGGAGGGCGAGCGCATCGGCACGGTGCTGCCCGTGCGTGACTACGCCGAGGGCCAGTACGTGTTCATGGCCACCGCACATGGCATCGTGAAGAAGACGCCGCTCGCCGACTTCTCGCGCCCGCGCGCGAGCGGCATCATCGCCTGCGAGCTGCGCGACGGCGACGAGCTGGTGGACGCGGCGCTCACCGACGGCACGCGCGAGGTGATGCTCCTCAGCGACGCCGGCAAGGCCATCCGCTTCCGCGAGTCCGACGTGCGCCCCATGGGCCGCGCCGCGCGCGGCGTGCGTGGCATGCAGCTCATGCCGGGCCAGCGTGTGATTGCCCTCATCATCGTGGACGCGGAGGCCGCCCGCACCGGCACGGTGCTCACGGCCACCGAGAACGGCTACGGCAAGCGCACGCCCGTGGCCGAGTACCCGCTGCGCGGCCGCGGGGGGCAGGGCGTGATCTCCATCCGCACCACGGCGCGCAACGGCGCGGTGGTGGGCGCGGTGCTGGTGGACGACGACGACGAGATCATGCTCATCACCGACGGCGGCACCCTGGTGCGCACGCGGGTGCGAGAGGTCTCGGTGATGGGACGCAACACCCAGGGCGTCAAGCTCATCAGCCTGGCCGAGGGCGAGCGTCTGGTGGGTGTCGAGCGCGTGGCCGAGAACGGCGACGACGGGCCGCCTGCCGGAGAGGAGCCGGCCTCGGCGCCGGACGGCTGAAGTGCGGCCGACCCCGCTGCGGCGGTACGCCGCCGGCGGCCGTTCGACGTTTGGAAGGGGTGAAAAATTGCGGAAAGGTCTGAAGGAAGCTCTGAAAATTCCGATTTTTCAGAGCTTCCCCGCGGCCAGGGACGGCCGCGGGACGGCCCATGCACAGGGAAGTGCATGACGACACGCGAAAAATCGAAATGGACCGCGAAGCGCTATCGCGCTGATCAATCCGCGCAGCGGATTGATCGGAGTTTCCACGCGGCTTACGCATTCAGCCTGCCTTGGTGGGAGCGAGCGACACGATGACGAGGGTCTACAACTTCAGCGCCGGGCCGGCGACGCTGCCCCTGCCGGTGCTCGAGCGCGCGCGCGAGGAGCTGCTGGACTGGGGCGGCACCGGCATGTCCGTGATGGAGATGAGCCATCGCGGCAAGGCGTTCATCTCCATCGCCGAGCAGGCCGAGGAGGACCTGCGCCGGCTCATGGGCATCCCCGACGACTACCACGTGCTCTTCCTGCAGGGCGGCGCCACGAGCCAGTTCGCCATGGTGCCCATGAACCTGCTGCGCGGTCGCGGGCGCGCCGACTACCTGGATACGGGCCTGTGGTCGAAGAAGGCCATCAAGGAGGCCCGCCGCTACTGCGAGGTCAACGTGGCGGCGAGTTCCGGGGCCGAGGGCTACACCACCATCCCTCCGCGCGAGAGCTGGCGCCTCGATCCGGAGGCGGCCTACGTGCACTACACGCCCAACGAGACCATCGGCGGGGTGGAGTTCCACTGGATTCCCGACACCGGCGACGTGCCCCTGGTGGCGGACATGTCCTCCACCATCCTCTCGCGCCCCATCGACGTGAGCCGCTTCGGCCTCATCTACGCCGGAGCACAGAAGAACATCGGCCCCGCGGGGCTCGCGGTGGTGATCGTGCGCAAGGATCTGGTGGGCGAGACCCTGCCGGGCACGCCCACCATGTTCGACTACGCGGCTCACGCCGAGGCGGGCTCCATGCTCAACACCCCGCCCACCTTCGCCTGGTACCTGGCGGGGCTGGTCTTCCGCTGGATCCTGGACGAGGGCGGCCTGGAGGCGATGGCCGAGCGCAACCGCCGCAAGGCGGAGAAGCTCTACGCCGCCATCGATGCCACCGACTTCTACCGCAACCCGGTGGACCCCGCCTGCCGTTCCTGGATGAACGTGCCCTTCACGCTGGCGGACCCGGCACTGGACAATACCTTCCTCCGGGAGGCCGAGGCCGCGGGGCTGGTGGCCCTCAAGGGCCACCGCTCCGTGGGCGGCATGCGGGCCAGCATCTACAACGCCATGCCCGAGGAGGGCGTGGATCGGCTCATCGAGTTCATGCAGGACTTCGAGCGGCGCCATGGCTGAGAACGGCAACGCGAACGGCAACGGCAAGCGGGTCTTTCGCATCCTGACGCTGGACAACATCTCGGTGGCGGGGCTGGAGCGGTTGCCGCGCGACCGCTACGAGGTCGCCTCCGGGATCGACGATCCGGACGCCATCCTGGTGCGCTCGCGCGACCTCCACCGCATGGAGATCCCCGCCACGGTCAAGGCCATCGCCCGGGCGGGGGCCGGTGTCAACAACATCCCCGTCGCCGAGATGACCCGCCGCGGCATCCCGGTCTTCAACGCTCCCGGCGCCAACGCCAACGCGGTCAAGGAGCTGGTCATCGCCGGGATGCTGGTGGCCGCACGCAACGTCTGCCAGGCCCGGGACTACGTGCGCGGCCTCGAGGGCGACGACGAGGAAATCCACCGCGCGGTGGAGGCCAACAAGAAGCGCTTCCGCGGCTTCGAGCTGCCGGGGCGCACCCTCGGCGTCATCGGCCTCGGGGCCATCGGTGTCAAGGTGGCCAATGCCGCGCTCGCCCTCGGCATGAAGGTGATCGGCTACGACCCGGACATCACGGTCGAGCGCGCCTGGCAGCTCTCCTCCGAGGTGCAGCAAGGCGCGAGCGTGGACGACCTGCTCGCGCGCGTGGACTTCGTCACCTTCCACGTGCCGCTCACCGACCAGACCCGCCACATGATCAACGCCGAGCGCATCCGCCGCATGCGCAAGGGGGCGGTGGTGCTCAACTTCGCCCGCGGCGAGATCGTGGACGAGGAGGCGGTGTGCGCGGCCCTCGACGAGGGGCAGCTCTACGCCTACGTGTGCGACTTCCCCACCGCGCGCATCAAGGACCACCCGCGCGTGGTGGCCCTGCCGCACATCGGCGCCTCCACCCAGGAGGCGCAGGACAACTGCGCCATCATGGTGGCCGAGGAGCTGCGCGACTATCTCGAGCATGGCAACGTGCGCAACGCGGTCAACTTCCCCGAGATCTCCCTGCCGCGCGCCGGACGCCAGCGCATTGCCGTGGTCAACGCCAACGTGCCGGACATGCTCGGACAGATCTCGCACAACCTGGGCCGGGCCGGGCTCAACATCGTGCACATGGTCAACGAGTCCCGCGGCGAGGTGGCCTACACGCTGGTGGACGTGGACGATCCCGCCCCGGGCGAGGTGCTGGAGCGGCTGCGCGCCATCGAGGGCGTGCTGGCGGTGCGGGCCCTGTGAGGCGCGCTGCGGTATAGTGGCCTCTCCCGGGGGGACCCCGTTTTGCCCATGAGCGGTGCCGACGAGGAAAGCCGGCTGAAGGCGCTGCGCGCGCGTATCGACGCCCTGGACGAGGAGATCCAGCGGCTCGTGGCCGAGCGCGCCGCCTGCGCGCGCGAGATCGCCGAGGTCAAGCGGGCCGCGGGCGAGACCGGCAACGGCCTCTACCGCCCGGAGCGCGAGGCCGAGATCCTGCGGCGGGTGGTGGCGCGCAACGAGGGGCCGCTGAGCGACGAGGCGATCGCGCGGCTGTTCCGCGAGCTCATGTCGGCCTGCCGGGCCGTGCAGGGACCGGTGCGGGTGGCCTACCTCGGCCCGGAGGGCACCTTCACCCAGGAGGCCGCCCTCAAGCAGTTCGGCAGCTTTGCCGAGCTGCGCCCGCTCGGCAGCATCGACGCCGTCTTCCGCGAGGTGGAGGCGGATGCCGCCGACCACGGCGTGGTGCCGGTGGAGAACTCCACCGAGGGTGTGGTCACGCACACCCTCGATCGCCTGCTCGCCTCGCCGCTCGCCATCTGCGGCGAGGTGGAGCTGCGTGTGCATCACAATCTGCTCGCACGCAGCGGGGCGCTTGCGGACGTGCGCCGCGTCTACGCCCACCAGCAGGCGCTCGCCCAGTGCCGTGGCTGGCTGGAGGCGAATCTCCCGCGGGCCGAGCGCGTGGCGGTGGCGAGCAACGCCGAGGCCGCGAGGCGCGCCGCCGAGGAGGCGGGCGCGGCGGCCGTGGCGAGCGAGGCCGCCGCCGGCCGCTACGGCCTGCGTGTCCTTGCCCGCAACATCGAGGACGACCCGGGCAACGCCACGCGCTTCCTGGTGATCGGTCCCCAGAGCCCCCCCCCGAGCGGGGACGACAAGACCTCGCTCGTGCTCTCGGCGCGCAACGAGCCGGGCGCGCTGCACCGGCTGGTGGCGCCGCTGGCGCGCCACGGCATCAGCATGACGCGCATCGAGTCGCGCCCCTCGCGCCGGGGCCGCTGGGAGTACGTGTTCTTCGTGGACATCGAGGGTCACGCCCGGGACCCGAAGGTGGCGGCGGCACTCGCCGAGCTCGAGCGCGAGGCGACCCTGTTCCGCGTGCTGGGGGCCTATCCGCGCGCGCTGCCCGTCTAGGTGCGGCATGCGAGGGACGGCGGAAATGGCATGCGATCCACAGGCGGGGTGGGCGCTGGAGCTCGCCGCACCCGGCGTGCGCGGGCTCGTGCCCTACGAGCCCGGCAAGCCCATCGAGGCGCTGGAGCGTGAGCTCGGCATCCGCGAGGCCGTCAAGCTCGCCTCCAACGAGAACCCCCTCGGTCCCTCGCCGCGCGCGCTGGAGGCTGCGCGCGCGGCGCTCTCGGGGCTGGCGCGCTACCCCGACGGGCACTGCTTCACCCTGCGCGCGGCGCTCGCCGAGCGCCACGGCGTGGACCCGGCCTGCATCGTGCTCGGCAACGGCTCCAATGACGTGCTCGACCTGGTGGCGCGGGCCTTCCTCGGCCCCGGCACCGAGGCCGTGATGAGCGAGCACGCCTTCGCCGTCTACCCCATCGTGACCCAGGCGGTGGGGGCCGCCGTGGTGGTGGCGCCCGCGCGCGCACACGGCCACGACCTGGAGGCGATGGCGGCGCGCGTGACCGCGCGCACGCGCGTGGTCTGGATCGCCAACCCGAACAACCCCACGGGCACCTGGATCGCGCCGGAGACCCTGCGCGCCTTCCTCGAGGCGCTGCCGCCGCACGTGGTGGCCGTGGTGGACGAGGCCTACCACGAGTACGCCGCCGGCCCCGGGGCCGCAGGGGCGATGGCCTGGCTGGGCACGCTGCCGCGGCTCGTGGTCACGCGCACCTTCTCCAAGGCCCACGGGCTGGCGGGCCTGCGGGTGGGCTACGCCGTGGCGGCAGCGGAGGTGGCCGAGCTCCTCAACCGGGTGCGCCACCCCTTCAACGTCAACGCCGTGGCCCAGGCGGCGGCGCAGGCGGCCCTGGCGGACGAGGCGCACATCGCGCGCAGCGTGGCGCTCAACCGCGAGGGGATGGCGCAGCTCGAGGCAGGCCTGCGCGCGCTCGGCCTCGGCTGGATCCCCTCGGCCGGCAACTTCCTGTGCGTGGACGTGGGCCGTGAGGCCGCGCCCGTCTACGAGGCGCTGCTGCGCGAGGGCGTGATCGTGCGGCCGGTGGCGGGCTACGGGCTGCCACGGCATCTGCGCGTGACGGTGGGCCTGCCGGAGGAGAACCGGCGTTTCCTCGAGGCGCTGGCCCGGGTGCTGGGGCGGTGAGCGGGCCGGCCTTCCAGCGCATGGCGGTGGCCGGCGTCGGCCTCATCGGCGGCTCGCTCGCGCTCGCCGCGCGCGCGGTGGGGCTGTGCGCCGAGGTGGTGGGGATCGGGCGGCGGCCCGAGCGGCTGGCGCGCGCCGTGGAGCTCGGCGTGGTGGACCGCTGGACCACCGAGCCTGCCGAGGGCGCGGCCGGGGCGGATCTCGTGGTGCTTGCCGTGCCCCTGGGGGCGATGCGGGCACTGATGGAGGCCCTCGCCCCTGGCCTCGGCCCGGAGGCCGTCGTCACCGACGTGGGCAGCGCCAAGGCCGCGGTGGTGACGGACGCGCGCCTCACCCTGGGGGCGGCCTTCCCGCGCTTCGTGCCGGGCCACCCCATCGCCGGCACCGAGCGCAGCGGCGTGGAGGCCGCTTTCGCGGGGCTCTTCCGCGGTCACCGCGTCATTCTCACCCCGGTGGCGGAGACCGAGGCGGGCGCGCTCGGGCGCGTGCGCGCGCTGTGGGAGGCCCTGGGCGCGACGGTGGTGGAGATGGACCCGTCGCGCCACGACCGCATCCTCGCCGCGACCAGCCACCTGCCGCACCTGCTGGCCTACGCCCTCGTGGACCTGCTCGCCGGCCTCGACGAGCGGGAGGAGATCTTCGCGAACGCCGCGGGCGGCTTCCGCGACTTCACCCGCATCGCCTCCAGCGATCCCGTCATGTGGCGCGACATCTGCCTTGCCAACCGCGAGGCGCTCGTGGCCATGCTCGACCGCTACGGGGAGGCCCTGGCGGCACTGCGCGCGGCGGTGGAGGCCGGCGACGGCGCGGCGCTGGAGTCGCTGTTCGCGCGCGCCAAGGCCGCGCGCGACGCCTGCGCCGCCCCCGGCGCAGGCGGGGAGGGTCAGGCATGACGAGCCTCGCCGGCACGCCGGCGCACGGCCCTTGGACGCGGCCGGGCGCGGGGAGCGGGCCATGACCGGGATACGGACGGACTGGACGGTGCGGCCGGGCGGGCGGCTGGCCGGAAGGCTGCGCGTGCCCGGCGACAAGTCCGTCTCGCACCGGGCCGTGATGCTCGGCGCCATCGCCGAGGGCGTGACGGAGGTGACGGGCTTCCTCGAGGGGGCCGACTGCCTCGCCACCATGGGCGCCTTCCGCGCCATGGGCGTGCCCATCGAGGGCCCCGAGGGCGGGCGGCTGGTGGTGCGCGGCGTGGGCCTGCACGGCCTCGAGGCCCCGGCCGCGCCCCTCGACCTCGGCAACTCCGGCACCTCCATGCGGCTGCTGGCGGGCCTGCTCGCCGGCCAGCCCTTCGACAGCGTGCTCACCGGCGACGCCTCCCTCAGCCGCCGGCCCATGCGGCGTGTGACCGAGCCCCTCAAGCGGATGGGCGCGCACATCGAAACCACGCCCGAGGGCACGGCGCCGCTGCGCATCCACGGCAACCCGCGGCTGCGGGGCATCGACTACCGCACCCCCGTGGCCAGCGCCCAGGTCAAGTCGGCGATCCTGCTCGCGGGCCTCTACGCCGCCGGGCGCACCTGCGTCACGGAGCCCGCGCCCACGCGTGACCATACCGAGCGCATGCTCGCCGGCTTCGGTTGGCCGGTGGCGCGCGAGCCGGAACGGCTGCGCGTGTGCCTCGAGGGCGGCCATCGCCTGCGTGCCACTGCCGTGGACGTGCCGGCAGACCTGAGCTCGGCGGCCTTCTTCCTGGTCGGGGCGAGCATCGCGCCCGGCTCGGACGTGGAGCTCGAGCACGTGGGGCTCAACCCGACGCGCACGGGCGTGATCGAGATCCTGCGCCGCATGGGCGCGGACCTGGAGGTCACGCCCGAGGGCGAGGCGGGTGGCGAGCCGGTCGGGCGCATCCGCGTGCGCGCCGCACGCCTGCGCGGCATCGCCATCCCGTCCGAGCTGGTGCCGCTCGCCATCGACGAATTCCCGGCGGTCTTCGTGGCGGCGGCTTGCGCCGAGGGGCGCACGGTGCTCACGGGGGCGGCCGAGCTGCGCGTCAAGGAGAGCGACCGCATCCAGGTGATGGCCGCGGGGCTCCGCGCCCTGGGCGTGCGCGCCGAGCCGAGGCACGATGGCATCCTCATCGAGGGCGTCGGCCCCGACGGGCGCCTCGGCGGCGGCACGGTGGCGAGCCATGGCGACCACCGCATCGCCATGGCCTTCGCCATGGCGGCGCTGCGGGCCGAGGGGCCGGTGGTGATCCGCGACTGCGCCAACGTGGCCACCTCCTTCCCGGGCTTCGATGCCCTCGCCCGGGAGGCCGGCCTGGCGCTGGAGACGGGCACGGCGGCGTGAGGCGGCCGCCACAGGGAGACGACCCGATGGGCCGAAAGGGGCGATCATGAGGCCGTCCGGAAGGGGGAGCGGGACATGACGGACGAGAAGGCGCCGGTCATCACGGTGGACGGGCCGAGCGGATCGGGCAAGGGCACGGTGAGCCAGCGCGTGGCCCGCGCCCTGGGCTGGCGGCTGCTCGACAGCGGCGCGCTCTACCGGGTACTGGCGCTGGCGGCCCGGCGGCGGGGCCTGGCCCTCGACGACGAGCCGGTGCTCGCGGCGCTGGCGGGTGCGCTGGACGTGGCCTTCGAGGAGCGGCCGGGTGAGGAAGGGGTGCGTGTGCTGCTCGGCGGCGAGGACGTCACGGGCGAGCTCCGCACCGAGGCCTGCGGCGAGGCGGCCTCGCGGGTGGCGGCCCTGCCGGCCGTGCGCGAGGCCCTGCTCGGGCGCCAGCGCGCCTTCCGCGTCCCGCCCGGGCTGGTGGCCGACGGGCGCGACATGGGGACCGTGGTCTTCCCCGACGCCCCGCTCAAGATCTACCTCACCGCCAGCGCCGACGAGCGCGCGCGCCGCCGCTGGCGCCAGCTCCGGGCCCAGGGGGTGGAGGCCGACCTCGCCGCCCTCTACCGCGAGATCGCCGCCCGCGACGCCCGCGACGCCTCGCGCAAGGCCTCGCCCCTGCGCCCGGCCGCCGACGCGGTGCAGATCGACACCACGGGCATCGGCATCGAAGAGGTGGTGGCGCGGGTGCTGGCGCTCGCCGCCGAGGCCGGCCTCGCGCCGGCGGTGCGCGGCGCCGGGTCCTGAGCGCGGCGCGCGGGGGGCTGCGCCCGCCCGCGAAAAGTCCTAGAATATCGCAGCTTTGTGGGGCGGCCCCGGCCGGCGCGGTCCGGGGGCCGGTGGGTTCAACCGACCCGCGGCGCCCGAGCAGGACGCCGCGGCTTTTGTTCAACGGGTCCGCCGAGCGGGCCAGGGATGCGACACACACATGAGCGAGAGCTTCGCTGATCTGTTCGAGAAGAGCATCGCCGAGACCGAGCTGCGTCCCGGCGCCATCATCAAGGCCGAGGTGGTCGAGATCCGTCCCGACTTCGTGGTCGTCAACGCCGGCCTCAAGTCCGAGGCCCTCATCCCCGTCAACCAGTTCCGCAACGAGCAGGGCGAGATCGAGGTCCAGGTGGGCGACGAGGTGGAGGTCGCCCTGGACGCGGTCGAGGACGGCTTCGGCGAGACGCGGCTCTCGCGCGAGAAGGCCAAGCGCGCCTACGCCTGGAAGCGCCTGGAGGAGGCCTTCGAGAAGGGCGAGCCCGTCAAGGGGCGGCTGGCCGGCAAGGTCAAGGGCGGCTTCACCGTGGACCTCGGCGGGGTGCGCGCCTTCCTGCCCGGATCGCTGGTGGACGTGCGCCCGGTGCGCGACGTCACCTACCTCGAGGGCAAGGACCTCGAGTTCAAGATCATCAAGCTCGACCGCCGCCGCAACAACGTGGTGGTCTCGCGCCGCGCGGTGGTGGAGCAGGAGTACAGCGCCGAGCGCGAGGCCCTGCTCAAGCGCCTGAGCGAGGGCCAGGTGGTCAAGGGCGTGGTCAAGAACCTCACCGACTACGGCGCCTTCGTGGACCTCGGCGGCATCGACGGCCTGCTGCACATCACCGACATGGCCTGGAAGCGGGTCAAGCACCCCTCCGAGGTCGTCAACGTGGGCGACGAGATCGAGGTCAAGGTCCTCAAGTTCGACCGCGAGCGCAACCGCGTCTCCCTCGGCCTCAAGCAGCTCGGCGAGGATCCGTGGGAGGACATCTCGCGCCGCTACCCCGTGGGCACGCGCCTGTTCGGCAAGGTCACCAACATCGCCGACTACGGCGCCTTCGTGGAGATCGAGGAGGGCGTCGAGGGCCTGGTCCACGTCTCCGAGATGGACTGGACCAACAAGAACGTCAACCCGGCCAAGGTGGTGCAGATCGGTGACGAGGTCGAGGTCATGGTCCTCGACATCGACGAGGAGCGCCGGCGCATCTCCCTCGGCATGAAGCAGTGCCAGCCCAACCCGTGGGAGGAGTTCGCCCAGAACCACAACAAGGGCGACCGCGTGCGCGGCACCATCAAGTCCATCACGGACTTCGGCATATTCGTGGGCCTGGAGGGCGGCATCGACGGGCTGGTGCACCTGTCCGACATCTCCTGGACCGAGCCCGGCGAGGAGGCCGTGCGCAAGTACAGGAAGGGGCAGGAGATCGAAGCGGTGGTGCTCTCTGTGGATCCCGAGCGCGAGCGCGTCTCCCTCGGCATCAAGCAGCTCGACCAGGACCCGCTGTCGGCCTTCGTGGCCGCCCATCCCAAGGGCAGCATCGTCAGGGGCACGGTCAGGTCCGTGGACGCCAAGGGCGCGGTGGTGGACCTGGGCGAGGGCGTGGAGGGGTACCTGCGCGCCTCGGAGCTCTCGCGCGATCGCGTGGAGGACGCGCGCACGGTGCTCAAGGAGGGCGACGAGGTCGAGGCCAAGTTCATCGGCATCGACCGCAAGAACCGCACCATCAACCTCTCCATCAAGGCGAAGGAGACCGAGGAGGAGGCCAGGGCGGTCGAGAGCTACACCCGCGGCCCCACCGGCGGCGCGCCCACCCTCGGCGACATCCTCAAGGAGCAGATGGCCAACAAGAACGAATGACCACCAGCCGCCCCGCGGGCGCGTGAGCCGGCCCGCGGGGCGGGAGCAGGGGGCGGAGCAGAATGACGAAGTCGGAGCTGATCGACAGCATCGCGCGCAAGCAGAGCCATCTCGCCTACAAGGACGTCGAGCTCGCCGTCAAGATCCTGCTGGAGCAGATGAGCCAGGCGCTGGCCCGGGGCCAGCGCATCGAGATCCGCGGCTTCGGGAGCTTCTCCCTGCACTACCGGCCGCCGCGGATCGGCCGCAACCCCAAGACCGGGGAGTCGGTGGCGCTGCCGGGCAAGTACGTGCCCCATTTCAAGCCCGGCAAGGAGCTGCGCGAGCGCGTCAACGCCGGGCGCCACAACCCGATCCGCCGCGACTGAGCGGCGGCCGGATCTGCCATCGCGGCGCCCCCGGCGCTCCAGCCGGTGTGAGGCCGCCTCGTCCGCGCATCATCCCCCCGCCCCTCAAAGGGCTATTCGGGCCATGGCTGTTCCTGCCGCGACGGCCTGATAACATCGGTCGGGCGAATGCTGGGACGGCGCTACGCCGATGCGGCCAGCGGGGGGAAGCCTTCGTGTTCATCAGCGTCCTGGACCTCTTCAAGATCGGGATCGGTCCTTCCAGCTCGCACACGATGGGCCCCATGGTGGCCGCGCATGCCTTTCGCGAGCGCATGGCCCGCCACCTGGACGCATGCAAGGAAGGCAGCGGGAAGCTTGCCGTGCGCTGCATCCTCAAGGGCTCGTTGGCTGCCACAGGGAAGGGGCACGCCACCGACCGCGCCGTCGCCCTCGGCCTGCACGGCCATCTACCGCAGGACGTCGTCGAGGAAGGGCTCGACGCATCCGTGGCGCGCATTCGCGGCACGGAGTCGCTGCGCCTGACGGGAGGGCAGGAGATCCGTTTCCGCCAAGACGACGATATCGTCTTCGACGAGGGGCCGCCTCTGCCGGAGCACCCCAACGGCATGATCTTCCAGCTGCTCGACGCCACGGGAAAGGAACTGCTGTCCGAGACATGGTTTTCCATCGGGGGCGGCTTCGTGCTGCCCGCCGAGAGGATCGGCGAGCTCACCGCGCCCATCGGGACGCGGCCGGCGGTGAGCGTGCCCTTTCCCTTCGACTCGGCGCGCGCCATGCTCGAGATGGCACATGCGAGCCGGCTCAGCATCGCCGAGATGAAGCGGCGCAACGAGCTCACCTGCCGCACGGCGGCCGAGCTCGAGGCCGGGCTCGAGCGGATCTGGGACGCCATGCAGCGCTGCGTGGAACGGGGGCTCGGCAGCGAGGGGGTGCTGCCGGGCGGTCTGGGCATCCGGCGCCGGGCCGGACACCTGCACCGGGCCCTACGCGCCAGCCCGGAGGCCGCCGATGCGGCAGACTGGCTATGCGCCTACGCCATGGCCGTCAACGAGGAGAACGCCGCCGGTCGCATGGTGGTCACCGCTCCAACCAACGGCGCGGCCGGCGTCGTGCCTGCGGTGCTGTATCACCTCGTCCACAACCGTGGCGGCACCCAAGCGCAGGTCCGTGACTTTCTGCTCACGGCCGCCGCCATCGGCGGCTTGATCAAGCACCGCAGCTCGATCTCGGGCGCGGAAGTGGGTTGTCAGGGAGAGGTGGGATCGGCGTCGGCCATGGCGGCCGCCGGCTTGTGCGCCGCCCTCGGCGGGAGCCCCGACCAGGTCGAGCAGGCAGCGGAGATCGCCCTCGAGCACCATCTCGGTATGACCTGCGATCCGGTTGGGGGACTGGTGCAGGTGCCCTGCATCGAGCGCAACGGCTTCGGGGCGATCAAGGCCTGGGCGGCCGCCTCTCTCGCGCTGCGCGAGGGCGGGCGCCATTTCGTCTCGCTGGATCGCTGCATTGCGGCGATGAAGCAGATCGGCGAGGAGATGTCGGAGAAATTCAAGGAAACGGCGCGCGGCGGCCTCGCCGTGACGATCACAGAGTGCTGACAAGCCCTTCCGGGACACACCGGTCCGTGCGGGAAGGGGCACTGCGGCGGCTCGAGGTCCGGGGCGCTCGCGTGACCTTGCGGATCGCCCCGGCTTGGACACGCCCCGACGCTGCGGTGACATCGCGCAATTGGTGGTGGATGGGTCTCCCGCTACAAACCTTCGCTTCCGATAAGGATGACGATGCCTTATTGGTCGTGATAACCGATTGAGAAGCAAGAGGAAAGCTGCGCACCTTCAACCTCGGCCCTTGCCCGGGAGCCGACATGGCGGCCAACCGATTCGATTCCGCCAGTCGGAATCGAACCTTCATCCCGTAACTTGCTATTCCTGCCCCCACGAGCCTTCATGAGCCTCCGTAAGCCCACAAGAGGAGGTAGCCATGGAAATTCGCCATCTGACCCAACGTGAACTTGCCGAACGCTGGCGCATCAGTGAGGCCACCCTCGAGCGCTGGCGTGGAGAGGGGCTTGGCCCCCAATATCTGAAACTGCAAGGCCGCGTGCTATACCGAATCGTTGATGTTGAAGCCTATGAGGAACAGTGTCTGAGGTCTTCGACAGCAGAGGCAGTAAACATGGGCCCTCGCCTGGTGAAAGATTCTGCAAGTTAGTGAAGCTGGCGCCAAGTGGTATCTCGATATAACGCATTGTTTTTAAAGAGTTAAGCATGCCGAGAGTTGCTGCGGGCCACTGAGGGTTGAAAATGTTCGTAATATCGCATATATTGCAAACATGACAGATACAGATTCCTTACCAGCAACGCTTCGCGCCATTCGCGCCAAGCTCAATCTTACTCAGGAACAGCTCGCGGAGCGCCTGGGCGTTTCCTTTGCCACGGTCAATCGCTGGGAGAGTGGGGGCACCAGGCCCCAGCGGGCGGCCAGGGAGGCCATCGCCGAGTTGGCGCGGGAAGCGGGCATCGAGGGACCTCAGGATGCCTCAGAAGCGGCGGTCAGGGTATCGCGGCGACGAAAGCGGCGTCCGGCCAGTAGCGAGCCCACCACAAAGCCAATGGAACAGATGCTCTGGGATGCGGCCTGTTCCATTCGTGGCGAAAAGGATGCTGCGAAGTTCAAGGACTATCTGCTCCCCCTGCTGTTCCTCAAGCGCCTCTCTGATGTCTTCGATGACGAAATAGACCGCCTCGCCGAGGAATACGGCGACCGGGAAACCGCCCTCGAAATCGCCGAGTCGGACCATTCCCTGCTACGGTTCTACCTTCCACCCGAGGCTCGTTGGGGGGTCATCAGTGGGCGGCAATCCTATGAGTGGCCCCTGGATCAGAAGGGCCGTTCGACCGCGCCCAAGGATATCGGTGAGCACCTGACACGCGCGGTGCGGGCGGTGGCCAAACACAACCCGGCGCTGTCAGGCGTCATCGATGTGGTGGACTTCGCCGCCGAGCGTAACGGCGAGCGCGACATCAATCCCGCCAAGCTGCGTGGGGTCGTCGAAACCTTTTCCGATCCGCGCTATCGACTGGGGTTGGCTGATGTGCAGCCCGATTTCCTCGGGAGAGCCTACGAATACCTGCTGCGCAAGTTCGCCGAAGGCTCGGGCCAGAGCGCCGGCGAGTTCTTTACCCCGACCGAGGTGGGTTTCCTCATGGCCCATATCCTCCGGCCGAGGCCTGGTGAGACCTGTCACGATTACGCATGCGGTTCGGCAGGTCTGCTCATCAAGTTGCAGCTCGTCGCCCGCGAACTCGATCCCACCAGCCGGGTGCCGCTCAAGCTCTACGGGCAGGAACTTCAGGCCGAGAGCTACGCCGTCGCGCAGATGAACGCGATCATCCACGATATGGAAGTGGAACTCGCACGCGGCGACACCATGATCAATCCCAAGTTCCGCAACTCGGATGGCACGCTGAAGCAATTCGATATCGTCGTCGCCAATCCCATGTGGAACCAGCCCTTCAATACGGACATTTTCGCCAATGACCCCTTCGACCGCTTCCGCACGGCGGGGGGCATCACTAGCGGCAAGGGTGACTGGGCCTGGCTGCAGCACACACTGGCCTGCATGGATGAGGATGGCCGTGCGGCGGTGGTGCTCGACACGGGCGCGGTCACTCGAGGCTCGGGTTCGAAGAACGAGGACAAGGAGCGCAATATCCGCAAATGGTTCGTCGAGCACGACTACATCGACGGCGTGATTCTGCTGCCAGAAAACCTCTTCTACAACACCACCGCCGCCGGCGTCATCGTAGTACTGAACAAGCGCAAACCGGCGTCCCGCAAGGGCAAGATCGTGCTGCTTAATGCTAGCAAGCGTTTCAGGAAGGGCCGGCCCAAGAACTACCTGCCCGAGGAAGACATTCGGCCTTTGGCCGCGATGTATTTGAAGGGAGAGCCGGTCGATGGCGAGTTAGCAGTGATCACCATTGAGCAGGCGCGGGAGGCGGATTACAACCTGAGTCCGAGTCGGTGGGTAGGTCAGAATGGAACAGTGGAAGTAGGTTCCATTCGGGAACTGCTTTCGGAACTGGTCCGCCTCGATAGGCAAACTCACGGTCTGACTGAAAATCTGGCGAAACTGCTGGCGGGAGTGGCCGATGGGGATTCTTGATGTTGCATTCTCCAATGATCGCCGCTGGATTCGGGTAGGGGATTGGTTCGAGGTCACTCGCAAGCCACGGAGCTTGAGGCCGGCAGACTACGAGACGCTCCCTTTTGTGCCCATGGAAGCTATCCCCCAAGGCGGTGCCTATGAGCCACGGTACGATTCAAAACCAGGATCAATAATAAGAAGTGGCACCTACTTCGAGAAGGGCGATCTGTTGATCGCCAAGATCACGCCATCCTTCGAAAACGGCAAGCAGGCATGGGCTGACAAGTTGCCGACATCGTTCGGATATGCCACTACGGAAGTGATTCCATTGCGCCCCAAGGTTTCCGGCGCTGACAGGCGACTATTGTTCTTCTATCTCTTGCACCCCGAAATTCGTGATTACGTATCGGAACGGATGGAAGGTTCGACAGGCCGGCAGAGGGTGCCAGAGCAAGTGTTGCTGAATTTGCCCTATCCCGAATTTTCACCTGAAGAACAACGAGCGATCGCTGATGCACTTGAGAAAATCATCCAGCAAGTAGGACTTGAAGAGCGTAGCGCCAAAACCGCAGAAGAACTCAAACGCGCCGCCATGCGTGAGCTGTTCACGCGTGGCCTGCGCGGCGAGCCGCAGAAGGAGACTGAGATTGGGCCGGTGCCGGAGAGTTGGGCTGCAATACCCGTTGCTCAGCTCGGAGTCGTCAAAGGCGGCAAACGGATGCCGAAAGGTGTTTCACTTGTTCGGGAGAATACCGGACGTCCATATATCCGCGTCACTGACTTCAAGGATCACAGTGTGCGTGACGAAGGTATTCTGTTCGTTCCGGTTGGTTATGAAGACGTCATTCGTCGCTATCGAATTTCCAGTAAAGACGTCTATATTTCAATCGCTGGCAGCATTGGTTTGGTTGGCCAAGTTCCAGAACATCTGGATGATGCGAATCTTACGGAAAATGCGGCCAAAATCGTGTTCGAGCGCGATGATGTACTTCCCCGATATGTGATGTATGCGTTGGCGAGTGACGCTTGTCAAGAGCAGATCGGACGTGCCACGTCCAAGAACGCACAACCCAAGCTGGCTCTAAGTCGCATTGAGCAAATTCTCGTTCCGTTTCCTCCCATGCTTGAAGAACAAAAGGAAGTCGTTTCTGTACTGGATGCTATTGGACGCAAGATCGACCTGCACCGCAAGAAGCGTGCTGTGTTGGAGGAACTTTTCAAAGCCCTGCTCCACAAGCTGATGACCGGCGAGATCCGGGTTGATGAACTGGATCTGTCGGCACTGGAGGGTGCCGGCGCCGATTCGGGCGAGGTGGCGGCTTGAGCCGGTGCGCCTACATCTTTCTTGATGAGGCGGGGAATTTCGATTTCTCGCCTACGGGAACCCGCTACTTCGTGCTCACCAGTGTGAGCGCTCGCCGTCCATTCGCACCGCACG
>Ga0256839_1001344_pt1 | contig 29986 bp, 28 predicted proteins | sample 354166metaG_FD_185968 | JGI IMG/M metagenome (GOLD analysis project Ga0256839, IMG submission 185968) | Hydrothermal vent microbial communities from Mid Atlantic Ridge, Atlantic Ocean - 354-166 | ecosystem: Environmental > Aquatic > Marine > Hydrothermal vents | place: Atlantic Ocean: Mid... | reverse complement strand
CTGGAACACTTTCTAACGCATCTTGTAGTGTGCGGTAATGATTTTCGGCAATATCTTCGGCGGTAATGACCGTGGTATTCGTGGTGACAGAGTGTTGAGACATGGCGGTATGGTTGGCTGTGACAATCACGTTATTGAGTTGTGTTGTCTCTGCATGTGCGTTTGCTGTTGCAAGTGCGACCAAAATAGCAGAGGTTAATGTTGAGTATTTCATGGAGTATCCTTCGCAATAAATTGAGAATTACAAAGGCAAAACGGGCTTAGGGTCTACGTAAAAACGTGGCCTACCTAAGGTTAGGATAAATTACGTTCATAGCACGCATAAAAGAGCGAGCGCACAAAATTTGGCTTATCTCCGTATTGCCCACCGCAATCGGTTTTGAGAAAAATGATCGATCATTCTCATTTTTTCAGGCCGGTATCCGGGCTTAAGAGCACTTTACAAACGCCTTCTCGGAAAATTTAATTCCAATGGCAGGGTGTCTGTTCTTCTCTATCACCGTTGCGGGGGCAGCACTCGAATATAACGAGACCTTTAACAGTCTCTTCACGAGTTTCCCGTTTAACGTGTTTTCACGCACCTGAAAACGCGCGATTCTACTGGGAAATACGCTAAACAGCAAGGAGAAAGTTTGGCGTTATCGTTCAGAGGGGGCATAAGTTTCGTCGATTTTTCCATTTTTGGCTACAAACGTCTTTAATTCGCTCGGTTGGAAATTGAAGTTGTTCCAGTAAATACTGCTTAAAGCGTTCTTGATAGGGTTGTTTTTCCAGAGCTTTCTCCATGCAAAGCAGCCAAGCATCCCCTTCGGAATCCCCGATTACAAGGTGTTGGTGCGAACGCGGGATACTGATGCCACCAAAATGCTCGGCATATAGGCTAGGGCCACCTAACCAGCCCGATAAAAAGTAGGCCAGTTTTTTTCTGGATAAGGTGAGGTCTTCGGGGTGCATTTCTCGGATGTGTTTGGCTTCTGGAAGGGTGTCCATTTGGTCATAAAAGTCGTCAACCAATCGCGTTAATCCTTCGAGCTTTCCAGCGGCTTTATAAGAGTTGTCTCCAAAGCCGTATGGGGTGTTTTCAGAACTCATTTGAGGTATTCCATAAAATTAAGAAGAGATTAGAGACCGTTGCACGAAAGAATGCACGGATAAAAAAGGCTGAAATACGCCTGATTTTTGTTGAAAACCTTGCGAATACCTAGGTATTCCCTGCGATTTCCGCCTCAATCAGTCAAATTTCATCTCTTTTTTCTTTCTCGACTTACCCCTACGGGCGTCGAGTTCTTCGTTTCGCGCCCCTCTCGTGCAAAGGTCTCTACTATAAATTAAAATCACCTCAGTGAAAATATTTTAAATAGTTGAAGCAGTGTTGAGTAGCCTCAAATAGAGTAAGATAATAGCTTCTTAAAAAGGGATTTTATGGGGTGGATGCGGATGACTCACTGGATAAAAATAGCACTATTTTCTTGTTTAATGGGGGTTGCCTCCTTTAGTTTTGCAAGCTACGAGGCGGCGGTAGAAAACTATAATAAAGGCAATTATTTTTCAGCCGTTAAGGCGTTTAAAAAGTTAGCCGAAGCAGGTGATGCACGTGCTCAGCGTGTCTTAGGCTTATTGTATATTGATGGCAAGCGAATGGATCATGACCCCGAAAAAGCATTTGAGTGGTTAACCCATGCATCGGATCGAGACGATGTGTTGGCGCGTTATTTTTTGGGCGTATTGTATTCGCAGGGTGAAGGAGTTCGAAAGAAGGATAAAGAAGCGGCCGAGTGGTGGTTTTATGCCGCTGAAAGTAATCATCCGCTGGCACAATCTAAATTAGGCTTAATTCACTTTCAAGGCAAGGGGGTACGACGAGACTATGCCAAAGCGGCGATGTGGTGGAAAAAAGCCGCCGAGCAGGGGGAGGTCTCGGCACAACGTTTTTTGGGTTTGATCTATATGACTGGAAAAGGGGTAAAGCGTGATGATCAACAAGCGCGTCGTTGGTTATTAGCAGCGGCAAAGCAAGGTGATGTGATGGCGCAATATAATTTAGGCTTAATGCTGGCGTATGGTCGGGGGGGATCGCAGGATTTGACTGAAGCGGTTAACTGGCTTAAAAAAGCGAGTAAATCTCAGGGGATTAAAATGTCTCCTTTCGTTAAATTGGGGACATCCTTACATCAGGAGTTTTCAGAAGTTGATAAATGGTATCGGAAAGCGGCAGAGCAAGACGCTGAGTTGGTTTTGATACGTAACCGTTAGAGTGCTACATAAAGATTCTTTAAGGTGGGAATGAGAAGTCATATATGAATGTTATACAAACGAAACAAAATGAGAATGTTTTAGAGGGTTATTACCCTACGCAGTTTGACCAAACAAAGTCGGCTGAACTTTATGAGGTATTTATTGGACAACGTTTACCTGATAAAAAGTTATTTGTGGTTCTGGGAACCGATTCAGGCTTGTTAATGGATTATTTAGCCAGTATAGCAACCACACAACAACGCTTTGTTTGTATCGATCATTCAGAAGTGATTGACTACCTTAGGCAAGAACGAGGCAAGCTTTTAAGTGATCAAGATAAATTTAAGGTAGCGCTTTATACGTTTGAAGAGTTTACGTTTGAGTTGTTGTATGACACTTATCAAGATTATGTCATTCGCAATGCGGTCATTCTTTTAAGTTCCCTTCTTTCGGTGAATGACAAAGATAACTATCAGGGGATTGATAAAAAATATAAAGAGCTTTTTTTTCAATTTCGGGTTGATCGAGTTGATAACTATGACTTTAAGAAAGTCTTTGATCAGCAGATAGAGAGTGCTTGTGATTTGCGTCATCCGTTATCTAATATTAAAGGGGTGTTACCAGATGATATTCCTGCAATTTTATTAGGAGGAGGCCCCTCTCTAGATAGTGTGATTCCGTGGTTGAAGGAAAACCAGAAAAAAATATGGATTTTTGCGGCAAGTCGTATTTGTAAGCGATTGGTAAAGGAGGGAATTACACCTGATTTTATCGGAACATTTGATGGGCAGCCCTTAATTTTTGATTACTCTAAGGAGATGTATCACTTTGAAAAGGAGAGTGTTTTAATTACAGGTGAGCACCCTTATGCTCCATTAATCCGTCAGTGGTCGGGATTAAAAACCTATAGTCGCAGACGTTTTCCTTGGGCGAAGGGGGGGGAAGAGAATATTATTTCAGATGGTCCAACGGTCACGAATGCGCTCTATGGGATTAGTGTTTATCTTGGTGTCTCTACCGTATACCTTGCAGGGGTTGATTTTTGCTTTACCCCAGAAGGGGTGTGTCACGAATCAGAAAGTATTGAAGCAAAAAATAAACAGCGTGATGCCTCTGATACAACCGCCATAAATTATAGAGGGGAGGAGGTTGCAACCAATATTCAATTATATGATGCACGTAACTCTTTTGAAGTAACAACCTTAAAACTGAAAAAAGAAGAACCAAATTTTAGGGTATTTAACTTGAATGATGGAGCCGCGGTTATTCAAGGTGTTCAGCACTGTGTTGTCGATGATATTGCACTGACTCAGAATAAAAATAGTATTGTTACGCGCCTTTCTGATCTATTAGGCATTGATGCAGAGGGTGAACGTATATTTCAAGAGTTTTTAATTAAAGAGATTCAATCACACTCTAAGTGGCTCTTTAATATTGTGAAGGAAGCAAAAAAAGGACTGCAATTAACCGAAATTATATTTTTAGATGAGGCGAAGCAGTCCAAAAGAATTCAGTCTGTTTTAAAGTTAAAAACAAAATTGGAAAAAATAATTGGTGTGGACTATCAAACGTTTGTGAATTATGGCTATCAGGCTTTTATGGAGACGTTGCAGCCAGTGGAGTCTGAATTAGAGATGTCTCAGGCAGAGATGACCAATGCTTTAAGCGGTTTTTTTGGGGGGTTAAAGTTTGCGGCTGAGCGGTTTTTGGTTAAATTAGAAGCGCTTAAAAAGGAGGCTAAGTTCCGTTTATTAGAGTTGAACCCAGAAACAGACTTTTTAGTGTTGGTTGATCGGTGGTTAGAAAAAAGTATTCCAGGTCGTTTTCATGTGTGGGTCGAGCATTTTTCAGAGCATGATGTTGAGTATTATCGGAAAAACTACTCTGTTCAAACGGCACAGTTAGAAGCTTTATTTCAAAAGATGAAAGAGGATGAAAGTGCTTTAGAGAAGGCTTTTCAGCAACGGTTAAATACACCAGAAGAGTTTATATTACGATTGAATCAGGCATTTGAAGCAAAGGATCTAGATGCCGTGAAAGCGACGCTTCGCCAACTCTCTTCAACGCCTTCAACGGATTATTATATGGCAAGGTCTTTGGCGACGGGAATGAAGTTAGAGTTGAGCGGAGATATCGAAGATGCTTTTATTTTTTATCTTAGCGTCGACCCTGAACAAAAAAGTTTTTGGATTCAGCAACAAATTTTTCCTTTAGCGTTTGCACTAGCGGAGCCTGAAAAAGGGCTGTTAGCACTAAAGGCATTAAGTTTAATGAATGTTAAATACCTTTCTAAATATGCAGAGGCATTCGCGTTGCTAGGGGATTATGACAGCGCCATTGCGACCTATCGTATTTATCCACTACTGTATGAAGATACCGATGCGATGCTCTCTTTGATTCGTTTACTCGTGCAACAGCAACAGATAGAGGAGGCGAATTCATTATTAGAAAAGGCTGAAAAAAGCGCTTTAATTGATCAGGTACGTTTACAGCATCTTGTTGATGGTTTTAATGAGGAGTCTTAAGAGTAGTGTTAAATCTTTTTTTTATTTTCTATCCCCGACAGATGATTATCCCGTCTAAGTTTTAAGCGGATTTACGCTTTTATCATCCATTGAGCCGACCCCTTTTAAACCACTCTTTATGAGTGGTTTTTTGGTTTTAAGCCGGTCATGAATCGTAGTCTTATCGCTTTTATTGGCTTTTTTTTAAATAAGTCCTAAAGCTTTTTGAGTGTTGACCGTTAAGGTAATTGAAGGCAGGAGACACTGTCTCAAATAATAAAAAATAGACAAACACAAAACACAATTAGGTACACACAAGGAGTAACTATTATGGCTATGGTAATCAATACAAATATCGGTTCATTAAATGCGACACGTCAATTGGATATGTCCAGTCGTGATATGGCCGTTTCAATGGAGCGTTTAACGTCAGGATTAAGAATTAATAGCGCCGCAGATGATGCCGCTGGTTTGGCAGTAACCACATCAATGACGACTCAGATAATGGGTACGGATATGGCAATTCGCAATACCAATGATGGAATCTCTTTAGCGCAGACAATTGATGGTGCATCGGAAGAGATGGTGAATATGATGCAGCGCCAACGTGAGTTAGCAATTCAGTCATTAAACGATACGTATAGTTCTGCGAACCGTATTGCAATGAATGCTGAATTTGATGCACTCTCTGCCGAATTAACCCGTATCGCATCCACGACAAAATTTAATGGTGTGGCCGTTATGAATACTGCGGCTCAAGTTAATATTCATGTGGGATGGGAAGATAATGCGGCGGATTCGATTGTTGTGACGGCAATTGCAGGATCTGCGATTGCCACAGCTGTTACAGCATTAGGCGTGGATACTTCTGCAAATGCAGCATTGGCTGTAGCAGGGTTGAATGGGCAAATTAGTGTGTTGAGCACGGCACGGTCAGGCGTGGGTGCGGTACAGAACCGTTTAGAGTATACCGTGGCGAACTTACAGAATATTAGTGAAAATATTAATGCGTCTCGCTCCGCAATTCAAGATACGGATTTTGCCAAAGAGAGCGCCGATCTTGCCAGAACACAAGTATTACAGCAGGCAGGTATGAGCATGTTGAGTCAAGCAAATCAAGCTTCTCAAAACGTGATGCAGTTACTGCAATAGTTTTTTTCACCAATAAAGTTTATTGGTGAAAATAAAATTTTAAAACCCTTATTTAAGGGGGTTTTAAAAAAACTTTTGTCAAACTTACTTGGCAAATAGACTCTGAAACATCTGCTTAATAAGTGGTTGTTACGATTCTTTATAAATAAGGAGATTTATCATGGCTATGGTAATCAATACAAATATCGGTTCATTAAATGCAACACGTCAATTAGACTCATCAAATCGTGACCTGTCTGTTTCAATGGAACGTTTAACCTCGGGGCTTCGTATTAACAGTGCCGCAGATGATGCAGCAGGGTTAGCGGTAGCAACCAATATGACGACCCAAATTATGGGTACCGATATGGCGGTTCGTAATGCGAATGATGGGATTTCAATGGCGCAAACCATTGATGGGGCAGCAGAAGAGATGACCAATATGATGCAGCGCCAACGTGAATTGGCAATTCAGTCATTAAACGATACGTATAGTTCTGCAAACCGTATCGCAATGAATGCTGAATTTGATGCACTCTCTGCCGAATTAACCCGTATCGCTTCAACAACGAAGTTTAATGGGATTGCAATTATGAATACTGCGGTCTCTACTAACCTACAAGTAGGTTGGGAGGATAATGTGGCAGATTCAATCAATCTCACAACCATTGCTGGATCTGCAATCGCAACGGCTGTTACGGCGGTAGGTGTCGATACCTCTGCAAATGCGGCTGGTGCGATTACAGTACTAAATACACAGTTGAGTACTTTGAGTAGCGCACGTTCAGGCGTGGGTGCGGTGCAGAACCGTTTGGAATATACTGTTTCTAACTTACAAAATGTAAGTGAAAATACTTCTGCAGCACGCTCTGGGATTCAAGACGCAGATTTTGCGAAAGAGAGTGCAGATCTTGCGAAAAATCAAGTTCTGCAACAAGCGGGTATGAGTATGTTAAGTCAAGCGAACCAGGCCTCTCAAAACGTATTATCGTTATTACGTTAATCGGTTAGAAAAGAATGGTTCAATAGGGAGGGATTGATATGGATATTAATACTGTATCAACACCTGCTATTGGCAAAAGCACGCTGCCATCGGATATTAAGCCGGTGGTAGAGGTGCAGCAACCACAGCAGAAAGTGTCACTCGGTGTAGCATCATCACTGAATACACAACAAGCAACGAATAAAGAGATTCAAGAACAAGTGAGCCAAGTGAACTCAAGACTGGAGCAGCTTGGAATGGGGGTCTCTTTTGCAGTCGATGAAAGTACGCAATCGCCAGTGATTAAAGTCATTGATCGAGTAACGGATGAAATTATTAAACAATTCCCGAATGAAGATTCGCTTAAACGGATGCAACAGATCCAAAGCTATTTAGATTCGGTACAACAAAATGGTAATGTGAATAAAGAAAATTTGACAGGTGTCTTGTTCAATGAAATCATATAAGTAATTATAGGAGGTTGAACGGGAGGAAGTATGGCAACAATAAGTGGTATGCAACCGAGTGGGTTAACCGCAACACCAATCAATAGTTCTGTTGGCAATGCTAGTAATACGATAAAATCGAATGTTTCTGGCAGTTTTCAGGGGGCAAATCAGCAAAAAGTCGCTCAAGAGATCGAGCAAAAAAAAGCCGATATTAGCCAACTAAAATTGCAAGAAGCAAACGATCAAGGTTCTACAGGAACAACAAAATTAGATTCCGCAGAAGTTGATTTATTGATGCAGAATTTAAATACCGAATTAAAGCAACTTCAAAATTATATGAAGTTTGAAAGAGATAGAGATTCACAAAATATCGTGGTCTTTATTAAAGACAGTAAAACGGATGAGGTGATTCGCCAGATTCCGACCGAAGAGTTTTTAGCGATTTCTAAAAATATTACACAGTATTTAGAGATGCGCCAACAACGGTTCGAAAAAATATCGCCACCCGTTGGACTATTAACCAACGAGACAGCTTAACGGTTTAGTTTCAAAGAACGTTAAGTAAAAAGTGGCACAGTTTCCTTTGTGTGTTTAGCGGCTTCGGCCGCTTTTTTTTTGCCTAAATTTATTAGACGTTAGATTTATTATTATGTTTCAATATTGTGCTTATTTAAAGCGTCGTTAGGGTTTACAAAAAAAATGGATGGGCAGATAGGGTGAAGCAGTTAACGTATAGCATGGTTGTGGTGCTTTTTTTAGCATTAGTAGGTTGCTCAGGCAGTGGGGTTAAACCTTCTGTTGAGCTAGGTGATCAGTTTAAAGTGGGGAGTGTTTTATTAACGATATCACAACATATAGAACCAAATATTACGTACCATACGGAAGCTGAGCTTCAGGAGCTATTAAGAAAAAAGATAAAAGTGCAATTAGCAAAACAGGGGTTATTAAGTCAACAATCTGTGGCCAATTATTTGACCGTTCAAGTGGCGTATCAACGCAAGTTTTTGAATGAACAAAGCCCACACCCTTCAGGTGCTTTAGCGTACCCCCAATATAGTTATGAGATTAAGGTGATGAACGGAGCGACGGAGCTAGGGCGTGTCTCTAAAAAAAACAGAGAGTTTAAAGGGCGCTTTATTATGAATATTGATGTGATTGAAGGTCGTTTAAAGAAAAAGTCTGATGAAATTGTTTTTATTGATGGGCTGGCAAAAGAGATTGTTCGTTCGGTATATGATCTTAAGAAAGGCTAGGGTATGATCCAATTTATTTTAGGCGGTGCGCGTTCTGGTAAGAGTGCTTATGCGGAATCCTTAGCGGTTGCTTCTGAGTTACAAGGTCGTGAGATATTTTATATTGCGACGGCAAAGGTGATGATGCCTTCTTTGGAAATGAACAAGGGGATCGATATTACAGAAACGGTCGATACTGAGATGATTCATCGTATCCAGCGACATCAAGCCGATCGTCCAAGTCATTGGACAACGATAGAGAGTCCTGTCCAGTTGGCGACGTGTTTGCAAGAATTAGACCATGAAGATCACTGTTTATTAATTGATTGTTTAACCTTATGGACATTGAATTTACTTGAGTTTGAGTGCCTAGAAAGAGAGAAGAAGGCGCTGCTGTCTCTATTACCAACCTTAAAGTCAGAGGTTATTTTAGTGAGTAACGAGGTGGGGTTAGGCGTGGTTCCTCTTGGGAAGCTTACGCGCTGTTTTGTGGATGAGTTGGGATGGCTGCATCAAAGTGTTGCACAGTGCGCCGATGAGGTTATTTTTGTAACCGCAGGGTTGCCAATGAAATTGAAATAGTTTTTTTATAACGATTTAAAAGGGCACTGAAGCGGGTTTTTCTTCTTAATATTTTGGTTCTTATTTGTTTGTTAAGTGATTGTTTTAGATAGAGGGTTTGTTTTTTGTTTAATGTTAAAGAAGTTTCTAAGTCTTTTGAGAAAGAGGCGTTAGCACGCCAGAATACACTCACAAAACCTCAAGGTTCTTTAGGGCAATTAGAGTCACTTGCGGTGTTGTTAGCGGGGCATCAAAGCCAAATTTGTCCTCAGATTACCACCCCGTGGATCTCTGTATTTGCGGCAGACCATGGTATTGCAGAGGAGGGGGTTTCTGCCTTCCCTTCTGTGGTCACGCAGGAGATGGTTAAAAACTTTTCAGTGGGCGGTGCGGCGATTACGGTACTGGCTAAAGCCAATCAAGCGTCGTTTGAAGTGGTGGATGTTGGTGTCTTGGCAGATATTACTGATGGCGGTAAACACCCCTTTAAGCATTTGCAGTCATATCGAGTCGCCTCAGGAAGTTTTAATTTTTTACAACAACCTGCGATGACGGTCGAAATGTTAAATAAAGCGATGGCGGTAGGGTGTACCGCTGTTGAGCGAGCGTTGGAAAGTGGTGCGGATCTGTTTATTGCAGGTGAGATGGGGATTGGAAACACCACCAGCGCAACCGCGATTATTGCACAGATTTGTAACGGCTCGGTAAAAGATATTGTTGGCTTGGGGACAGGAATTGATAGCGCTCAAAAAATAAAAAAGGTAGCGGTTATTGAGCAGGGGTTGTTGCAACATCAAGCACAATTTATTGAACCATTAGCGGTTTTAAGGTGTGTGGGTGGTTTAGAAATTGCCGCATTAGTGGGCGCCTACTTGGCTTGTGCTGAAAAAGGATTAACGATGGTGATTGATGGCATGATTGCTTGTGCCGCAGCATTGGTGGTATGTGAAATGGCGCCTGATGCAAAAAATTGGATGATTTTTGGACATCAATCGGTTGAGCCAGCACAGCAGCTCGTATTTGAACGTTTAGGCGTTCAGCCGTTATTAGACCTATCGTTACGCTTAGGAGAGGGGTCAGGTGCCACACTGTCAATTCCGGTTATTAAGATGGCATGTCTATTGCATGAACAGATGGCGACGTTTTCAGAGGCGGGAGTTTCTGAATCGGAAGTGGTTAAGTAAACAGAATGCGAATTGATTTGGTTCGCCATGGTTCCTGTCTGGATGGTGCCTTTTTAAGAGGGCACTCCCCAGCCGTGCTAAGCCCATCTGGGCAGCAGCAGATGCAGGCCGTTTTGTCATCTCTTTCGTGCGCTTCAAATGATACAACACCTGAATTGGTGGTCGTATCGCCTGCTAAGCGTTGTTTAGAGCCTGTTGAATCGTATTATTTAAAGCGAGAAAAAACAACAACGGTTCAAGTGTGGTCGGATTTTCAAGAGCGTGATTTTGGTGTATGGGATGGCTTGTCTTATGAGGAGGTAAACGCTTTAGATTTTAATGGGTTACAACACTATCTAGAGAATCCATTTGAGTATGACATTGAACAAGCGGAGTCGTTACAAGCATTTGAATGCCGTATTAAAATAGCGTTTGAACAGTTACTGCATCAAGCAACAGAAGCCTCATTAAATCATGTTCTTGTGGTAACGCATGGTGGCGTGATGCGAGTGTTGCTAAAGCAACTTTTAGGACTGGATAATCGTGCGTTGTTTCAGTTAGAAATAGGCTTTGCAGCTCGAATGACGTTGGAGTCTTTTGCGCTGGACTGTGTAGAATGTGATGTGGTGAATGGTTCTGGTTTTCCAAAGGGCTATTTTATCAAGCTGGTTGAACTGGTTCAGAATCGCTTAAAAGTTGATTGAAAATATTTTTTATATCTGTAGTGTTTTTTACGTATAATCATTGCGTTTTAAGGATGATGTGTATCTTGTCTTTTTCTGGGTACTCTCTCAGGTTTTATTTTTAAGTTTAATACTCACTGGGCATAAGGCCTCTTAAGGTTTTTTTCATGTTTAAACCATTTTGGTTAGCCATTCAATTTTTAAGTCGTTTTCCCAGTATACAGTACGACTCTGTAACCGCTCAGGATATGGGGCGGGCACTTAATTGGTTTCCTGTGGTGGGCGGGCTGATTGGCCTGTTGTTAGTAGCTGTGGCACAGCTTTATGTTTGGTTACCTTCTCAGATTGTGGCAGGAATTGTCTTAGCTTTTTGGGTTTGGAGTACAGGCGGGCTACACTTAGATGGTTTGGCAGACAGCGCAGATGGCTGGTTGAGTTCATCTGGCAACCAGCAAAAAGCGTTGGAAGTGATGAAAGACAGCTTGATTGGCACTGGTGGTGGGGTTGCATTGGTGCTAATGTTAATTTTAAAGTGGAGTGTATTGGTGGTTATAATTGATTACCAAGCATGGCTGTTTTTATGTTTAGCACCGGTTGTCGGGCGTATCTCCTCAATTAATTTAATGCCGATTACACAATATGTTAGCTTAAATGGCATTGCTCAAGATATGTTTCTACACCTAAATCGCTATGTGGTTTGGGGGTGGCTGTTGTTGTTAAGTGTGGTTGTTATTTGGATCAATCCTTACCTGTTTTTAGGGTTAACTTTGGTTTGGTTTTGGGTGCGTTGGATTATGATTTCGGTTACAGGCGGTATGACTGGTGATACGGCAGGCGCAATGATTGAAGTGATGGAGTTGGCTTGGTTGATCGGTATCGTATTAATATTAATTAATCAGCTTGGCTATAATATTTTTTAAAATCAATCTATTATGTTTTATATTTTAAGTCAATTGTGTGCTTCCTTGCAGTCCCCCTGTGTGTAACAAAATAACTTTAGAACCCGACTTAATCTCTCCTTGTTTCAGCTGTTCATAGAAGGCATTCACCATTTTTACGGTATAGATGGGATCTAATCGAATATCAAACGCTTGTTCAAACGCTTGTTGTTTCTTTTGTAAAGCATCTGAACTTTTTGCATAGCCTCCGCCATGGTATTGCGTTAATAGCTTCCAGCTGTGGACGGGTTTTTGTCCAACCCATGTTTTGATCTGCGGTAGTAAATAGTCCCCCTGTTTTAAGACTGCAACGCCTAAAATAGTACGTTGTACTGTTTGGGGAGAGAAAGGGGTATGTTTTATTAAGCCAGCCAAGGTTGCCCCTGTTCCTACGGCGCTAAAAAGGTGAGTCCAATCAGGGCATTGCATTTCTATTTGTTGCATTAGAGGCTTAAACCCCTCCACGGCCAATGTATTTGATCCCCCTTCAGGAAGAAGATAGGCTTCTGGAAATTTTGCTTGTAATAACGTTAGCATTTCAGATTTTTTGCGGTATTCGGCACGTGTCACAAACTGTAATGTCATCCCATTTTTTGAGGCTTGTTTCAGGGTTGCGCTCCAGTTTTCAGGCTGCGTTGCCAGCTCATCCCCCCTTATAATTCCAATACTGCTCAAACCTGCTTCTTGTGCGGCTACGGCTGTCGCAGCAATGTGATTGGAGTAAGCTCCCCCAAAGGTTAATAAGGTGGTTTTGTGTTGTGCTAAAGCGGCTTGAATGTTTAATCTGAGCTTATGGAGTTTATTACCTTGAATAAAAGGGTGGTTTAACTCTTCACGCTTCATATAAACGGAGATGTTATAGGCCTCAAAAAGAGGGCTGATTAGCGGAGTGAGAGGGGTAATTTCGGGGGAATTCATAATGCGGTCTTTTTGCGTCTTTTGAACATTATAACGATTCAGGTGGAAAGCTTACATTAAACCCATTGTAAAATTTGGTATAGTGGATTATTGATAATTTAATGAGAAGTCGCTGATTTATGGAAAAACTATCCGCCTCCCAGTTATACCGTTTTACTCGCCTAAAGCCTCGTGATATTGCCTTAGATAAAGTCAAAAATAAGGACGATGAGTTGTTGACCTTTATGCAACATTTTCATCCACGTGCCTATCAATCGTTAAGCTTCGGTCTACACTTAAAGCGTAAGCACAATCATATTTTTATTATGGGAGAGCCGGGTGTTGGTCGAATAGGCATGACAAAGGCGATGCTGAAAAAAGCGGCCGTACAAAAAAAACTCCCTTCGGATGTGTTGCTGGTCTCAGACTTTAGTGAGGCGAATAAAACTCAATATTTATATTTTAAAGCGGGGCAGGGCTATCACTTTAAAACGGCTTTAGAGCAGTTTATAACACAATTGAAAACGCAGCTTCCTGTGTTATTTGATGGTCATGCTTATCAGTTAAAAAGTCAGCAGCTAGAGAATGAGTTGGCAGAGAAGCAGCAAGCGGCATTAGAACCGGCCTTTACACTGGCGGAAGCGTTAGGTATTGAGATTAATCAAACCGAAAATAGCTTTATATTGCATGCGATAGTGGATGGAAAGCCTTATCGTATGGCGGATTTAAAAACACTGGATGATGAGCTTCAAGCACGATTTTTAAGTGCTTTTGATCAAGTTGAAGAGGCGTTAAATAAAGGACTGACCCACTTTCCTTTTCTGCAGCATGAGTTTTTAGATGCAGGGAAAGCGCTTAATACAGAAGTGGTGAATAAGCACTTAGCACCTTTAATTAAAAAACTGCAAGCAAAATTTGGACGAACACCAGAGATACGTTCGTACTTAACCGCGCTACAAGAGAGTGTCGTCTCAAAATTACATCTGTTTTGGGATCAACGGGACGATCAGGTGACCTCGGGTACACAGCCCAGTATGGAGGAGTTGTTGGCCGAGCAACAAGGGTTATCTGTTTTTGAAGTTAATTTATTGGTCGATCACCGCGGTTTGGAACATGCGCCTGTTATTTATGAGCAAAATGCGTCAACCCCTAAACTTTTTGGCTACACCATTAATTCAGCCGCCGCGAACGCATTAGATACGGTGAGTCTGGCTATGAACCACCAAGCAGGTCTGTTACAACAGGCGAACGGTGGTTATTTGATTGTGAATATTCAGGCCGTATTAAAAGACCCTGAAATTTGGTCTAATTTAAAAGCGGCGTTAATGAGTAAACGTTTAACGTTTGAAGTGCCTTCTACCACCAGTGTCGTTCCATACCACTTGCCAGATTTTCCATTGGATTTAACCTTGGTTTTAACGGGGCAAGCCTCACACTTTTATGCATTACAAGAGATTGACGCACAGTTTGAACGACTGTTTAAGGTACAGGTGGAGTTTGAAGTCGAGTTATCTCGAACCGCTGAGCATGAGTTGACCTTAGCGAGGCAAATTTCGGCTGAAATTTCAGAATGGGACGATCTGCCTGTTGATCCGTCTGCCTTTGAGCGCCTCATTGAATACGCGTCAAGAATGGCAGAAGATGAGGGGCGGCTGTATACCAATAAAGCCATTTTAAGAGATGTCTTAGCAGAAGCTTATGCCTTTGCACGCGCTGGAGGCCAAAAAATGGTAAATCGAGAGACCATTGAAGCCACGATTCAGCAACGAGAGTTTCATACGGGCTTAATGGAAGAGTACTACCATCGCGCGATTACCGAGCAGCAAGTACTGATTTCCACCATTGGAACACACATCGGTATGGTAAATGGATTAACCGTTTTAACCGTTGGTCGTCAATCGTTCGGTCAACCGGTTCGTATTACGGCACAGGCCTCTGCGGGAGATGAAGGGGTGTTGGATATTGAGCGAGAAGTGGATATGGCGGGGCCGATACACTCAAAAGGGATGTTAATTCTTTCGGGTTATATTCGTGGTCGTTATATGAAAAAGAGAGCCTTAGGATTTAGCGGCTCGATTGTGATGGAGCAATCTTACAATGGTGTAGAGGGTGATTCAGCTTCTTCTGCCGAACTGTTGGCATTATTGTCCTCGATTGCAAAAGTTCCCATGCGCCAAGATTTAGCGATTACAGGGTCAATTAATCAGTTTGGTGAAATTCAGCCAATTGGTGGCGTGAATGAAAAAATAGAAGGTTTTTACAAAATTTGTTTTGTAAAAGGGTTAACGGGTGAGCAAGGTGTCATTATTCCTAAGGCGAATGCCAGTCACTTGATGTTAAATTCAGAGGTTAGAAAGGCGGTTAAAAAAGGCAAGTTTCATATTTATACCATGACCCATATTGACGAAGCACTTGGGCTGTTATCAGGCATGAAGCCTAAGAAGATTAATGCAAAAGTCTTGGCGGCGTTAGAAAAAATGAATGAAAAGCACTCGTAAGTAACATCATTTTGGGATCCTGAAAATGTGACTATTTTTAGGATTCATAAGTTTTAGGTATAAAAAAAGGGAAAGATCAAAATGATCTTTCCCTTTTTTTAGCTTCAACACACATTAAAGTATGTTGAAAGGCAAAATCCTAGCTTAAAGTGCTACGATGTTTTCTGCCTGTGGTCCTTTTTGACCTTGAGTTACAGTGAACTCAACTTTTTGACCTTCAACAAGTGTTTTAAAACCAGAACCTGTGATTGCACTGAAATGTGCAAAAACATCAGGACCAGACTCTTGCTCGATGAAACCAAAACCTTTTGACTCGTTAAACCATTTTACTGTACCAGTAGTAGTAGACATAATTAGATATCCTATCTTTTTTTTTCATTAGTAATTAAAGTAGCTCTCTTAAGCATTTAAGAAAACCGTAAGGCTGAAATGTGTTGCGATTACTTATGAAGAACAGGATCGATCACTAAAACTAGTACATCGAATTGTGCATAAATATAAAACCGAAATTTCAAGCTCGAGACTGATTCTATAGTAATTTAAGGGAATGTCAAAGAGTATTTTTCTTAATTTTAGTGCTTTAAAGGCAAAAGGGCAAAAACAAGGCTTTATTTAGGGGTATTGTTATTACTCTCCGCTATATATAGAGGTTTAAGAGTAGAATGAAATTTTGTTATAAGGGTATACAAGTTTTTTAATTTAATGGCAAGAAGCCGAGTGTTTAGACTTAGTTGTTGCAAATTGATTCTATTTTAGGTTCAGCTTCTGTTTTTTCAGAACATTCGGTCACCTCTTGTGCCTCTCTGTCTACTTTAGCAATATAGTGATTTTTCTTTTTAGGCTGTTTTTTGGCTCGAGCTTGCTTGGCTTTTTTGAGCAGCTTTTTAATGATTTTTTTACGACGGTTCATGATTGTAGAGTCTTATTTAACAGAATAAGGCTAATTATAAGTTGTTTACCTTTAATAAGGCGTGAAAAATTGATTAAAACTTCTGAACCAAAGTGGGTATCGTGTAAAATTTAGCCTTTAATTTTTATTTGGAGCAGACAGTAATGGGCAGAGCGTATCAGAACCGCAAAGAATCCATGGCAAAAACCGCGGACGCAAAAACCAAAGTGTATGGTAAGTTTGGGCGTGAAATTTATGTATGTGCAAAGTCGGGTGGTACCGATCCTGAAGGGAATTTGGCTCTGCGTGGTTTAATTGAACGCGCGAAAAAGAGTCAAGTCCCAACGCATGTCATTGAAAAAGCGATCGCCAAAGCCGCTGGAGGCGGGGGGGAAGATTTTGCTTTAGCACGTTATGAAGGATATGGCCCTGGGAATACCATGGTCATTATTGACTGTTTAACCGACAACCCGAACCGTACTTTTGGCGATGTACGTCACTGTTTTACCAAAGTAAAATGTAAAATTGGTACGCAAGGCAGTGTTAGCCACATGTTTGATCATTCGGCGATATTGGTATTTAAAGGGGATGAAGAGCAAGTACTAGAAGCGTTGATGATGGCGGATGTCGATGTATCCGATATTGAAAGCGAGGACGAGATGGTGACTGTGTTTGCTCCACATACGGAATACGCCAAAGCCAAGCAAGCGTTATCAGAAGCCTTTGAAGGGATTGCTTTTGAAGTGGATGAAATTCAATTTGTCCCTAAAATTAACACCCCTATTTCAGGTGAAGACCTTGATAACTTTAACCAGTTTTTAGCTTACTTAGATGATTTAGACGACGTGCAAAAAATTTATTATGATGCAGAGTTTTAAGCTTAGGGCTTAAATAGAGACCTTTGCACGAGAGGATACACGGATAAAAAAGGCTAAAATATACCTGATTTTTGTTGCACCCCAAGGGCACTTCCTACGGGCGACACCTTGCGAATAGCTAGCTACTCCCTACGATTTCCGCCTCAATCAGCCAAATTTTATCTCTTTTTTCTTTCTCGACTTACCCCTACGGGCGTCGAGTTCTTCGTTTCGCGCCCCTCTCGTGCAAAGGTCTCAAATAATTTTAAAATTTCGTTTTTAAAAAAAGCCAAGAAGGAATACTTCTTGGCTTTTTTTGCTTTAGAGCGATCATTTATGAGGCTTGAAGTACCGTCCAAGGTATTTCGCACTCGCCTGAGGCGGTGGCAATATAGGCGGAATCGCCGGTGATGGTTACAGAACAGTCCATGCCGCGCTCTATAAAAGAGGCGAGTGTTTGTATGTCGTTCCATGCAAATTGGTAGATGGATGCATTGAGTGTTTGCAGTTTATTTTTATTTTGCTCCCACCAAACATCCGATTTATTGTTAAACGTATAAACTTTGACCGCTTGCGCTTGTCGTGTGGATTTTTTGACTCGCTCAAAAGCGGGTTCTCCAATGTCAATCCACAATAAAAGTTGATCGTCTAAGCTACGCACCCATAAATCCGGTTCTTCAATGGCACTTAATCCCTTGGTGAACGTCAGTTGTTCTTGTGCATTTAAGCAAAAGGCTAATACACGCATCATCATGCGCTCAGTATTTTCGGAAGGGTGTTGGGCAACGATTAAATTGAGTGAGTCGTAATAGTTGCGATTTAGGTCTGACAGCGCAATATTGAATTTATAGATGGTTGGTTTTAATGCCACAAAAGTCAGCCTTATAACAAAAAATGATTGGATAGAAGGCTATTGTAAAGGGTTTGAGGGAAGGAGAGGGAAAAAGAGAAGCTGTTGTCCCTTTAAATTAGAGGCTTTATTACAAAAGAATAAAGCCTTGTTTTCGTTGGGATGCTTGCTTTAAAGCCCGAGTGCTCTGGCAACCCCTTTTCCATATAAAGGATCCGCTTTTAGACAGTTAGAAATATGGCGTTTTTGAACCTCAATACTCGCACCACCCACCGATCGTGCGGTATTTTCAAACAGAACGTGTTGCTGTTCTGGACTCATTAGGCGGAATAAATCGCCCGCTTGCGTGTAGTAATCGCTGTCATCTTCACGATGATCCCAGTGATCGGCTGAGCCAAATAGATCCAGTGGGGGTTCTTGGTGTTCAGGTTGCTCCTGCCATTCGCCTAAACTATTCGGTTCATACCCTTTGGTACTCCCAAAGTTGCCATCTACACGCATGGCACCGTCTCGATGATAACTATGATAAGGACATTTGGGTGCGTTGACTGGGATTTGAGCATGGTTCACCCCTAAACGATAACGCTGAGCATCGCCATAAGAAAATAAGCGACCTTGTAGCATTTTATCTGGGGAGAATCCAATGCCTGGCACAATGCTGGCAGGGTTAAAAGCGGCTTGTTCCACCTCGGCATGATAGTTTTCTGGATTACGATTGAGCTCAATCACGCCAACATCAATCAGTGGATAGTCTTTGTGTGACCAAACTTTGGTTAGATCAAAGGGATGAAAGCGGTAGTTTTGTGCATCCGCTTCGGGCATGACCTGAATTTTAAAGTCCCAGCGCGGAAAATTACCTTGTTCAATGCTGTCATACAAGTCTCTTTGATGGCTCTCTCGATCTTGACCAATCAGGGCTTCAGCCTCTTCATCGGTTAAGTTTTCAATGCCTTGCTGGGTTTTAAAGTGAAACTTCACCCAAAATCGTTCATTGTCCGCATTGATAAAGCTAAAGGTATGGCTACCAAAACCATGCATATGGCGATAAGTTTTGGGGTTGCCGCGATCACTCATTAAAATGGTTACTTGGTGTAGGGCTTCAGGAAGTAGTGTCCAAAAATCCCAGTTATTTTGTGCACTGCGCATATTGGTGCGTGGGTCGCGTTTGACCGCATGGTTTAGATCGGGGAATTTAAGGGGATCTTTTAAAAAGAAAACGGGGGTATTATTGCCCACAATATCCCAATTCCCCTCTTCGGTATAAAATTTAAGGGCAAAACCACGAATGTCTCGTTCCGCATCGGCGGCACCGCGTTCGCCCGCAACGGTTGAAAATCGAGTAAAGAGTTCGGTTTTTTTACCGACTTCAGAAAAGAGTTTAGCTTTGGTGTATTGGCTAATATCATGCGTGACGGTAAAGGTACCAAAAGCGCCAGAGCCTTTAGCGTGCATTCGACGTTCAGGAATGACTTCACGATCAAAGTGTGCCAGCTTCTCTAAAAACCAGACATCTTGCAGTAACATAGGGCCGCGTGCGCCGGCGGTGAGTACATTTTGATTGTTTGCAACGGGACAACCATTGGTCATGGTTAGTTTTGAAGATTTGCTCATGGTAAAACCTCAACGCGGAATAAATAGGGTTTTTAATCATACCTTCTATTTAGACTTTGTTGAAGGGTTTTTTGTGAATTGCTATTTAGGCACAAAGGTTAAGTTAAAGGTGACCGGTACGGTGGGGGAGATCGAGTCAAGTCGAGCGATCTTACGTAATCGTTCGATACCTTTTTCTAAACCAAACTGTTTGGCACTAATTAGAATAGGGGTGGTTGGGGTGGCTAAAATATCACCGTGAGCATGTTTAATTACTTTTACGGTGGTGCTCAACTCTTGTGTTACACCATGTAGCGTTAACATGAAATTGACTGTTTCGAGGTAGGTCTCTCCTGGTTTGAGGGATTTAATTTTTTCAGGAGAGATGGTTGCCGTAATGGTTGCTCTGGGATAGAGAAGCACCTCAAACAGCATGGCTTTGACCCGTTCGTTTCGAATAGGTATATCGGTTTCAACACTCTCTAAGTTAATGTTGATATTGAGTTCACCCTCTTCAGTGAGGGTTCCGCTTAGGGTATTAAAGTAATTGAGTTCGCTCACGCTGTTGTTTTTGGTTGAGACGTAGTAAACATTCGAATCAATGCTTTTAAGGTGCCACTCTGCATAGGCGTTTGAACAGATAAAAAAGGGGATGAGTAGAGTTAAGTAAAGCTTATTCATGGGGGTATTATCCTCAGTGGATATATAAAGTTGATTTATATTAAGTTATATTTTGAGTAATATACCTTTTTTTATGAGGCTTGCGTTAAAAATCGCATATTTTATGCGTAAAAATAGCTACTTTGTGAGTTTTTTGTTTAGTTTGTGTTTGCGCTGTTCTTGACGTAATTTCCAGTGTTTAACCACTTGTTGGCGCCAGAGTAGGCGAGTGAGGATAAAAAAGAGAACACCGAGTGAGATACCAACCACAACGCTGCCTAAATAGAGCGGTTGCCATAAATCGCCTAGCATATTCATCATCCAGTCCCAGTTGAGTTCAAAATGCAGGTTTTCATTGGGCTCTTGACCTAATAAATAGGTGCCAACTACGTAGTTAAAGTAGAAGATAGGCCCCATGGTTAATGGGTTGCTAATCCAGACGAGGATGACACTTAAGGGAAGGTTTGCTCTAAAAAAGATGGCGCATAGTGCCGCAAAGAGCATTTGTGAGGGGATCGGGATGGCCATCCAAAATAGACCAATTAAAAATGCTTTAGAGACCGAGTAACGGTGTAAATGCCATATACTGGGGTTATGTAACCATCTACCCAAGAAACCTAACCCTTTTAGGTTTTTGATTTTTTCAGGGGTGGGAATATAACGTTTAATGAGCTTTTTAGGCATGTTTCTTCGTTTTGTATTAGTCTTTATTGTGAGTGTTTTGTTGTTTTATCAGCAAGCAGAGTATCCGCCACTTTGGTTTGGAGTGTTGACTCTGGGGGTTGCTCTATGGCTTCTTTGGGGGATTCGTTTCGAACGGGAGGTCGCTGTCTTTCAACCTTTATCCTTCATATCTCAGCCAAAAAGAGTCCTACTAATAAACGGTATACTGGGTCTCATTATAGGCATCTCATGGGTGTTTTGGCAGACTTTTTTTCTTCCGACCCTTCCTGAGCGGGTGTTGAATCAGCCGATATGGCTTTCGGGAACGATTATTGAATTGCCAAATCAATCACTTAGTGCAAATCGAGTCAAAATAAAATATCAGATAAAAGTGGATGAAATTACGCCAGATGTATCGAACCCTTCGTTCTCAACGATCTCTTATGGGTTTCGACCTAAGCCCATGGTTACCCTTAATTGGTATGCCCGTCGTCATGAACTTTCCCGTGCGTCGGATCTACCTCAGTTAGGGGAGAGGTGGCGGTTTAGAGTGAAATTAAAAGCCAATCATTTCACGATGAATCCGAGTGGCTTTGATTATGAAGCGTGGTTACTGCAACAAGGTATTACGGCAACAGGCTATATTAAGGTGTTTACTCGTAAAGAGAAACGCTTGCAGAGTGGTGGATCTGTTTTAGTGATGGAAAAAATAGCGAAAGCCCCTTTTGTCAGTCTGTTTACTTGGCGAAATTGGTTGGCGAATCGGCTTAATCAGGTGTTTGAACAGAGTGCGTTTGTGCCTTTTTATAAAGCACTTACTTTTGGGGATAAGTCCGATATTACCACGGAAGATTGGGTGTTACTGCAAAATACCGGCACGATTCACTTAATGGTGATTTCGGGTTTGCACATGGGAATTATCGCTTTTTTAGGGTTTTGGTTTTTTAAACGTATTTGGCGTTGGGGTGGCTACCGGCAGACAGTGATTAATTTGCCAGAGTTTGCCGCACTGGGCGGTTTGTTGTTTGCCACGCTCTATTTAATGGTGTCAGGTTTCTCTATTCCAACACAGCGGGCCTGGTTGATGGTGGTTGCGGTCTTAGCTTTTGTTTTGGTGCGGCGAAAATTTCAGCCATGGTCCGCCTTGGCTTTCGCCGCGCTGGTGATTGTATTGCTGGATACCTCGGCGGTTTTGAGTTTTGGATTTTGGCTCTCTTTTATTGCGGTTGTGCTGATTTTTTTGGCATTGCAAAGCCGGTCAGATCCGCTTTTGGATAAAAATAGCGCCTGTACTTTGGTTGAAACGGGAGTTGAAAAACCCACTTGGTATCATCGGTGGTTCGATTCATTTAAAACACTGGTATGGATTCAACTGGTGTTAACCTTAGGGTTAGCGCCCTTTTTAATTTGGGCATTTCACAGTTTGCCGGTTTACAGTTTTATCGCGAATTTAATTGCGGTACCGTTTATTAGTTTTTTAGGCTTGCCGTGGCTATTTTTGTCTTCGGTGGTGGGGTTGATTTCGATTGCGGTAGGTCAGTGGATGATTGGCGTGCTGGATCTTTTTTGGTCGCCTTTCTGGCAGTTTTTGCAGTGGATGAATCAACGGCCATTTCATAAAGTCGTATTTGCAGATCGCTCTGTTATTTGGTTGTTAGCCATTTATGGGTTACTGTTTTTTGGGTTGCGGCTTAAAAAAATGAAGCAACAGTTGGCGGTATTTGCACTGGTTTTTATTTGGATGATGAGTCTTATGTGGGAGCCCTTTAATGGCACACAGCGACCTGAAGGTAGTCGCGCTAGAATTACAGTTTTGGATGTAGGGCAGGCGCAAGCGGTTGTGATTGAAACGAAAAACCATCTGGTGTTATATGATTTGGGTGGTAAGTGGGGGGATAAAATGGATGGGACAAAACTAGCGATATCTCCCTATTTAACGGCACAAGGTTGGTCAAAGGTGGATCTCTTGGTGGTGAGTCACAGTGATATGGATCATGCGGGTGGTTTGATGCGTTTGTTCGATGAATTTCCCGTTCGTGAAGCGGTAAGTGGTCAGCCTACGGTTTTAAATCAGCGGATTGAAGCGCGGCGAAAGCACGACAAGCGTTTTTCGTTATGCAAAGCGGGTCAAAGGTGGCAGTTTGATGGCGTTGTGTTTGAAATACTCTCTCCAAAACTCGATTGGATCGACTCAATGTTAACGTCTGATAACGATCTCTCTTGTGTATTACAGGTACGGATAGGGGGGGAGAAAATTTTAATTACGGGCGATTTAAGCCAAAAAGGGGAGTCTCTATTACTGGGGGATTATGGCGCAGCCGTTTTGCAATCCGATGTACTGGTTGCTGGGCATCATGGTAGTCAATCCTCAAGTTCAAATGCATTTTTGCAAGCGGTCGCGCCAGCGCATGTGGTGTTTTCAGCGGGGTATTTAAACCGTTTTAATTTTCCAAACCAAGCGGTAATAGAGCGAATCGCGCAGTTAAATCAATTGAGAGAGCAACCTTTTATACAGTGGTGGAACACCGCTTGTTCTGGTGCATTAACCTTTGAAATGTCATCCGAAGGGATACACGTCCCTTTAGAGAGTCGCAAAATTCGGCGTAAATGGTATCATCACCGCTGTTTACCGTCGCAACAAGGAGTGCTGTTTCAGTGAGTTGGCCATATTTTTGGATAGAAAAAACGTGGAAAACCAAATTATTGCGCCCTTTATCTAAGCTGGTGTGTTGGGAAGCCGCTCGGCGTTTAGCACGTTTTAAAAATTCTCCCCCCCCTTGGCAAAGTTCCGCCACGGTAATTGTGGTGGGGAATGTAGTGGTGGGCGGCAGTGGTAAAACCCCTTTTATTCTCTGGTTGACTCAAGCGTTGCAAGCCAAAGGGTTGAAGGTGGGGATTATCAGTCGTGGTTATGGCGGAAAATCGAAACAGTGGCCGCAGCAGGTCACCGATAAGAGTGATCCTGTTTTGGTTGGGGATGAACCGGTGTTGTTGGCCAAGCAGTTGGGGTGTCCGGTGGTTGTTTCGCCCAAGCGAACGGAGGCGATTACTCTGCTAACGAAGGGGGCGACTTTGGACGTGATTATCAGTGATGATGGTTTACAGCACTATGCGATGGCACGAGATATTGAAGTGGTGCTCGTTGATGCACAACGAAAGTTTGGCAATGGCTTGTGTTTACCAGCAGGCCCCTTGAGAGAGTCGTTAAGCCGACTGCAAACGGTCGATTTTTGTGTCTGGAATGGTTTGGAAAGCGCCTCTGATTTTCCATTAAACCTTCCGTCAACGGTTGCACAATATCGTATGCAGTTATTGCCAGTACGTTTGCGTCAAGTGATGAACCCTGAGTGTGTGATTGAACTGGTGTTGAATGCGCAAGGGCAGGTGGCGGATTTTGTAGGGGAGCCGATCAATGCTATTGCGGGTATTGGTAACCCAACGCGTTTTTTTAACAGTTTGAAAACATTAGGCTTTCAGGTCAATGCTCAAGCGTTTGCAGACCACCATGCATTTCAATGGTCAGATTTTAAACCGTTTGACTCCTCAAAACGGTTACTTATGACCGAGAAAGATGCGGTAAAATGTAGGGCATTCGCCAAAGCGCATCAACAAACGAACTGGTGGTATTTAGAAATTTCCCCCCAGTGTGATGATGCCTTACTTACTCAAATTTTAACAAAGAGCAAACAAACTCATGGATCCTAAATTACTTGAAATTCTGGTGTGTCCCGTCAGTAAAACCAAACTTATTTACGACAAAAAAAGCCAAGAGTTGATTTCAACCGCTGCAAACTTAGCTTACCCTGTAAGAGATGGCATCCCCATCTTACTGGAAGACGAGGCGCGTGAGCTGAGTGCCGAAGAAGTTGAAACTTATCGTAAACAGAAACGTTAAAGAGTCGCGACGGTATGTCTTTTATTGTGATTATCCCCGCCCGTTTTGAGTCCAGCCGCTTGCCGGGTAAGCCGTTAAAAGCCATTAACGGTAAACCGATGATTGAGTGGACGTGGCAACAAGTACAACGCTCGGGTGCAGTGCGTACAATTATTGCCACGGAGTCCACCGAGGTGCAACGTGTGTGTGAAGCCTTTGGTGCAGAGGTCTGCTTAACCGGCGATCAACACCAGTCAGGTACCGAACGTATTGCAGAAGTGATTGAAAAAGTGGGTTTGCAGGATGATGACATTATTGTCAATGTGCAGGGAGATGAACCGATGTTGCCCCCGATGTTAATGCATCAAGTGGCAGAGGGGTTACAGTTGAATCCTGCGATTCCGATGGCGACCCTGTGTGAGCCCATTGATTGTATCGAAACGGTGTTTGATCCACATGCAGTGAAAGTCAGTCGTAACATTCATAACTTAGCGATTAATTTTAGCCGTGCGCCGCTGCCTTGGTCGCGTGATACCTTTCTTGAGGATGCCAAATCGCTCCCTGAAAATTGGCACTATAAGCGTCATATTGGGTTGTACGCTTACCGTGCAGGGTTCGTAAAACAGTATGTGACCTGGCCCGAGTGTGAATTAGAACAGGTTGAAAAACTGGAACAACTTCGGGTGTTGTGGCATGGTGAAGCGATTTTAGTGCTCGATGCGTTATGCGATGCTGGGGTTGGCGTGGATACCCTAGAGGACCTTGAAGCGGTACGAACGCTTTTGGCTCCTGTTACCGATTGAGCGTGTCCATTGATAAAATATTTGACGTTACTTATTCTCATTGTTTTCTTCTACTGGCTGATTAAGCAGAAGTTAAGAAACCGTAAACTGACGCAACAGGGGATTGTGGTCGAGCAAAAAGGGCTGAGACCGATTACCTTAATGAGTATTGTTATGGTGGTCATGTACGGCGGCTACCTTATTTACTTTATATTTAGTGATGCTCCTCTTTTGTAACATGCGATCTTCGTCGTACGTCATGAATCGACTCTTTTGGGTCGCCACGATTCTTTTTTTGGGATTAACCTTCTTTTATGTCTCTAGTTACAACGCCTATCAACCAACCGATAAAGAGTGGCTAGTCAATCCAGACTTTAAATCAGGCTTTGAAGGCTGGGAAAGACATAAAACCACATGGATTAAACAAGAGGCTTCGGGCGTGGTCACTCTGTCGCTCTCTGAACCTAAAAAATACCTTGCTCTGTATCAAAAGTTCACTATTGAATCGCGTCTGCCTCACTATCAGGCGAAAGAGGACGCACCGCTTCTATTACAGTTATCCGGTATTGCACGCACCTTTTCAATTGGATCGGGGGATAAAGCGTGGCATGAGGGGCGGTTATCGTTGGTTTTTTACGATGTAAAAGGTAAGCGAGTGAGCATTAACGCCATTCCGTTGCCACGTGATAACCCTTATTGGCGAACCTACCGAAAAACCTTTCAGGTTCCACCTGAGGTGGCGAGCGTGCGGGTGAACATTAACCTTCTACAAGTGGTTGGTACAGTGCAAATCAAAGAAGTTCATCTGTTTCCCGTGGTTGAAAAGCAGGAGGCGAAGTGGTTTAAACAACTGGGGGTACTGGTTTGGGTGGTGATGATGATCTGGTTGGTGTCAGGCTATGCACGGTATTTTTGGCAACGATCAAAAACAGGGGTACTGTTGGTTGCACTCTTGATGCTGGGCGCGATTATTTCGGGAGATGTTAAGACGCAATTAATGAGTCAGTTGCCAGAGTTGATGTACTCTATTACGCCCGCTTTAACGCTAGACAAGGATGTCTTTGCTCATTTTTTATTCTTCTTTTTAGCGGCGATTGTGATGGTGGCCTGCGCGCACCATAAACCTTGGTGGCAAGTAGTGATCGATTTAATTTTGTTGGGGTTGTTTATTGAGTGTGCACAGGTGTTTATTGATGGTCGAACCGCAGATGTTATGGATTTTTGGGTGGATGTAACAGGTGTCTTGGCGGGTGGTATTATGGCATGGCTCTGGTTATCTGTTCGTTCTGTTATACGGCGACGGTAGGGGCAACCCCCCTGTGGTTGCCCTTTTTTTGTGTAATGCATAATGGGAGAGGAAAATCATTTAAGATTGGGCATCCACAGGGAGGCGCCCCTACACGTTACGCCTGAAACTTAGGAAGTTGCTTCACGACCTCTTGAAAGGGAATGACCGGAATATCAGGCAATCCATTTTTAAACGGCACTGGGCGTTCTCCTTGAATCAGTGGGCGAAGGTAGTTTAATGCTGCAGGGGTGAGGTTCATACCGTCTGAAGAGATAAATTCATCGGGTACGGTTTTTTCTAAGTTCGCTACCTCACTCAGTGGCACGTTTTTAAACTGCCACTCAAAGGGGTGTTCACTTTTAAGCTGAATAATCGGTAGTACGCCGTGCAGTCCTTGTTTGGCTGCCTCCACCGCGGCAACGCCCGCATCATACGCCATCTCCCAATCGGTTTTTGAGACTAAGTGGCTGGCAGAACGTTGCAAATAATCCGGAATAGCGTAGTGGCTTTTAACATCAAAGGTATCGCTGACTAGTTTGGCGATGCTGTACCCCACGCCACCCAGTTGCGTGTAATCCCGTTCAGGTGTGTGTTCAATATTGGCGATGGTCAGGTAGTCACCCTGTTGGTTTCGCAGCCCTTCTGAGACGGCACAGACACAGTAGCCTTTTTGATTAATGAGCTGTTGTACCTTATTTAAAAAGGCTGTTTGATTAAAAGCACGTTCTGCTGGCAGTAAAATCAAGGGGACATCGGGCATGATGTCTTGAATTAACCCCGCCGCCAAGGTAAGCCAACCGGTATTGCGACCCATGGTCTCCATCACAAAAAACCGGGTAGAGGTGTCGTGCATCGAGAGGGTGTCGAGTGTTGCCTCTAAAAAACTGCTCGCCAAGTATTTGGCGGCACTGCCAAATCCCGGACTACAGTGCGAAATTGCTAAATCGTTATCAATGGTTTTTGCCACCCCAATGCAGTTGACGGGGTGGTTGTGTTGACGACAGTAGTCGCCGACCTTTTGGGCGGTAATCATCGAGCCGTTGCCACCGTTGTACAAAAAGGTACCAATACGGTAGGTTTTAAAAATGTCTAACATTCGCGCGTACTGTTCGGGGTTATGCTCTAACGGGTCTAAATCAAACCGACATGCTTTAAAAATCGCTCCGGGTTGATACTTTATATTGGTCAGCGGTTCGCTTGAAAGTCCAGATAAATCAATTAATCGCTCTTCCAAAATACCTTTAATACCATTTACCGCACCATACATAGTGCCAAATTGATTCGGGTTAGCAAATACCGCCTCAATCACCGCGGCTGCACTGGCATTAATCACAGCGGTTACGCCACCCGCTTGCGCATAGAGCACATTGTTGATGGGTAAGTTGCTTGGTGGTGTGGTTTGGTTAACGTGGGGGGGGGAAGAAATTTTCATGACAGATTCTCTTGAAGGTTCTGGCTACATTCAATGTGTTGATGGATAACGGTAAGTGATTGTTCACCTTTTAAGATCGCTAAAATGGTTTTGCCAATCAATAGGTTACGCCACCCTAAAAAAACCGGTTTTTCAGGCGGTTGTTCACGCAGTATCGCTAATAGATCATTGCGTTGAATGAGTGAGTGTAAGTTTAAACGGTAGTCAATGGCAACTTGTTGCGCATAGCCATTGAGCAACAGTACAATCGCCTCCTCTTGTGCATTGGGCGAAGGAGTTTTCGGAGCCGGTTGTGGCCACTGTTCTGGAGGTTGGGCAAACACTTGATCAATCAAACGAATCCACTCTTCGCCGTGGCTCATAATCGAAGCCGCTTTAATGTGTGGCACTTTATAAAGGGCTTCCACCGTTTTGGGCGGACGCTTGACCATTTGAGTGATTACCTCATCACTCATCACCCATTTTTTAGGCTGATTATGGGTAATGGCAAAGTTTTCTCGCCACTCTGCCAGCGCATTCACCAACGCAAGTTGTTTGGCCTTATAGTTTTTTATCCCCTTTACTTTTCCCCCCGCTTTTTTAGGGTTAATCGTATAGAGCGAGGCGTCTAACATCATCTCACACTCTTCTGATACCGCTTGCAGTTGTTCTGGGGTGAGTACCTTTAAACAGTGCTCATAAAGTGGCGCAAGGTAACGGACATCGTCTAAGGCGTATTGAATTTGCGCCTCCGTTAAGGGGCGAGCGTGCCAGTTGGTGCGGGTTTGGCTTTTATCGATGGTAATACCAAGTAGCGCTTTTACCACTCGGGCAAAGCCTGCCATTTCGCCCTGTTTTAAAAAGAGGGTGGCAATTTGGGTGTCAAAAATGGAAACAGGCATCTTGTGTGCAAGTTGGTACAATACTTCAAGGTCTTGGCGCGCACTGTGAAACACTTTGAGAGTATTTGGATCGCAGAGCAGGTCAATGAAGGCACTCAGTGCTTTCTTGCTGTCGGTTTGCGTACTGTTTTCTTGAATTTTAAGCGGGTCAATAATGGCTAATTCGCCTAAACAGTCTTGAATTTGTATTAAACTGAGTTTGGGATAGTAAGTGTCTTCCCGCACAAACTCGGTATCAATCGCAATCCAAGTGATCTCGGGTTGCGCAATAAGCCGCTGGCAGTAAGCGTTAAGTTGGGATTCGGTTTCAACCGATAAGAAGGATTGTTTTGTCATAGCAGTAGAGTGTAAAAGAGTGGCGAAACCAGAGCAAGGAAATTCAGTGAAAGTATCCGATAAAACAACCAAAATTCATATTTTAGGCATTGCAGGCACCTTTATGGGCGGCATTGCTCAGTTGGCGAAAGCGATGGGCGTTGAGGTCAGCGGTTCCGATAAAGCGATTTACCCTCCCATGAGCACACAATTAGAGCAAGCAGGCATTGCCGTATCACAAGATGACGACATCGCTTTTTTAAAAACGAACCCGAACACGGTGGTGATTGGTAACGCCAAAAGTCGCGGTCATGTTGCCGTTGAAGCCACTTTAAATACCTTACAACCGTACACCTCAGGTCCGCAATGGTTGGCTGAAAATGTATTGCATGACCGCTGGGTCATTGCGGTGGCGGGCACGCATGGTAAAACCACGACTGCTTCGATGGTTGCATGGATTTTAGAGTTTTCAGGGTTAGAGCCCGGCTTTTTAATTGGCGGCGTTCCTAGTAATTTTGGGGTGTCAGCACGTTTAGGAAAGCGCCCGTTTTTTGTGGTCGAAGCGGACGAGTATGACACCGCCTTTTTTGATAAACGCTCCAAGTTTGTCCACTATCACCCCAGAACGCTTG
>Ga0256839_1001343_pt1 | contig 29988 bp, 29 predicted proteins | sample 354166metaG_FD_185968 | JGI IMG/M metagenome (GOLD analysis project Ga0256839, IMG submission 185968) | Hydrothermal vent microbial communities from Mid Atlantic Ridge, Atlantic Ocean - 354-166 | ecosystem: Environmental > Aquatic > Marine > Hydrothermal vents | place: Atlantic Ocean: Mid... | reverse complement strand
GGTAACGATGATCTGATTTTATGAGAAGAATGCCTTATAATGACCGCTTACCTTGCTAAGGCGAAAAGACCAAGCTGATTGCTCGTATCCAAACTCACTACCGGTCGCTTTATCTGCTCCTTCTCCATGCCTGCTTCGCTCTCATATCACGTTCAGGTTATTATACCGCCTTCGCCATACCTGATTGGGGGCTTTTGCGACACCCTCCTTCAGGCAAAAGGTGACGGTTGTGCCGGATAAAGTGAAAGAATTCCAGTGAGTTGGGTGAGATTACGGGGATCGTGACCGGGGTTTGCGCCATCGTGACCGCGGATTCCGAAAAAAGGCCCGGAATCGGTCACGTTCGATCGTAATCGCCGGTCACGTTCCGTCGTAATGGGCGGTCACGTTGGGGTGGAATACGCATGAAGAGCGTAGTGCGGGAAATCCGCACGCTACGTTCTGTGGGAATCGGTGGCAGGCAACTGCCACCGATGACCCGGTGAGCGCCGGGTAACCGGCGCTCTTACCCGGATTGTGCCGAGAAAAGCTCGGAGCCTCGGGGGTGGGCACAAAATCAAGGTTTCCGATGCGGCTTTGGAGAAATTGAAGCAGACGGTGCGTAAGCTATGTCGTCGAACACGAGGCCATTCGATATTCCAGATTATCGCTGAGTGGCGCTATCGCTTTTACCCGGAACTCGGACAGTCTTGCGCGTGCGCCTCGGCGGCATGGTCTGTGACGGGCGGTAGTGTCGGGGCGCCAGCACCGTGTCGTGTGGCGGGCGGCTGTCATCGCGCCGCGGATAGTCCAGGGTGTAGTGCAGGCCGCGGCTCTCCTTGCGCGCCATGGCGGAGCGGACGATGAGTTCCGCCACCAGGGCGAGGTTGCGCAGTTCGATAAGGTCGTTGGTGACGCGGAAGTTGCCGTAGTAGTCCTCGATTTCCTGCTTGAGCAGCTCGCAGCGGCGCAGGGCGCGTTGCAGGCGTTTGTCCGTGCGCACGATGCCCACGTAGTCCCACATGAAATGGCGCAGTTCGTTCCAGTTGTGGGAGACCACCACTTCTTCATCGGAGTCGGTGACCTGGCTCTCGTCCCAGGGGGGGATTCCCTCCGGCGCCGCAAACGTCTCCAGGTTTTTCAGTATGTCACGATAGGCCGCGTCCGCGAACACCAGGCATTCCAGCAGGGAGTTGCTGGCGATGCGGTTGGCGCCGTGCAGGCCGGTGCAGGCCATCTCGCCGATGGCGTAGAGGCCGGGGATGTCAGTCCGGCCATGGAGGTCGGTTATGACGCCGCCGCACAGGTAATGGGCGGCCGGCACCACAGGGACTGGTTCACGGGTCATGTCGAAGCCGAATTCCAGGCAGCGGGCATGGACGGTGGGGAAGTGTTCCTTGATGAAGTCCGCCGGCTTGTGGCTGATATCGAGGTAAACGCATTCCGCGCCCAGACGCTTCATTTCATGGTCGATGGCGCGCGCCACGATATCACGCGGCGCCAGTTCGCCGCGTGGATCGAAGCGCGACATAAAGGCCTCCCCGTTGGGCAGCAGCAGACGGCCGCCTTCGCCTCGTACCGCCTCGGTGATGAGAAAGGATTTGGCGCGGGGATGATACAGGCAAGTAGGATGGAACTGTATGAATTCCATGTTGGCCACGCGGCAGCCGGCACGCCAGGCCATGGCGATGCCGTCACCGGTGGCCACATCGGGATTGCTGGTGTAGAGATAGACCTTGCCGGCTCCGCCCGTGGCCAGGGCCACTACCCGGGCGCCAAAAGTGTGCACGGTCTGTTCCTTGAGGTCGAGGATGTAGGCGCCGGCACAGTGGTTGTGTTCCAGTCCCAGCTTGCGCCCTGTGATCAGGTCGATGGCCAGGTGGTATTCGAATATATCGATGGCGGGGTGCTCCCGCGCCTGCTGTTCGAGGGTTTTTTCCACCGCGCGTCCCGTGGCGTCGGCGGCGTGTATAATGCGGCGGTGGCTGTGACCGCCTTCGCGGGTCAGGTGATAGTCTGAATTGCCGCTGACATCCGTTTCGCGGGTGAAGGGCACGCCCTTGTCGATGAGCCACTGTATGCCGTTGCGCGCCTGTTCGACGCAGTAGGTGACTGCTTCCCCGTCACACAGGCCGGCGCCGGCGGTCAGGGTGTCGGTGATGTGGGAGGTGAGGGAGTCATGCTCATCAAGGACCACGGAGATCCCGCCCTGGGCGTAGAGTGTGGCGCCCTCGGCGAGCGGTCCCTTGGAAATCAGGGCGATGCGCCCATGCTCGGCAAGGCGCAGGGCGAGGCTGAGCCCCGCGGCGCCGCTGCCGATGATAAGTACGTCGTGATAGCTTTGCCGTTGCATCCTCAGCTTTCCCGCAATATGAAGATAATATACTGACTGGCCTGATTTTTTCTGATAATATCAGAAAATAAACCGGCTTGCAGACGGGCGTGGAAAGCTGATGAAAAAATGTGGTTTTCCGTGGAACTTCGAGTCAACCGGGTGGTCTACTAAATAGAGCAAAGGTGTGGGCCTTTGTGGAGGGAAAAGCCCGGATGGGCGAGATAAATGTTGATAAGCAACTGGTCGAGCGCGTCCAGAGAGGTGACAAGAAGGCATTCGATATCCTCGTCCTGAAATACCAGCATAAGCTGGTTAAATTGGTATCTCGCTATGTATATGATTCCAGTGAAGTGCTGGATGTTGTGCAAGAGGCTTTTCTGAAGGCGTACCGGGCGATCCCCACGTTCAGGGGAGACAGCGCATTCTATACATGGCTGTACCGCATTGGCGTCAATACCGCGAAGAACCACCTGATTTCCCAGGGCAGGAAGCCGCCGCGAGTGGACGTGGACGCAGAGGAAGCGGAGCAATTCGAAGGGGAGTCGCAGCTCAAGGAATATGCGACCCCGGAGGGGCTGTTGCTCAAGGAAGAAGTGGAAGACACCGTCATCAAGGCGATTGACAATCTGCCCGATGACCTAAGGACAGCCATCACACTGAGGGAACTGGAAGGACTGAGTTACGAGGAAATCGCCGAGGCCATGGACTGCCCCGTCGGAACGGTAAGATCGCGGATTTTCCGGGCCCGGGAGGCGATACATCAGAAACTGGAACCATTACTGAAGTGACAACAAGGGTAAGCGAAATGCAGACAATAAAAGAAGAGCAAGTCTCCGCCCTCATGGACGGTGAGATGAGCCAGCAGGAAATGGATCGCATGATTCAGAATATGCGGGACAATCCTTACCTGAAAGACTGCTGGGATAGATACCACCTCATCGGTGACACACTTCGCCGGCGGCTGCCCGACTTCATCAGTACCGATATCCATTCAAAGATCTCCGCCGCCATCCAGAACGAACCCACTCACTTCTTGCCCCGCAGCACCAAACAGAAATCCTCAACCGGCCACAAAAAGCAAGCACTGGGGTTCGCCCTGGCGGCATCCGTTACCGCCATTGCCGTGGTGGGCGTGATGCAGATCGATGAATCCGCACAGGGCATTGCGCAGCCAGCCACCGTGGCTGCCGTGGACAGGAGTGAGACGGTCCAGGTGGCAGTCTCTGATACAATACAATCTGCACGGCGTGAAAGGGAAGTGGTCTATGCCAGCGTCACGACTGACCCAGGCATGGTTCACGCAAGCGTAGCCCTCTATAACCATACTGAAGATGCAAGGATGGACTATCCACAGGAAGCGGCAAACCTCTATGACTACCTGGTCAACTACAACGAATACGCACGGACGCGTTCCCTTCAAGGTGAAATGTATCCCGCCATTCAGCTGGTGGGCTACACGCCCTAGACTGCAGAGCCGTGCTACTGCCTGTATCGGGCGGTCACGGCCGTATTTTTCCCAATCATTATCGCCGGGACAGCACTGTCTCATCCTCTGGTAAGTCCTTTGCAATTCCCGAATTATGTTAATATGCATGCGGTGCTGTGCCTGTTGCGGCATAATGCTTTGGTCAGGTAATGCTGAAGCCTTTTATTTTTATAGATATTCAATAACTTGTTTAGAGAAGTTGCAGTCGTAAATGAGATGTGCCGTATTGGAATTTACCGATGATGGAACAGGAGTGCATGCGAATTTAGAGGTCAGGCAATGATCAAGGAAAATGCAAAGGTGGTCGAGCTCAGAGATGGGGTCGCGGTGGTTGAGACTCAGCGAAAAGTCGCCTGCCAATCGTGCGCCGTCAACAAAGGGTGCGGGACCGGGCTGATTGCGAGGGTGCTGGGCAACAAGCGCTTCTTTCTGGAGGCGCTCAACCCCGTACAGGCCCAGGTTGGCGAGGAAGTCGTCGTCGGCATCGAGGACAGGGCGCTGGTCTCCAGTTCCCTGCTGGCCTATGCCATGCCTTTGCTCATGATGCTTGCAGGTGGAATCGCCGGAGACCTTGTCAGCCGTTCATCGGGCAGTGGCAACGAGGCCGTCGTCATCCTTCTTTCACTGGGCGGCTTTGCTGCCGGCCTTTGGGTCGTCAGGCGCTTGTCAAATAGAATGGCAGATGACGCAAAATACCGCCCAGTGATTTTGTCCCGCCGGATTGAATCGCCCGTCGTCTTCTCATCTGCGCAGACGCCGGGTTCCCTGCATCAGTAATGAATTGATGAACGCATATCCAACTATTTTTACAGCAGGAGTTTGCACATGAAAAAAGCGTGGCCAGTAAGGGATTATCTACAGTATTTCACCTTTATTCTGCTTGTGACGGGCAGCAGCACCCTGTGGGCCGCTGCGCGGGATCTGCCTGATTTTACGGACCTCGTGGAGAAGGCGCGCGCCACGGTCGTCAATATCAGCTCGACACAGAAAATTACCCGTGGGCGTGGCTTTGGTCCTTTCAACGACCCCCACGGACGCAGACCGGAGACGCCTTTCGATGATTTCTTCCGCCGCTTTTTTGGGGAGGAATACGGTGACGGCGGTCCTGAGGAATATTTTGACAAGTCGCTGGGGTCCGGCTTCATCGTTTCCGAAGACGGCTATATTCTCACCAATAATCACGTCATCCGCGGGGCGGACGAGGTCATCGTAAGGTTGTCTGACAGGCGGGAGTTTGTCGCCGAGGTGGTGGGGACTGACAAACGCAGTGACGTTGCACTGCTGAAGATCGATGCCGAAGGCTTGCCTGTCGCCGAGATTGGCGATTCCAACAAGCTGAAAGTCGGAGGCTGGGTGCTGGCCATCGGCTCCCCCTTTGGCTTCGACTATACGGTCACGGCCGGTATCGTCAGCGCCAAGGCGCGCAGCCTGCCCAATGAAAACTATGTGCCCTTCATCCAGACGGATGTGGCCATCAATCCCGGGAATTCCGGTGGTCCCCTGCTGAACATGGAAGGCGAAGTGGTGGGTATCAATTCCCAGATATACAGCAGAACCGGCGGTTTCATGGGGCTGTCCTTCGCCATCCCCATTGAGGTCGTCATGGATGTCGTGGAGCAGCTCAAGACCAGCGGGCATGTGGTGCGCGGCTGGCTGGGTATTCTCATTCAGGATGTCACCAGGGAGCTGGCGGAATCCTTCGGCATGGAGAAACCCATCGGCGCCCTGGTCGCAAGGGTATTGCCCGACAGTCCGGCGGAAGACGCGGGCATCAAGGTGGGCGACGTCATCGTCGAATACGACGGCCGTGAGGTTGAAAGCTCTTCCGCGCTGCCGCCCATGGTGGGAAGCACCAAGGTGGGTGAGAAAGTGAAGGTGAAAATCATCCGTGAGGGCAAGGCGAAGACCCTCAAGGTCAAAATCAGTGAGTTGCCGAATGATGATGAAATCAAGCTGGCCAGAGAGGATGGGGACGGCACCAGCGAGGTGCGCATCAAGCGCATCGACCTGGTGGTCTCTGATTTGACGGATGAGCAGAAGGATGCACGGGAAAACAAGAATGGCGTCTATGTCGATGCCGTCAAGTCGGGTCCCGCTTCCCGCGCGGGCATACGGCGAGGTGACATCATTCTCAAATTCAACGGTGAAGATATCGAGAGCGTCAAACAGTTCAAGGCGCTTGTCGAGGACGCGCCGGACAGCAAGCCGGTGCCGGTGTTGATTCTGCGCCGTGGCAGCCCCATCTTCCTGGCTTTGAAAATCGTCGAGGAGGAAAAGGAATAGCTTCCAGCGCCTGAGCAGACCATGCCTCGTTGAAAAGCAGTTGCGCTTGTACGGTTTGCCGTGCGGGCGCAGCTCTGCGCGCGCCTTAACAGGCGCCAGGCAGTATCTGCCGGCCGGCATTCATCAATCAATGACTGGATATCTTTGAAAAACCCATGCGCCATATACGCAATTTCTCCATCATCGCCCATATCGATCACGGCAAATCGACGCTCTCGGATCGCCTGATCCAGGTATGCGGGGGGCTGAGCGAACGGGAGATGTCGGCTCAGGTGCTGGATTCCATGGACCTGGAGCGCGAGCGTGGCATCACCATCAAGGCGCAAAGCGTCTCGCTGCAGTACCACGCCAAGGATGGGGAAAAGTATCTCCTCAATTTTATCGATACTCCCGGTCATGTGGATTTTTCCTATGAGGTCTCACGCTCCCTCGCTGCCTGTGAAGGCGCCCTGCTGGTCGTGGACGCCTCTCAGGGAGTCGAGGCGCAGACGGTGGCGAACTGCTACACGGCCATCGAGCAGGGCCTGGAGGTCGTGCCGGTACTCAACAAAATCGACCTGCCGACAGCCGAACCGGAACGGGTGATCACAGAAATTGAGGAGATCGTCGGCATCGAGGCAGGGGACGCCGTGCGTGTCAGCGCCAAGACGGGGGAGGGTATCGATGAACTGCTGGAGAGACTGGTGTCCCAGATTCCTCCACCCGAGGGTGATCCCGAAGCGCCGCTGCAGGCTCTGATCATCGATTCCTGGTTCGATAATTTTCTCGGCGTCATTTCCCTGGTGCGCGTGATGCAGGGCGCCCTGCGCAAGCGTGACAAGATCACCATCATGTCCACCGGGCGCGGTTACCAGGTCAACAAGACGGGTATCTTCACCCCCAAGCCCCTCGAGCAGGAAGTCCTGCGCGCGGGGGAGGTGGGCTTCGTCATCGCCGGCATCAAGGAAGTGGATGGCGCCCCCGTCGGTGATACCCTGACGCATACCGGGCGCCCGGCGGAGGCGCCGTTGCCCGGCTTCCAGGACGTGAAACCCCAGGTCTTCGCCGGCCTGTTCCCCATCTCGGCAGACGATTACGAGGCCCTGCGCGATGCCCTGGCCAAGTTGCGCCTCAACGACGCGGCCTTGTTCTACGAACCGGAAACTTCCCAGGCGCTGGGTTTCGGTTTCCGCTGCGGTTTTCTGGGCATGCTGCACATGGAGATCATCCAGGAGCGCCTTGAGCGGGAATACAACTTGAATCTCATAACCACGGCCCCCACCGTTATCTATGAGGTCGTCACGACCAAGAACGAGGTTCTCAAGGTAGACAACCCGGCCAAGTTGCCTCCACCGGGCGCCATTGCCGAGATCCGTGAGCCCGTGATCCAGGCTGATATCCTCGTGCCATCCGACTATCTGGGCGCGGTCATCAATCTTTGTATCGAAAAGCGTGGTGTCCAGAAAAAAATGCATTATCATGGCAAGCAGGTCGCATTGACCTATGAATTGCCCATGAACGAGGTGGTCCTGGATTTCTATGACCGTCTCAAATCGGTCAGCCGGGGCTATGCCTCACTGGATTACACGTTTCTGCGTTTTCAGGCATCCGACCTGGTCAAGCTGGACCTGCTGATCAATGGCGAGTGCGTCGATGCCCTGTCCCTCATCGTACATCGTGAGCGGGCCACGCAGAAGGGCAGGGAACTGGCCGAGAAAATGCGGGAGCTGATTCCCCGGCAGATGTTCGATGTGGCGATTCAGGCCGCGATCGGATCGCATATCGTGGCGCGTGAAACCGTCAAGGCCTTGCGCAAGAATGTCACGGCCAAGTGTTATGGGGGCGATATTACCCGCAAGAGGAAATTATTGGAGAAACAGAAGGCAGGGAAGAAACGCATGAAGCAAGTCGGGGTGGTTGAGATCCCTCAGGATGCGTTCCTTGCCGTATTGCATACAGGTAAAAAGTAATGAATTTCGATTTTCAGGCAGTGATGGTCGTGGCGCTGGCCATATCTGGTGTGATCTGGCTGGTGGACGCCATCAAGTTTGCGCCGCGCAGGCGCCTGGCGCTGGCCAAGGCGGCGCAAACGGCCGGCGCCGCGCTGGACGACGAGACGGCCAACAAGGTGGCCAAGGAGCCCCTGCTGGTAGAGTACTCGCGTTCCTTCTTCCCCATCATCCTGGTGGTTTTGCTGCTGCGCTCCTTCGTTATCGAGCCGTTCCGCATTCCTTCCGCCTCCATGATGCCGACCCTGCTGATCGGGGATTTCATCCTCGTCAACAAATATGCCTATGGCATGCGCCTGCCCATCGTCGGCACCAAGATCGTCGAAGTGGGTGAGCCGAAGCGCGGTGACGTGGTGGTGTTCCGCTTTCCCAAGGACCCTTCCATCGATTACATCAAGCGGGTCATCGGGCTGCCGGGTGACAGGATCGCTTATTATAATAAAATGTTCTTTATCAATGGCGAGCCGGCGGAGCAGAAGTCCCTGGGCCTGTATACGGGGGTGGGGGCGGGGCTGTCCATGTCGGGCGCCAGCCTGCGTGAGGAGACCCTGGACGGCGTCAAGCACCAGATCCTGATCCAGACCAACCGCAAGCTGGTGGAGGGCGAGTTTGTGGTGCCCGAGGGCGAATATTTCGTCGTGGGTGACAACCGGGATAACAGTAACGATAGCCGCTTCTGGGGGACGGTACCCGAGGAAAACCTGGTGGGGCGCGCCTTCATGATCTGGATGAACTGGGATTCCAGCAGCGGTGGCGTGACCTGGGAGCGCATCGGTAACAGTATCAATTAAACACGACTGGGGGAGCAGAGAGCATGACGCAACAATACAATAAAAAAGAAGCGGGACTGACTGGCCTGGGATTTATTTTCATACTATTGATCCTGGGGTTTTTCGTTGCACTGGGGTTGAAACTCGTTCCCGTCTACCTCGAATACTACAATGTCACGACTTCCCTGCAATCCCTGGAGAAAGAGGACAGTGCCGCGCTCTCCGGCAGCGAGGAAATCAAGACGCTTCTCAAGAAGCGTCTGGAGATCAATGACGTCACGCATGTGACCGACAAGGATATTTCCATTGAGAAGAAAGTGAATGGCGCCATCGTTACCGTGGAGTACGAGGTCAGAAAGAACTTCATGGGGAATGTGGATATCGTCGTGAGCTTCAAAGACAGTGTAGAACTGGCTGGCAGTTGAATACGGATTACCACCGGCTTTGTAAAAGGCTCGGCTATCAATTCAATGATCTGCGGTGGCTGAAAGCGGCGTTGAGCCACCGCAGCACGGGTAGAAACAACAATGAACGGCTGGAGTTTCTCGGTGACGCCATCTTGAGCGCCGTCATTGCAGAGGCCCTGTTCCAGCAATTTCCCGACGCGGACGAAGGGGTCCTCAGCCGTCTGCGCGCCAGCCTGGTGAAAGGGGAGACACTGGCGGAACTGGCGCGGCAACTGGAACTCGGCGAGTACCTGTTGCTGGGTTCGGGGGAGATGAAAAGCGGTGGTTACCGCCGCGACTCGATTCTGGCCGGTACCCTGGAGGCCATCATCGGCGCTGTTTTTCTGGATGGTGGCCAGGGAGAGAGCCGCAAGCTCATACATACCATTTTCCGGGAGGAACTGGCGGGAATTTCACCGGACAAGGTGGTCAAGGACCCCAAGACACGCCTCCAGGAATACCTGCAATCCTGCAAGAGCGCCCTGCCTGTCTACAGTGTTCAATCCATCGAAGGCGGTGGGCATGAGCAGGTGTTCACTGTGGACTGCTTTGTCGATGCCCTGGATGCGCGGGTGACGGGCCGTGGCAGCAGCCGTCGCAAGGCCGAGCAGGATGCGGCAGCCAGGATGCTGGAAAGAATCCAGGACTGACTGGATACTGGGTTATGAGTGAAACACGCCAACTGAGACATTGTGGTTATATCGCCATCATCGGGCGCCCCAATGCCGGGAAATCCACGTTGCTCAATTGCCTTCTGGGCCAGAAGCTCAGTATTACCTCGCGTAAGCCGCAGACCACCCGCCATCGCATCCTCGGCGTCAAGACCGAGCCCGAGGCGCAGATGATCTACGTGGATACACCCGGTCTGCACGAGGCGGGCAAGCACGCCATGAACCGCCTCATGAATCGCGCGGCCTTGACGGCCCTGCAGGATGTCGACGCAGTGTTGTTCGTGGTCGATGAACTGCGCTGGGGCGACGAGGAGAAATATATTCTCGATAAACTCCAGGGTATGAAAACGCCAGTCGTACTCGTGATCAACAAGGTCGATAAACTCCCTACCAGGGAGAAACTGCTTCCCCATATCGAAACACTGATGAAGCTATACGATTTCGCCGCCATCATTCCCATCTCCGCGCGCAATGGCAGCAATGTGGAGGCGGTGGAGGCGCAGGTAAAGGCTTTGTTGCCCAGCGCGCCCCAGTTGTTCCCGGATGACCAGGTGACGGATCGCAGCGAGCGCTTCATCGCCGCTGAACTCATCCGTGAAAAACTCATGCGGCGTCTGGGGCAGGAACTTCCCTACGCCCTGACGGTGGAGATAGAGCAATATTCCATGCAGAATGATGTCATCCACATCAGTGCTCTGATCTGGGTGGAGCGCATGGCGCAGAAAGCCATCGTCATCGGGAAGAACGGCGGCTTTCTAAAGGAAACCGGCAAGCAGGCCCGCCATGACATGGAACAGATATTCGGCCACAAGGTTTTCCTCAAGCTGTGGGTCAAGGTGAAAAAGAAATGGAGCGACGATGAACGCGCCTTGCGCAGCCTGGGATACAGCGAGTAATGGGTGATGCAGAGCCGGCGTATCAATCAGCAACCTGCCTATGTTCTTCACCGCAGGCCCTATCGCAACAGCAGTCTGCTCGTTGAATTGCTGACCCGTGATCACGGCCGTGTGGGCGTGATCGCGCGCGGCGCGCGCCAGCTCAAGTCCCGCTATCACGGCCTGCTGGCCCAGTTCCAGCCGTTGCTGGTTGCTTGGTCGGGCAGGGGAGAACTGGGTTCCATCGGCCAGGTGGAGCGTGACGGAACGGCCTTCCATCTGCATGGCAACAGCCTGGTCTGTGGCTTCTATGTCAATGAACTCCTCATGCGCCTGATGCATCGCGATGATCCCTCTCCCGCCATTTTTTACGCCTATAAACAAGTATTGGGAACCCTGGCGGATGGGAAGGTTGGCAATGAGATTGCACTTCGCCTGTTCGAGAGAGACTTGCTCGAGGCTTTGGGCTACGGATTGGCGTTGGCATTCGATGCCGAAACAGGCGAGGCAATCCGGCCTGAGAGCGTATATAATTATTTTCTCGACAAGGGCCCGACCCTTGCCAATGGCGGTACGACCTCCCGGGGCGGTGTGGAGACAATCAGGCTTCGTGGCAGCAGTCTGACCGCCCTGGCGCGGGGCGAGCTGGATGATATCGATACACTTAAAGAGGTCAAGCGCCTGACACGCATGACTTTGGGAAGGTTGCTGGGGAATAAGCCACTCAACAGCCGCAGTCTGTTCCGGGAACGCATCACCGCGGGAACCAAGACGGCAAACATTGAATCATAAAAGCCCATACAACACGGGAACGAGGCATCATGGTATTGAAGCAGGCGCAGCAGGACATCTTATTGGGCGTCAACATTGACCACGTCGCCACCCTGCGCCAGGCGCGCGGCACGCTCTATCCCGAGCCCATACAGGCCGCCCTGGAGGCCGAGCAGGCAGGGGCCGACAGCATCACCCTGCACCTGCGCGAGGACCGCCGTCATATCCAGGACCGCGATGTGGAACTGTTGCGGGATATTCTGCAGACGCGCATGAATCTGGAAATGGCCATCACGGATGAGATGCTGGCAGTCGCTGAACGCATCAGTCCGGCAGACTGCTGCCTGGTGCCAGAACGCCGTGAAGAACTGACCACGGAAGGCGGCTTGGATGTGGCCGGGCAGGAGGCCCGCATACGCGACGCCTGTACCCGCCTGGGTGAAGCGGGATGCCGGGTATCCCTGTTTATCGATGCGGATCCCCATCAGGTCGATGCCGCCGTGCGCGCCGGGGCGCCCAATGTCGAGATACATACTGGCCACTATGCCGACGCCCCCGATACAGTAAGCTGTGAAAAGGAATTCATGCGCATCAAACAGGCCGTCGCCCATGCGGCCGAAGCCGGTTTGCAGGTCAATGCCGGTCATGGCCTCAATTATCACAACGTGGAACCCATTGCCGCCATGACCGCCATCAGGGAGTTGAACATCGGCCACGCCATCATCGCGCGCGCGCTGTTCACCGGCTTGCAGGAGGCGGTCAGGGAAATGAAAAGGTTGATGCGGGGCGCGCGGCCGTGATTTTCGGTATCGGCGCCGATATCGTGGAAGTCGGCCGTATGGAAAAAAATCTGGCCCGTTACGGCAACCGCTTCGCGCGGCGCATCTTGACAGACCGTGAGTACCTGGAGTTCACCCGCAACAACCATCCTGCCCATTTCCTGGCAAAGCGATTTGCCGCCAAGGAGGCCGCGGCCAAGGCCTTCGGCACCGGTTTCCGCAATGGCATGACCCTGCGCCATATCGCCGTCACGCACGACGACCAGGGGCGTCCCATGCTGGAGTTCAACGGCGAGGCGGAAGCCTATCGCCGTCATTGCGGCGTGAACGAGAGCCATCTCAGCCTGTCCGATGAACGACGCTATGCCCTCGCGTTCGTGACCTTGGTCAGGTCAAATCATGATGTCTAGCCGACGAGGGCGGTCAGGCCGAACAGGGTTAACGATGACCTGAGTTACACAGCACAATCCGCTCGGCGCTGATTTCACGCCTGAACCGCCCCGGGTTTGCCGGAGGCTCTATTTCTTGAAAGGAAGTGGTAGGGACAGATCAAGAATGGGTCAACAGGAAAATGACTAGGACATGAGAGGCTCAGTCTTGCATAACCAGTTGAGTTTATTGGAAAAATATTGGTAGCGGGGGCAGGATTTGAACCTACGACCTTCGGGTTATGAGCCCGACGAGCTACCAGACTGCTCCACCCCGCATCAATCTGGGCTGCATACTAGCAACAATGTTCCTGGCTTTCAAGCCTAAACCCGTGCTCTATTTCTTTCATTTGATACGAAAAATTGCCAGTGTTTATTTGGTTGCTTCCCCAATCAACGGCCGGTTTTTTATGTTATTGCAATTGCTTATGTGTCACCCTATAATGTGCCCCGGAGAACCGGGTCCGGATCGTGAGAGCTGGAGCGAAAGTCAACCCCTTTTAGGGGTTTTTTATTCGCTGCAGTCAGTGTCATGTCAAGGCTCTATTGTCGCATTCAGTTGGTCTGCCTGCGTTCCTGGTGAGGCGCAGCTCGCAGCGAAACCCCACGGGAACGCTGAATGCGACAATTGAGCCTTGACATGACACTAGGGCGAGGCTGGAAAAGGATTGGAGCAGCCTGTATGAAGCTGCTGACAGTTATTCTGACAGGTGGGCCTTGGGCCCATTTTTTGTTTCAGGTTTCAGGGTTTTGAGATGACTTGGCGTTCCAATGAACAATTGACGCAACTGCTGCGGCCGGCTGTCGAGATGCTGGGTTATGAGCTGGTGGGAATTGAATATTTTCCCGCTGGCAATCGCCATATCTTGAGGGTCTATATAGATAAGGAAGGCGGCATCACCGTCGAGGATTGTGAGTGCGTCAGCCGCCAGGTGAGCAGCTTGCTGGATGTGGAGGATCCTATCAAGGGACATTATACACTGGAAGTTTCATCTCCGGGGCTGGACCGGCCATTGTTTACGGCGGCGCACTTTGTGAGGTTCAGCGGCAGCCGTGTAAAGCTGCGCACTTTTGCGCCGTTAAACGGAAGGCGTAATTTCAAGGGGGTCCTGCATGGCATGGAGGATGGCCAGGTCTGCCTGGAGGTGGATGGCGAGCAGGTGCTGCTGCCATTGGAAGATATTGAAAAGGCCCGCATCGTGCCGGGTATATAGTGGAAACTGGTATATAAATTGGATAGTAACCTGACTGTTGCTGGCGGATGGTAAGCAACGGTACCGATGTAATCAGAGGCGGTTGAAATGAGCAAAGAGATTCTACTGGTAGTCGACGCGGTGTCCAATGAAAGGGGCATCGACAGGGACGTGGTGATCAGCGCCATAGAGTCAGCGCTGGAAGCGGCGACGAAGAAACGCTATAGCGGTGAAGTAGAGATCCGCGTCTCCATCGACCGCAAGAGCGGTGAATACCAGACTTTCCGCCGCTGGCTTGTGTTGGACGAAGAGGAAGAACTGGAGAACGAAGAGGCCCAGGTGACGCTCGAGCAGGCGCGCGAGCAACAGCCGGACATCCAGCCTGGTGAGTACATCGAGGAAGAAGTGGAGTCCGTCGAGTTCGGGCGTATTGCGGCGCAAACCGCCAAGCAGGTCATCATTCAGAAGGTGCGCGAGGCGGAGCGGGCCAAGGTGGTCGAGCAGTATCAGGACCGTGCCGGGGAACTGGTGACGGGCATCGTCAAGCGCGTCGACCGCGGCAATGTGATTCTCGATCTGGGTGGCAACGCAGAAGCCATTATCACGCGGGACGAACTCATTCCCCGAGAGGCCGTGCGCCCCGGAGACCGCCTGCGCGGTTATCTGAAGGATGTGCGTTCAGAGGTGAGGGGGCCGCAGCTTTTCATCAGCCGGGTTGCTCCGGAACTGCTCATCGAGCTGTTCAAACTGGAAGTGCCCGAGGTCGGCGAGGGGCTCATCGAGATCGTCAGCGGCGCCCGCGACCCTGGTTCCCGGGCCAAGATTGCGGTCAAGACCAACGACCCGCGCATCGATCCCGTCGGTGCCTGTGTCGGCATGCGTGGCTCGCGGGTGCAGAGCGTATCCAATGAGCTGGCGGGCGAGCGCATCGACATCATCCTGTGGGACGAGAACCCGGCCCAGTTCGTCATCAACGCCATGTCGCCCGCGGAGCTGGAGTCCATCGTCGTCGACGAGGACAATCACAGCATGGACCTGGCCGTGGCGGAAGAGCACCTCTCCCAGGCCATTGGCCGCGGTGGGCAGAATGTGCGTCTCGCCAGTCAGTTGACCGGCTGGGAGCTGAATATCATGACCGAGGCGGAAGCCGAGGAGAAGAGCGAGGCGGAGGCGGAGGCCCTGAAGAAGGTTTTCATGGAACAACTGGATGTGGACGACGTCATAGCCACTATATTCGTGCAGGAAGGTTTTTCCAGCATCGAGGAGATCGCCTATGTGCCCATCCAGGAACTCATGGCCATCGAGGAATTCGATGAAAACATCGTGCAGGAACTGCGCGACCGCGCCCGCGATGTTTTATTGACCCGGGCCATTGCCAGCGAGGAGAAAGTGGGTGAGAATGTGCCCGCTGAAGATCTTCAGGCGCTGGACGGCATGGATGAGACCCTGGCCTATGAACTGGCCTCCAGGGACATCATCACCCAGGAAGATCTGGCGGAGCTGTCGGTCGATGAATTGATGGAAGTGGAAGGGATGGACGAGGAGCGTGCCAGCAAGCTGATCATGGCGGCAAGAGCGCCGTGGTTCGCTGATGAGCAGCAAGGGTAGAAACAGAGCAGTCAGGCAACAATATTCTGGAAGATTATGGCAGAAGTCACCGTAAAACAACTTGCTGATGTAGTGGGTATCCCGGTAGAACGTTTATTGACGCAACTGGGAGAGGCCGGCGTGCCCATTACCGATGTTGATCAAACGGTCACTGACAAGCAGAAAATGGAATTGCTGACCTTCCTGCGCAGCGCCCATGGCAAGGGCGAGGTCGGCAAGGAAGGCAAGAAGATCACCCTACGCCGCAAAACCGTGGGCGAGTTGAAGCAGGGCGGCGCCCAGGGCAAGGTCAAGGCCAAGGCGCGTAAGATCAACGTGGAGTTCCGCAGCAAGCGGACCTATGCCATGCGCAGTGATGTCATGGCCGAGGAAGCCGCGCGCATCGAGAAAGAGCGCCAGGAGGCCGAGGCCCGCCAGGCCCAGATCGAGGCCCTGCTGAAGAAGGAGGAAAAGCCGGCGCCACAGCCAGCCCCGATAGAGAAACCCGAGCCCGGACCCGAAATCGAAACAGCACCCGAGGCGGAGGCCAAGGAAGCAGCGGCGCCGAGTGAAGCGCCCGCGACAGAGACTGTGCCGGAAGCGCCCGCGGAGGTGGAGGCCAAGGCGTCTCAGTCCGCGAAGGAAGAGAAGGCTGCGCCCGCGCCCACAGCGCCTCAACCCGCCGCGGACAAGAAGAGCGGCCGGCGCAAGGACAAAGGGGAGCGCAAGACCAAGTATGGCCGCCAGGAACTGCATGTGGCCGCGGACAAGACCATTACGCGGCGCAAGAAAAAGACGCGCGCCTCATCCGCCGTCAAGATGGGGAGCGGCGCCAAGCACGGCTTCGAGAAGCCCACGGCGCCTATCGTGCGTGAGGTGGCCATCCCCGAAACCGTCACGGTGGCCGAGCTGGCGCAGAAGATGTCGGTCAAGGCGGCCGAAGTCATCAAGACCATGATGACCATGGGCAGCATGGCCACCATCAACCAGGTGCTCGACCAGGAAACGGCGGCCATTGTCGTGGAAGAGATGGGGCATGTTCCCAAGTTGATGCAGGAAAACGCCATCGAGGAGGAACTCATCCAGGACAGCGGCGAAGCGGCGGAAGCCCTGCCGCGCCCACCCGTCGTCACCATCATGGGGCATGTGGACCACGGCAAGACCTCCCTGCTGGATTATATACGCCGCACCAAGGTTGCGGCGGGCGAAGCGGGTGGCATTACCCAGCATATCGGCGCCTACCATGTGGAAACGGATCGAGGCATGATCACTTTCCTGGATACGCCGGGCCACGCCGCGTTCACCGCCATGCGCGCGCGCGGCGCGGAGATTACCGATATCGTCATATTGATCGTGGCGGCCGATGATGGCGTCAAGCCTCAGACCCTGGAGGCCATCCAGCATGCGCGCGCCGGCAATGTGCCCATCATCGTCGCGGTCAACAAGATCGACAAACCCGAAGCCGACCCGGACCGGGTCAAGCAGGAGCTGTCCCAGCACGATGTGATCCCCGAGGACTGGGGCGGTGACGTCATGTTCGTCAATATCTCGGCCAAGACGGGCCAGGGGATCGACGACATCCTCGACGCCATCCTGCTGCAGGCGGAGATCATGGAATTGAAGGCCCCCAGGGATATGTCCGCGCGGGGCGCCGTGATCGAATCCAGTCTCGACAAGGGGCGCGGCCCCGTGGCCACGGTGCTGGTGCAGAGCGGGACGTTGCGCAAGGGCGACATCATCCTGTCGGGGAGTGAATATGGTCGGGTGCGCGCCATGTTCGATGAGGGCGGCAAGACCATCGAAGAGGCGGGTCCTTCCATGCCTGTGGTCGTGCTGGGTTTGTCAGGGACGCCCAATGCCGGTGATGACGTGGTGGTGTTGCCGGATGAGCGCAAGGCGCGCGAAATCGCTCTTTTCCGTCAGGGCAAATACCGCGACGTGCAGTTGGCCAGCAAAAAGGCCGCCAAGCTGGAAGACGTGTTCTCCCAACTGGAGAAGGACAAGGTCAATTTCCTCAACATCCTCCTCAAGGCGGATGTCCAGGGTTCTGTGGAGGCATTGAAGGAGTCCCTTACCAAGCTGTCCACCGATGAGGTGGCGGTCAAGATCATCTCCAGTGGCGTCGGGGGGATCACGGAGTCCGATATCAATCTGGCTCTGGCGTCCAGCGCCATCGTCATCGGTTTCAATGTGCGCGCCGATGCCGTTGCGCGCCGCGCCGCGGAAGAGTCTGGCGTGGAGCTGAACTACTACAGCGTGATCTACGATGTCATCGACGATGTCAAGCAGGCCTTGTCGGGCATGCTGGCGCCGGAGATCAAGGAGGAGATCATTGGTTTGGCGGAAGTGCGCGACGTGTTCACCTCGCCGAAGTTCGGCACCATTGCCGGCTGCCTGGTCATCGAGGGGGTAGTGAAACGCCACAATCCCATTCGCGTGCTGCGCGACAACGTGGTGATCTATGAGGGTGAACTCGAATCCCTGCGCCGCTTCAAGGACGATGTCAACGAAGTCAAGGCAGGCACCGAGTGTGGCATCGGCGTCAAGAATTACAACGACGTGAAAGTCGGCGACCAGATCGAGGTATACGAGCGCGTCGAGGTCAAGAGGCAACTGTGATACGCGGGCAGGCCCCCAACGCGAGACGGCCGGGCCTGACGCGCCACATGTTCCACGCATAACCTTCATTCTTTTCCCCAGAGTATGCCCAGAGAATTCAATCGCATGTTGCGCGTCGGTGAGCAGATACGGCGCGAACTGTCCATCCTGATCCAGCAGGAAATCAAGGATCCCCGTATCGGCATGGTCAGCATCTCCGATGTGGAGGTGACGGTGGACATGGCCCATGCCAAGGTCTTTGTCACGGTGCTGGACGATGCCGCCAAGGCGGACGAGACCGTGCGCATTCTCAACAGGGCGGCGAAGTTTCTGCGCCATCAACTGGCCCACCGGGTCGTGCTGCGCGCCACGCCGACTCTCCATTTTTATTATGACCGCTCGGTTCAGCGTGGCGCAGAACTCAGTGAATTGATCGAGAAGGCGGTGACGGAAGACCGCGCCCACAAGGATTAATCAACGAAAGGCACATACTATCTCCATGAGACGCCGTAATCGCCGCAGTGGCAGAAATGTCGATGGCATATTGTTACTGGACAAGCCCGCGGGTATTTCCTCCAATGCCGCCCTGCAGGAAGTCAAAAAACTTTTTCAGGCGCGCAAGGCGGGTCATACGGGCAGCCTCGACCCCCTGGCGACAGGCATGCTGCCCATTTGTATGGGGCAGGCCACCAAGCTGTCCGCCTTTCTTCTGGAAGCGGACAAGTCCTATCATGTCATGGTCCAGTTGGGCGTCACCACTACCACCGGAGATGCCGAGGGGGATATTGTCGAGACGCGCGCCGTGGATGTGATCGGCAACGAAAAAATCATGCAGGTGCTGGAGCAATTCACCGGCGAAATCGAACAGATCCCACCCATGTACTCCGCAGTGAAACAGAACGGCACACCACTGTACAAGCTGGCGCGCCAGGGCATCGAGGTGGAGCGCAAGCCACGCAAGGTGTGGATACATGAATTGAAGTTGCTGAATCTGAGCGGTGAACTCCTGGAGATCGAGGTGCGCTGTTCCAAGGGGACTTATATCAGAACCCTGGCCGAGGACATCGGCGGGGCGCTGGGTTGTGGCGGCTATGTCAGCGCACTGCGGCGAAATTCGGTGGCGGGCTTTGCCATGGACGGCATGGTGACAATGGAGGCACTGGAGGCCGCTGCCCGAGACGGCCTGGAGGCGCTGGATAAGCATCTGTTTTCCATGGAGAGCGCCTTGTCCCACTGGCCCGGCGTGCAACTGTCCGCGGATGTGGCGTATTTTTTTCAGCAGGGGCAGCCCGTGTTCGTGCCCCAGGCGCCTTCCCGCGGTTACGTGAGGATCTATGAGGGTGAGGACCGTTTCCTGGGGGTGGGGCGCATCCTCGATGACGGACGCATCGCCCCCAAACGGTTGGTAAATTGCTGACGCGGTACGTAAACCCGGCATGCTCCCGGAGACGGAAATAATCGCTTGTATATTTAGAGGTTTAGCGGATAAAATAGGCGCTCATTTTTGTGGTTGGATAATTATCGTAGTTACAGGCAAATCAGGTAGGTAAAAGAATATGGCTCTTGACAGTAAGACGACGGCGGAAGTGGTAAGGAAATATCAGCGCTCGCCCAATGATACCGGCTCACCGGAAGTGCAGGTGGCGTTGCTTTCCGCCCGCATAGACCAGCTCTCCCAGCATTTCAAGGAACACCATCATGATCATCATTCCCGCCAGGGACTGCTGCGCATGGTCAGCGACCGCAGAAAGCTGCTGAAGTATCTGCGCAACAGCGACCTGGGTCGTTATCAGGAACTCATTGCCAGTCTCGGACTGCGCAAATAGGATCCGGCCCTTATTCCTCTGATGGCCAAGTTTGTCAGGGAGCGGGACTTCGCCTCATATCGCCACCACTGCGGGACGGGGTGGGGCGTCGGGTCGGCGGTCTGCAGTCCCTTCGAATTCCATTCAATTTACAGCTACCGTTAAGGAAATCATAGTGACTCCTATCAAAAAGGTATTTCAATACGGCGATCATACTGTGACGCTGGAAACAGGCGAGATCGCCCGGCAGGCGAGCGGCGCGGTGATGGTCAGCATGGGCGACACCGTGGTCATGGTGACCGTGGTGGGACAGCGGGAAGCGGAGCCCGGCAGGGATTTTTTTCCTTTGACCGTGAATTACCAGGAGCGCACCTATGCGGCGGGCAAGATACCCGGCGGGTTCTTCAAGCGGGAAGGGCGCCCGTCTGAAAAGGAAACCCTGACCTCCCGCCTTATCGACCGTCCCTTGCGCCCCCTGTTCCCCAAAGGTTTCACCAATGAAGTCCAGATCATTGCCACCGTCGTCTCCCTGGACAAGGAAATCGATCCCGATGTGCCTGCCATCATTGGTTCCTCGGCGGCGCTGGCGGTTTCCGGTCTCCCCTTCAACGGGCCCATCGCAGCGGCCCGCGTCGGGTATCGTGACGGAGCATACCTGCTGAATCCCACCCAGAGCCAACTGGAGTCCTCTGATCTGGATCTGGTGGTTGCTGGCACGGCCAACGCGGTGTTGATGGTTGAATCAGAGGCCAGGGAGCTGCCCGAGTCCGTCATGCTGGGCGCCGTTCTGTTCGGTCACGAGCAGCAGCAGGTCGCCATTCAGGCTATCAATGAGCTGGCTGCGGAAGTGGACGCAACCCCATGGGAATGGCAGGCGCCCGAGATTGACGAAACCCTGCAGCAGGCCGTTGCCGAGGCGGCGCAGGAGAGCATTACCGCCGCCTACCAGATCCAGGAGAAGATGGAGCGCCTCGAACGGCTGTCCGCCATCCGCGCCGAAACCATTGAGAAGCTCATGGCCGGCGATGAGCCGCACTGGACGGAAGAGGATATCAAGAACAGTATTGAGAAGCTGGAAAAGAAAGTCGTGCGTGACCGTGTATTGGATGGCCATCCACGCATCGACGGGCGTGACAACAAGACCGTGCGTCCCATCACCATTCGCGTCGGCGTACTGCCGCGCGCCCATGGCTCGGCCCTGTTTACCCGCGGGGAGACCCAGGCCCTGGTGGTGACGACGCTGGGAACCGGCCGCGATGCCCAGATCATCGATGCCATCGAAGGGGAGCGCAAGGAACCCTTCATGTTGCATTACAACTTTCCACCGTTCTGTGTCGGCGAGACGGGTTTCGTCGGCAGCCCCAAGCGCCGCGAAATCGGCCACGGCCGTCTCGCCAAGCGCGGCATTGCCGCGGTCATGCCCGACATGGACGAGTTCCCCTATGTATTGCGCATCGTGTCCGAGATCACCGAGTCCAATGGCTCCAGTTCCATGGCCTCGGTGTGTGGGGCGAGCCTCTCCCTGATGGATGCCGGTGTGCCCGTCAAGGCGCCCGTCGCGGGTATTGCCATGGGCCTCATCAAGGAGGGCGACCGCAGTGCCGTGTTGACCGATATTCTGGGTGACGAGGACCACCTGGGGGATATGGACTTCAAGGTGGCGGGGACCCGTGACGGTGTCACCGCCCTGCAGATGGATATCAAGATCGACGGCATCACCAGCGAGATCATGTCCCAGGCCCTGGATCAGGCCAACGCGGGCCGTCTGCATATACTGGAACAGATGAACGCGGTGATCGACCAGTCCCGCGGCGATATTTCCAAGCACGCGCCGCGCATCGTCACCATCAAGATCAATCCGGAGAAGATCCGCGACGTCATCGGCAAGGGTGGGGCGACCATCCGCGCCCTGACGGAAGAGACCGGCGCCAGCATCGATATCACCGACGACGGCACGGTGAAAATTGCCTCCGTGGACAACGAGGCCAGCGAGGAGGCGCTCAAGCGCATCAAGCAACTGACGGCCGACGTGGAAGTGGGTGCGGTCTACGAGGGCAAGGTGGCCAAACTCATGGACTTCGGCGCCTTCGTCACCATTCTGCCCGGCAAGGACGGCCTGGTGCACATCTCCCAGATCTCAGACGAGCGCGTGGAGAATGTCAGTGACAAGTTGTCGGAAGGCGATGTGGTAAGGGTCAAGGTGCTGGAGATCGACAAGCAGGGCCGTATCCGTCTCAGCATGAAGGCCGTACAGGACTGACGTGGTCTTCTGATGAATTGCAGATTGGGCTGTATTCAGCCCAATCCGCGTTTATACAATAATCGGATTCCTCTAGGCGTCGTAATAGGCGCCATCGAATTCATCGATGTACTTTCTCAGGGCCATGAAAAACAGGGAGGCGTCCTGCCCGTTGTTGCCCTCGAACTCCACGCCCAGGGTGTGATGGTCCGTGTCCGAGTCACACCAGATGACGGTGCCGTTGACCTGGATCTGGAAGCCGTCGTTTTCCTCGTAGGTCAGGGACAGCTTCTCACCCACGGGAAAGGGACGGGGCATTTCCAGGCCGACGCCTGAAAAGGAGACATCCCTGATCTTGCTGATGTTGATGGTCTCCTGGTCCTTCGTGACATAAAACTGACTTTCCTGGTCGTCCATTTGCAGGCCGCTTCTGGCGTGCTTTCTCTTTTCAGTTTCCATAAAAATATCTCCAGAAAAATAAATTTTGCCTGTCAGAACGGCGACACGGCGTATAGGAATTCTCTCACACTAGATGTATCGTTACTTCAGCCTCATTCTTGAGATAAATCCTGCGCTTGGCGGGGGTTGGCGACAAAATACATGGCCTTTATGTTTCTCCAGTCTTATTTCCAGTAAATTAATCAATTACCTTCTATACCTCGATTATTTATCAAGCTATTGGCTTGCAAAAACAATACCGGTAAGCGGTTGAAATACACCCCTCTCTCATTCATGATAAGTGCCAACATGTCACACACCTACCCCACAGTCGAGCATTTCATCGGCAATACGCCCCTGGTGCGCCTGCAGCGTCTCAACCCCGTTGACAGCAATACGGTGCTGGTCAAGCTGGAGGGCAACAATCCCGCCGGCTCGGTGAAGGACCGCCCGGCGCTGAACATGATCCGCCGCGCCGAGGAACGCGGGGATATCCGTCCCGGGGATACCCTCATCGAGCCCACCAGCGGGAACACGGGCATTGCCCTGGCCATGGCGGCCGCCATCAAGGGCTACCGCATGATCCTCATCATGCCGGAGAGCATGAGCCTGGAACGGAGAGCCATCATGAAGGCCTATGGCGCCGAGATTATTCTGACCCCCGCTGAAGGCAGCATGGAGGCGGCCATCGATCTGGCCCGCGACATGGTGGCCAGGGGGGAGGGCACCATGCTGGATCAGTTCTCCAATCCGGACAATCCCCTGGCCCATTACGAGGGCACGGGTCCGGAGATCTGGCGCGACACCCGCGGAGAAGTGACCCATTTCGTCAGCGCCATGGGCACCACGGGGACCATCATGGGCGTTTCCCGCTACCTGAAGGAACAGAACCCCCGGATACGCATCGTGGGCGTGCAGCCCCAGGAGGGTTCCAGCATCCCGGGCATCCGGCGCTGGCCGCGGGAATACCTGCCCCGCATTTATGACCGGGAGCGGGTGGACGAGATCATCGACGTGGATCAGGCCCTGGCGGAGGATACCGCCCGCGCCCTGGCCGCCCGGGAAGGCATCTTCGTCGGCATTTCTTCCGGCGGCGCCGTGGCCGCGGCCCTGCGTCTCTCCGCCCAGGTAAGCGACGCCACCATCGTCACCATCACCTGCGACCGTGGCGACCGCTATCTTTCCACCGACGTGTTCTCCGGCGCCTGATCCCCATGACCGTCTTCGTGTTCGACATCGAGACCGTACCCGACGTGGACACCGGGCGCAGGCTCTATGATCTGGAGGGCCTGTCCGACAAGGACGTGGCCAACGTCATGTTCCACAAGCGCCGCCAGCAGACGGGGGAGAGTGAGTTTCTGCCCCTGCACCTGCACCGCGTCGTGGCCATCTCGGCGGTGCTGGCCTCGCCCCGCGCCTTCAGGGTGTGGTCGCTGGGGGATTGTGAGGCGGACGAGGCCGAGATCATCCAGCGCTTCTTCGACGGCATCGACAAGTACACGCCCACCCTGGTGTCCTGGAACGGCGGAGGCTTCGATCTGCCGGTGTTGCATTATCGCTCGCTGCTCCATGGCATCGCCGCGCCCCGCTACTGGGAGACGGGGGACGAGGACAACAGTTTCCGCTGGAACAACTATATCAGCCGTTACCATGCCCGCCACACGGACGTGATGGACGTGCTGTCGGGCTACCAGCCGCGCGCCACGGCGCGCCTCGACGAAGTGGCCGTCATGCTGGGCCTGCCGGGCAAGATGGGCATGAGCGGAGATAAAGTATGGGATTGCTACCTGCAGGGGGATCTGGCGGGTATCCGCAACTATTGCGAGACCGATGTGCTCAACACCTATCTGGTTTATCTGCGTTTCGAGCTGATCCGCGGGCGCATCATGGAGCCGCAATACCGCGACGCCTGCCGCCAGATACATGAATATCTGCTGGCCTCCGACAGGCCCCACCTGCGCGAGTTTGCCCAGGCCTGGCGGCTTCCTGAATAGCTTGCCCATGGCGCAGGAAATCGAGAGAAAATTCCTGGTCAGCGACGAGCGATGGCGCGCCAGTGTGGAATCCTCCTGCCGTTACCGCCAGGGCTATCTCACCGAAGGCGGCGCCTGCTCCATCCGCGTGCGCATCGCGGGCGGGAAGGCCAATCTCAATATCAAGGGCGCCACGCTGGGCGTCGTGCGCACGGAGTATGAGTACCCCTTGCCGTTGAAGGATGCCGAGGAAATGCTCGACCGTTTCACCCTGGGCGCGCAGATCGAAAAGACGCGCTATTTCGTCAGGCACGGGAATCATCTGTGGGAGATCGATGTTTTCGAGGGCGCCAACGCCGGCCTGGTCATTGCGGAGATCGAGCTGGATGTCGTGGACGAGGCCTTCTCGCTGCCGCCCTGGGCGGGCAGGGAGGTTTCCGATGACAAGCGTTACTACAATGTCTATCTGGCCCACCACCCTTACAGCCAGTGGTAGCCGCATCATCTCTTTACCCCGGCTGATCCTGCTGTTTGTCTTCCTGGCGCCGCTTCTGTCCTGCAGCCAGGAGCGTGAGGCGGGAGATATCCTGCGCTTCGGCCTCACTGCCATGCCGGTCACCCTCGACCCGCGCTTCGCGACGGATGCGGCTTCGTCACGCATCAACCGCTTGTTGTATCAACGCCTGGTGGATTTCGACGAGGCCTACCGGCCGGTGCCCGCCCTGGCCAGTTGGCGCCAACTGACGCCGCGCCACTACCGTTTCCGGCTGGAGGCGGCGCAATTCAGCAACGGTGAGCCGCTCACGTCCACGGATGTGGAGGCGACTTTTACCTATATTCTGGATGAGGCGCATGCCTCGCCCCATCGCATGGCCCTGAGCCGTATCGAACGCATGGAGGTCGTGGACGAGCGCACCATCGACTTTTTCCTCGCCCGGCCCGACCCCCTGTTTCCCGGGCGCCTGGGCATCGGCATCCTGCCGGCCGCCCTGATCAGCGCCGATCATCCCTTCAACCGCCGGCCCATGGGCAGCGGACCCTTTGCCTTCGAGTCCTGGGAGGAAGGCGCTCGCCTGCGCCTGCGCCGCCACAGAGACGGACAGGTATTCGAGTTCGTCAAGGTGCACGATCCCACGGTGCGCGTTCTCAAATTGCTGCGCGGCGAAATCGACATGCTGCAGAACGATCTGCCGCCGGAGCTGGTGGAATATCTGCGCGGCCAGGAAGGGATCCAGGTGATGACGGGCGCGGGATCCAACTTCGCCTATCTGGGGTTCAATATGCGCGACGAGGTGGCGGGCGACCCGCGCGTGCGCCGCGCCATCGCCCATGCCCTGGACCGGGAGGCCATCATCGCAAACGTCATGGGTCAGGCGGCGCGTCCCGCCGTCAGCCTCCTGCCCCCGGATCACTGGTCCAGCGATCCGGCCCTGCCACCCATCGGGCACGATCTGCGGGCGGCGCGGCGCTTGCTGGCGGCGGCCGGCTACGACGACGCCCATCCCGCGCGCCTGGTCTACAAGACCTCCAGCGACCCCTTCCGCCTGCGCCTGGCCACCATCATCCAGCACCAGCTCGCCCGCGCCGGCATCGAGGTCACGCTGAAGAGTTATGACTGGGGCACTTTCTACGGCGACATCAAGGCCGGGCGTTTCCAGATGTACAGCCTCATGTGGGTGGGGATCAAGCTGCCCGATATCTACCGCTATGTCTTTCACAGCAGCGCCGTGCCGCCCGCCGGCGCCAACCGCGGCCGTTTCGCCAGTCCCGTCGCCGATCAATTCATCGAGCGCGCCGAGGCGGGTTTGAGTCTCGAAGAACAGGCGCGGTACTATGGAAGCCTCCAAGGCTATTTGCAGGAACAGTTGCCCTATGTGCCCCTGTGGTACGAGGACCACGTCTTCGCGGCGCGCGCCGATATCGCCGGCTACCGCCTCGCCCGCGACGGCAATTACGACGGGCTGGAGAGTGTCTACAGAAGCGGGAGAGAAAAGGCGCGATGAGTCTCATGGCCCAAGAGGAAGAAGTCATTGTCACCATCGATCTGGGCCGGCAGCATCTGCAACTCAGACAGGGGCGGCGGTGCCTTTTCGAAGCGGCGGTCTCCACGGCGGCCAACGGCCCCGGCGAGCGCCTGGGCAGTGAATGCACCCCGCGCGGCTGGCACGTGATCCGCGCCAGGATCGGCGCGGGCTGCGCGGAAAATACCGTGTTCGTCGCCAGGCGCCCCAGCGGCGAGATCCATACCCCCGCGCTGAGCCGGAAATTTCCACGGCGTGACTGGATCCTCACCCGCATCCTGTGGCTGAGCGGACTGGAGCCCGGCCGCAACCGCCTGGGCGCGGTGGATACCATGCGCCGCTACATCTATATCCACGGCAGTCCCGATGATGTGCCGATGGGCGTGCCCGGCTCCCACGGTTGCATCCGCATGCGCAATCGTGACGTGATGATTCTGTTCGACCTGGTCCGGGCTGGAACGCGGGTGTTGATTTCCGGGGAAAACCCGTGAAGTATGTAGCACATCTATGATTCATTTTCTGCTTTCACGCCTGTTCAGCGCCCTCGTCGTCGTCCTTGGCGTGTCCGTGCTGGTGTTCTTTCTCATCCACCTGGTGCCGGGCGATCCGGTGGAGGTCATGCTCGGCGAGACCAGCCTGGCCGCCGACCGGGAGGCTCTGCGCCAGGCCCTGGGCCTGGATCTGCCCATCCATGTGCAATTGTGGCATTACCTGTCCGGCCTGCTGCAGTTCGATCTGGGCGATTCCCTGTATTCCCGCCAGCCCATCGGCGATATCCTCCTGGAACGCATTCCCGCCACCCTCATGCTGGCCGCGGCCGGCCTGCTGGTGGCGGTGGTGATCGCCTTTCCCCTGGGGATCATGGCGGCCCTGCGCAAGGACACGGCCTGGGACAGCGGCGCCATGGGCTTCGCCATGCTGGGGGTCTCCATTCCCAATTTCTGGATGGGGCCGCTCCTCATCATGGTCTTCTCCCTGTGGCTGGGCTGGCTGCCGGTCAGCGGCAAGACGGGCATCGACTCCCTGGTGCTGCCGGCCCTGACCCTGGGCACGGCCATGGCGGCCATCCTGTCGCGCATGGTGCGCATGACCCTGCTGGAGCAACTGGGCGAGGACTATGTGCGCACCGCGCGGGCCAAGGGCCTGTCCCCTGGCAGGGTGGTGGTGAAACATGCCCTGCGCAACGCCATGCTCCCGGTCATCACCCTGCTGGGCCTGCAACTGGGGGCCTTGCTGGGCGGGGCGGTGATCACCGAGATCGTGTTCTCATGGCCGGGGATCGGGCAACTGGTGATCGAGTCCATACACCGCCGGGACTATCCCGTGGTGCAGGCATGCGTGCTGCTGATCAGCCTCACCTATGTGGTGGTGAACACCCTCACGGACCTGTGCTATGCCTGGCTTGATCCGCGCATACGCCTGGAGGGCGGGGGGGCAGGCGGGATACCCTGATTCTTTTTTTCAACCTGAACCCACGGATTCAGGTTCAAAACAGGAGAGATCGACATGAACGATACGACAGAGAACGGCATGGACTATGGTCCACTGGCAATGCTCATCGGCAGTTGGCAGGGGGACAAGGGCATGGACGTCGCCCCCGAGCCCGATGGCAGGGAGGAGAACCCCTATTACGAGACCATTGTCTTCGAGGGCATCGGCGACGTGTGCAATGCGGAGACGCAACGCCTGATGGCGGTGCACTACCGCCAGATCGTGCGCCGCAAATCCAACGACGAGGTCTTTCACGACGAGACCGGCTACTGGATGTGGGACGAGGCGGCCGGGGTGGTGATGCACTCCCTGACCATTCCCCGCGCCGTCGCCGTGCTGGCCGGCGGGCCATGCCCCGAGGGTTGGCGGCAGGGCGGGGCGGTCACCCTGGAGGTGGCGGCCCGCCTCGGCGACGCGGACTGGGGCATCGTTCAATCGCCCTTCATGCGCGACCATGCCAGCACCACGGCCTTCCGTCACCGCATCACCGTGGGCGGGAAGACCCTGCACTATGCGGAGACCACCGAGCTGGACATCTACGGCCGCCACTTCGAACACACGGATGAAAACCAGTTGCAGCGCTGTTGATGATGCCTGCGTATACGATTGGCATGATTCACGTAGCGCGGATGAAGCGCAGCGGATTCCGGGGGGCTCCGATGGATGGCAACGGGTCAGTGCGATGACAGGGCATCCATGAGAACCTGGCTCGCCACGGGCATCCTGGCGCTGTGGGCCCTGATGGCCGTGGCCGGGGCGTGGCTGCCCCTGGCGCCGGACGCCATCGACCTGACGCGCATCCTCGCGCCACCGGGCAGTGGTTCGCCCCTGGGCTACGACGACCTGGGCCGCCCCCTGCTGGACCGCCTGGTGAGCGGCGCGCGCTATTCCCTGCTGGTGGCGCTGACGGTGGTGTCCGTGTCCCTGCTCACAGGCACCTTCATCGGCGCCATGAGCGCCTATGTGGGAGGTTGGGTGGATCATCTCACCGTGCGCGTCATCGATATCTTTCTCGCCTTCCCCGGCATCCTGCTGGCCATCGCCCTGGCGGGGTTGATGGGGCCCGGCATCGACAATGTCATCATCGCCTTGAGCATCGTGGGCTGGGTGGGCTTCGCCCGCCTGGCGCGCGCCCAGGTGCTGGCGCTCAAGAGCCGCGAGCACGTGCAGGCGGCCGTCGTGCTGGGCGCGCGCCGCCTGCGCATCGTCGTGCGCCACCTGCTGCCCCTCATCAGCGCGCCCTTGATCGTGGAGGCCACCTTCGCCATTGCCGGCATCGTCATCGCCGAGGCGGGCCTGTCCTTCCTGGGGCTGGGCATTCAACCGCCGACGCCCTCCTGGGGCAGCATGATCAGGGAGGGCACGCGCTATATGCTGGTTTCGCCCCACATGGTGCTGGCGCCCGGCCTGGCCTTGATGCTGGTGGTGCTTGCCGTCAATATGATGGGCGACCGCCTGCGCGACCGGCTGGACGTAAAGCGCGAGCGAACGGGACTGGAACGCAACGGACAGGGGGAAGTGTGATGTCGCTGGGGCCGCTTTTGATCGGTGTGCAGGGTGTGGAGCTGGCGGATGACGAGCGTGAGATGCTCATGCATCCCCTGGTGGGCGGCGTCGTGCTGTTCAGCCGCAACTATGAATCACCTGAACAGCTCGTTGCCCTGACCCGGCATATCCATGCACTGCGCGACCCTCGCTTGCTCATCGCCGTTGACCATGAAGGAGGGCGTGTGCAGCGCTTCCGCCCGGGTTTTACCCATCTGCCGTCCGCGGGGAAACTGGGGAGCCTGTATGAGGAACATGCCCGCAAAGCGCGGCAACTGGCGGAGATG
>Ga0256839_1001342_pt1 | contig 30014 bp, 30 predicted proteins | sample 354166metaG_FD_185968 | JGI IMG/M metagenome (GOLD analysis project Ga0256839, IMG submission 185968) | Hydrothermal vent microbial communities from Mid Atlantic Ridge, Atlantic Ocean - 354-166 | ecosystem: Environmental > Aquatic > Marine > Hydrothermal vents | place: Atlantic Ocean: Mid... | reverse complement strand
TAGCAAAAACCCCCAGGCACCACCATGACGCGCCCCATCTCCATATCGCGCACCAAATGGACACACCCCGTTGCGCGACATAACCACCCCAACCGCAAGCGCCTTGCCCGAAACCGTGTGTAATAATGTTTGTTTATGTGGTATAACTACATCCATAAAGCAAATATACCCCACCCAAAAAACCCATGGATAAGATTTCTCTTTGGAGAGAAATAGGATAATATTTCCAGTTATTTCAATAGGTTAAAGAGTTTACACGTTCATATCTCTCCCTACCGCGCACCGTTTTTTTCAGCAAAACACCTCTCGCCGCCCTAAGGCTTTACGCCCTGCAAACAGCGGAAATTACTGTTGTTAATAGGATCATTTGTATTTGGTTACGCTTTGCATGCTCTTTCCTCATCCAAGACCTTGCGTTTTTGCCACCTTACCCCTATGTGGCACCCATGACCAATATGCCACAAAACATTCAAGACATGATAGATGATTTTTCCTTTTTGGATGATTGGGAAGACCGTTACATGCATGTGATAGAACTGGGTAAAGCCCTTGCGCCCTTAACAGATGCAGAGCGCAATCCCGAAACGAAAGTCAATGGCTGCGTTTCTCAGGTTTGGCTCGTCCAAGAGACCCAAGGTGACAGCGCCAACCCTATCTTGAATTTTCGCGGTGATAGCGATGCCCATATTGTCAAAGGTTTGGTGGCCGTTGTGCTGACACTTTTCTCTGGCCGGACGGCGCAAGCGATAACCAACATAGATGCATCCGCAATCCTGTCCAAGCTTGGCCTTGAAGAGCACTTAACCCCCCAGCGCTCAAACGGCCTACACGCCATGATAGCCCGCATCAAGAAAGATGCCGCCCAGTTGTTAACGTGATCGCTTGGCCGAGGCGCCTGGCCGGCACCCATAGAATTCACTTAGCCGGGAAAGCGCCAGCTTAAGCACAGTTTTGCCTGAACCTCGCGCCCAATTTTCGGATGCTTCCAGTGCCCCCATAGTCATATCGCTCGCGCAGAGAGCCGTCAGTGCCTTATCGAGACCCGGCCCGACAAGTTCAAGTGCATCCATCACCCGTTTTCGCGCATCCAATGCGCTCAACGTAATATGTTCTGCCGTATTAACTGAACGTTGCCCCCCGCCCGTATCGCCGTAATTTTGCGTAGAGATTGTTGCCATCATGGAACGGTCGTAATCAGCCGCAAAGCACGATGCTGCTTCTATCTCGTTCGGTTGCAAGAAGTTTTGACCGCTGCCATCCCTGGAATTGGCCAGTTTGGTCAAGGCGGAGAGATGACCATTAATCCGCACGGGCCGTTTAATCCCGTCTGGATGGTAGATATTACGGCTTTCCAAATTGCGATGCTGGTTGGCATAGGCCGTGTCCATGCCGTGTGCTTTGCCAACCACACATCGGCGTTTATAACCTGGATCAAGGATATAGCTTGTGCCTTTTTCCACAATGGCACCTTGCGCCAGCAAGTGGGCGAGTAAATCATCAGCAACCCAGCCCACAGGACGACAGCGCTTGTCGCCGCGCGGGACAATAGCATAGGCGTCCTGTCGTGTCCCGATCATCATAATCACGCCGCGCTTATCCAGCATTAATTGCAACACCCTCCCCTCCCTTGCCATGCCTTATCCTGCTCTATGCAAGTTTTTTAAAATCAGGGAAGACGTAAGAAATTCTTCCAGCTTTTGTAGTTTTTGATCAAAGAGTAAATCCTCCCGCTCATTCTCAATCAGATGGCAGGCATAACTTGCTGTGCTGGGGTCGCGGGTGAACGCGTGGCCTACATTGCTGATGCGGACTTGAAAAACCACATGCATCAAATACATAGCGACCTGTCTTGCGAAACTCATATGAGCCGGACCTTTGGTCGGGCTGATCAGACCTACGCTCGGCACGCCGAACTCAATGGAAACGATTGCGCACACCAATTGTGCCAATGCTTGTTCTTGTTCTCTCGTTCTATCGCCCATACATCCTCCGTTTTACCTTCAAGGGTTGGCTATAGAACATAGGACAAATTATCCCACAAAGGATTATATTCCTATTTATATGGTGAATGAATGGTTAAATTTAGTTTCTCCCTGCGGGGAATTTTGGCTATATCATTGTTTTTATGCAGTTATTCTTTCAGGTGTTTCGATATATTGTCCTAGTTCCGAATATTTGACCAAGTGGTCAAAACCAAGGATAGATGTAACATTTACGCCGTCGTCGGACAAAGGAAGCCGAATCCAAAACTGTGCCAAATGCCCACGCATAGGTGTTCCAGGCTTGGTTACGCCTGCTGACGGACGGCGCAATTCCAGCACCCGGCTCAGCACACGGTGCCAATACTCGCGTCTATTTCCAATCGGGAGTTGATCTATATATTGTCCAGAAATTTCGGCATCAAACATTTCCCAAAACCCGGTTCCCGCTAGGCGGTATTTGAACCGTGTCTGCTCGGCCATGTCGCAAGTTTCGATCACAGAGATCATTGGCAAATGCTCGCATATATCCGCAGGATCAATATCGCCACGGCATGGCAACCGCCCTATTTGGCACTTTGAGCGCCAATAATCATACACGTATTGCTGCTGTGGCAATATCATTTGATGGCGCAATGCGTTTCCAGCTAACATGATTCCCCCGAACATCCCACCTCTTCTGCGAGGCCGATATGGTTAATGAATCGTTACTATTGGTTATGAAGTTGCGCAAATACAGGCACGATTTTCAAAAAACAGAGATATTGGGCGAAATAGTGTAGTTTTTTATACCGGAACCGATTCAATTGGAATCTAGAGCAACGAAACCTAATGTAGACCCACTTTGATGGGATGTGATTTGTTTTTTGCCTAGGCGCGTTCGCAGAGCGATGCTTTAGCATCGGTCAAGGAGCGCAACGACGTCAAAAAACAAAGATCGTCCAAGCCATTAGTAAAGGGTTGAAATATATGAGGTTTCGTTGCACTAATCTTCAGGACTTGCCCAATCCCGTGCGCTTGGCGAGTTTTGATCGTTGTTTCGAGTAATTTGGTGCCACCATAGGGTAATCCACAGGCAGACCCCATTTATCGGTATAGGCCTTGGGTGTCATTTCGTGACTGGTGCGCAAATGGCGTTTCAGGGATTTGTACTTTTTGCCGTCTTCTAGGCAGATCAAATAATCGTCATGTACGGATTGATCAACGGGTACGGCGGGTACGAGCATTTCTCCGCCGCCCGACACATCCTCGCTTAGGCTTTCTTCCATGGCACTGAAAATAGACTTAATTAAGCCGGGTAGCGCATCTGGTTCTAGGTTATTATTACTGACAAATGCCGCTGCCACCTCTGCGGCCAGTTCAAGGATATATTCCTTATCAGCCATTACAAAAAGTAAACAATAAACAAGGCCGCAGACAACATGCCAGCAATCAGCACGACGGCTATACCGGTGGGTGCCTCCTCGCTGAGGGCACCTGCCGGGCTAAACACCTGATACAAACGCTTGCCTATATTTGCAAACATACCCCGAAGCACAAAGATAATCACTGCGCCGAGACGGGTCCATATTGCACTGCCCCATTTCAATAGTGACAAACCAAGGCGTCTATATGTCCAGTCGAAATCCAATATCTCCGCACGGCGTTCTGGCGGATAAAGGCCGAGACGTTTCAGCAAGGCGAAAGCAAACACCGCCGCCATAATAAGCTGCATCTGGAAGATGACATGGTAGTCGGTATAGGGGTTATATTTGGCTGCACCCGCAACTTCGTTCGGTAACAGGCCGTACAAATACTGCATACCGCCATACGTCCCCGGTATCGCCAGATAAATACATAGAAATGCGGTAATGCCCATAGCCGTCAACATATTCCAAGGCGCTTCCTTGACCCGCTTGCCGCTGTCATGGGCGAAGAATGTGAAATACGGTACTTTGATGCCGCTATGTTCCAACACCCCGGCGGATGCAAATAATAGCATGGCATATACCACGAGATGACCATTTTCAAACACGGCGGTAATGATCATAGCCTTGGAGACAAAGCCAGCAAAAAGCGGCACTGCGGAAATGGCCGCCGCCCCGATCATACAAAACACCGCCGTATAGGGCATGGAGCGAAACAGCCCCCCAAGTTCCGAGGCCTTAGCCGTACCCACTCTGTGCAAGACCGCACCTATGCTCATGAACAATAGTGATTTATACAAAATATGAGAAACCATATGCGCCGCGACACCATTCAAGGCTAATTGACTGCCGATACCAATACCCACCACCATAAAGCCGAGCTGGTTGTTGAGGCTATAGGACAGCACTTTGCGCAGATCATTTTCCAGCACCGCAAAGAATATCGGAAACACAGTCATAACGGCACCAATATATATAAGCATTTCCGTCCCGGCAAACCCGCGAGCCAATGCATAAATCGCCAATTTTGTGGTGAATACCGATAGAATAACCGTACCCGTTACACTGGAGCGTGGATAGGAATCCTGTATCCAATTATGCAAGAACGGGAAACCAGCCTTGATGCCAAATGCCAGCAACATTAACCAACCACCCGGCGCATCAATACCAATATTATTGAAAGCATAAGAGCCTGTGGCACGGCCATAGATGACCAAGCCAGCCAATAACAAAACACCCGATAAAATATGCATAGCGAGGTAGCGCATACCTGCCGGATAGGACTTAGGCCCGCCGCGCCAGACAATAAACACGGACGACAGAGCTAGAAGTTCCCAGAACATAAACAGGGTGATGAGATCCCCGGCAAATACCGCCCCGACCCCGGCGCCTGTGTAAATCAGCGCACTGGTATCGGTGATTTTACATTTCTCGTGTAGGCCGTAAATTCCGTTTAGAATGCCCGCAAAACAAAAGATATAGCCCCAAATTATGCTGAGACTATCAATACGCAAAGTGGTAAGTTCAATGCCGGCAAAGCTTATCTGACCACCGAGATATGTGTTTTCGGTCTGGCCGTAATAAATCACATTGATGAGCACCAAAGCCAATGCGGGCGCTCCGATCATCAGGACTTTACTTATAAATGTACCCGGTTTGGAGGTCGGGATAAATCCGGCCAAAACACCAGCAGCAATCAGAATAAAGGCCGGGCTAAATGAAGCAAGAAGTTCAAGCATCTTCGCCCTCCCCGTCTTTGCCGTCTACATCATCCTCGCCGTAATAATTCTCCGGGCGCGACAACAGCCTGAACAATGGCCATGCCGACAACACGACAAAGCTATAACTGAAAAACGCGATTACCGTATAAGAAAACCCAAAATCCCACGGTGCAGGCTTTGACACCGGATAGAAAAATCCAAGAATGGAAAAAACAATCATACCCACCAAAGGTATATAGATAAAATTACGCTGGGTCTTTTTGCTGCCGAGCCACAAAAACGGCACTGCCGCAGGATGTGCTTCGGCGCGTTCGACAATTTCGCGCGGGCTTAGTACCGGGTTTCGCTTACTTGAGTTTCGCTTACTTGAATTTTTACTATCAGTCACTATAAGCCTCCTGTCATGTGGGCGGGCAGGATCGGTTTAAGATATTCCACCAGCGGCCCAATAGCAAAAAACAAGGCAAAGGCTCCGGCGGCGGTAAATACGGGCGCAAAGCGGACGAAACGGTGTTTCTTAAGCTGGGCTGCGATTTGCGCATCCGAGCGCGGATTATCCGGCTTGAGCAAGAAACCACGGGCAGCCACCGGAATCAAATAAGCAACATTAAGCAGGGACGACAATATCAACACCCAGAGTATAGCTTTTTGTCCGGCGTCCAGCGCCCCCATCATCAAAAAGAACTTTGGCCATGAACCACCCATGGGCGGCACACCAATAATTGATAATGACCCGACAAAAAACGCGCCAAACACCCAAGGCATAGAGCGGCCAAGCCCGTTAAAGCTACTAATCTCGGTACGGTGAACAACCGTATAAATCGCGCCCGCACACATAAACAACGTGATTTTACCCCAAGCATGCATGATGATTTGTAAGCCACCGCCGACAATGGCGAACGATGTCGCGAGCATTGCCCCCAAGGTGATATAGGCCAGTTGACTAATGGTTGAATAGGCCAGCCTTGCTTTCAAATTGTCTTTGCGCAAAGCTATGACCGAGGCCAATAAAATAGACAACGCGGCTATCCACACCAACACGGTACTGGCAGGGGTTTCGCCCATCAGATCGGGACCAAAAATATAAACCGTGACTTTCAGCATGGTGAACACACCCGCCTTGACCACCGCAACCGCGTGCAAGAGCGCACTGACCGGGGTCGGCGCAACCATGGCGTTCGGCAACCACGGATGAATGGGCATAAGTGCCGCTTTGCCAATACCAAAGGCAAATAGAAACAATAAGACACTTGCCGCAAAGGTCGAAAATCCAGGCGGGAAAATACCGCCAACCTGAAAATCTGTCGTCCCAGCCAGAACATGTGTACCAATAATCGCAGGCAGGAGCAGACCAAGCGATGTAGCCATTAGGATAAGCAGATAAACCCGCCCGCCCTTTTTAGCTTTGGCGTCGCCTTTGTGGGTCACCAGCGGGAATGTTGACAAGGTCAAAATTTCGTAAAACACAAATAATGTAATGAGATTGGCCGAACTGGCTATCCCCATAACGGCGGCAATAGCGATGGCAACGCAGGTGTAAAACCTTGTCTGCTTTTTCTCTTTATTGCCGCGCATATAGCCAATTGTGAAAATGGTATTAACCAACCATAGCGAACTGGCAATGGCGGCGAATACGGCGCCCAGCGGTTCTAGTTTCAGTTTAATCTCAAAGGTGCCCGCAAACTCTAACAAGAATAATTCAGGGCGGTTGTCGGGCGATAGCCCCACATAACGCACCAGCCAAATCACCACGCCAAGCAAAGAGGCTGCGGCAACAATGGAGATACCGTCGCGGACATTAGCCCCCCGCCCGGTGGTCCAACGCCCGGCAAACGGGATGAGGACAGCCGCAAGCATCGGAATAATCATTATCAGGATAAGCGCTAACTCAGGTGTCATATCAATGCCCCCCTGTCACTTTGGGCAGTACATAAGCCCCACCCGGAACGTCCGTATTTGGCCCGGCGCTTAATACCTGTGCCGCCGCTTCGGCCATGGATGTCAGCCACTCGGTCTGAATGCCAAATACCAAGGACGCCAAAGCCAAAACCCATAATGGGATAAGCATGGCGAGCGGTGCCTCATTACGCAGGACGGGTCTGTCATTTATTTGCGGTACGGGCTTAAAATAGGCCTTTTCAATCATCCGACCTACATAGATTATTGCCAAAATAGACGTAGCAACAATTACCCCGATTGCCCACCACCAACCGTTTTCGGCGGCGGCTTCTACCAGTATAAGCTTCGAAACAAAGCCGACAGTGCCCGGCACTCCGATTAAAGAAATGCCCGCTATGGTAAACCCGGCCATAGTCCAAGGCATGGTCTTGCCAAGCCCGCGCATATCCGAAACTTGCGTAATACCGAACCGATACCAAAACGCGCCGACGGCGATAAACAAAGCCCCCTTCATAATAGCATGATTGATCATATGCAAATAGCCGGCGGTTAGGCCAAGTGTTGTCGCCATACCAATACCGAGCAACATATAACCAACTTGAGCCACCGAAGAATAGGCCAAAACCCGGCGAATGTCATTTTGGAAAATAGCCTGAAGGCTCGCCGCCACCATGCCCGCTATCCCCATGCCCGCCAATAATATCATCACGGCAGTGGCAATATAATCCCAACTGGGGTCAAACACGGTAAAGGTAAACCGGAGCAGTAAATACAGTGCCGCCTTGGTGGCGGTCGCGGCGAGAAACGCCGTAAAAAAACTTGGCGCATAAGCATAAGCACCCGGCAACCACATATGTAGTGGGAACATAGCCAATTTCAGACCCAAGCCGATAACAATAAAAGCAAAGGCCAATTGCACCACACGGTCGCCCGGCCCGATTTCTTGTAACAAACGCGCCATATCCATCATGTTCAGCGTCCCGGTTTGCATATAGAGAAACCCGATACCAATAACAAAGAACGTCGCGCCGATACTGCCCATAATCAGATAGTTAAAACTCGACGACAAAGCACGGCGATCACGGCTTGCCCCCATAGCCACCAACACATAAGTCGAGATTGAGGAGACTTCGAGAAACACAAATACGTTAAATGCATCTGCCGTCGTAACCATACCCAATAGACCCGCTAGACTAATCAGGAATGCCGCGTAAAACGGCCCTCTTTTCTTGGGTTCAACCTCCGCAATGACACTGGGCAAAGCGTAGAGCGTACATAAAAATGCCACGACTGAGATGAGCAATAAGAGCGGCGCATTCAGCCCGTCAATATAATAACCAATCCCCAAAGGTGGTGCCCAGCCGCCCATATTATAATGGATGGGGCCGTAGGACATGACCTGTAACAACAGACCAAGCGCAGTAAATACGCAAAGAGCCGTAACACCAAGCACAGTAGCCCAGGCCAGTTTAGCGCTTGGATTAAGTGCCGTAATTACGGCCAATAACAGCGGCACCACGACAATCGAAGCCGCGCCGTGGGATAAAATCCACTCCGGAAATAGGGACATAATTTGCATTATCTCGCGACCCCTTCCAGGTTTTCATTATAGTCGATTTTATTAATTTCGTCGTCCTCAATAGTACCGTAAACTTCGCGGACCCGCACAACCAAAGCCAGCCCAATAGCAAGTGTTGCAACGCCGACCACAATAGCCGTCAGAATTAACACATGGGGTAGCGGGTTGGAGTAAAGGACTTCTGCGGCTTGGTAAGCACTATCTGGCGCGGCATCATAGCCGCCATCCGCAGGGTATGAAGCACCGTGTAAATCTTTTTTGGCAATAATAGGAGGCTGCCCGCCGCTGACTTTTGACAAGCTGATATAGAGCAAAAACACCGAGGTTTGAAACACCGACAAACCAACAAGTTTCTTGATCATATTTTGGGTAGCAAATACAACAAAAAGCCCGGTCATCATCAAAACAATAACCACTACAAAATTGAAATGCTCAAAAATTGCCGTCATTACCAATCCTCGTCCCTAAGTTCCGGCACACGGGAGCCAAAAGCGTAGAAAATCGCCACCATAGCGCCAGTGACCGCGAACAACACGCCAAGCTCAACCGCGAAAATCCCCCAATGCTGGCCTGATGCATGGGTGCTTTCGGGCGCGAAAACTGTAAAGTTTAAAAATTGACCGCCCAGCATCCATGTGGCCACCCCTGTTCCGCCGTAAACCAATACACCCAGCGACATACATATCCGCACCCAAGACGGCGGCACTGCCCGCTTGGCTTCGTCGAGACCAAAAATGAGCGCGTAAAGAATGATTGCGGAGGCAAATATCACGCCAGCCTGAAACCCGCCACCAGGGCCGTAATCGCCGTGAAAATGAACGTAAAGCGCAAAGAGAGCAATCAGCGGGATAAGGATTTTGGAGACAACGCGTAAAATCACATGTGGACTATGTTGGTTTTGAGCACTCACGGTTTATCCTCTCTTTGCTCTGCGGCATTTTTGCGACCTGTAATGTTTTGGCCATTAGGCTTAGCCCGCCATTTCCCTGCATTACCGTTCAAACCGAGCAAGAGTAAAATCCCTAACCCAGCCATATAAACCACAACAACCTCGCCGAACGTATCAAAGCTTCGATAGCTGGCTAAAACCGCTGTCACCACATTGGGCAAAATAATATCGTTCTTGGTTGCGGCAATATAATCGGCGCCCACATAACTATTGGCCGGAGAAAGCGCATCACCAAATGCCGGCATATCACCGACCGCATAGAACATTGCGAGAGCTACGATTGTGACAATAAACAACGGCCCCAATTGTTTTTGAAAAGGCACTGGCTTGGCTTCGCGCTCGGTCAACAACATCGCGCCGAGCATAAGCACTGTAGAAATTCCCGCACCAACGGCAGCCTCGGTAAAAGCGACATCGACCGCATCCAATGACACAAACCAAGCCGCAGACAGAAGCGAATACACCCCTTGCAACATAACAATAGCAAACAATGAACGCAGGCGTACAACGGCAAAAGCCACCACGACCAACATGGCGAGCAATCCCATATCCAAGAGTAAAATCGGCGTAAAACCTTCCATCATGTAGCCTTCTTTTTGGTTCTTGGTTTAGGCTTGGACTTGGACTTGGGCTTTGGCTTGACTTCAGATTTGACTTCTGGCGCCTCACCCAGCGCAGGCGCACGGTATTTACCCAACATAGGCTTTAAACCCGCATTATGCGCAGCGCCTACAACGGCATGGGCGGCTGTCGGGCTGGTCAAAAACAATAAGAACGCAATTAAAGCCAATTTCAAACTGGTCTGCGAGAACCCTGCCTGTACAATTAAGCCCAGCAAGACCAATTCCGCCCCCAATGTATCAGTCATACCTGCCGCATGCATACGCGTATAAAAATCAGGAAAGCGCAACACGCCCACCGTACCAGCAATGACAAAGAACACGCCGCCCGCCAGAAGAAGTGCGCTAATCACAAATTGTAGCATATGCAGAACACCGCCGTCCATTACGTGTCCTCCCCGCTCATTTCGGCCTTACCCACAACAGTTTTGCTCAAGTCACCTCTGCTACTATAGTTCATAGATACATCCAGCGCACTATACCGAAAAAACTTCAGGACAGCGATGGTGGCAATAAAATTCATCAGCGCATAGAGAATGGCAATATCAATGCCGTCTTGCCGCCCAATGATCAGAGAAAACACGCACAAAAACAAAACCGTCTTGGTGCCAAATGAGTTGACCGCCAAAATCCGGTCATACAGCGTCGGCCCGCTTAGCAAACGCCCGAGCAATAACGCCATGCCGATAAGCAAAAACATCGCCGCGCCAACATTAAGATAGTGTAGAGCCTGCTCCACTTAGCTTGCTCCTTTTTCTATTCTACCAAGCATAGGATCGCTAACAGCCCATCCGGCGCGGTCACCCATGTCTTTGAAATCGGCTGCATCTGTCATTTCCGAGAATAAAGCATGTACGAGTATGTTACTTTCGCCCATCACCACCGCAATGGTTCCCGGCGTCAAAGTAATTGAATTGGCAAAGGTTACGCGCCCCAAATCCGTGGATTGTTTTATGGGCACTTTGGTGGTTGTGGGGGATATTTCCATATCAGGACTAAGCACGGCCTTAATGACAGACATATTGGCTTTGGTAATCTCCACAAATAGCCAAGCATAATAGCCAGCGGCTTTGCCGTGAAAGTAAGGTGCCGTTTCCGCATCCAGGATTTTCATACGCCAAGACAGACCAAGCACAACTAGAATAGAAATCGTTCCCACAATCAAAAGCACGGGTTTATACAAATAACCAGATAGCATCAGCCAGTAAGTGGCCAATACAACAACTAATATAAACGCCGAGCGAACCATGAACTCTATTTCCTTCCCCTAAATACACCTCAATCAGAGGAAAGCATAGCGGCAATATTCAGACACGCCAAGCATAACTGAAAAAAAATTGTTAATAAAATTCTTGACTTGTGGGGAAATCTAACGTGCAGGTTTATTTACGATTCCCAAACACCAGAGCCGCAGTTATAGCTGCCGCGCCGAAATCTTCTTCCTTGGGAATAACACCGCGCTTGATATATTGCAGAACTTCCGGCGTCAGGGACGAAGTCAAAGACCAATTCCAATATCTAAGCACAGTCTGGGCATTATCAGTTGAAATAGATTCGTAAACGGCGATAGCATTTTCCAAAAGCGGATTCCCAGAACCGTCGTGCATGGTTTCCGGTCGTTTCAAGGCGCGCCATAGTTTTTTGATATGCTTTTGCCGCAACCCCGGAGCCTTGCACAATATGGCGAGGGCTTCTCCGGTTTTATCCGAGAGAATTTGCGCACCTGTTGCAGGCTTAATACCGGCAATATAGGAAATTTCATCAGCCAGTTTTCGGCTCATACCCGCTTGCTCCGCTTCGTCAATAGCATCTTCGAGCGTTTCGAATTTTGAGCGTGCCATGGCGGCACGATTGCGCTGGCGACGTTCAATAAATTGCAAAGCCTGCCTTACGGCAGAATCGTTCCAGCCCTCGGCAGCCGCCTGCGGGTATAAATCTGCACAACTTTGCTGCAAGACGGCACGGGTGACGCCGAAGCGGTGCAAAATCACTTTTCTATTTTTGGCATCCGCCCACCAAAACATCGTTAATCCGTGGGAGGGCCTAGTTTCGACCCGTTTGGCTAGCAATGTCACATAGGGTTGGTGTGAACGTGATACAGTTAATATTCTCTGCATAGCCGTTTCCGAAAAATTAGCACCTTTGTTTCTGAGTAATTTCTCAACAACAACTTCTTCGAGAAATTCGACCAAGACATCGACAACCGCATCTGAGATATGCCTGCGCTGTGCCATCATCATGCGGTGTTCAGTTGTGACTTTCCTGGCGATTTGAATGAGGTCTGAATCGGACAAGCTTTTACTGTTTTCCAAAACATGCCGCGCCACTTCAATTTTATCTTTAGCAAGAATAACCAAAATAGTGCGCGGAGCCTCATTGAGCATGACGAGGCGTTTGGCAACACTGGCACGTAGAGAAATATCAGCATCACGTAACAGCTCTACCAAAACATCCCCGGCCATATGACGTTCTTGGGGCGGCAATTGGCTGGCCGGAATACAAATGACATCCGACAACCGCTTTGCCAGAGACTTGCGCACAGTGCTTCTTGGCACAGCTTGCTTTTCGGCGCGTTCCGTCAGTTCTAAAGCTTGTGATAAAGTTGGCGCACGGGGAATTTCAGTTGGCGGTGCAAGCGATTGTACTGGCGCAGGTATTGGCGCAGGCGCAAGAACAGGCACCGGATAGGGTTCCGGAACCCCAACTTTACCAGATTGCGGTCTTGCAGTGGACATAATTACCTTTTTGAGTACATGGATTCTCCGAAAACCTAGTGACATTCTATTAACCAAGTGTATATGAAACGATACTTATTTCGCCTTTCATTCCAAGAGCATACAAGGATTTTCATGCCGCTTTTACATAGTAAAACCGTCCCACCTGTTGCGCAGAAACGCCCAGAAACCACGGCACAGCTAGGCCGGGAACGACACGATGATTACGCTTGGCTAAAGGACGACAATTGGCGCAAGGTTATGGACGACCCGTCCTTGTTGGACAAAGATATTCGCGCCCACCTGGATGCGGAAAACGACTATACAAAAGCTCTCATGTCCGGCACCAAAGACCTGCAAATCGAAATATTTTCCGAAATGAAGGGCAGGATAAAAGACGACGACAGTTCCGTGCCGTCCCCGGACGGCTCCTATGCCTATGCCCATCGTTACCGCCCAGGTGACCAACACGGCGAATATTACCGTACAAAACGCACCGATATGGACGGTAGTCGAGAGACTTTACTAGACGCGGACGCCCTTGCTTTGATGTACAAAAAACAAGGGTTTTCATTTTTCGATATTGGTAGTCTAGCGCATTCTGATGACCATAAATATTTGGCCTATGCCGTGGATGTACAGGGTGCGGAGCGCTATGATGTTACTGTGTTAAACCTGCAAACGGGTGCGCCTATTGGCAAGCCGATTGAAAACACGGCAGGGGATTTGGTCTGGGCAGACGACGCCGCAAAAAATAGCCTGACCTTGTTTTGGGTTGAACGCGACGACAATAACCGCCCGAGCAAAGTTTGGCGCAAAAACATATTGGATAAAACCGCCAAACCCGTCATGGTTTATGATGAACCGGATGCTGGTTTCTTTGTTTCCCTCGGCGGTAGCGACACTGGTGATTATGTAGAAATTTCCTGCCATGACCATACCAGCACGGAAACTTGGCTCATTCCGGCCAAAACGCCGGAAACACCCCCGGTTTGCGCTGAACCACGCCAGCACAATCGTGAATATGACCTCCATGACCACGCAGATGACTTCTATGTTCTCACCAATGAAAGCGGCGCGACAGATTTCAAAATCATGCGCACCAAACAAGCCGCACCCGGCGCAGAACACTGGCAGGACTTTATCCCCCACACCCCCGGCACGCTCATCATTGGGCTTGAGACCTATGAAAACCATTTGGTCAGGCTAGAGCGCAAAGACGCCCTCCCCCGTATCGTCATTCGGGATTTAACCACAAACACTGAAACCACCATAGACTTCGCCGAAGACGCCTATGCCCTTGGCTTGGTGGGCGGGTATGAGTTCACAACCAATATTTTGCGCTTCAGTTATTCTTCCCCGACAACCCCCGGCCAGGTTTTCGATTATAATATGGAGACGAGCGAGCGTATCTTGCGCAAGACCACAGAAGTCCCGTCTGGTCATGCGCCCAAGGATTACATCACCAAGCGCATCCAAATCACAGCCCGCGACGGCGAAGAAATTCCGGTCACGCTTATCATGCGCGCGGGTTTCAATAAAGACGGCAAAGCCCCGTGTTTGCTCTATGGGTACGGCTCTTACGGTATCACTATTCCGGCCAGCTTTCGTACCAATATCTTATCTCTGATCAATCGGGGTTTTGTCTATGCCATCGCTCATATCAGGGGCGGTAAATCCAAAGGCTATGATTGGTACACCAAGGGTAAGCTAGCCACAAAACAAGCCACATTCGACGATTTCGTAGATGTCGGGCGCGGATTAGCGGCGCTAGATTACACGTCCGAAGGGCGTATCATTGCCCACGGCGGTTCGGCAGGCGGCCTATTGGTCGGCGCAGCCTTGAACCAAGCGCCAGAACTCTTCGGCGGCGTCATTGCCGCCGTACCTTTCGTTGATGTTTTGAACACGATGAGCGACGAAAGCCTGCCGCTAACCCCACCGGAATGGCCGGAATGGGGCAATCCTCTCACCAGTGATACCGCTTACGACACGATTGCCAGCTATTGCCCTTATACGAATACAGTAGATGCGAATTACCCCCCCGTCCTGATCACAGCAGGCCTAACCGACCCGCGCGTCACCTATTGGGAACCAGCCAAATGGGCCGCAAAACTCAGAGACCACCAAACAGGCCCCGCCCCCATCATGCTAAAAACCAATATGGACGCCGGGCATCAGGGCGAACCGGGCCGCTATGACAGTCTCAAGGAAACAGCGTTCGAATACGCCTTTGCACTGAAAGTCGCCGAAAGTTTTGATTGAGTTTTATTTTCCATCAGCTCCTCCTTAATTAACCTCGGCAATTCACATTTAGCCATTTCACCACATCACGGGTCAGCTCTAGCCGTGTCCATGAATAAGAATGATCGCCTTCCAATACTTTGTGGGTAATGTTGACCGCTGGCTGGGCTGTGAAGGCCTCGACTAACGGCTTGTGGTAAATCTCCGGCGCAAGAACCGTATCGTTTTTTGTTGCGGCTAGAAATACTGACCGACCTGCAAACTGGTCTACCAACTTTACCACCCCGAACACATCTGCATTATCTGCGATCTCTTTGAGCAATCGTTTGCCGCTCGTACCTTTAAGCGGGCCGCGACCGAGCAAATGTTCACCGTCCACATAGGCGGCAAAACCTGCACGGGCTTGCGCCGCTTCCGCGCCTTTGAACATACCGCCGCGAACGCCGTAATCGGCGGCGGATAGTCCAACTACACAGCCAACATTTTTGTCCTTAGCCCCCGCCGTCAAAGCCGCAAACCCGCCCATGGAATGGCCAATGAATGTGATATGCTCCGGGTCGATACGATATTTTTTGATGGCGTCCGGGCTACGGACAAATTTGCTAGCCGCCAATGTGTCTTCTATCACATTCGTCAGTGAAAAATTACCTTCGCTTCCCCATGCCCCACGGTAATGAAAGAACAAAACATTGAAGCCTGCGCGCCGAGCTGCTTGGGCGATGTCGAGATTTTTCTCATAGCCCGGAAAGCCGTGTAGCATGATAATCGTCGGATGCGGCCCCGCACCATTGGCCAAGTAAAAATGCCCGTTCAACGCGCTACCATGACTAGAAAAATCCAACTCTACCGTAGTGGGCGGGAAGTTTTTATCAATCACAATTGGGTCAGTTATAATAGGGTCGGTACTGGCATCTGTGGATGTGTGGTCAGAAATTATTATCCATTTTCCGTTTTGCTTCTGCAGCAAAAGCGTAAACAGACCGCCTGGCTTATCGTGGGCGCGTGTCAACTGCCAACGGCCAAAAACCTGCGCATATTTCGCAGACAGGATATTAACTTCGAGATTATCAAAGCTAAGCTTTCCCATAGTCGCTGTGTCGGGGTAGCGGGCTTTATAGCCGTCTATAGTCTCTTGCCAGCCCCGCTTGACTTTACCACCAGACGCGAACCGCAGGTCTTCGCTCGCGAGATAATGTGCCATAAACCCGTCTATATTGCCAGCATTCCATGCGGCATCTTGGGCGTCCAGCATTGCAATGATTTCGGTCTTGAGCGCGTTCTTGCTAAAATTCTCACGCGCGGCACACCCTGCCACGGACAAAACGCCGACCATTGCACCCGCCGCCAATATGGCTCTAAATATACGCATAATATCCTCTTTATTCACCTGCCGCCGCTGCAATGGCAGCCAGACTTTTCATATCGAGGCCAGCGCCACCAATGAGCGCACCTGCAACATCGCCCAACGCCAATATTTCTTCCGCATTCTCCGGCTTAACAGAACCGCCGTAAAGAATTTGAATTTTATCAGCAATCCTTACGCCAAATCGCTTCGTCAGACAGCTGCGAATATGGTCGTGGATAGTTGCAATGTCTTCTATTGTCGGTGTCAACCCCGTGCCGATAGCCCACACAGGCTCATAAGCTATGACCAGATTTTTACCGTCCGCCTTTGGTGGTATGGAGCCGGACAATTGCGCGCCAACAACCTCTTCAGCCTGTCCGGCGACCCGATCGGCGCGACGCTCACCGACACAAATTATGGGTTTAAGGCCAACTTTTTGCACAGCACTGGTCTTGGCAGCGACCCATTTATCTGTATCGCCAAACATTGCTCTGCGTTCCGAATGTCCAAGAATAACATATTGCGCCCCGGTTTCGGCCACCATTACGGCGCTTAACTCTCCCGTATAAGCACCAGAAATTTGATCATGGCAATTTTGCGCACCAATATATATATCCAGCCCTTTACTGGCATTCACCATAGGTTCCAACATATGAGCGGGCGGACACAACAATATCTCTACATTGTCGTTACTTTGGGCAAAGAGCCTCCGAAACTCAGCAGGTTTCTGCGCCCAGCCTAGATTTCCGTGCATTTTCCAGTTGGCGGCGATCAATGTTTTCATAAAATTACCCGTCTCTATTTTTTTCAGACGATAAAGTGTTTAACAGTTTACGCCTAGCCCCTATATAGGTAGTGTGCCGCCCAAAATGCAAGAATGAACAATTAAGAATGAACAATTAAAGGTAAATTATGTCGCAATCTATTTTTGGCTCTCTCAAAAAAACCATACTCGGTTTTTTATTCGGAGTATTGGTTATTATGTTGCTGGCCGGCTTGTCTATGTTTGGCGTGACCGATGCCTTTCAATCCCAATCCAAAGATGCGGCTGCAACGGTAGGTAAAGAGAAAGTCACGCTACGCGAATTTGATGATTTCTTTAGACGCCGCCTCGGCGAAATTAACAAGGATGCCCCTGAGCGCGTAACCACAAAACAAGCTTATCAACGCGGCTTACAAAGACAAATTCTCGATACTTTGATCACCGAGCAATTGATCCAAATCGATGCCGATAATTTAGGTGTAGCCGTTAACAACCGCGACGCTCTCGACAAGGTCGAGGAACTGGAAGTTTTTAACAACGAGATTACCGGCAAATTGGACAAAGCAAAAATGCTGGAAGTCCTGCGGCGTATCGACCGCAACAAGTCGCCCAAAGAGTTGGAAAAAGACATTCACAAGCAGATCCGCCGGGAACAAACTTTGGCAAGCCTTCAGGCTGGCCTTGTGACGCCGAGAATTTTTGCCGACCAGCAATATAAATTCATGACCGAGCAGCGCACCGTCAAACTCTTACGGCTCACTCAAGATGCCGTTACAGCGCCCCCAGACCCGACCGACGAAGAATTACAAGCTTTCATCAAGGACAGTCCAGCCGGATATATTGCACCGGAATACCGCCGCTTCACCCTGCTGCGTATGGAAATTGAAAACGTATTGCCAGACGTGGAAGTCACGAATGAAGAGATCAAAAAGCATTTTGACTACAAAATAAAGATCGGGCAATTGGGCACCGAAGAGACCCGTTCGTACCAACAATTAGTAGCGAACGACAAAGACCAGGCTGATAAAATTACGGCAGCGCTGAATAGCGGTAAAGACATAGCCAGCGTTGTTGCCGAATTTTCACTAGACGCTCCGCTTGTTTATGATGATGTCTTACCGGGTGCCAGCAGTGACCCAAAGGCGGGTGAAGCCGCGTTTGAAATGGACAAAGTTTCCGCACAAACCGTTGCCAGTAGTTTTGGCGGCTGGTTCAGTGTTGTTCTGACAAACATCACGCCCCGAACCATTCCCGATATGGAGGCGGAACGCGCCAATTTAATCGAAGAGTTGCAAACCAACAAAGCCAAGCAAATACTTTATGACGCTTCCAAAGCCATTCAAGACGGAATTTCCGAAGACAGCATGACTTTGGAAGATGTGGGTCGTGCGAACGGGATTTCTGTTGCCAGTTATGATTTCATGTCGCGCCTTGGCAAAACCGAAAAAGGGCACACATTGGAAGGCCTGCCTAATATAGCTGGTGTCGCAACTGACGACTTTCTCTTGAAAGAGATTTTTCTTGCTGACCCAGGGTTTGACGGCGACGTGTTCGAGACCACAAAAGAAGGTATAGCCGCCATTCGTGTCGACCAGATTAAAGATAGCGCACCACGCCCGTTCGCAGACGTGCGTGAACAAGCCTTGCAAGCCTGGCATTTACAGAAAGCCAATGAAGCACTGGCGACATTATCTGAGGATTTGATAACGCGTGCTAATGGCGGCGAGAGCTTAGAAGACTTGGCAGCAGAAATTGGAAAAGGTGCAGAAATATCGGAAATCATGATGATCCGCGCCGCACGGACACAGGGACTTGGCGACCAGGTGATCGTTCGCCTATTCGAAGCCCGCGAAAAACAGATTGTGCGTGGCTTAGCCGACAATGGCCTTGACCGCATTATCGGACAAGTGTTGACCATCACGCCAAATACAGATGCTATAATGGGTGCCATATCCGATACTTTGACAAATCAAGCTGCTGAGGCCATTAACTCTGATATTCAGGCAGCTTATCGGGCAGCAGTTCTTGCGGAAAACCCGGTGCAGACCATGACGGCTAATATCGAGAGAACCCTCGGTCTTGACCAGTAATCATGAATAGTCAAAAGTGAGTCCTGACCTAAATCCCGGTGCCGATGATTTTGCACAAACCTATATTACGGGTAAACCGCAAATTGTCTGGACGCGTTTGGTTAATGATTTGGACACACCGGTTTCGGCTTTTTTGAAATTGGCGACTGAGCAGCCCTATGCATTTCTATTCGAATCCGTTCAAGGCGGGGAGCAACGTGGGCGCTATTCGGTGCTTGGCTATGCGCCGGATTTAATTTGGCGCGTGCGCGGTGATGCTTGTGAAATATCACTAGACGGCGGTGCTTTTAAACCGTTGGACGAAAACCCCATTGACAGTTTGCGCACAATTCAAGCGGCGACCAAGCTTGACATACCCGACGCGTTACCGCCCATGGCGGCGGGGCTGTTTGGCTATCTCGGTTATGATATGATTAGACAGGTTGAGCATTTGCCCAGCGACAATCCCGACCCGATTAACACGCCGGACGCCATCATGACACGCCCGACAATTATCGCGATTTTTGACCAGATCGCTCAAGAAGTCATATTAACAACAACGGTGCGCCCCAAGCCCGAACTGTCTGCGGAACATGCCTATAAGCAAGCGGAAACAAGGTTGACCGATGCAGCTAATGCCTTAGAGAGCGGCACGCTCCCTTTACGGCACGGGAAGGCTACCCCAGATATTCAGGCACCCACTGGCGGCATTCCCCAAGCGGATTTCGCCCGCAAAGTCAAAGCGGCGCAGGATTATATCAAAGCTGGTGATATTTTCCAGGTCGTGCTGGGACAGCGTTTCGAAGCGCCCTTGCCCGAACCGCCCTTTGCATTGTACCGCGCCTTGCGCCGCCTGAACCCGTCGCCATTTTTATACTATCTGGATTTCGAAGACCACGCGGTTGTCGGCTCTAGCCCCGAAATTTTGGTGCGGCTCAGGGATGAAACCGTCACCATTCGTCCCATAGCTGGCACCAGAGTGCGCGGCAAAACCCCGGCTGAAGACAAAGCGCTAGAGCTGGATTTATTATCTGACGAAAAGGAAATGGCCGAACATCTCATGCTGTTGGATTTGGGTCGAAACGATATGGGCAGGGTGGCCAAGCCCGGCACGATTAAAATCACGGAGCGCAGCATTGTTGAGCGCTATTCCCACGTCATGCATATAGTCTCCAATGTAGAGGGGCAGGTGCAAGACGGGCTGGACGCCGTAGACTGCCTGTTCGCGGGCTTCCCAGCTGGCACGGTCAGCGGTGCACCAAAGGTTCGCGCCATGGAAATTATCGACGAGCTTGAAGATGAAAAGCGCGGCATATATGCGGGCGCGGTCGGCTATATTTCGGCCAGCGGCGATATGGACACGGCCATTGCCCTGCGCACCGCCGTGGTCAAAGACGGCATCATGCATGTGCGGGCAGGTGCGGGGATTGTTCTGGACAGTGACCCGAAATCAGAGTTTGAAGAATGTCGCAATAAAGCTATGGCGCTGTTTTCCGCCGCCGAACACGCCCCGTACTTTAATCGAAATTAAGGATTTTAATAGGAACTGATATGCTTCTTATCATAGATAATTATGATAGCTTCACCTATAATTTGGTGCATTACGCCCAAGAGCTGGGCGCGGATACCCATGTTATTCGCAATGATGTGATGAGCGCAAGCGAGGCTCTGGCGCTTGACCCGGCTGGCGTAATTATTTCCCCCGGCCCCAAGACACCAACAGAGGCAGGCATGTGTCTTGAGTTTCTAAAAATCGCACCTAACGATTTGCCAATCTTTGGTGTCTGCCTTGGTTTGCAAGCCATTGGCCAAGCTTTTGGCGGCAAAGTTATACGGGCGAAGCAAATCATGCACGGCAAGGTGTCCCCGGTTCTGCACGACGCTACGGGTGTGCTGGCGGATATAAAAACACCCTTTAACGCCACCCGTTATCATTCCCTCGCCCTCGACAAAGACAGTATGCCGGATTGTTTAATCGTCAACGGCACCACGGCAGACGGCGAGATTATGAGCGTCCACCACAAAACTCGCCCTATACACGGCGTGCAATTTCACCCGGAATCTATTGCATCAGAACACGGCCACGATATTATTGAGAACTTCTTGAAAATAGCGGGTATGAAATGAGCAGTATTTTCCAGTCAACTTTCGAGACCATGATCAGTGGCCGTATGTCGGATGATGATATTTGTTTCTATCTTGAGAAATGGGAAAAGCGCGGCATTGTCACCGAAGAGCTTGAGGACGCTGCCCGCATATTACGGTTCCGCATGACCTCGGTCAGCGCGCCAAAAGGTGCTATGGATATTGTCGGTACGGGCGGGGACGGGTTGAAGACCTATAATATTTCCACCGCTGCCGCTTTCGTGGTTGCGGGTGCTGGTGTGCCCGTAGCCAAGCACGGCAACCGCGCCGTATCGTCCAAATCCGGTGCATCCGATGTACTGAGCGAGCTTGGTGTAAAACTGGATATTTCTGTGGAGCAAACCGAGGCTTGCATTCGTGAGGCGGGTATAGGGTTTTTGTTTGCGCCCAATCATCACAAAGCCATGGGCAATGTAGCGGTAGCACGTGCGAAACTCGGTACGCGCACGATTTTCAACCGCCTTGGGCCATTGTGTAATCCGGCTTCGGTCAAGCATTATTTGCTCGGTGTTTACGCAGATGATTTACGCGAAATATTTGCACAGGCTCTTGCCGGGCTGGGTGTGAAGCGCGCCTTAATAGTGCGCGGCTGTGACGGTATGGACGAGATTACCACCACCCGCGCCACTATGATCACAGAGGTCAGCGGTAAGACCATCACTAATACCCGTATCACGCCCGAACGGCTCGGCCTGACCCGCGCCAGTTTGGCGGACTTAGAGGGCGGGGATGCTAGGCACAATGCGGTGGCACTTAAGGAGGTTCTTTACGGCGCGCAAAATGCCTATGCAGACGCGGTGGCGCTGAATGCAGGCGCGGCGCTCTATGCTGCCGAAAAGGCGGAAACCATTCAAGACGGCATAGCACTGGCGCGCCAATCAATAGGTTCCGGTGCCGCCGCAAAAGCGCTGAATACTTTAGTCGAGGTGTCCAATGGCTAATGTTCTGGAGAAAATTGCCGCTTATAAACGAGACGAAATCGCGCCTTTACACGCGCAAAGGAGCCAGCTTGAAATTCTGGCTGCGACCCAACCAGAACCGCGCGGGTTTTTAAATGCGCTTAAATCTGCTGCACGCACAGGCCCGGCTATTATCGCCGAGATTAAAAAAGCCAGCCCGTCCAAAGGCTTAATCCGCGAAGACTTTCAGCCCACAGAAATCGCCCGCGCCTATACGGACGGGGGTGCTGCGTGTTTATCCGTGCTAACCGACGAACCCAGTTTCCAAGGCTCGCCGCTTTACCTAAAACAAGCCCGCGCCATTTCGCCTTTGCCCGCTCTACGCAAAGACTTCATGATAGACCCCATACAAATCATAGAAAGTCGCGCCTACGGTGCCGATGCAATCTTGATCATTATGGCCATGGTTAGCGATGTTTTGGCGGGTGCATTGCTAGCCGAAAGCAACCGCCTAGGCATGGACGCTCTAGTCGAAACCCACACGGCGGCGGAGCTAAACCGCGCTATAAAATTAGGTGCCAATCTCATAGGCATAAACAACCGCAATCTAAAAACCTTCAAGACCAGCCTAAACACTTTCAAAAAACTAGCGCCCAAAGCGCCCGCAGACACATTCCTAATCGCAGAAAGCGGCATCAACACTGCCGACGATATTCTGGACTTAACACAACACGGCGCCCAAGGTTTCCTAGTCGGTGAAAGCCTAATGCGCGAAACGGATGTAAAACTGGCAACACGGCGTTTGTTAGGGCAAGGGCTTTCGTTGTCCTAGCACCGCCCATTGTAGTGGCATGGCTAGGTCTTGATTGCTATAATCCACCCGTAAAACGCGGCGTAGCGCGCCCGATTTTGAAGCGCCTGAACGGTGTAGTGTGAGGGCTTTGACAATTAAGACATCGCCGCGTTTGGCTTCGCATATTTCGTTTGGCAAAGCCGCAACACATTCCGGGATTGTTTCAGACGAAATATAGCCGTGCTTATGGGAACCCAAGGCTATTTCCATACAGCCGTTTTCTTGGGTATTATCATCAAGGTGAATACGGGCGAAAACCATTTTTTCGAGAATGTGCAGTGGTGGCTCCACATGCCAAACACCTGTTTTCTTTGTCCAATTATAATAGCTCCGAACCTCGTGCTTGTGCTTGACAGCTACGACCCTGTCCTGATGCCACGGAACCACCCAATTTGCCTTTGGTGATTTATTGAACATCAGCGCTCTGACGGGTTTTGCCCCCGGCACGACCCGGCTTGCCAAGTCGTGTAGGCTGGACACTGAACGCAAGATTGCGGCCTGCTTGGTGTTCCAGTTAATCCGCATACCGTGCGCCTTATTGGATAGGTTGGCTTTGATGAGCGTTTCTATTTCGGCGTTATTCAGTGCGTTTCGAAACCAAACACGACCATCTCGCTCTAATGTGTATACGGCGTCGTTCACATTACTCTCGTTTTAACCGCACAACACTCTCATGCAAAACCTGTAAAAACTTCGACCTATCTGCGCCTGTGAATGGGGGTGGGCCGCCTATGTTTTCGCTACCGGCATTTTTACCGCCTGTTCCGGCGCGCAAATCGACCATGATGGCGCGCACGGCTATGGCCGAACCTATACTGTCATTAGTGAACAGTTTTCCGTTTGGCGCTATGGTCAAGGCACCACCGTTCAAGCAGCGCTCGGCCAGTAATATATCCGAGGTAATGACAATACTGCTCGTATCTGCCCGCTCTGCAATATAATCGTCCGCCGCATCAAAGCTGTCATTGACTATTATACGCGAGATCAGTGGATGCTGCATCACCCGCAAAAACGAATTGCTGACCACCACCACAGACACATTATGGCGCAAGGCAACTTTATAGGTTTCCTCACGCACCGGACAGGCGTCGGCGTCTATGTAAATTATGATTTTCGCAGTCGTTTTCATGGGGGTGTTTTGCGCGGGTTTGAACAAATCTGCAACAGTATTATTATGCGCCCAAGTGAGTGCATGTTTTGTTCTTGACTCGGGCGCAGAACAGGACTAGAACAAACATAGAGTGAACATTGATTCGCATGTGCGGGGTTTCGTATAGGCGGGTCTTACGCAGGAGAGCCAATTATGCTGACCCAAAAACAACATGACCTTTTGATCTTTATTGACAAGCGTCTCAAGAAGAACAGCATATCGCCGTCCTACGACGAGATGAAAGATGCGCTCGGCTTGGCCTCTAAATCCGGCATTCACAGATTAATCACGGCTCTGGAAGAACGCGGCTTTATCGCACGCCTGCCCCACCGCGCCCGGGCGCTGGAAATTTTGCGGCTACCGGGTCAAGAAGCCCCCGCCGCCAAGAATGCGCCCGAAGCGGCCAATGATAGTGTGTCCGTGCCGCTTGTGGGTAAAATTGCTGCGGGTGTGCCTATTGCCGCTCTTGAGCAATCCGGGCCGCGTATTAGTATTCCCGACGGTATGATTGGGCGCGGTGATCATTTCGCCCTTGAGGTTGAGGGCGAATCTATGATCGGCGCTGGGATTTTGGACGGCGACATTGCCGTGATCCGCGAAGCCAATACGGCTCGAAATAACCAGATTGTTGTCGCTTATGTGGTCGACAACGAGGAAGCAACCTTGAAACGCCTGTACAAAACAGCGGACGGAATCGAGCTGATCGCAGAAAATCCCGACTTCCCAACCCGCACTTACGGCCCCGATCAAGTAGAAGTGCAAGGTGTTTTAGTGGGGCTTATCCGCAAATATTAACTGCTAAGAGCCAAATTAACAGATAAAAATCAAAACCAGGTTGCAGGTGTTGTCCACTTCATGCATGATAAGAGCGTGAATGTCAGGTAATGCTTGGCTTTTTATCAGTTAGGGTCGCAGTGCAGTTGCCTGCGTTGCCTAGCACAGATATGCGAGCACCGAGATGCGACTATCCGCCCATTATTTTATAATAACATGGCTGGGCATATGTATGACTGGAATATATGCGGTACCCGCTCACACCCAAGAATTAAACCGCATCGTCTCCCCGCAAGCCGATAATACTGCGCTCACCATCTACCCAAAAAACCTGGCTCTAATTACCGAGAGCCGGATGATTGATTTGCCTGTTGGCAAAAACACCATTGTATTTGAGGGGGTCAATGACCGGATGATACCGGCCTCCGTACTTTTACGCCAATTTGAGGGCTTGACCATAGAGCGTAATTTCGACGCAGAACTGCTCAGCAAAGCCAATTTGTTCGAGCGCTCGATTGGGCAAACCGTCACCCTGACCCGCACCGACAAAGCCAGCGGTATTGTGCGGCGAGTGCGGGCAAAGATTGTCTCGGCTAATAATGGTGTGGTGTTTGATATTGGCGGCAAATTAGAGAGCTATCAATGCTCCGGCTTATCAGAAAATACGATGTTTGATAACATCCCGGACGGGCTGAACAACAAGCCGGAATTGTCCATAGACGTAGATACCACCACCGCCGGCCCGCGCGAATTGGTTATCTCATATCTAGCCGACGGGTTTTCTTGGGCAGCGGATTACCGGCTCGATTTGACCAGCGAGACGCGCGCGAAATTTAATGCATGGCTGACGTTTAAAAATGAAACTGCGCAGACGTTTAAGAACACGCCGACATCTGTAGTGGCGGGCAGTTTAAACCGTTCGTGGCAAACTCGGTCGCCGGATAAGCAACACAAAAATCTAGTGGCAAATTGCTGGCCACGGCGTTCTAGCTTGGCACCAATATCACTATATGATCAAGTAATCGTGACCGGCACCCGTTTGCGAGGAAGCGTGCTTCAAGAAGCCTCCTCTGAACTCGTAACGCTAGCAGACGGAACGACTGTAGAAAGACTTATACCGATGGTTTCCAAGCAATTCTCTGCCGCCCCCCCAGCACCCCCAGAACAAGAAGAGCTGTCCGAATACAAATTATACCGTATCCCCGAACCGATCAATGTGGCGTCTTATCAAACCAAACAAATCCGGTTCTTGCATGAGCCGGAGGTGGAGGTTGAGCAGGTATATACATTCGAGGAAAGCTGGCGCTCTTTGCTAAACCCTGAACAGCCCTTGCGCCCGGCTATCATGGAAACCCGGCTGGATAACGCGAAAGACGGCAAGCTCGGAAAGCCCCTCCCCAGCGGTACGTACCGGGTTATGGCGCGCGGTAAAGACGGCATCGTGCGCATTACCGGCATAGATACCATAGAAAACCGCGCCGTTGATTTACCCGTAAAAGTAAAAACTAGCCTGTCCCGTAATGTGCAAATGCAAACCCGCATCACAAGTAAGGTTGTGCGTATCACGCTCGGGAAACCAGTTTGGAATGAAGTTTCTGAACTAGATAAAGTCGAACACATTTTCACCAACGCCCATGACATCCCCGTGACCATTGAGTTCAGGGCAACTGGCCATCCACAATTTCAATATGAAAGCAACAATGAAAACGGAATTCATCGCGGCGGCCAGATTCTATCCGGCTATAACGGTGCTCCCTATAAAGCCATAAATCCGTCCATTAAACCCGACAAAGACGAATCGACGCCCACATGGACAATTACGGTGCCCGCAAACAGCACCAAGATTTTGAGTTATAAGGCGGAGCGGATGTGACCCTCTTTCCTTCCCCTATTCTTCATGGGGGAAGTGGGCGCCTCTTGCGCTCGATGGGGGCGTGCGCTTCTTAGCGCACTTCTGAATTTCCGTTTCTCACTTTACCTACGAAGCGACGCAAGAGCGTCGCGCCCCCATCGCCTACGCTTCGCTCCGGCACTTCCCCCATAAAGAATGGGGGAAGAAAAACCTAATCGAACAACTTGCTGACACTCTCCGCATTAGCAATGCGGCGGATGGCCTCACCGATCAGCCTAGCAACTGTGACTTCACGTATCTTGGCGCAGTCTTTGACTTCCTGGGGTTGGGTAATTGTATCGGTTATGACCACTTCTTTAAGGGCGGAATTATTGATATTCTCTACCGCAGGATCCGACAACACCCCGTGGGTGATATAGGCGCTGACTTGTTTCGCACCTTGCGCCACCAAGGCATCGGCGGCCTTGCACAGCGTACCACCACTGTCGATAATATCATCGAGGATGATACAATTACGTCCTGTCACGTCGCCGATAATGTTCATGACTTCGCTCTCACCAGCTTTTGGCCGGCGTTTATCAATAATGGCTATGTCGGCTTCGAACTTCTTGGCCAAAGCCCGTGCGCGCACCACACCACCCGTATCAGGGGAGACAAACAAAAGGTCAGCCTGTTCTTTTCGTGAGTATTCGGCGCGTATGTCGGCTTCGAATACGGGTTGTCCGAACAGATTATCCGTCGGTATATCAAAGAAACCTTGAATTTGTCCGGCGTGGAGATCAAGGGTCAAAACTCGGTCTGCGCCCGCCCGCGAAATTAAATTCGCCACAAGCTTGGCAGAAATTGGTGTGCGTCCACCGACTTTTCTGTCTTGCCTAGCATAACCAAAATATGGAATAACCGCCGTGACCCTTGCTGCCGATGCGCGTAAAAGCGCGTCCATCATTATGAGGAGTTCCATCAAATGATCATTGGCCGGAGCCGAAGTACTTTGGATGAGAAAAATATCTTCCCCGCGTACATTTTCATTGATGCGGACGAAAATTTCCTGGTCACGAAACCGGGTGATCGTGACGTCGGTTAACGGCATGTCGAGGACATCGGCAATATCTGCGCTTAAGCCCTCGCTGGCTGTACCACTTAATAGCTTCATGGGAACCCTTTTTAGCTATAATTTGTGTGTGCGACTCGGATGTTCTTCGTCGCTTATCGCCCTTTAACAAACAAGTTCAGAGAATCAAAGCCCTTGATTGATCATTATGACAGAAATATTTCGGCCATAGTCCCCTATGTCGTGATGGCAATTATAGCGGTAGCTAAAATATTCGTCTGGGGCGGCATAGGTGCAGTCTGGTAAAACCACTGCGTCCTTAACACCCGCCCTGGCCAATTTTTGTAGCAGATAGGCTTTTATATCAAAATATGAACGGTCATCCTTTATGTTTTTTTGGCTCTTTATATTTTTTTGGCCTTTGCGGAAAAATTTGGCATTGCCAAGATTTTCAGAAATAAATTCGCCGACAAATTCCGGCCCGACCTCAAAATGCTTGGCACTGAGGCAAGGCCCGATGGCGGCTTTGATGTTTTTTCGCTTTGCACCTAGGGATACCATAGCGGTGATAGTCTCGTCCGTCACCCCCGCCAAAGCCCCGCGCCAACCCGCATGAGCCGCGCCGATAACGCCCGCACCCACATCCGCAAACAATACCGGAGAGCAATCCGCAGACAGTGCCGACAGGGCAATTCCGGGAAGCCGCGTAACCATGGCGTCCGCTTTGGGTACAGCGCCCGCCGCCCACGATTTTTCAACCACGACGACTTTGGCGCTATGGATTTGGTGATTGGATAACAAATGTGCGCTGTTTGTGCCCATAGCCCCTGACACTCGCTTGCGGTTCTCTGCCACATGCGCCGGGTTATCATCAGAGCCGCGCCCTGTATTGAGACTGCTATATTTACCGGATGATACGCCGCCGCCGCGCCCGAAAAAACCGTGGCTGATACCGGGGAGGCCGTCGAATACGGATGCGAATTTTATCGGCAAGTCTTGGTGGTTTTTCGGCATTATTTAAACCCTAAAGGCGCAGGTAATTCCGGTGATTGAATGGCGACCGCTTTAAACAAAGTCCCCATATCGTTCATGTCGGTTAGGCGGTGTAATTGCCTGGCTATTTTAGCTTTATTCTCTGGTGAGGCTTTGGACAAATTAACTGCCCGCACTTCAATCCCCAGCCTTGATAAAAACTGCCCTTGCGGGCACGGGCCGTAACTAGCTAGCCCCGCCTTATCCGCCCACTCGGTCAGCGCCGCAAAATCTACCCGTGCGGTTAAATCTGCACGGCCTGGCTCGTCCAGAGGATGGACTTTCTCATGTTTCTTGAGGGCTTGAAATGTATCGCCAAATTCTGTCTCTGCCGGGCCGTAATCTATAAACAATGCCGCGCCCGGATGCTCGGTAAACCGCCGCCGCAAGGCCTCGACGATTTGCCCAAGACCGGGGTTTATCTCCAGCAAGTCCCCATTTTTCACGTCCGGGATATTCGCGGGCAGAAGCTCTTGAACAGTTTCAGATATGGGGGCTTCGGAGACGCTAAATATAAGCTTGTCCGGATTATCAGGATGCACATCAACCATGCGCTCATGCCAGCCGCCTTTACTCTTGAACCTGTCTTTCATAATAAACTGCCGCACGGGCAGGCAATCCAGATATTCATTACCAATCACTATGGTTGGCCCGGCGGGAACATCATCCAAACTATTTACCCATGTCACAGGCACGCCGCTATTCGCCAATGTCTCGGCTTGTTTACCCTCAAGGGCGCTGGACATTTCTATTAGGTTGACCCTAATTGCGGCGAAGAAGTCTTTATCCAGCCGTGCAGTGCGCAACATATCGGACATCATGACGCCGCGCCCGGGGCCGTACTCGACTAAGTGCAATCGCTCTGGCTTGCCCATATGGCGCCAAGCATTTATCAGCCAAAGCCCCAAGACCTCGCCGAACATTTGCGATATTTCCGGGGCGGTGATGAAGTCCCCGTCTACCCCTAATG
>Ga0256839_1001341_pt1 | contig 30021 bp, 25 predicted proteins | sample 354166metaG_FD_185968 | JGI IMG/M metagenome (GOLD analysis project Ga0256839, IMG submission 185968) | Hydrothermal vent microbial communities from Mid Atlantic Ridge, Atlantic Ocean - 354-166 | ecosystem: Environmental > Aquatic > Marine > Hydrothermal vents | place: Atlantic Ocean: Mid... | reverse complement strand
CAAATACTTTCCTGAAGCCAGCTCCATCAACCTGCCCCGTTCAATCAAATACGGCTTCGGCGTACTTGGAACCGCCTGCCTGGGCTTTCTGGCCCGCACGAAATTGACCAAGCCCAACCTATTCGACCAAATTCAAAATCAGAAAGGCGGCCTATAGCCATAGGCTGTTAGCCGCCTTTGCACACCAGTTCAATTTACCAACAAACGCTTAAAGCGGCTGATTGATAATTCGAAAAGAATAATCGGTTCCAACACCGGTTACACCATTTGCATTACGAACCTTAATCAAATAGCCACCAACTGGTTGGTCCAAAACAACCCGGGAACGGCCATTACCACTGCTTCCACAATCATGACCTAAAATCGTGCCCGGATTATTGTTGGCATCCATCGAATAAACTGTGATGCACGTCGATACATACTGGCCCACATTAAATGTTTCATAAGTGCGCCGATTCATGTTGCTGTTCCAGGATGCTATCCAGTCAACGGTATCATCTGCAAAATTATGATTCTGCACGACCCCGGTATAAGCACTCCATTGTGCTGCTGTGTCATCCGGTTCATATGAGTCCACTGGCGCGTTAATCGGCGTGTTTGTTATGCTGAATGTATAGTCAGAAAGACTTCCTGAAAAACCGCCCTCGTTATTGATTCTTACCAAATACCCGCCAGGCGGCTGATCCAGAACCAGACGTGACCGACCATCGCCATTACTGTCGCAATCTTGCGCCAACAAAGATGATATCCCACCACTTTGGCTCATCAGATAAACAGAAATACAAGCATTTGCCTTAATTCCCAAGTTATCTGCTTCATAAACCCGACGGTTGTTTCCAAAGTTATAAGTCGCCACCCAATCCACAGCGTCATCAGCAAAATTATGGTCTTGTGGAGTGCCTGTGTACGCCTTCCATTGAGCCGCAGTGTCGTCTTCCTCATAGGCATCGGGAACGGGCGCGTTCAGCAAAGATGCAATTGTGGCTCCCGCATCCACGATACCCGCACCACAGTTCACAATACATGTACCCGGCAGCGGACGGGCGTTATTTTGCAGTACAGTCGCCACCTGATCGGCTGTCAGGGAAGGATCGGCCTCCAGCATCAGGGCCACTATGCCGCTTACATGGGGTGCGGCCATGCTGGTGCCACCCAGATAATGATAAGCAGGCGTGGATGGCGTGGTAGAGCCATTGTTATGGGTGGATAAAACCCCATTGGCCAGGGTCGCAAAAATTTCACCGCCGGGGGCGGAAACGGTGATATTGGGCCCAAAATTGGAATAGGCCGCCAGATTGCCCTCGCGATCCGTGGCCGCCACCGTGATGACACCCTGACAATTGGCCGGTGGATAGTTGGCCAGGCTCGAGTTATTGCCTGCCGCCACAACCACAACAGCACCCTGATCTCTGGCGGAATTAATGGCCCGTTGCAAAGTGCTTTGCGGCAAGCAAGCACTGGGACTGCCCATCCCAAAACTCAAGTTAAGTACCTGCGCCGGATGCGGATTGGGAATGACTGATCCGTCATCCGCAAACGCAGTTCCACCGGCCGCCCATGATATGCCTTGCACAACGTCCAGCAACCGGCCGCCACACTTGCCCAAAACACGGACTGGCAAAATCTTCGCACCAGGCGCCACGCCGGTAACACCCACACCATTATTGGCAATGGCGGCTATTGTGCCGGCCACATGCGTGCCATGCCAGGAAGATTTTACGAATCCACCTGGACCGGGCATAATGCCTGGTGCTGGATTAGCGCTTCCCCCTTGGGGCTTTGTGCCGTCCGAGGACGGGGTACAGTCGTTACCGCGTGTCCAGTCACCCTCATCACGGGGGTTCGGATCCGGACCGTCCCCGTCTCTGGGGTCAACAAAGTCTCCTGGAAGAGTGCTGTCAGGCTGATGAATAAAGTCATACCCCCCTACAATATTGGCCGCTAGATCTGGATGATTGGTAATCCCTGTATCGATAACCGCAACGGTAACACCTGTGCCATTCACCATGCCCCAGGCTGCGGGCAAATTGACACCCCCTGTTGGCTCAAAATAATGCCACTGCTGACCGTAACGCGGATCATTGGGGACCATGAGCGGCTTGAAAACACGGTCCGGTTCAATAAACTCCATATCTGGCTGTTGCAAAAACGCCTGAAACAGAGTTTTGGCTTCTTCACTTGATAGTGGCGCTCGAGTATGAATCAGCCACCCACCTGTAAAAATTGCCCGGGAAAATTCCAGCGCAAAGCCCGTGTTTTGTTCAATTTGAGACAGTTTCTGACGCGCAAACGCCTTAATATCACCAGCGCGAGAAGCCGATCGATAATAGACAATAAATGACTGATGCTGACTGGCGCCTGATAACGCTTCAAAATCCGCCCTGATGGCCGATTTTCCATTGGACATCGCCACTGCCAACTGGCAGAAGCCAAGCACAAATAAAGCAATAGATAAAGCAATAGACTGACAAATGCATGGTTTTCTTGCTTCCTTTAACATAAAAATCACCGTTAAGTTGTGTGTGGAAGGAAAAGTGTTTTCGCTGGCTATTTCTGCCAACAAGGATTAATCAACCATTAATGGGCAGTGTATTTCAATGTGGTTAATATATTTTTTTATGTATTTGCTACGGCCGTCACATAATCTCCCCGAAAATCTCTGTTTACGGCTGTGCTTCCTTATTGCCCGGAGCGTCTTTATAATGGGCGCTCTTTTGGTCTGACAACGAGTGTGCCATGTTCAAGAATTCGCAAGACTTGTCTCCACTGGCCCTAAATGCCCACTATCTGGATGATGAACACCATGCGGTGAATGCCTTGCTGGCTATCCTGGAGGCCCATGGGCCAGATGCCCAAAAAACCCGCGAGCTGGCCATGTCCCTGGTGCAAAAGGTGCGAGACCAGATTGACCAGATGGATGGCATCGACGCCTTTATGAAGGAGTACGACCTCTCCAGCAAGGAGGGTATTGTGCTGATGTGTCTGGCGGAGGCGCTGTTGAGAATTCCCGACAAGGACACCGCCGAAAAGCTGATTAAAGACAAACTGCTGGATGCGGACTGGGAGTCGCACCTGGGCAAAAGCCAGTCGCTGTTCGTGAACGCGTCCACCTGGGGCTTGATGCTCACGGGGAAAATTATCGACGTAGACGCAGACAGCCGCGGCTTTCAGCGCGTTCTGGAAAAACTCATCAACCGCACCGGCGAACCGGTGGTGCGCATGGGCATTTACCAGGCCATGAAAATCATGGGGCGGCAGTTTGTCATGGGGCGCACCATCGAGGAGGCATTAAAACGTGCCGGCAAAAAAGGTTACCGGGAATACCGCTATTCCTTCGACATGCTGGGTGAGGCGGCCCTGACCCAGGCGGATGCCGACCGCTATTTTGCCGCCTACCAGCACGCCATCGACGCCATCGCCACGGCCAACACACGCCGTAACATGGAAGACGCCGCCAGCATTTCCATCAAGCTGTCGGCCCTGCACCCGCGTTACGAATCCACACAGGCAGACCGGGTGCTGGTCGAACTGGCCCCGCGGGTGCTGCAACTGGCGCAACAGGCCAAAGAAAAAAACGTGGCCGTCACCATCGACGCCGAAGAAGCCGACCGGCTGGAAATGTCTTTGCTGATTTTCGAAAAAGTCTATGCCCAACTGGCTGACTATCACGGCTTTGGCCTGGTGGTGCAGGCTTACCAAAAACGCGGCATTCATGTCATTGACTGGCTGGCGAAACTGGCGCGCAAACACGGGCGAAAAATTCCGGTTCGGCTGGTCAAGGGGGCTTATTGGGATACGGAAATCAAGCGCGCGCAGGAACAAGGACTGGATGACTACCCAGTGTTCACCCGCAAAGTCAATACAGACGTGTCCTATCTGGCTTGCGCCAGCACGCTGCTGCGTCGCCGTGACCTGTTTTACCCCCAGTTCGCCACCCATAACGCCAACACCATCGCCGCGGTCAAGACCATGGCCGGCGATACCGGCGGCTTCGAGTTTCAACGCCTGCACGGCATGGGCCAGGCGCTGCACCGGGAAGTTATCAGCCCTGATGGGCTAAATACGCCGTCGCGCATTTATGCGCCGGTGGGCAGCCACGAGGACCTGCTGCCCTACCTGGTGCGCCGCTTGCTGGAAAACGGCGCCAACACCAGCTTTGTCAACCGCCTGACCGACCTGGAACTGAGCCTGGAAGAAATCACCCAGGATCCGATTGCCACAGCCCGCGCTCACAGCAACCACCGTCATCCGCGCATTCCCGTGCCGGCCGATATTTTCGGCCCCGAACGCATCAATTCACGCGGCGTCAATCTGGGCTCGCTGAGCGAAATAGCGGCCTTGGACAAAGAAATTCATCAGCATGACGAAAGCCGCTTTATCGCTCGCCCGCTGGTGCCTGACGCCAACACGGAGAAGCTGTCTCCCCGCCCCATCACCTGCCCGGCTGATCGCGACAAAATCGTGGGGGAATGCTTCGATGGCAACGCAGAAATTGTGGATGCCGCATTGAAAAACGCCGCCAGGGCTTTCCCAGGTTGGCGCGATACACCTGTGGCCAAACGCGCCAAAATTTTACGAAAAATGGCCGATTTGCTGGAAGAAAACCGGGGCAAGTTAATGTATCTGGCCCAGCAGGAAGCCGGCAAAAACATTCCAGACTGCATTGCCGAAGTGCGCGAAGCCGTGGATTTTTGCCGTTACTACGCCCAACAGGCCGAACAACATCTGGCCACCGGCATCAAAATGCCCGGCCCCACCGGCGAAAGCAATTATCTCTACAATCAGGGCCGCGGTGTCTTTGTCTGTATTAGCCCCTGGAACTTTCCGCTGGCCATTTACACCGGACAAATCGCCGCGGCGCTGGTCACAGGCAACACGGTTATCGCCAAGCCTGCCGAACAAACGCCTTTGATTGCCCACGAAACCGCGCGGCTGTTCCATGCCGCCGGTATCCCTGAAGATGTTTTGCAGGTAATTCCCGGTGACGGCGCCAGTGTGGGCGCGCCATTGACCGCCAGCCCGGACATTGCCGGAGTGGCCTTTACCGGCAGCACAGAAACCGCGCAAATCATCAACAAAACCCTGGCGGCGCGCCCCGGGTCCATCGCCCGGTTTATCGCTGAAACCGGCGGGCAGAACTGTTTTATCGCCGATTCATCTGCCTTGCCGGAACAGCTGGTCAAGGATATTATCGCCTCGGCCTTCACCTCCGCCGGACAGCGCTGCTCGGCCGCCCGGGTGCTGTATATCCAGGAAGACATTGCCAACAAGGTGTTAACCATGCTGGCAGGCGCTATGGCAGAGTTGCGTAACGACCACCCCCAATACGTGTCAACAGATATAGGGCCACTGATCGACGAGGCGGCCAGAGTCACCCTGCAAAACCACGCGCGGCGTATGGAAAAAGAAGCCACTATTCTGAAAAAGCTGGAAACGCCACCGGCCAATGGCACATTCTTCCCGCCCCACGTGGCGGAAATTCCTTCCATTTCCCTACTCGAGCGCGAGGTATTCGGGCCGTTTCTGCACATTGTTCGCTTCCGCGCCAATGAACTGGACAAGGTGATTGATGAAATCAACGCCACTGGCTATGGCCTGACTTTCGGCATCCACAGCCGCATTGATGAAACCATCGAATATATTGTCAGCCGCATTCAGGCCGGTAACTGCTATATTAACCGCAATACCATTGGCGCCGTGGTGGGCGTACAGCCATTTGGCGGCATGGGGCTATCCGGCACCGGGCCAAAAGCCGGTGGTCCGCAATACCTGCACGCGTTTTCCACCGAAAAAACGATCACCAACAACATTGCCGCGGTGGGCGGGAACGCTGAATTGCTGGAGCTGTCCGAAGAACCATGAAAACCACGACCACACAAACAGCCTGAGCCATGTACCTGCGCCACTTCGGATTTGACCAGGCACCGTTTTCCATCACCCCGGATCACCGCTTTGTCTATCTGAGTTCCCAGCACGAGGAATCCCTGGCGCACCTGGTCTATGGCATCCAGCGTGGTGGCGGCGCCGGTTTTGTCCTGCTCACCGGCGAAGTGGGCACCGGCAAAACCACCATAAGCCGCCTGCTGCTCGAACAGGCGGCGCAACCCGGGGAGTCTACGGTCAAGATCGCCCTGATATTGAACCCGCGACTCTCACCGGTGGAACTGCTGGAAAGCATATTGCGGGAACTGGGTATCCCCCTGCGCGGCACCCGCGGCCAACTCAACTGGATGGTTGAACGCCTCAACGACTACCTGCTGAAAACCTGGGCCGAAGGCCAAAACACAGTGGTATTGATTGACGAGGCGCAAAATCTGCCGCCGGAAACCCTGGAGCAACTGCGGTTGCTCACCAACCTGGAAACCGACACCCACAAGCTGTTGCAGGTGATACTGATTGGCCAGCCAGAATTGCGCGACACCCTGCGGCGTAATGACCTGCGTCAACTGGCCCAGCGCATTACCGCCCGGTATCATTTGCGTGAACTCGACGCCGATGACACTGCCGCTTATCTGGCCCACCGCTGCCAGGTGGCTGGCGCCAAGCGCAACCCGTTTAGCCCAGGCGCGGCCAAAGCCATCCACCGACACGCAGGCGGTATTCCACGTGTGATTAACACCCTGGCCGATCGCGCCTTGCTGGTGGCCTGGAATGCCAATAACACACGCGTTACCCGCAAATATGTGAAACAGGCCGCCGCTGAAGTGCTGGACCCTGCCATATCCAACAAGCGCCCGCGCAGCGCAGGTTACATGGCCATAGCGACCATTCTGGCCACAGGCCTGGCTGTGGCCGCCTGGTACTGGTTGCCCGCAACACCTGAACATGCAAGCCAGACCACCTCTGCCACAGCACTGACTCAGCCACCGGCACAAGCCACCGCCTCTTCCCCTTTTCAATGGCCAGACACCTTACAGGCGTGGCGCCAGTATGCCGCCTTGTGGGGCAGCCATGCCAGCGGTTGGGATGCCATGCAATGCCCGCCAGCAGAAGCCACCGGCATGGCCTGTTTACGGCGTCAAGGCAATCTGACCCAAATCTTGCGGCTAAACCGGCCGGTTGTGCTCCAAACCACGGATCCGGATGCTCTTGTGGTGCTGGAAAAAACCAACCCGCAGGGCCAATTTATCCTTAAGGACAGCACAGAGCAGCCTGTTTCGGTCAACAAGTCCTGGCTTGAACGACACTGGCTGGGCACGTATTATGTGCTCTGGCCCATGCCTGCGGCATTATTGCAGAAAACCTTGCCAGCGCCCGGGTCAAGCGAGGTTACCACCTGGGCGCATCGACTGGCGCGTCAAATCAGCGAGTTGCCATTGAACAACGAGACCCAGTTCATTGACTGGCTGAAGCGGTTTCAGGCCCGCCATGGCCTGCTGGCGGATGGTATCATTGGCCCGGAAACCGCCATGGCCTTGAGCCTGAAAGCCTATACCGGCCCCACGCTCCAGGCAGTTGCGCCGGAGACCGGCAACCACACTCATGGCCAAACCGGAGAATAAGCCATGTCATCCATTCTGGAATCACTGAACAAATCCCAGCAACAACGAGCCACCAACGCCGTTGGCGGTCAGCAAAACTGGCGCTTTGGCGCACACCGTAATGACTCTCCCGATCGTCGCAAACGGGCTTTGCGTCTGTTGGCGGGGGTTATCGTCTTGCTTGCCTTGTTGGCCTGGCTTTTTTCGGCCCAATTACAGCAGTTATGGACCAATTCAGCCTCCTCTGAGCCGCCAGCCGCCTTGCCGGGGATGAATATGGCCACAGCCACCCGGCAACCACCAGCCCAGTCGGCCGACACGTACCCGACTCAAACCACAAATCCACTGACCACGCAAAACCGTTCTTTTCCGGATGAACGCGCGTTACCACGGCCGGATCCCAACCAGAACCGCGCCGCGCTGAAAGCCAGGCGGGAACAGACAGACAGGCCACAAGCGTTAACGGCACAAAAAACGCCTCAAACACAAAACAGCCAACCGGATGTGATGGCCACAACAGAAAATGCGCCAGCCAATGGTACAGACAAGTCAAGCACAGTGGATGAGGCCATCCATCCTGTCGCGTCCGGGCATAACCGGCAGGCAATCGCTAGCGGTGGGCGCAAAAAAGACCTGCGTGACACTCCACCGCATCAAGCCGAACGCAAGAATGGCTTCCCGCGGCAGCAATACCGCTATCTCTACCAGTTACCCTTGGCCATGCGTAAACAACTACCGGCGCTAAAACTCAATATCCATGTTTACGACCAGAACCCGAAGCACCGGCTGGTGGTGATAAACGGCGAGGATCTGGGCATTGGCGACAGCCTGGAAGGCAGCCATATCACCGTCAAGGACATTCTCCCCGATGGGGCGCTGATAGAAGCCGACGGAGAGATGTTCCTGCTTCCCACGCGACAATAGCGGACAGTCTCGTGGCCCTGAGATTCGCCACCACCCGCAACAAACCACTGCCGAAGTTTACGCTGGCCTTTGTGCTGGCCAGCTTTACCCTGATCTGGCTGGCCCAAACGCGTCCGCAGTGGCAACTGTTCGCGCAACTGGCCATATTGCCACAGGACTTTTCGCGGATGGATTATCTTGCCTTGCGCGAATGGCACCGTTTGCTCACCGCACTGTTCCTGCATGCCAATTGGTTTCACTGGCTGGGCAATATGGTGATTTTTTTACCACTGGGCATTCACCTGGAACGGCATACCAGCAGCCTGTGGCTGACTGTTGTGTTTCTGCTTTCCGGTCTGGTGGGCAATTTGGCCTCATTACTGGCGCTGCATGACTCCAGCCATTTTCTGCTGGGCGCCAGTGGCGCCATTTCCGGCCTGCTGGGCGCCTGGCTGCGGCTTTTTCCACAAAAGCGCCTGCATGTGCTTATCCCTGTGGGCCTCTATTTGCAAAAAGCACGCATCCCGATTGTCATTTTTATTCTCATTTGGCTGGTAACCCAGTTTGCCTTGCAACTCAACTCCCACAACTATCAGGTAGCCTGGTCTGCCCACATTGCCGGCTTTTTAACCGGTTTTTTGCTCGCCAGCCTGATGCGTCCGTAGTTGGCCCGCGCTGTCCGGGAAAAACACTCCATCTGCCGCCTTTCCCTTTCTGGTTCAGGCAGGCTAAAATACCCAAATGAACGCAGCATATATTCTGGTCGTGGATGATGAGCCCGATATCCGGGAACTGATTTCAGAAATTCTCAGTGACGAAGGCTATCAGGTGGCCACGGCCGCCGATGGCGCCAGTGCCGACAAGGCCGTCCAGCAGCGGCGTCCTGACCTGATCCTGCTGGATATCTGGATGCCGGATATCGACGGCATCAGCCTCATGAAACGCTGGCTGCATGAAAGCCGCAATCCCGGCGCCCGCCCAGGCGCCATTGTCATGATGTCCGGCCATGGCACAGTGGAAACCGCTGTTGAGGCCACACGGCTGGGCGCTTGCGACTTTATCGAAAAGCCCATTTCACTGGCAAAACTGCTGCAAACTGTGGAGGAGGCGTTAAAAAACAGCCAGAAAAACAGCAGCCCCGCCCAAACCCCGCCCTCTGCCACTATCGAGCCCATTGGTAACAGCCCGGCCATGCGCGCTCTGCGCGATGCCCTGAAAAAACTGGCCAAAACCCATAACCATGTGCTGTTTCAGGGCGAGCCGGGCACCGGCAAGCTCACCCTGGCGCAATGGCTTCATAGCCAGCGGCATGGTCATCGCCAGCCGGCCATCGTGGTGGACGGGCTGAGCCTGGACGACAACCACTTTGAAACCATGCTGTTCGCTCCCGGCGGCCTGCTGGAACAAGCCGATGGCGGCAGCCTGATTCTCACCAATATCGACTGCTTGACCGAAAAACAGCAAAGCGCCTGGCTGTCTTTGCTGAAACACAAGCAGTATCCACTGGCCGGTCAACAATTCAAGAATATACGTTTTGACCTGTTGGCCACCAGCCAGCGGGACTTGCAGGAACTGGCCGCCGCAGGCGAATTTTTCCGCGATTTGTATGATGTTCTGGGTGAAGTGCGCCTGCAGGTGCCACCCTTGCGGGAGCGGGCAGAAGACGTGCCAGACCTGATTAGCCATTTCATCAACCACCTGCCTGACCTGGAGAAAACCCCCTACCGGAAAATGTCGATTGCGGCCCAAAACCGGCTTCGCAACTACCACTGGCCCGGCAACGTGCGTGAGCTGAAAAATGTGGTACGGCAATTACAACTGGAAGCCGACAGCGGAGAAATCACCCTGGAGCAAGTGGACAACTATCTGCGTGGCGCCCAAAACCGGCAACAACCATCCATTCAGTGCCGGTTTGACCTCCCCCTGCGGGAAGCCCGGGAAGCCTTTGAACGGGATTATCTGCTCTACCAGCTGCAGGCCTGTGACGGCAGCGTCGGCGAGCTGGCCAAGGTGGCGGGCATGGAGCGAACACACCTGTACCGCAAGCTGCGCGCGCTGAAAATCAATCCGAAATCAGTCCAGGCGCGAAAAGACAGCAATGGCGCGGACAAACGCACAGGAGACAGCTAAAGCATGAAAATCATCATTCTGGGATGTGGCCAGGTGGGTTCATCGGTGGCCGAGCATTTATCCCATGAAGGCAACGACATTACGGTTATCGACAAGGATGTCTATAAACTTGAAGACATGCAAAACCGGCTGGATTTGCGTACCGTGCAGGGCAATGCCTCCTATCCCAGCGTGCTGATTCGCGCCGGAGCCGAAGACGCCGATATGATTGTGGCGCTGACCAACAGCGATGAAACCAATATGGTGGCCTGCCAGGTGGCCCATAGTATTTTTCATACCCCGACAAAAATTGCGCGCATCCGGGAAAGCGAGTACCTGGACTATCCCGAATTGTTTCAGCCTCACCACATGCCTATCGATGTCACCATCAGCCCTGAGCAATTGGTCACAGATCACATTCATTTGCTCATCGAATACCCCGGCGCCTTGCAAGTGATGGACTTTGCCCAAGGCGCGGCGCGTCTGGTGGCCGTAAAAGCAGACGCAGACAGCCCGCTGGTGGGGCACCAGCTCCGTGAACTGCAAGACCTGCTGCCAGAAGGCGTTGATACCCGCATCGCCGCCATTTTCCGGGACAACAAGCCAGTACTGCCAGAAGGCGATACCGTCATTCAGCCCAATGATCTGGTTTTTTTTCTGGCGGCGCGCAAACACATTCCCGACATCATTCGCCTGCTGCATACCACCGAAGAGCCCACCCGCCGGATTATTCTGGCCGGTGGCGGCAATATTGGCTTCAATCTGGCCCGTAAGCTGGAAGACACCCACTCGGTCAAAATCATTGAAGCCAATAACAAACGCGCCAAGCATATTGCTGAAGAACTGGACAAGGCGCTGGTGATTGTCGGCGACGCCATGAATGAGGAAATTCTGCGAGAGGAAAATATCGACCAGACGGATATTTTCTGCGCCCTGACCAATGACGACCAGGCCAACCTGCTGTCCGCGTTGCTGGCCAAAAAAATGGGAGCCAAAAAGGTCATCACCCTCATTAACCGGCACAACTATGCCCAGCTGATTGAGCAGGAAAAAATCGATATCGCCATCTCGCCCCAGGAAATCACCATGGGCGGCATTCTGGCGCATGTGCGCAAAGGCAATATGGTGCGTATTCATTCATTGCGTGAAGGCGCCGCCGAGGCCATTGAAGTGGAAGTCCATGGCGATCACAACACCTCCAAAGTCATTGGCCGGGAGTTACAGGAAATCAACCTGCCGCCAGGCACCATTATTGGCGGCATTGTGCGCGGCAACAAGGTCATTATGGCGCACCGCGATGTGGTCATTGAAAGCGGCGACCATGTGATTCTGTTTGTCACCGACAAGCGCAACATCAATGACATTGAACGCCTGTTCCATGTCAGCCCCACATTCCTATGAGACCACCGGAAGCGCCATGAACCCTCATGTCATTTTCAAAATCATGGGCATGTTACTGCTGGTTTCCAGCCTCACCATGCTGCCCCCCGCACTAGTCGGCTGGTACTATGGCGATGGTGATATACAGCCCTTTCTGGAAGGTTTCCTGGTGCTGTTTTTATCCGGGGCGACACTGTTTGTGCGCTATTACCAGGCCGGTACCGATCTGAAAATTCGCGCAGGCTTTCTGGTGGTGGCTGTTTCCTGGATATTACTCGGGCTCAGCGGCGCCATTCCGCTGTATTTCAGTGACGCCCTGAACCTGTCCTTCACCGATGCCGTATTTGAATCAGTGTCTGGCCTGACCACCACCGGCGCAACCATTCTCACCCAAATCGACGGCTTACCTCACTCGGTGTTATATTTTCGCAGCCAGCTACACTGGCTTGGAGGCATGGGCATTATCGTGCTGGCCATTGCCATTCTACCCATGTTGCGCATTGGCGGTATGCAGATGTTCAAGGCCGAAACCCCCGGCCCCATGAAAGACCAAAAACTGACCCCGCGCATCACCGAAACCGCCAAAACCCTGTGGTTCATTTACCTGGGCATCACCATTTTATGCACACTGTCCTACTGGCTGGCTGGCATGAGCCTGTTTGACGCCATCTGCCATGCCTTTGCCACCTTGTCCACGGGGGGCTATTCCACCCACGATGCCTCACTGGCGTACTTTAACAGCCCTCTGATCGAAATGGTCTCGGTGTTTTTTATGGCGGTGTCAGCGATTAATTTCGCCTCCCACTTTCTGGCCTGGAAACACGCCACCATCAAAGCCTATTTGCTGGATAGCGAGATTCGCACCTTTATCGCCATTCTGGCCATACTGGCGGCCTTTGTTTCTCTGGCGCTGTATCTTTCCGGCACGTACCCGACCCTGTTCGCCGCATTCCGTTATGGCCTTTTTCACACTGTGTCGTTCGTGACTACCACCGGCTTTGGTACCGCACCGACCTATTTATGGCCAGCGGCCATTGCCCTGTTGCTGATTCTTGCCAGCACCGTAGGCGGCTGCGCCGGATCCACCGGCGGCGGCATGAAAGTGGTGCGCGTGATCCTGCTGTATAAAATCAGTCTCAAAGAGCTTTATCGCCTCATTCATCCCCATGGCAAATTCATTATCAAGCTCAATGGGCGCACTGTGGATTACCGCGTGCTGGATTCGGTTTCGGCATTCTTTGTTTTGTTTGCCTTGCTGTTTACCGTTTTCACGCTCTTGCTGGCTGCTTACGGGGAAGACCTGGTGACCGCCGCATCGGCCACCATTGCCAGTATGACCAATCTCGGCCCGGCGCTGGGCAAAGCCGGGCCGCATTATGCCGACTTGACCGATGCCAGCAAATGGACGCTGGCGCTGGCCATGATCTTCGGCCGCCTGGAGTTGTTTACTGTCTTCGTGCTGTTTACCCCTGCCTATTGGAAAAACTGACATTTGCCCATATTAACGGCATACGTCATTGCAACACCCAACCTGGCAGATCATAAAAAAAACCGAACAACATCTGCGAATAATCGCAATGGCCTTAAGCATTCAGGCCACCTATAATGGCTGCAGTCCAAAAAACGCAAGGAAAAACCATGAGTGAACAAAACCCGCAACATCACAAACTCATCATTCTCGGCTCTGGCCCCGCCGGAGACACCGCCGCCATTTACGCAGCCCGGGCCAATCTGAACCCGGTGCAGATCACTGGCATGCAGCCAGGCGGTCAACTAATGACCACCACCGATGTGGAAAACTGGCCCGGTGAACCCGGCGGCGTGCAGGGGCCAGAGCTGATGCAACGCATGCAAAAACATGTGGAGGAGTTCGGCACCCGGATTATTTTTGACCACATTCACTCAGTGGATTTGAAAAAACGCCCATTTACCCTCAACGGCGATCAGGGCAGCTACACCTGTGATGCCCTGATTATCGCCACCGGCGCCACGGCCAAATATCTGGGCTTGCCATCGGAAGAAAAATACAAGGGCAAAGGGGTATCCGCCTGCGCCACCTGTGACGGTTTCTTTTTCCGGGGTCAACCTGTTGCGGTTGTGGGTGGCGGCAATACCGCTGTGGAAGAAGCCTTGTATCTGGCCAATATCGCCTCCAAAGTCTACGTGGTTCACCGGCGGAATGAATTTCGTGCTGAAAAAATTCTGATTGACCGCATGATGAAAGCGGTGGAAGAAGGCAAGATTGAACTGGTCACGCCCTATGTGGTGGAAGAAGTTGTCGGTGATGGCAATGAAGTGACCGGCCTCAAGGTTCGCCATGTTGAAGACAACAGTGAAAAAATACTGGATGTCAAAGGCGTCTTTATTGCCATTGGCCACAAACCCAACACTGATATTTTCGCTGGTCAGCTGGACATGCAAAACGGCTATATCATTGTCAAAAGCGGCCAACATGGCGATGCCACCGCAACTTCGGTGGAAGGGGTTTATGCCGCCGGTGACGTCAGCGACTGGATTTATCGTCAGGCGGTGACTTCCGCAGGCACCGGCTGTATGGCGGCACTGGACGCCGAACGTTTTCTGGCTTGAGCAAACCTGGCCGCCGCAACGCCTGATGATGGCTGCTGATCGCGTAAGCCGCTACCATGACTCATGAGAATGGGCGGGCTCATGGTCCCCAATCTGGATGACTTGGGCGGGCGCTTTCCGCCCGTAGACAACGCCCTGTCTTCACCCAACGGCTTGCTGGCCTGGGGTGGCACACTGTCACCCCGGACTCTGCTGGCGGCTTATGCCCGGGGGATTTTTCCGTGGTTTGGCCAGGGCGAGCCGATTCTGTGGTGGTGCCCCTCGCCCCGGGCTGTGATTTTTCCCAAGCAATTACACATTTCCCGCCGATTCGCCCGGGACATACGGCGCTATCAATGGCGCGCCTACCTGGACCGGGATTTTGAAGGCGTGATGCGCCAGTGCGCCCAACCGCGCCCGGGACAACCTGAAACCTGGATTACGCCAGAAATGATGCGCGCTTATGGGCGCTTGCATGAATCAGGTCATGCCCATTGTCTGGAAGTCGAGATTAACGGGGTGTTGGCAGGCGGCATTTATGGCGTCACCCTGGGCCAGGTTTTTTTTGGCGAGTCCATGTTCTCAACCCAAACCAATGGTTCCAAGCTGGCCCTGAAAGCCCTGTGCGACACTCTGGTTCACAGCGGCTATCGCCTGCTGGATTGTCAATTGCCTTCGCCCCATTTGCGTCGCATGGGCGCCGTGGAACTGGCATTGCAGGATTTTCGCGCTTTATTGCCCCAGGCCCATGAACGCCAGCCCAAACCACTGCTGTTACCCGAGGTAGACTGGGCACACTCAGCGCAATGCTAAAATTGCGCCGAGGGGTCCCCATCCTGCACGTGGCTGTCGTAACTCGGACAACCCTCTTGGTCTGAAGGGACGTGAACCCTGACCTGATTGCGACCGCTGGCTTTGGCCGCGTACATGGCCTTGTCCGCATCAGCCAGTATGCGATGAAAAACATAACCACTCAGGCGGGTATCAGTCACCCCGAAGCTGGCGCTGAAGGAGATTGTCTTGTCAGGTGTCTGGACAAGCGCGCGCTGCATGGCGCGACGACAGGACTCGGCCAATGTGGCGGTATCGGCAACAGAAGCGCCAGGCAAAAATATGGCGAATTCCTCGCCGCCAATCCGGCCCGCAATGGCCTCTGGCGGCAGTTGTTCCGTGCATGTCCGGGCGGCCCGCCGCAAGACATCGTCACCCACTTGATGCCCATAAGTATCGTTAATCTTTTTGAACTCATCCATGTCGAAAAGAATCATTCCAGCCGGTTCTTGCTGGACTGCCAACTGCTTTAATGCCGCTTCTGCCTTTTGCCGAAAACACAGCCGGTTACTGATGCCTGTGAGTGAGTCATGTTCGCTGAGAAACTGCAATTGCCGTTGCCTGCGCCGTGATTGCCACAGCCAGAGCAATAACACAGCAATCAAACTGCCAGCCCCGCCCAGTACCCACCGCCCCCGACGAATTCTTTCTTCATCCAGGTTCTTGCGCAGTTGCAGAATCTGATTTTTTTGATTCAGCGTCCTGATGGCGAGGTCTCTTTGCTGGATTTCGAACTTCGCCATCTGCACCGCCAGACTCTTGGCTTTGTTTTGCTGATACTCCTGTTCTTTCAGGCTTAGAACCTGTTGCAGGTACCGCAAAGCCTGTTCGGGTTTGTTGTCATGTTGCATCACCTGATACAGGACCTGGTAGGCGGCCAGTACCGGTTCTATAGCCTGACTGTCGCCACTGGAATCAATGGCCGCCTGAGCGGCCCGAGCCGCTGCCCTGTACTTTTTTTGAGCTAATAACGCTTGCGCCAGAATGCTGTTGGATTCAATGACAAAACGCGGGTATTTTTTCTTGTCGCCTTCAGGCAGGTGTTGTCTGACCAGATTTTCCGCCTGCTGGTAGTTTCCCTGTCGCAGCGCATTGGTCGCCTGCTTGGTGCGAATAATCAGGGCCAGCAGTTCTTCGCGACTCTTCCGACAAAAATCAACCGCCTGGTCAAAGTCATCCTCGGTCAAATCACTGGAGCGCATGTGCACCAGCACCTGAATCCGAACACCCATTTTCAAACAGCGGTTGCGGGCAGTCATGGGCTCTTTGATCTGATCCAGCGCTGCCAGCGCGGACTCGTTCTCATTGAGCGCGTTGTAAAACATCGCCGCCACCAGTAAACCTTCGTGCCGAAGGTTATCGTTTTGGATTTCTCTGGCATGCTCAAAGATATGATCCAGATATTTGAACCCCTCCAGCCATCGGTGCTGAAAGGTGAACAAATTAACCAGAGACAAGGCGCTTCGGTATCGGATGTTCGCATCGCTTGTGTTTTCAAAAAGGTGTCGATAAGCGTCGATGGCCTCAGCCATACGCCCTGCGTAGGCCAGCTGATAAGCCTGGAAATATCGCAGCAATTCTGCCTGGTGGGGCGCCAATGCAATATCGCTCTGCGCCAGCTTGGCCACTTCGCGGTTAAAAAGAACCGGGTTAGCGGTACGCATGGCGTCGATCTGCTTCAGCCGGAGTTCCAGGTCCTGCCTGTGATCTGCCAGGACAGGACCATGACAGACCAGCCCACAGGCCAGCAGCAGCGGCAGGGCGCCGCGAGAATGGCGCTTGCCCGCCGACAACAGGCTAACGCTGGTTGGCGGCGAGCTGATCCTGGGGCGAATCTTCCACTGGATCCGAGTCGGGGACTTCTGCAGGCGTGTCTTCTTCAGCATCATCTTCCCGGGAGGGCACAAGGAAAGCGACGACTGTTTTACGGGCACCCAGAAATTCGGCCAGTGCTTGATGATCGCCGGCCTGCAAGGCGCGAACCACAGCGCCATCAATCTGGTATTCCCGAGCCAGAGATTGAATGTGCCCTGAATCGACGTGCGCCAATTCGCCCAAAGATTGCAGCCAATGGATGGTATTGGTGTTATTCATGGTTCCCCTCTTGAAATATCGTTATCGAATGCAGCATTGCCAGCAGCGTCACGCCCTGTGATTCGTGACTACCGCCACTACTGCCAATTCTGCTGTGTATCACCGGCTTTTTCAAGCATTTGTCGCATTTCATTGTCCGGCTGACAAACTGCGATCGGGGGGATAACCAAAGTACTATGCTGGTTAAAATCGGCAGTGACGATATTTTTCAATGCCACAGTGTCTTGCCGGCAGGTGATCAAAGGCAAGGTGGCCGCCTCGTAAATCGTCAACGGATGGTCTTCAGGATAGACACGCCGCAATTTTCTAAGCAGGCATTCACGCTCTGTGGTTCCTGTGACAAGACGCGCGTGCGTGGCGTCGCCGACGATTCCTACCTGCCATAAAATCAAGTAGGCCGCCGGATCCACGATACGGCGGTAGAACAAAAACTGTGTGGCCTCGTAATGCTGGCAACCGGTTTTACCCGGATCAATCCCCAAATCCGCATACAGGCAGTCTGCCGCAGAAATTCCCGGCTCCATGGTGGCCTGGACACCGGCTTTTCTGGCTGCATCAATGGCCCGATGGGCCACACAGGCAAAAACACCCGGATGTCCATAAAATGCGGCGCACACCTTTTGGCCTTGCCCGACGGCGTGCAAAATCATATTAACCATTTTCTGGTAGGCATGGTCCCGGGGCACTCCCGGCTGATAACAGTCCTGCAGACTGCGCACATCCGGGTGCAGGCTTTCCAGCCATTTTTCAACCACGGGATGCGAAACCGCGAGAAAAACCACATCCGCATGCTGCATGGCTGATCGCGCCCGCGGTGTCAAATGCCCGCCGAGCATCATGCCTGTTCCAATACAAATCAACGAACCTTTTTGAGTGGCGCTCATGTTTTCCTCCTGTCAGCGGCAGTCTATGCTACTCACATGCAAGAATGTGTTGCCATTCTCAAAAAAGACCTGGTACTTGCCGCATAATAAAGCCGTTAACCCCAACGATGATGCCGCTGGGGCTTTTCTTGTTCATTTTGTTAAGAAAATCGGGTAAAGTACGGATTTTAATGGGAATTTAAGGGGCATAATGGCTGAAGCACAGAAAAACATCATCATGGAAGGCACCCTTCGCCGGCTGGTGATGGACGAGGTTTTGACCCGAGAGGCCGCCCAAGAGGCGCAAATAACCTCCAAGACACAAAATATTCCCTTGTTCCGCTATCTGGTGGAAAATGAGGTGGTGGACCCGGAAATACTGGCGCATGCGGCCGCCCAGGAATACGGCATTCCCTTGCTGGATGTGTCCGCCATGGATCTGTCTCAACTGCCCCTGAATCTGGTAGAGCAGGAGCTGATCGAAAAACACACCGTGCTGCCTTTGTGGAAACGGGGCCAAAAACTGTTTCTGGCCGTATCCGACCCCACTGACTCCCACTCTTTGCGCGATATCGGCTTTCATACCAACCTGTCTGTCAGCCCGGTACTGGTTCAGCAGGATGCACTGGAATCAGCCATCAATGACGCTTTTCAGGCCAGCAACGAGGTCATGGCCGGGCTGGAAGAGGAAGGGCTGGCGGATCTGGATTTTGAAGAAGAGTCCGAAGAAGAGGAATCATCAGCCACCGACGATGCCGATGAAACACCAGTTGTCCAGCTCATTAACAAGACTTTGCTTGACGCCTTTCGGCGCGGCGCCTCGGATATCCATTTTGAGCCTTACGAAAACACCTACCGCATCCGGTTCCGCATTGACGGCATGTTAAAAACCATTGTCAGGCCGCCAAAAACCTGGTCTCCGCGCATCGCTTCACGCATCAAGGTGATGGCCCGACTGGATATTGCCGAAAAGCGCGTACCCCAGGACGGCCGGGTCAAACTCAATCTTTCCAAAACCCAGGCCATCGACTTCCGTGTCAGTACCTGCCCTACGCTGTTTGGGGAAAAAATCGTGATGCGTATTCTGGACAGCGCCGCGGCTAAAATGGGTATTGACAAACTCGGTTACGAAGAAGACCAGAAAGCCCTGTTTCTGGATGCCATCAAGAAGCCCTATGGCATGGTTCTGGTCACAGGCCCGACCGGTTCGGGTAAAACGGTTTCTCTGTACACGGCGTTAAACATTCTCAATACTGATGGCATTAATATCTCCACCGTGGAAGATCCGGTGGAAATTCGCCTGCCCGGCGTCAACCAGGTGCAGCAAAACGCCAAACAGGGCATGACGTTTGCCGCGGCCTTGCGCTCTTTCCTGCGCCAGGATCCCGACGTCATCATGGTGGGTGAGATCCGCGATCTGGAAACCGCGGAAATTGCGATTAAAGCGGCCCAAACCGGCCATATGGTGCTGTCCACCCTGCACACCAACAGCGCCCCGGAAACCATCAGCCGCCTGGTTAACATGGGCGTGGCGCCATTTAATATCACCTCGGCGGTCTCTCTGGTCATTGCCCAGCGTCTGGCGCGCCGTTTGCATGATTGCAAACAACCTTCAGAAAAATCCCGCGACGCCTTTCTTGCGGCCGGATTCAAGCAAGAAGAACTGGACGACCTGCACGCCTTTGACCCGGTTGGATGCCGGAAATGCAATGAAGGCTACAAGGGGCGCGTGGGCGTGTATCAGGTGATGCCCATGAATGACAGCATCAAGCGAATTATCCTGGACGGCGGTAACGCCTTGCAAATTGCCGACCAGGCAAAAGCAGATGGTATTCTCGATTTGCGGGACGCCGCCCTGCTGAAAGTCAAAAACGGCTTAACCAGCCTGGAAGAAGCCCTTCGAATTACAGTCGAGTAAACTCATGGCAAGCAAAGCACAAAAACTCAACGAACCTGTCGTTTTCGTTTGGACCGGCACCGATAAAACCGGAAAGAAAATCAAAGGCGAACAAAAGGCCATGAATCCGGCCATTGTCAGGGCCGAATTGCGGCGGCAGGGCATCCAGGTCAAACGGGTGGCGAAAAAGCCCAAGCCCCTGTTCGGCAGTTCAGGAAAGCCCATCAAGGCCAAGGATATCGCCTTGTTTTCCCGCCAATTGGCCACCATGCTGGAGTCCGGCGTGCCCATGGTGCAAGCCTTCGAAATCATCGCCAGCGGGCAAAGCAACCCGCGCATGGCCAAGCTGATTAACGATATCAAAAACGATATCCAGTCCGGTTCCAGCCTGGGTGAGGCGCTGGAAAAACACCCCATGTACTTTGACGAACTGTATTGTAATCTGGTCAAGGCCGGGGAAAAAGCCGGCGTACTGGATGAGCTGCTGGACACCATCGCCACTTACAAGGAACGCACCGAAGAAATCAAGGGCAAAATCAAGAAGGCCATGTTTTACCCCATTGCGGTATTGGTGGTGGCCGTCCTGGTCACCGCCTTGTTGCTCATCAAGGTGGTGCCCCAGTTCGAAGCCATATTCAAGGACTTCGGCGCTGATTTGCCCGCCCTGACAAAAATGGTGGTGGCCGCCTCGGCCGCCCTTCAGGAGCATTTCTTTTTCTATTTTTTCGTGGTGGTGGGTATCATTTTCGGGCTGGTTTTGCTGAAAAAACGCTCACGCGCCTTTGCTCACTTTATCGATCGCATGATTCTGCGCATGCCCATTATTGGCGAAATTGTCAACAAAGCCGCCATCGCCCGCTTTGCCCGCACATTGGCCACCACATTCAAGGCCGGTGTGCCACTGGTTGAAGGGCTGGACACCGTGGGTGGCGCAGTAGGCAATATCGAGTATTACAATGCCGTCAAAAGCATCAAACATGATGTGTCCAACGGATTAAAGCTCGAGCAAGCCATGAAAATGACCGGCCGATTCCCGCATATGGTGGTGCAAATGACCGCCATTGGCGAAGAGTCTGGTAATCTTGACACCATGCTCGACAAAGTCGCCGAGTATTATGAACAGGAAGTCGCCAACAGTGTGGATGCCATGAGCAGCCTGATTGAGCCCTTGGTTATGGTTCTCATCGGCGGCCTGGTGGGTGTCATGGTCGTGGCCATGTACCTGCCCATCTTCAAACTCGCGGCTGTCATGTAAGCATGGAAATTCTGTCATTGTTGCAAACCAGCCCCACCGCGCTGGCTATCACCACTTTTGTGTTTTCTCTGCTGGTGGGCAGTTTTTTGAATGTCATCATTCTGCGCTATCCCAAGCGCCTGCATTATCAATGGACCCGGGATTGCAAAGAACACCTGGGTGAACCATTTGATGAACCAGCCCCGCCAGGGATCGTTTTTGAACGTTCCCGCTGTCCGCATTGCGGCGCCGGCCTGAAACCCTGGCACAATATCCCCTTAATCGGTCAACTCGCATTACACGGACGCTGTGCCAACTGCCAGGGCAAAATCGCCCACCGCTACTGGATGGTGGAACTGCTCACTGCCATTCTTTCCACACTGGTGGTACTCAAATTCGGCTGGTCCGCCCAGTCTCTGGCGGCCCTGATACTCACCTGGTGGCTCATCGCCATTGCTTTCATTGATATGGACACCATGTTGATCCCCGACCAGCTCAGTCTGCCACTGGTGTGGCTGGGGCTGGTTGTCAACCTCAATGGCCTTTTTGTGCCTCTGCGGGAAGCCGTGATAGGCGCTGTACTGGGTTATCTCATTCTCTGGTCAGTCTTTCACCTGTTTCGCTTGCTCACCGGCAAGGAAGGCATGGGCTATGGCGATTTCAAACTGCTGGCGGCCGCTGGCGCCTGGCTGGGGCCCAAGGCACTCTTGCTGGTGCTGGTGATTTCCTCAGTGGCCGGCGCCATTATCGGAATCGCCCAAATACTGCTGGCGCGCCAGAAAAAAAGCCAGCCCATTCCTTTTGGGCCCTATCTGGCCATTGGCACCTGGGTTGCCTTGATGTACGGCGACCAACTGCTTGACTGGTACCTGCACAGCACGGGCTTCTAGAACCGGTATGCCTGAAAAAAAAGCCAAACCTCTGGTGGTGGCGCTGACCGGCGGCATCGCTGCCGGAAAAACACTGGTTTCTGACGCCTTTTCTAAACACGGAGTTCCTGTGATTGATGCGGATATCATTGCCCGCGATGTGGTTCGCCCCGGCAGTGATGGCCTGAACGCACTGATTGATGCTTTCGGCGTGGGCATTCTGACAGCCGAAGGCCATCTGGACCGGACAGCCATGCGTCGGCGGGTTTTTTCCAACCCGGAAGAACTGGCCACCTTGAACGCCATTGTGCACCCGCTCATCGGCGCGCGCATGCAGTACATGGCAGCAATAGCCGACGCCCCTTACGTCCTGGCGGTGATTCCCCTGCTGTGTGAGGGCGCTCCCAAGGACTGGATTGACCGCATTCTTGTGGTTCACGCGGACACCAGGCTCCGTACCCAACGTCTGTTACAACGCGACGGCATTGATGCCCCGCTGGCAAAAAGCATGCTGGCCACACAGTGTTCCGACGAGCAACGCCTGCAACTGGCCGATGACATTATTCTCAATCACGGTTCCCGGGATGACGTGCATCACCGTGTTGCACAGCTTCACGGGTTTTATACTCAACTGGCCCAACATCACCACTCAATAACGCCCTGAGCCGGATTTTTTCGCTGCCCTGGTAAAACACTGACTAACCGCCCCAACCTTCCCAAAGATACACCATGCCACTGGGCGCTTGACTCCGAACTTGTGTTGTAGTAATGTATAACACACAAACACAGAAATCCCCGAAGGGAGGCATCATGAAAATCCTCAACCATTCCATCCGCAATCAGCCACATGCCGGCTTTATCAAGCAGTCCCTGATTGCTTCAGGTCTGCTCGGAACGCCGCTACTTCTCAGCCTGGTTCTTTCCAGCCTAATGGCCCTTGATCGTGAAGATATCGCAGAAAATCTGGATATTGCCGCAGACACCGCCGAACTCCCCCTGAAAGTTAATCAGGCCACTTCCGAATTTCGGGATATCTGGACACTGTTATTGCCCAAGATTGAAGCCAGAGGATAAACATGTCATTTCAATGGAATGACAAGCAGCCCATTTATCTGCAGTTAAAAGAGCTGGTCAAAAACCGGATTCTGACCGGCGACTTACAAGCCGGCGATGCGTTGCCTTCGGTGCGGCAAGTGGCGGCGGAATACCAGGTAAATCCCATTACCGTATCCAAAGCCTGGCAGGCGCTGGCCGAGGAAAACCTAGTGGAAAAAAAACGTGGCCTGGGCATGTTTGTCATGCCCCAGGCCCGCCGGCTGCTGGAGCAGCGGGAAAAAAATCTGTTTCTGGAGGTCGAGTGGCCGCAAACCCTTCAGCGTATCCAGAATCTGGGTGTCGAGATCGAACCACTGCTGGACTCCCTGCAGGCACTGCGGCAAAACACCGATCTGGACAAGGAAAGCTGACACAGTCAAGCGACCATGGCATATTGCCAAACGATCATTAACAAAGGGGAATCACATGAGCGTCATCATCAAAGCACGCAACCTGGGCAAAAAATATGGCCGGTTTGAGGCGCTGAAAAACATCAATCTGGATATACACTCAGGGCGAATTGTTGGCCTGATTGGCCCCAATGGAGCGGGAAAAACCACATTGTTGAAAGCCTTACTGGGGCTCACCAGTTACGATGGGGAATTGAGCGTACTGGATAAAAATCCATTCAAACAAAGGCATCAACTCATGCAGGATATCAGCTTTATCGCCGATGTGGCGGTATTGCCGAAGTGGATTCGTGTCAACGAAGTCCTGGACTTTGTCGAGTCCGTGCATCCACGGTTTTCGCGCACGGAAGCCCTGCGTCATCTCAATCGCACCAAAATTCGCTCCCGGCAAAAGGTGTCCGAGCTGTCCAAAGGCATGGTGGTTCAGTTGCATCTGGCGCTGGTCATGGCCATCGACGCCAAGTTGCTGGTGCTGGATGAGCCCACCTTGGGGCTGGACATTCTGTTTCGCAAGGAGTTTTATGACAATCTGCTGAATGACTACTTCGATCATCAAAGAACCATTTTGATTACCACCCACCAGGTGGAGGAAGTCGAGCATATTCTGACTGATTTGCTCTTTATCAAAAACGGTGAAATTGTCCTGGACGCCAGCATGGATGAAATCACGGAAAACTACTTTGAGGTCCTGGTTCATCCAGACAAACTGGAGCAAGCCCGGCAAATGAATCCATTGACAGAGCGCACCATTTTCAACAAACACATTATGCTTTTCCGGCAATCAGACAAACAGCTGCTGGAACCACTGGGCGAGATTCAACGCCCTGGCGTTGCTGATTTGTTTGTGGCCCTTTTGAAGGAGGATCAACAATGAAGACGGCCATCAAAACCACCCCGGCATTGCTCAAACGTGAATATTGGGAACACCGTGGTGCTTTCCGCCGCACCCCGATGATTCTTGGCAGTGTGTTTCTAGCCGGCATTTTGATTTTCTGGATTACCGCCATTGCCACCAGTGTTCATATACAGGGCATAGAATATACGCTCAAACAAGGCATTCAAAAAATGGCCGAGTTGCCACCGGATATGCTGGCCACCATATGGAACGGCGTGTTGATGAATATCTCCTTGCTGTTTCTCATGGTGCTGTTTATTGTGGTTTTTTTCTACCTGCTGGGCGCGTTATACGATGACCGCAAAGACGGCAGCATCCTGTTCTGGAAATCCCTGCCTGTCTCCGACACCCAAACCGTGTTGTCCAAGTTGCTCACCGCCATTTTTCTGGCGCCGGCTTTTTTTGTCGTCATTGCCGCCCTGGCCCAACTGCTGGTGCTGGTGCTGGTGTCAATTATCGTATTGCTTTACGGCGGCGACCCCATTAGCGCTATCTGGAAACCCATTGACCTGACCGGTAACTGGGGGTTATTGGTAGCCGGGGCCATCATGCAGCTTTTATGGGCCTTGCCCATTTACGGCTGGCTGTTGCTGGTGTCCGCCTGGGCCAAGCGGCGGCCATTTCTGCAAGCGGTTTTTATTCCCTTACTGGCCGCCTTTGGCTGGTACTGGTATAACGTTCTGACTTCCCTGAGCTTTACCAACGGCGAGGTCTTTTCTGCCATATTTACCCGCGTCGGTCATGCCATGCTGCCTTATGCCAAAGGCGCTCTCTCGTTTAACAGCAGACAACTGGGCAAGGATCCTCTGGCCGTTGCCGCACAAATGCTGCACGAACTCAAAGATCCCGCCATTTACTACGGGCTGGCTTTCGCCATTGTGACCGTTTCCCTGGCTATTTGGATTCGCCGTTACCGCAACACCACCTGACAGGGTTCCCTTCCAGGCCGCAACCGGCTAAAATCTTGCCAACGCCCCGGATTTCCCGGGGCGTTGGCATATTGATTTCGCCACCACAAGAGGATAATCCGCGGCATGGCCACCCATATTCACCTGCATTCCCTGCCCTCGCCTTTTTCCATGCATCGCGGCGGGCGCTTGTATCAGGCCTCGCTGGCGTATGAAACCTGGGGGCGGCTCAATGCGGACAAAAGCAATGCCATATTGATACTCACCGGCCTGTCTGCGGATTCTCATGCGGCCTCTCATGATGCGCAGGACACGCCTGGCTGGTGGGAGGCCATGATTGGCCCGAACAAGGCCATAGACACCAACCAGTGGTTTGTGATTTGCGCTTCGTCACTGGGCAGTTGCAAAGGTTCTACCGGCCCCTGTTCCCCCATGCCGAATAGCGGAGAGCCCTACCGGTTTTCCTTTCCCGATTTATGCCTGGAAGATATCGCCAATGCCAGCATGGATCTGGTGCATGCACTGGGTATTGAGCAGCTCCATGCCGTCATTGGCCCATCCATGGGCGGCATGACCGCTCAGGCGCTGGTGCTGGAAAACCCCGGCGCCAGCCGGTATATGATCAACATTGCCGCCGCCATGGTCTCACGGCCGTTCAGTACCGCCATCCGTTCCTTGCAACGAGAGGCCATTCTCAAGGATGTCAACTTCAAAAACGGGCACTATTCCGCCGATAACTGGCCCACAGAAGGGATGAAACTGGCGCGTAAAATCGGCATGCTTTCCTACCGTTCAGCAGAGGAATGGGACGAACGCTTTCCGCGCTCATTACGCCAGGTGCCAAACAAACCTTTCGGTATTGAGTTTCCCGTGGAAAGCTATCTGGAGCACCATGCCAACAAGTTCGTTCATCAGTTCGACCCCATCAGCTACCTGTATCTGTCCCGGGCCATGGACTGGTTCGACGCGCATGCACACAGCCAGGATAATGGCAACCCCTTTGTCGGCTGTGGACTGCATGGCGCGCATATCATTGGCTGCCGCACTGATTTGCTGTTTCCACCGCATCAACAAAAAGAACTGCACACCACCCTGAATGCAGCGGGTATTGACTCCCATCTTCAGATCGTGGATTCCATCGAAGGTCATGATGCCTTTCTGGTGGACACCGATACTTTTTCTCCGTTGATTCGAGAAGCACTGCATGGCGGCCAGCGACACCCAGGAGCACTATCAGAATGAGTCAACAAAAAACGCCCATCCGCCTGCTGGTGGGCCTGGGGAACCCCGATGATAAATACTTGCCCACTCGTCACAATGTCGGTTTCTGGTATATTGACCGCCTGGCCGCGCAACACGCCATCAGCCTGAAGCCCGAAGCCCGTTTTCAGTCGCTGGTGGGCACAGGCGATATCGACGGACAGCGTGTCTGGCTGCAAAAGCCCCTGACCTATATGAATCATTCCGGCCGCGCCGTGGCGGCACTGTTGCGCTATTACAAAATAAAAGTCGAAGAAATGCTGGTGGCCCATGATGACCTGGACTTGCCTGCCGGAACCATCAAACTCAAAAAAGGCGGTGGTCACGGCGGCCACAACGGTTTGCGCGATATCATAGCCGCCACCGGAAGCCGGGATTTCGTTCGCCTGCGGATTGGCATCGGTCACCCCGGGCATAAGAACGAAGTCCTCAACTGGGTGCTGGGCCGGCCTGGTGCCGACGACCGCGTGGCCATTGAGCAGGCCATTGAACGGGCCGTCAAAATCACGCCCTGGCTGGTTCATGGCGATTTGTCCCGGGCCACCACCTGGCTGCACAGTCAATAAAGCGACAACACCATGCCCCCATCTGCCTTACCAGGCACTCTGAGGCGGCTTAATCCGAAACGCCAGAGGTAAAAAATGCACTCCAAAAAAAACGCCCCTTAAGAGGCGTTTTTTTGTTTCTTCCTGAGGCGAAAAAGTCAGACTGTTACTCTTCTGGGGCTTCGCCTTCTTCAGCCGCTTCGCCGGCTTCTTCGGTACTGCTCTTGGCGCCACCGCGCACATGGCCTGCGGAAACCACGACCTCGTCGTGGGCTTCGTCATCACCATGGGTAAAGGCCGCCAATTTCACTCCCTCTGGCAAAGGCAGGTCGCTCAAATGCAAACTCTGGCCCACTTCCATTGTGCTGAGATCCAGCTCAATGGCTTCGGGAAGGTTTTCGGGCAAACAGACCACTTCCACTTCATTCCGCTGGCGGGAAATGACCACGCCAGTGGTCTTGCCAGCCGGTGACTGTTCCTCATTCAGGAAGTGAATGGGAATGGAAATGTGCAGTTCCTCGTCATCGCGCACCCGTTGAAAGTCCATGTGCATGACAATGGGCTTGGCCGGATGACGCTGCAAGTCGCGCAGAATCACTTTCTGGCGCTTGCCGCCTGCGGCTTTCAGCTCGATAATGCTGGAGAAAAACGAATCGTCTTCCAGCAATTTGTCGACTTTATGGTGTTGCAGGGCAATCGAGCGCGGATCACGTCCAGCCCCGTAAATAATGGCGGGTATTTTGCCTTCGCGACGCAGGCGGCGGCTCGCTCCTTTCCCCACGTCTTCGCGAAGTTCAGCATCCAGTTTATAAATAGCCATGGCTATCTCCTGTCAGTTAGTGCCCGGTGTGGGCGTTTATGTCAATGATCGCGACCAACCATTGACGCATGTTTCAGCCCCGTTTTGTCGATGTTAATCGATATACATGGAGCTGACGGATTCACGATTGGCAATGCGCCGAATCGTTTCTGCCAGCATTTCCGCAACGGATAGCTGACGAATTTTACTGCATTGTCTGGCCGCTTCAGTCAGCGGGATGGTATCTGTCACCACCAATTCCTTCAATGCCGAATTTTCAATGTTTTCCAGCGCCTTGCCAGAAAGCACCGGGTGCACACAATAAGCCACCACTTCCCGGCCGCCCTGTTTCAGCAAGGCCGCCGCGGCGGCGCACAAGGTGCCACCGGTATCAATCATGTCATCCACCAGAATGCACACCTTGTCTTGCACATCCCCGATGATATTCATCACTGTGGCTTCATTGGCCTTGGGCCGGCGTTTGTCAATAATGGCCAAATCCACACCCACGCGTTTGGCAATGGCGCGCGCCCGAACCACGCCGCCCACATCCGGCGACACCACTACCAGATCGGTGCTGTCATATTTGCACCAGATATCCGCCAGGGTCAACGGCGAGGCATAGACATTGTCCACCGGAATATCAAAAAATCCCTGGATCTGATCGGCATGCAAATCCACAGTCAACACCCTGTCAGTGCCCACTGTGCTAATCATTTTGGCCGCAACCTTGGCGGTAATGGGCACCCGTGCCGATCGCGGCCGGCGATCTTGTCTGGCATAGCCAAAATAGGGTATTACTGCGGTAATGGAAGCGGCTGACGCCCGCTTGATGGCATCGGTCATGGCCATCAATTCCATAAAGTTATCAGCCGTTGGCCGGCATGTGGGCTGAATGATAAAAACTTCCTGTCCGCGAACATTCTCAGCAATTTCCACCGCCACTTCGCCGTCACTGAATCGGCCCACCTGGGCTTTGCCCAGGGACATGCCAAGATTATCGGCGATTTTTTGCGCCAGATGCGGATTGGCGTTGCCTGAAAACAACTTGATGCTTCGATCAGCCATGCCTTTTTGCCCCGGTATATGCCCGTCTGTCAGCTGGCGCACATTTTAATTCAGGCCAAGGCAATTAGGAAGCAATGCTTGTCTGCAAAGGCAAAAAAGCCGATTCATCTCCCCAAAAGTCTCCTCAAGCGTACCCTTGTACCCAAAATCATCCATAACAAAATGCCCGCCTGACATTGTCAAAGCGGGCATTGTGAGAATATGGCTGGGATGGCAGGACTCGAACCTGCGAATGCCAGGATCAAAACCTGGTGCCTTAGCCACTTGGCGACATCCCAAGAATTCTTTTTCGCAAATACATATCGCTGCATTGCGAAGGACGCGTATTATAGCACCAAATATTAGCCTGAAAACCCCCTTAGCTGCGTTTTTTCATCAAATTACGCATCCCTTTTCCGCCAGGAAGATGCCACTTGCACCTGTGCCGGAAAGTCGGCGCCCAGCGTTTGCTGTTGTTGCCGCAAGGCCGCTGCACATTCCAGAGCCTGGCCTTGCTGCTCAAAAGCCATAAAAAAAACCGAGCCCGTCCCAGACAACCGCGGACGGGAAAAATCATCCAGCCCCATCTGCTTGTGCATTTTCTCCACAATCTCCCAACTCACAGCCAGGCTATGGCAACAGCACCGGGCCACCAACAGGCAATCATTGCGCCAATATGCCGGGTTAAGCGTCTTTTCCAGTGGCAGCGGCTGGCTGTCACGTGGCAACTGTGGGTGCCCAAAAACCTCGGCTGTACTCAATCCTTGTCGGGGAATCACCAGCACAAAAAACCGCCGCGGCAAGGCGAGCGGCTGTAATTTTTCCCCCACCCC
>Ga0256839_1001340_pt1 | contig 30035 bp, 40 predicted proteins | sample 354166metaG_FD_185968 | JGI IMG/M metagenome (GOLD analysis project Ga0256839, IMG submission 185968) | Hydrothermal vent microbial communities from Mid Atlantic Ridge, Atlantic Ocean - 354-166 | ecosystem: Environmental > Aquatic > Marine > Hydrothermal vents | place: Atlantic Ocean: Mid... | reverse complement strand
CTTTGCTTTTACGGTATCGCTCCCTCGCAGTCATGAAGCCCTCAACATCCTCGGCATCGTTTGAACGCCATACATGCCAGTATCCTGTAAAGGGCAGCCCGTAATGATCGTCAAAGAAGTCCATCATTTGCAGGACGTTCATAAAACCTTCCATTTCGTGTAACCGGCGATTGGTTATAGGGAGGGGTTTAGCTTCTGATCTGCGCTCTGGGAAGCACCATATGCGCTCACGATCTATGACGATCTTGACTACGGCAATGCAGGTTTTTTCTCCGAGGGCTTCGGCTTGTTCTGCACAACAAAATTGATTGCAACAAACCGTATAATAGTGTCCGCTATCTATATGAAAGTATGTGAGGCCTGTATCTTTTTGTGTATGGCCATATTCAATAGTCCATTGTGCAGGTGTGTATTTTTTAATCATTATATTTCTTCATTCGTCATTGTAATTTCCTTCCATTATTTGGTGCGATTTTTGAAAACGCTCTCCGATCTGCACCAGCTCTCGAAGTTCGCCTAAATTAAGTGTTATGCGGCTTTTAGAGCCATCTTTAGCCTGCATGCTTACGATAGGGTCTCCGCCATCTCTGCAGGCTTCAATATCAACGTCAATTTCTTTGTATTCGTGATGAGAAACTTTTGTATAGTATGTGTGATATACTGTCATAATACTCCTCCTTCACCGCTATAAAGTGTTCCATGCTCCTTAAGGTCGCCGTGGTAGTATTCAAAATCTACGCTGCTTAGAACTTTCTGTTTTTTTACGCGCTCGCCCTCATCATCATATATATATTCGATCAGGTTTATCTCTGCACTGGCGGTCTCTCCATTTTTGCAATCAAGCAAGTCCAAACACTCTTCTTGATAATCCTCATCAGCGGCGTTTTGGGCTTCTTGACGGCTTTTAAAGTCTGCGTCAAAAACCATATCGTCCCGCTCAAAAGTCCAATAAGTGTCTTTTTCTATTTCTAACATTCTTCTAATCTTTCTTTTAAAGGTTTTAAAATACAATCAAGTTCAATTCGGCTATACCCAATCTCAAGGGCTATCTTTCTACGTTCCCTACTGTCCCTACATATCGAGGCAAGACCAACCATATTGCTTATATTATTTTCATGGAAGATTATCCGAGCGTCTATGTCTTCAAGGCGCATTCTCTTTATATTATCGTTTCTGGGACGCTTATATCCCGCTATAACTGCTAATCCGTGGTTTTGAAGCATAAGTTCAGTTGTTTCATTTTTCATTTTCTGTTCCTTTTGATATTTTTCTATTTATTATTTAGGTGACCGCGCCCAGCGTGTGGGGGAGGGGCGCGGTCATAAGGTTATAACTGCTCTCCAAGTACAAAGCTTATGTGTTATGTTATAGATCGTTTTAAAAGCATTGTAAACACAATAAGCGCACTTTTAAATGTATATTAAATGCATCTTTTTATTGACTGCTAAGAGGTGTCGTTTATAATCCGAAACAAGAACCACAGGAGAGACCACTTGAGCAATCATCTTAAAAAGTACCATTTCAAGAGCAAAAATGACGCCTTCAACCGTTCTAAGCGTAATCATATGTGTTTAGATTGCAGACATCACCAAAAAGAGAATTATAAAGAATGCCCCAAGTGGAGCAACGCTCCTTCTTCTCCGAGACGCTGGTGGCGATATTACAAAATTAAAGTTTCAACCAAGATACGATCTCGCAGTAAAGGGCATTGACAAAAGGGCGTTTGACGATGTTATGCGCTTTTTTCGAAGCAAACCTATCGGCGCGGGATGGGTACGAAACCTCTCGCCAGATGGTTTATGAAGCTCTTGCGGAGAAACAAGACGATCTGTTCGATCACAATAAAGACTAAAAACATGTGCTGGCATCTATCTAATAATTTAGGTGTCAGCACAACTTGATATACATTTACATTAAGTCTATATAGGTTGTGTGTATGTATAAACAAAGGAGAATAAATATGGCGCAATATATTAAAAAGAACGGTTCAAAGCAATTCACTTTTGCGATAGACGTTGAAAACAGGGCTTTCCTAGACAAAATTTCAAAAGAAAACAGACGGTCAATCAGTGCAGAATTAAATATAATGATCTCTGAAAAATTAAAAAAACAAGAAGTTAATAAATAGGAGGAAACTATGAGCAACGACTTTTGGTTTCCTTGGTATCCGGCAATATTCAAGAAAAGCACACTACATTTAAGTGCGGAGCAGGACGGAATATATCGCCGCCTAGTTGATCATTATATGGAGACAAGAGAACCTTTACCAGACAACGATCTAGCTCTTGCTCGGATAGCAGGTGTCAATGAAAACAAGTGGTTAGATGCGAAGGGCATAGTAACCGCATTCTTTACGCATAAAAACGGCATGTTTCACCATGCTTTTTGCGACAAACAATTGGACATTCAAGACAAAAAAACGAAAAGACGGTCAGCATCAGCAGAAAAAGCAGCAAACAAGCGTTGGGGTAAAACCAAAGAAAATCAAACAGTTAAATGCGTCTCGCATGCGGATGGTATGCGTGCCGATGCTACAGAGACAGAGACAGAGACAGTAGATACTAACGTATCTACCCCCCTAACCCCCAAAGGGGGGACGGTAATAAAAACATCTTTTCTTATGCCCGAAGGGGCAACAGAAACGTTTGATGGGCTGTTTGAGCGATTTTGGAAAGCCTATCCAAATATCCGAAACAAAGGGCATAAATCTAAAGCAAAAGAACAATTTAAAAATATGTTAAAAAAAGGAGAAAGCTATGAGCGAATTGGAAAAGGTATTGCCAAATACCGCAGATATTGTGAAAATGAAGGACAAAAAAACGCCGATATGTTCCGATGGATTAGAGATAAAAGCTGGGAAAACGATTATAGACTACCAGAGAAACCTAAAAGCGGAAGAGGTCTCGGATATTCTCTCGAAAATGCGCACAATCAAGCTATGGATGATAAAACCAGACAACCAGCGGGACGCGAAGACCGCCTTAAAAATCTTGGAATTTACTGAAATTAAAGCCGATTACGAAAATGCTGTTTACTGGCTAACTAGGCTGCTAGCGCACTTCCCAGCGCGCGAAGTCGGAAAGGATGGCGTAATTATTTCGGATATAGCCAGCGCAGCTGTTGGCGATAAATCTAGCCTAATTGCGATTGCCCATACCTGCGATGACCTCTGGCGTGGGGCGACCAAAGAAGATCCATTTCTGCCGCCATCTGGTGAAATCCTATCAAGGATTTTACAAAAAACAAGTTATTATAAATCCGTAAAAAGCAGAATATTAAAATTCTCTGAAAAATCATCCGCTTGATAACTTGGATTAATATGCTACAATTGCAGAGAATTTTAAGGAGATTTGAAAGAGCATGAGCAAAACTATTGCATGGCCAGCAAATAAAATATTCATGATATCAACTGATAATCTGGTTGGATATGAGAATAATAGCCGAACTCATAGCGAAGAGCAAATTAAGCAAATTGAAGCATCGATACAAGAGTGGGGCTGGACTATGCCTATTTTAATTGATGAGAAAGATATAGTGCTGGCTGGACACGCTCGCCTGCTCGCTGCTTCAAATCTTGGTATTAATGAAGTTCCTTGCATCGTAGCTTCGAACTGGAGTGATCCACAAAAAAAAGCTTACGTGATAGCCGATAACAAGCTATCTGATAATGCTGGCTGGGACGATGGTCTGCTTGCTGCTGAATTCGGAGATTTGAAAGAGCTTGGATACAACGTAGAGCTTACAGGCTTCTCACTTGGAGATATTTCAAAGCTCAACTTTGACAGCAAAGACGGCAATACAGATCCTGATGATGTTCCCGAAACTCCTGAAGAGCCAACATCAAAGGCTGGGCAGATATGGAAGCTCGGACAACACCGCCTTATGTGCGGCGATAGTACCGACACCAGCGCAGTTGAAACCCTTATGGACGGTTATTTAGCAGATATGCTTTTAACCGACCCACCGTACAACGTGGCGTACGAAGGAAAGACTAAAGATGCACTTAAAATTGAAAACGATCAGATGTCTGATGCTAATTTCCGAGATTTCCTCGTGTCTTGCTTCAAAAATGCAAACAATAATCTCCGAAAAGGTGGAGCGTTCTACATTTGGCATGCTGATAGTGAGGGATATAACTTCCGAGGTGCAGCTCAAGAAGCAGGATGGACGATCCGCCAGTGCTTGATCTGGCTCAAAAACACCATGGTTATGGGACGGCAAGACTATCATTGGAAGCACGAGCCTTGCCTGTACGGATGGAAAGACGGCGCAGCGCACTACTGGGCTGCCGATCGTAAGCAAACCACCATCCTTGAATTTGATCGCCCCACAAAGTCCATAGATCACCCCACGATGAAGCCAGTTGCCTTGTTCGAGTATCAAATCCTCAACAACACGAAGCCAGGGGATGCGGTTCTAGACCTTTTTGTCGGCTCCGGCACAATGGTTATTGCCGCGCAGAAAACTGGACGTAAAGCTTATGCGATGGAATTCGACCCGCGCTACTGTGATGTTGTTATACGCCGATGGGAAGAGTTCACAGGCGAGAAAGCGGAGCTTGTAAATGGTTAAAAAGTACGAGCGCAAAACACCGAAAAAAGGATTTAAATCTGATGAGCGTAAGGTTTTATCTGATGGCTCTCCTAATCCTGTAACACACGGCGCACCTGAAGGAAGCTGGGGGCAGCCTAAGCACGAAAAGACAGAAGAAAATAAACGTATTATAAAAGCTTTAGTCGCTTATGGCGTTCCCTATGCAGAAGTCGCAGCGCAACTTCAAATATCAGTCGACACACTCTCACGTCATTACAAGCTCGAACTTGAAACAGCCAAGGCAGAAGCAGTTGCGAAGATGGGAGAAGGAGTTTATCGTCGTGGAATAGATGGCAGCATCCAAGACGCTCATTTCTACTTAAAAACCCAAGGATATAAATATGGCTGGAGCGAAAGAACTCAAATCGAGCACACAGGAAAAGACGGCGGGGCAATCAAGAATGAAACTGTCCTCCTACCCGCAACTGATGAGTTCCTTGCGCAGTTTGCCAGAGATGGAGCGGACACATCATCTTAGGTATTTAGGGCGCACCGATCTCTATTTTCTCCTACGATACCTCCTGAACCGCGCAGACATCGAGCATAAATGGCTATTCGAAAGATGCCGTGAAGTTGAAGACGATCCAGACGGATATCTTGATCTCTGGGCGCGTGAGCACTACAAATCCACGATCATAACGTTTGGCAAGACCATTCAAGATATTATAGCCAGCCACGGCGATGATCCTATCCTCCCTGAAGAGCTTACATTCGGCATATTCTCCCACTCTCGCCCTATTGCTAAAGGCTTCCTGCGCCAAATAAAGCAGGAGTTTGAGCAAAACCAAGTCCTGAAGGAACTGTATCCTGAAATATTATGGTCTGATCCTAAGCGTAGTGCGCCCAAGTGGTCAGAGGACGAGGGCATAAGCGTTCGCCGTAAATCTAACCCGAAAGAGCAGACTATCGAAGCTTGGGGCGTTGTGGATGGGCAGCCTATCGGGAAGCACTTTGGAGTTCTTGTTTATGATGATGTGGTTGTTCCCGCCAGTGTAACAACTCCTGAAATGATGAAGAAAACACTCGAAAGCCTACAAAACTCATACAATCTTGGCGCAGAGGGTGGATTAAGACGCTTTATCGGCACTCGCTATCATTTCAACGACGCCTATCGGTCAATTATGGACAGCAAATCTGCTATCCCGCGCATTTATGCTGCAACCGATGACGGAACTCCAGACGGCTCTCCTGTGTTGCTTACGCCTGAACGGCTGGCAGAAAAACGCCGTGACCAAGGTCCATATATCTTTGGTTGTCAGTTGATGATGAACCCAACTGCCGATGATACGCAGGGCTTTAAAGCATCTTGGATGCGTTATTACGATAACGTCAATCTCAAAATCGGTAATGTATATCTGCTGTTTGATCCAGCGAACGATAAGAAAAAAACGAACGATTACACATGCGGTTGGGTTGCGCTCCTATGCCCTGATCAGAAAATACGCATACTGAATATCGTACGTGATCGCCTAAATCTCACAGAGCGCACCAGATTAATGATGGAATGGCACCGTAAATATAAACCAATACGGCAAGACGGCGTTCGATATGAGAAATATGGAAAGGACGCAGATATAGACCATATCAAAGGGCAAATGGAGATTGAGAACTACGACTTTGAAATAACGGAAGTTGGAGGCTCAACATCAAAGAATGATCGAATTAGAAGACTTATTCCCTATTTTGAGCAGGGTCGCATACTCTTCCCGCGGACACTGAATTACACAGATTCCACAGGAAAAACCCGCGATCTTGTTGAAGATTTCATTAATGAAGAGTTCAAACCATTTCCAGTCCCCATCCACGATGATATGCTAGATGCTCTAGCGCGGCTTTTTGAACCAAAATTGCAATTGATATGGCCTAAAGAAAAAGCCATTATTGACCCTGTATTTTCTGCTGGTGGTGATTATGGTGGTCAGGGATGGCTCGGCGGGTGATTGTCTAAATGTTAAAATTCATATATTGTGTAAAGAATTGCGATGCCTAAAACTATTTTAAAAGTCATTCAAGGTGGTAAAATTTACGAAGATGTGAACAAATCCACTTTAGAAAAAGAGAACCTACTGGAGATACAAAATGCTAGAAGAAGCTATTTCACTTACGGACAACAAGACAATAAAAACGGCTTTAAAACGTTTTAAACTTGCAGAGGAAGCAGAAAGCGACACCCGAAAACGCGCCTTGGAAGAGCTTAAGTTCCGCGCAGGCGATCAGTGGCCCGATAACATCAAGCAAGAACGCGCCCTGCAGCACCGCCCTTGTATCACCATTAACCAGCTCCCGAAGTTCATCCGCCAAGTAACGAACGATGCAAGGCAGAATAGACCGTCAATCAAAGTCCTGCCGACCGCCGATGCAACACAAGAAACCGCAGAGATCATCAACGGTATGTGCCGTCAAATACAGTCATCCTCGCAGGCGGACGTTGCGTATGACACGGCTTGCGATATGCAGGCTTCTATCGGTCTTGGTTACTTCCGAGTTCTAACCGAGTATTGTTACGATGATAGTTTTGACCAGGAGATCAAGATCAAGAGGATTAAAAATCCGTTTACTGTTTACTTTGACCCATCATGCATTGAGCATGATTACTCCGATGCTAAATGGTGCTTTATAGTTTCTGATATTCCGAAAGATGATTTTATAAATGATTACGATGGGAATAAAACAGCTGACTATCAGATGGCAAGCGTTGGCAATACACAGCCCGATTGGATGAATGAGGACTTTATCCGAATTGCTGAATACTTCCGAATAGAAGAAACCCACAAGAAAATATTCCTGCTAGATGATAAGCGCGTGATCGATGAAGACGATAAAAAACAGCTCGAAGAAGCAGGCATAGAGTTCAATATCGTTAATGAGCGCGATACAACCGTCAAAAAGGTTGTTTGGAGTAAAATTACAGCTCTCGAGGAGCTTGATAAGCAAGATTGGGCTGGTAACTTTATCCCTGTTATTCCTGTTCTTGGTGAGGATTACGACATAGACGGGAAGCGCGTTATTCGGGGAATGGTCTCGGACAGCATGGACGCTCAACGCCTGTATAACTACAATTCCACAGCCTTTACAGAAGCACTCGCACTCGCTCCCAAAGCACCGTTTATCATGGCTGAAGGACAGGACGAAGGTTATGAGCGGTTCTGGGATAACGCGAACACCAAGGCATACTCCCGACTTGTGTACAAACCAGTTACTATTGGAGGACAAATAGCACCTTCGCCACAGAGAAATAGCGCAGAGCCACCAGTCCAAGCCCTCGCTCTGGGTATTCGCCAGGCATCCGAAGATTTGAAGGGGACAACTGGAATATATGATGCTTCACTTGGAGCAAAAGGAAATGAGCAGTCGGGCAGAGCCATTCTCGCCAGACAAGCCGAGGGCGATGTTGCCAATTTCCATTATATCGACAACCTTTCCCGCGCTATACGGTATCTCGGTGTGATATTGGTTGATCTTATCCCCAAAATTTATGATGCGGAGCGTGTAATCCGTATTCTTCACGAAGATGGTGAAAGCGAACTCGTAAAAATCAACGCATATTTTGAAAGCGAAAAGGGCGAACGCCGCATATATGACATGACCACAGGAAAGTATGATATCGTTGTCTCTACTGGGCCATCTTACAATACTCGCCGTCAGGAAGCTGCTGCCAGCATGGTAGAAATCACGCAGTCTTATCCTAAACTCATGGATATTGCAGGTGATCTCATGGTTAAAAATATGGATTGGCCTGGCGCGTCCGATATAGCCGAGCGTCTCAAGAAATTGTTACCTGAAGGTGTTCTTAAGGGTGAAGAAGAAGAGCCAGAAACGCCTAAGAAAATTCAGGATCGTATGGCTAAACAGGATGAAATGATCGGGCATCTAACCGAAGCCCTAGAGAAGACGCAAGGTACAATCGATAACAAGCAAGCTGAACTTGAAAGCAAAGAGCGTATGAAGAATTCAGAGCTTCAAAATAGGCTGGTTCTTGAGCAAATGAAGCAATCGGGGGCGGCCAATAACGCCATCCTACAAAAGCAACTCAATGACATATCTGCGCGTCTAAATCAGCTCGGAAATAACGAGCCTTTATCTACTCAACAAGAGCAAGATATATCGCAATAGAAAACATATCAAAAAGTGCCTTTTGACATTGGTGTAAAATCTGTTACAATTTTGTAACTGGAACTGGCGTCCTATTTCGGGACTGGAACCCAACAGAAGGAAAACTTTATGGCTGACGATCAAAACCTACAAGGCTCTGGAGAGCAAATCTCTGATGATGCTACGAAAAACGAACGTGACTATGTGGTTACTGAAAACGAAGACGAAAGCGAAAAGGTAAGGCTGGCTCAAGAAGCTGTTGCCGCCAAAAACGCTCAAGAAAGCGAAGACAGTGACAACAACGATGATGGTGCGGACGAAGACGATGATAAGGGTGATGATGAAGATCAGTCGGACGATGAAGACAGTGGTCGGCAGAAAAAACGCAAACGCGGTGGCTTTCAAAAAAAGATAGCTCGCCTTGAAGACGAAAAAGAGTACTGGAGAAAAAAAGCTCTGGGTACAAAAGATCGTTCTTCAGAGGAGGAGAGCAAAGATCAAAAGAAAGCTGAAGACGCGCCTGCAAAGAAGCCAACACCCAAGGATTTTGAAACGTATGACGAGTACTCGGAAGCTCTCACAGACTGGAAAGTCGATGAGAAGTTTAAAAAAGCCGAGGAGACACGTCAGACCGAAGCAAAGAAAACGGAGTTCAAGGACGCGCAAACTACTAAAGTTCAGAAGTACGAGGAAGGCATTGCTGATGCGAAGACGAGACACGAAGACTTTGACGAGGTTATTGAAGATTATGACGGCCCGCTTACAATTGGCATGCAGCAGGCTCTTCTTGATAGCGAAATGGGGCCAGATGTTGCATATTACATCGCCAAAAACCCCAAGATCGGTAAAAAGATGGCTAGCATGACTATTTTGCAAATAAATAAAGAGGTCGCCAAAATCGAAGCACGTCTTGAAGTTCCGAAAGGTGAAGGCAAGAAAGAAGCCAGTACTGCTAAGAAAACATCGAAGTCACCGCCGCCGATAACTCCTGTTAAAGGTTCTTCGAAGTCGAAAAAGTCACCAGACGATCAAAACTATGAAGAATATTTGAAGGAGCGATCACAGAGACGGCGGAGTTTTTAAACCCGTAACTCTAAAAGGAGGACATCATGTCCAACACGCTTCTAACGATCAGCCAAATTACAAACGAAGCACTGGCTGTTCTTGAAAACCAACTCATGTTTACCAAACACGTTACTCGTGAATACGATGACCAGTTTGCCAGAGATGGAGCTAAGATCGGTCAAACGGTCAACGTTCGTAAACCTGCTCGCTTCGAAGGTCGCCGTGGCCCGACAATCAATGTCGAAGGCTTCAACGAGACTTCAGTACCTGTCACACTCGATACTCAATATGGTTGTGACGTATCCTTCACCACTAAAGAACTGACGCTTGATATTGATAGCTTCAGTGACCGTGTTCTTAAGCCACAGATCGCTACAGTCGCCAATATGATCGACCGTGACGGAATGGAGCTTTACAAGGACATTTACAATCATGTGGGAACTCCAGGCACAACGCCAAATACCAACCTGACCTATCTAATGGCTGGTGTTAAAATGGACAACGAAGCCGCACCTGTGGACGATCAACGTTGCTGCGTTATCAATCCTCTGGCTCAAGCTACGATCTCCAATGCAAACCTGACCTTGCAAAACCCAGCTAAGACTATTTCAGATCAGTATCATTCTGGTCGTATGGGACGCGCTCTTGGGTTCAAGTTTGAAATGGATCAAAACGTTGTGTCACACACAATTGGAACTTATGCTGCAAACGTAGCAGGAGGTGCTGTTCTTGCGAATGGCGCTGTTTCTTCAGGTTCTTCAATTGCGTTAGATGGATGGACTTCGGCAGATCAGCTTAAAGCAGGCGATATTATAACTTTCGCCGGTGTATATGCTGTTAACCCTCAAAACCGTCAATCTACTGGTGAGCTTCGTCAGTTCGTTGTTACAGCCAATGCGACAGCAAACGGCAGTGGCGATATGACTGTTAGCGTTTCTCCTGCTCTTGTTACGAGCGGTCAGAACCAAACCGTTACTGGCGGGATCGCAGATAATGCGGTTGTATCAGTATTCGGAGCTTCCAACACCGCAACTCCACAGAACTTAGCATTCCACAAAGATGCCTTCACCTTCGCTTGTGCGGACTTGGAGCTTCCATCTGGTGTTTGGATGGCTAAGCGTGTCACATCTAAGCGTCTTGGTATGTCCATGCGTGTCGTAAAAGCATACGACATCACGAACGACCGCGCTCCGATGCGTATCGATGTTCTGGGCGGATGGAAAACCCTAAGACCTGAACTTGCTGCTCGGATTTCTGGCTAATCTCAAACTCAAACATGAAAAGGAGACCTGAAAATGGTTAATTCTACAACTACACCAATCACCGGAAGTCCTGATGGAGCATTCCCTGACGGGATCAACCCTCGTCCTCCGGTAAATGTAACTGACACTACTTTGACGCTAGGAACTAAGCATCAAGGAGTTGTGACCACTTTGAACTTAGCGGCTGGGCAAGCGGTAACGCTCCCAGCTGCAACTGGTAATGGTGCTCACTTCCGTTTGTATCTTGGTACGACAGTCACATCTGACACGACTATCAAAGTGGCGAACGGCGATGATGTGTTGGTTGGCCAGGCAGTGAATGCGCAAGATGCGGCAAATACCGTGGTTGCGTTTGAAACTGCGGCGACCAGCGACACTATCACTTTGAACGGCTCTACAACTGGAGGTATAAAAGGTGACTTTATCGAGCTAATTGACGTTGCTGCAAATACATGGGCTGTAAATGTCCGTGGTTCTGCTACAGGGATAGAAGCAACTCCGTTCTCTGCAACTGTCAGCTAAATGAATTGATGCGGAGGGGGTTCGCCCCCTTCGTTATCGTTTAAAACAACTCAATGAAAGGAAAACACAATGTCTGAATATCCAAAGTGGAAATATCATAAATCCGATGAGCCTTGTCTCTGTGCAACAAAAGATGATGAAGACGCTCTGGGTAAAGGTTGGGCTGATAGCCCTCGTGAAGCAAAAGGCCTTAAGAAGTCTGCCCCGCCTGCAGGTGCTGCTGGTGAGCTTGCAAAAACTCTTGAAAAGGTTACTGCCACTCTCAAAGACACCGAGCTTCAGGTTGTTGATCTTCAAGAGCAACTTGAAAAAGCTGAAGACCACATTGATACGCTTGAAAGCACTATCGATGATCTAAGGCAGGAGCTGGATTTGTCCGTCAATGAAGATGCCAAAGAAGGCACTGCCAAAAACACCAACCCAGCTACAAAAAAAGGCTTCAAATCAAACGATGAGAAGTCAAAAACTGCAAAGAAATAATGAGGTGCTTCGATGGTAACCAGCGTTCATGACATCTGTACGGATGCTCTCCAGAAAATAGGCGCAGTCGCCATCGAAGAGACACCAACTGCTGCAGAACTCCAAGGTGCAATGACACGTCTCAACGAGATGATTGAAGCTTGGAACACTGAAAGATTAGCCGTATATGGAGTTGATATTGAGATATTTGCTCTTACTCCTGGCAAGTCTACTTACACAATGGGCGCGGGTGGTGATTTCAACACTTCCCGCCCCGTTCGTATCGAGAAGGCACAAACTCGTGATAGCAATAACAGCGACTTCTCCTGCCGATACACAGAGAATTATCAGGAATACAGCCAAATAGTAACCAAGGCGACAAGCTCCGTCCTTCCACAATTGATATACGATGATGCCGCATTCCCATTGCGGAATTTGCGTTTTTGGCCTGTGCCAACCGATGGATCATATAGCGCGGTTTTATATACGATGAGACAACTTGCAGGATTTACGTCTCTCTCGGATACTGTAATCGTGCCTCCTGCTTATAAACGCGCTTTCAAGTACAATCTTTCTATTGAGTTGGGGCCAGAATACGGCAAGAAAGCCACTAACGATCTTATCAGTCTGGCGGTAACGTCTAAAGCAGATATTAAACGAGCAAATGTTACGATTAACCAGCTCCAAACACCTAATGAGTATCTCGGCAATGGTGGTCAGGCGTATAATTGGCTGACAGGAGAATGATATGGCACGATTTACATTTATCGGCCCCTCTTACGTTTACCCAGAGGTCGAATTTGACGCGCAGCGTTCTATAAATCTCCAGCTCGTACGCTCTGAAAGCGAAACATCAAAAGACCTCGGCGCCTTAGAAGGTACGCCTGGTCTTCTTCAGTTCTGCGACTTGGCAGTAAACAAGATACGGGGCGGACATAAAGTAAAAGGTCGCGTGTTCTTTATGGCAGGGAACACCCTGTTTGAGCTTTACGCTGACAAGACATTCACCAGCAGAGGAACAATAAACACGACTGCAGGCATGGTCTCTATGGCTGATAACGGTCAAGAGCTTATATGCGTTGATGGCCCTGATGGATGGATATTAACACTTGCTACAAATAGCTTCGATCAGATCGTAAGTGCTGGCTGGGCTGGTGCTGATATGGTGACGTTCGTTGATGGATATTTTGTATTCAATGAGCCTGATACAGGAAAATATTACATTACAAGCCTTTATTCAGGAGCGACTATTGATCCTCTTGAGTTTGCCAGTGCCGAGGGTTCTCCTGACGACCTGATCGGCGTTATTGCTCTGCGTAAAGAAATATGGCTCTTCGGAGAAAAATCTATCGAGGTTGTGTTTAATTCAGGAAATGCAGACTTTCCCTTCGAGCGCATACAGGGCGCGTTTATTGAATATGGATGCGTTTCAAAGGGAACGATTGCCAAGACAGCAAATACAATATTTTGGGTTGGTAACGATGAGGAAGGTTTCGGTGTTATATGGATGGCTACTGGCTACCAACCGCAGCGCATATCAACACACGCCGTTGAGAGTGCTCTTCAGAGTTATCTTGATCTTTCGGATGCCTGGGCTTTCACTTATCAAGAGAATGGACATTATTTTTATGTGCTGAACTTTGAATCCGCAAACACAACGTGGGTTTACGATATTAACCTTAATCAGTGGCACGAAAGAGCTTACTTCGACATGCAAGTTGGGCAATATACCCGCCACAGAGGAAACGTCCATGTGTTTGCATTCGGAAAGCATCTTGTTGGTGATTACGATAATGGCAAGATTTATGAGCAAAGTCTTCAGTTCTTTGATGACGATGGGAATCCAACACGCAGAGAGCGCACTTGCCCTCACCTTTCCGATAGCGATGAAGACTGGATATTTTACGATCGAATGACGCTTATCATGAAAACAGGTGTCGGTCTAAATGATGGTGCGGACGAAGACGTTACTCCAAATGTAATGCTTTCTTGGTCAGATGATGGCGGGAGCGAGTTCGGTAATGAGCATTGGCGAGAAGCTGGTAAGATTGGTCGCCGTAAATGGCGCGTATTTTGGAATAGGCTTGGACGTTCTCGTGATCGTGTATTCAAGGTCGTTACGTCCGCTCGATGTAAAGTATTCCTAATGGCTGGAAGTGTTCAGGCTAAAAAGGGGAGTTCATAGAAAATGTCTATCTCACAGCGCGTTGTTCCTCCTCCTCCTATCCAACAGCCAGTTATTGGCTCTAACGGCTTCCTGTCCCCTGTATGGGCAAATTGGTTCAATCTGTTTTATCGCAGGGCTGGTGACAGCGAGGTAACGCCAGTTGGTGACCTTGAGGTACAGCAAGCATATGACTTTGATACGCTTCCATCCTCGGTCAATCGTGACCTTGAGGTATTAGCGCAGGCTTCGGAGCTTCAAACTCCACCATCAATCGGGCAGGTCCGGCGAGACGTGGAAACTTTTAACGCTCTATTGGAAAGTCAGGACGGAAATCGGGCAACAAAAGACCCAAATCAGGAAATTATTCAGGCTTTATCATACGAAAAGGCAGGACAGAACGGACAAGATCGTACGGATATACTTTTGTCCGCAGAAACACACAACACACGCCGTTTTGCCGATGAGAAGTATATCGCTGGCACAGTAAACGGAATTATAAATGGCGGATGCATATCCTCACAACGCGCAAGCAAATCACTGACAACCAGCTATGCATATGGCGCGGTTGATCTCCTTGCTGTAAAGGCTGGTGGCACAGTAAGCGCGGGGACTGTTGAGCAGGTATCGGCTTCATTCTCTCTTGCAGATATTACAGGGTATGCCTGCCGCGTCAATGGCGCAACTTTGACCGGATCAGGGGCTATACATTTTAGACATAGAATTGAAAGCCTGATTGCCACGAGATTTATCGATAAGCCTGCAAACTTCTCATGCCGCGTTTATCATGACCAAGGTTCTTCTATAGACGCAATCATTACCATATCGGAAGCGGACAGCTCGAACGACTTCACAACAGTAACCCAGATTGACCAGATCACGATATCAGTTCCCAATAATACTAATTTCTCTCTTGAGTTCCCAATTCCAGATATGACCGACTGCAAGAACGGTATTGAAATAGAGGTGGAGCTGGATTGTGGAGCTGTGACAACGAAGAATTTTTATCTTGGACAGCTTCAGTTATCTATTGGTCAGCAATCACGGTTCTTCGAGAATAGACCTCTTCAGCTGGAAGAAACTCTAATCCACAGATATTTACGCCCTATAGTGGGATTTGTAGGAGTTGCGAACACGAGCAGTAATATGCAAGTGCCTGTTTCCCATCCTGGTATGAGATCAGCCCCAAGCTACGAAGCTACAGGAGCAATCGATATGACAGATGGATATACAGCAGATCACTCCCAATCATCTGCAAGCATCAGTACAACGCACGAGAATACAGCAGATAATGGGCGCATAAGCGTTGACCTGTTTTCTGGTCTTACCTCTGGTCGTTTTTATATCCATAGAGGGACTTCAGACAAGATACTCGCTAGCGCAGAACTTTGAGCAGATTGACGTACGTTTATTAATAGGTTAATATGTTGTTTAAAGGCTCAATCAAATCAATGTCGCCTAGCGTACGTTCCGAGCCAGAACGGTAACGCGGCCCGATCAAAAACCGAGAGGCCGCTATGACAGTCACCCCCAAGAAACTATTTACGCCTGCACAACTGACAAGTGCTCTTGCAACGTATTACACCGTTCCTGCCAGCACACGAACCGTTTTGAAGAAGGTTACTTTGACCAATGACGGCTCTGCTCCTGAAACCATCACCGTACATCTTGTGGAAACAGGAGGAACGGCGGGTGTTACCAATATTGCATTGAAAGCAAAAGCTATCGGACCAGGAGAGACATACGAAGCGTATGAGATTGAAGGGCATATAATGAACGCTGGAGACTTTATTCGCGCTCTAGCATCTACGGCATCGAAGGTAAACCTCCATATTTCGGGGGTTGAAATTGTCTAATGTTACAATTCAAGTTGATGAATTTGAGAACTTTGACGATGCCGCTTATCTGTTCGAAACTCATTGGATGGAAACGGAACTCGATCAAGAAGCAATGCCTGTCTGTGTTTGGAAAGAAGCATACGAAGAAATGTGGAGTAACGGAGTTCTTCATATCGTTTCTGTCCGCGTTGATGGCTCTATCGTTGGGTATCATGTATCTAGCGTTCAGCCACATATACACCATAGCGAGACGATCATGGGATTTACTCTCGCGTTCTACCTTCACCCGAAATATAGATTTTCAGGCACAGGGATTAAATTACTCAAGTTCGTTGAAAAGAGCCTTGCAGAGCGCGGGGTTAAGAAATTTTACCTTACAACCAAGAAAGAGCCTGATCTTAGCCGGTTATTCGAAATGCTCGGATACAGGGCCGATGAAGTCACTTTTTCTAAAATCATAGGAGATTAAAAATGGTCGGAGCAGTCATTGGCGCAGCCGTCAGTATCGGAACATCTGTATTAGGAGCGCGTTCTGCTTCGAAGGCAGCAAAGAAATCAGCATCTATTCAGGCGGCAGCGTCCGATAGAGCTATTCAGGCGCAACAGGCACAATCAGTACAAGCACGAGAGGATCAAAAGCCATATCTTGATGCTGGTAGGTTGGCGCAGTTCCACATTGATTATCTCCAAGGACGAGATACGGATGGTTATACACGGCAGGAGATTGAAGGTCTGGTTAACCCATCGGAGAGCTTCGGGTATCTTAATCAAACATTCGACAATTCAGGATCAAATTATCAGGATGATCCTGCATATGATCGCCGCCTTGCAGAAGGACAAAAAGCTATTGAGCGTTCCGCTGCGTCTCGTGGTGGTCTTTTATCTGGTGCAACGCAGAAACGTTTGAATGAATTTGCTCAAGAAATGGCATCGGATGAGTATGCAAGAGCATATAACCGATATACGACAGAACAAACCAACCTCTACAACTCTCTAGCTTCGCAAGCAGGTCTAGGGCAGCAAACAGCCAGTCTTCTTACAACGAACGACAGAGACGTTGTAAACCAAGTCGGAGAGTACGGTACTCAAGGGGCAAATGCTACAGCCGCAGGCGTGGTCGGCTCTGCTAATGCTTGGCAGTCTGGTTTGTCTAGCGCAGGCTCGTCATTAGGAAACTTCTTTAAATCAAAAAAAGTCAAAAATTGGCTTAAATAGGAGAAAACATCATGACTTTAGACCCAAGAATTCCACTCGGAGTAATGACACCTGGCGATGCCAGATCACAAACACTCAACAACGAGTTAAAATCACAGCATGTTCAAGATAACGAGCGTCAAATGCAGCAAGCACAAGATGCCGAAGGAAAACCTGATTATGACGAGATTGAAAAAAAAATAGAGATAGGCATGAAATTGCTATCATCCGTCCGAGATCAAGCGTCATACGATAGAGCACGTTCACTTGCAGACCAATATGGTATCGAGGAGCTTGATATGCTTCCTGCTGAATATGATCCGCAAATAGTCCAGCAACTCGGACAAGCCGCAATGACATATCAAGAGCAAATGTCTATTGAACGCCAGCAACGGAATGACGAGTTTTCTCGTGAGAAGTTCGAATACGGTAAAACTCAAGACAATCAAGACGAACAGTTCCGCCGTGACAAGTTAGTGATTGACCAGCAAAACGCAGATCATCGCCGTGACCTTTCAGGAGCTGAGCTTGAATTGCGACAGCGTCAGCAAGAGTTCCAAAATGAAAAGTTCAGATTTGAGAAGGAAAAATATGCGAACGATCTTCAGGAGCGGGAGAAACGCGCAAGTGATCCAACTTATGGTCTTAAGCCTATGCCCACATCTGCCTTGAAGCTCCAAAAAGAAGAAGTTGAAGCGATAGGTCTTTCTGGTCAAATTAACGCCGATCTTGGCGCACTGGTTGGACAAATAGATCAAGGTGATTTAGAGCTTGGCCCAGTCAAAAACTATCTAATGGCAGGACAAAACGCAGTAGGAATGTCAAGCGAAGTCAGCCGTAACTATGCTTCGTTCAAATCAACTCTTGAAAAGCTCCGTAATGATAGCCTTCGCTTGAATAAAGGTGTTCAGACAGAGGGTGATGCACAACGGGCTTGGAAAGAGATCGTTGCAAATATGAATGATGTTGAGCTTGTAAAAGAGCGTCTTCAGGAGGTTCAGGCTATCAATCAAAGAGCTGCTGATCTTCGTAAGGTGAATTTGGATATTGTTAGACAAAACTACGGATATCCAGCTCTTGAAAGCGATGAGATATTCAACCAGCCTGCGGCTATTGGTGGTCAACAACAATCACCTCAAGGCGAAGACCCTATAACAGCAGAACTTCGGAAAAGAGGGGCAATCTAAATGGATGATCTATCAAAAATTACTACGCAGGATTTGATGGCCTTCCGCGAGGGAAGGCTTTCTGACATTTCTACTGAAGGCCTGATGTCTATGCGTCAGATGAACACCTTTTATTCAAACCAGTCTCAAAATGCGGGACAGGAAAAAAAATCAGGTGATAACAGGCCGTCTGTGGGTAAAACCATTCTTGACCAAGGGTTGCAGGGTGCTACCTTTGGGTTCGCCGATGAAATCACGGATCGTATTGGAGCAGGTATTGCTTCTGTTGTTACTGGTGAGAAATACAGTGACCTCTTGCCTGAAGCGAGAGCAACTACGAAACAAGATCTTAAGCGTCAAATGGAAGAACGTCCAGTATTGAGCTTGACGGCAAATCTAGCAGGAGGAGTAGTTACAGGTGGAGCAGGCGCAGCAACAAAAACAGGAGGAGCCGCTGTTGGCAATTTACTTCGGTCTGGCAAGACCGCAACGCGTATTGCTAAAGGTGCTGGTGCTGGTGCCGTCTATGGCGGGGCTTATGGAGCTGGTACAGCCGATGAAGGGGAACGTCTCGAAGGCGCAATCGAAGGGGCTAAGATGGGTGCTGTTGTGGGTGGTGCTATTCCAGGTGTCGGCGCGGGTGTTTCTAAATTAAAGAATACAATCGCTCCCAAGGTAGATGATGTTATTCGCCAGACCGCAGAACTTGCGCAAAAGCATAATATTCCTCTTGGCTTAGATCAAATCACAGGCAGTAAATCAAGAGAATTTATAACGTCCACATCTGGGCGTGTTCCTTTATCTGGCGGTAAAGCTTTTGCTGAAGCTCAACAAAAAGCATTCAACAACGCTATCCTGAAGACAATAGGTCAAGAAGGTGATCGTATTACGGATGATCTTGCAGAGAAGGCTTACAATGATATTGGAAAGAAATTTGATGATGTCCTTGGTGGCAGAACTCTTCAAATAAACGAAAATCACATCCAGAAAATAATGGCAATCATAGACGATGCTGAAGGTGCTATTTCTGGTGATAAGGTAAAAGCCCTCAAAAAGACAATAGGTTCTTTCATTGAAGACCTCGGAGAAGACGGAACAATCTCTGGTGAAAAGATCGGTGACATTCGATCAGTTCTTACAAAGAAAATCAAACGTGCCGACCCTGGTGTTAAGGAATATCTGGGCGACCTCATGGACTTGGTAATAGATATTTCGACAGATGGAAACCCTGAAGCTCGCGCATTGCTCCGCGAAGCTCGTTACCAATACAAGAACCTTAAGACCATCGAGCCGCTGATTGCTAAAGGCGCGTCCGAGGGCAACATTCGTCCGGCCTTGCTGAAAAATCGTGTAATTACGAACTGGGGTGCCAAGAATGTGGCAACCGGAAAGGCCGGTGACCTTGGCGACCTCGCTCGTGTTGGTGATCTGATTAAAGGTAAAATCGGAGATAGCGGCACAGCAGAGCGTCTAGCTGCGTATTATGCCCTAACCGCCGCCCCTGGTGCTGCAATAGGCGCATACAAGACAGAGGGTGACTTTGGTGCGAAGCTGGGAGGAGCTGCCCTTGGTGCGGCTGCTACGGTTGGAGCTGCGAAAGGTTATCAAGCCTATAATAGAAGCCCTGCGCTTGTTAAAAGAGCACTTCGCCCTGACAGTGTCGGTAAATTGCCTCCTACGGCTGGATCGTCTGGTGGATACTTGAGTAAAGGTTTGAAAAAAAAGGCTACTCAAGGAACCTCTAAGTCTTCCAAACCAGAAAGGATTTTTACAAATACCAAAGAAGCCTTTGAAACAGGAAAGCCAAGCTCGAAGGGTTTTGACAGCTCTTTCTTTTATGATGATACAGGTAGGTTCAATCCCATTGAAGGCTACGGAAAACTTAAATATGAATATGAAATACCTCCTGAAATCAGTAAAAACATCCTTGATTTGAGTGTTCCTAAAAATAAGAACAGGCTATTTGCTGAAATATTTGAAGACCTCGGAGAGAAAGAGTATGCGGATCAGGCAAGGAAAGGAACTCTTGACCCAGATATTGCTTCAGAACTCTTTGGAGAGGAAAACTTTGATAAGATCGTCAAAAAACTAGGGTTTATGGGTGTAAGAAACGATGTTCAGGATGGTCAACTCCGATTGTTACCTGAAGCCATAGAGAAACTTAAGCTCATTAAGGATGGTAAATAATGAACCCTTTCCTTGCAGGCAAGTTCAGAGCTTTTGATGAAGAAGGTGCACCACTTTCAGGCGGGAAGCTCTATACCTACAAGGCAGGATCAGACGATGCAAAAGAGACGTTTACAGACTTCACAGGCGCGTCCGCAAACTCAAATCCTGTAATCCTCGATAGCGATGGTGAAGCTAATGTATGGCTTCGTGGAGCGTATAAGATGGTTCTCAAAGACTCAAACGATGTTCAGCAGTGGTCAGTTGATAATATTGAGCAAAGATATAACGCGATCGAGAATGCAAGTGTTGTGGATTATGGCGCGATCGGAGACGGAACAACGGATGATACACAGGCTTTCATTGACGCTTTGGCAGCAAATAACGGCTCTGTATTTGTTCCTGCAGGGAGTTATTACCTAACCGCACAAATCACATTGCAGAATTTTCAAATGCTTTATGGCGCAGGTGACACTTCCATATTGCAGTTCCGCGTTGATCCATTCAGCAAAGATACGTTGGCATCTTCATATCACACAAATTACAACGGCGTTGTCTTTGAAGGCTCTTACGCAACTCTCAAGGATTTATCTATTGTAGGGGGGAATAAGGCTATTGTGATGCGCGGGAACACAAGAGAGTGCGTTTCTAACTTGGTCGATAACGTTCGCGTCTGGGACGCTGTAATAGGCATATGTTTGGACGGCGGGGACAATACAAACTATCCGGTTTACTGGAATTCTGTCAGAAACCTTCTTATTGAGCGTCCTCGTGATATGGGCGTGTATCTCAAGCGTGACGTTGGCGGCGATACTCCAAACGCTAATTACTTCCGAAATACCCGCGTTTACAGCCATGGCCAGGCTATGAGCAACGATAAAATAGGTTTCAATATTGATGCTGGCCGATACGGCAACTCTTTTGTGGACTGTGAAGCCAATCTGCACTCTGGCGCAACTGCCTGTATGCGCTATGGAGATGTCACAGGTCAAAATTACGTAATGAACTTCACGGCTGAATGTTTGGGCGGTGCTTCAGGTATTTGGATGGATACAGGATCAGGGGATGGTTTTGACGGCCCGATGTCCTTCTTGAATTATTTCCATGCGACAGCCGGTGCTTCCATTCTCGATACAGACGGAGAAAAGCGTTACATTGCAATGAATGCAGGATTTCCCGACAGGTTTCATCTCCCCCAGACCCGCGCCACAGACATTATTATCGAACAGCTCAATATGGAGAGCCGTTTCTATGATGTCAATCCCGCTGCAGACACAGCCCCGACCAGTACCGAACCTGTGCAGCTCCTTTCCTCTTTTAATGGCGCATTCAACTTTGACCTTCCTTCTCCTGCGGATGCTACTGGTCGACTATACTTTGTCAAAAAGACGGACATATCCGAAAACGTGATAACTATCCGCCGAGCAGACAATGCAAGCAGTGGCCCAGATGGGCGTAACTTCCAATTGCTAAAAAAAGGTGATTACATCATCGTTTATTCAAACGGCGCAGATTGGAGCATATTTGCGACAAATCTTCCAAAGCGGGAGAGTAAATTTTATGACACATCAGTAACTGGTGCGACTTTGACGGATATTGATCCTGATATATTCTTTCACCTCATATCCCCTCTTTCAAACACAACGGTCGCCCTTCGTGCTGCTTCAGATGCTCGGTGTGTTGGTAAAACAACCATCATAAAACGCAATAGCGCAGGCGGGACAACTCTAAAAGTATTGAGCATCGAGGGCGGGTATGATGTCGCTCTTGACGATCAAAACGATTACGTGATGCTTTATTCAAACGGCGCGGACTGGTTTATCGTCTCCGAAAGGAGAACATTCTAATGCGTTATATTTTTAAAAAAGGAACATAAAATGGCAGCTTTAAACTTTTCAGGCGGTAAATTCAGAGCTTTTGATGCGGAGGGTGCTCCTCTCGTTGGTGGCAAAGTTTATTTGTATTATGCAGGCACTTCTTCTCCAAAATCCAGTTATACGGATGCACTAAATTACGTTTCAAATGCAAATCCTGTTGTTTTGGATGCAAACGGCGAAGCAGATATATTCCTTGAGGGATCATATAAAATCGTCCTGAAGGATAGCGCAGACGTTACCCAATGGACGCTTGATAATATTCGCATGACAGATGCTCGAGATATAAACACGCAAACGGATGATTACACTCTGGTTATTGCAGACGCTTATAAATTCGTTGAAATAAACAAGGCTACTGCTGTCAATTTGACAGTTCCGAACAATGACACCGTTGCTTATCCAATAGGCTCAGAGATCATAATAACCCAGATAGGCGCAGGGCAGGTCACGCTCGTAGCAGCTTCAGGAGTAACGATCAATCCATCGGGGACATTGAAAATATCAGGGCAATACGGACAAGCCCGACTATATAAGCGCGGAACTAACGAGTGGGTTCTTTCTGGCAACATAACAGCTTAAAGGGGAGCACATGACGCACGAAATTGACAAAATATCTGAAGCACTGGGAAGCCAAAAAGCCCAGATTTATAATTTAAAAGAAACTATGGTAACCAGCCACTCTTCCATGGAAAAGAAACTCGACAAAGTTCTGACACGCATGGATATAATGCATACATCTGTAGAAAAAGCGCACCACCGTCTTGACCATGTAGAGCCTGCAGTAACTGATTATCAACTGACCAAGAAAAAAGCCATATTGAGCATTATTGGTTTAAGTGCTTTAGGCGGGACTGGCGCAACTGGCATTGTTAAGGCAGTGCAGTTATTTTTCACTAGCGGAGGTGGTCATTAATGGGGTTTTTATTTGGGAGAACAAGCAAAAAAAGACTTATAGGAGTTCATCCAGACTTAGAGAGATGCGCGATACTTGCTCTTAAATATGGCGTTATTGATTTCTCAATCGCGCAAGGAGTGCGCACTCTCGAAGAGCAAAAAGCATTATATTCTCAAGGGCGCGATAAACCAGGGCAGATAGTAACTTGGACATTAAATAGTAGACATTTAATTGATGCTGACACTGGCTTCGGGCATGCTATCGATATAGTTCCTTTTATAAATGGTCGCGTCGACTGGGAAAATCGACAAAACTTTGTTATGATTGCAACTCTAATGTTTAAGGCTGCCATGGAAGTTGGTGTTAAAATTAAATGGGGTGGTCATTGGAAAAGACAAGACATGCCACATTTTGAACTTTTGAAAGGATAATAATATGACTGAAATGATATTTGATAATAATGGAACTCCCATACCAGCCTTGACAATGAGAGAAGGCGGTGCTCACTCCGTTGCTTTTTCTGCTACGGCCGCAAACAACTCTACAGCATTCAAAACTGATACGGTTATCGTGTCTATTTTTGCTACGACAGCCTGCTTCATTAAGCTGTCTGATACATCAGGAGATGCTGCAACAACAAGCGATCACTATTTCCCTGCTGGCATTTATTACGATATTTCTCTTGGCGGGCGACCATCTGAAGGATATGGGCAAAAAAAGCCTAACAAAAAATATATATCAGCCATTCAAGAGGGGGCAAGTGGAACTCTGTATATAAGCGAAAAGGAATAATTTATGTTACTTCGTTTGGGACAGCTAGGTTTTGGTGGATTAAGTGCAAGCTCTGTTTTTGCGCCTACCAGCATAGCCAATCTCGCAGTGTGGCTTGATGCTGCGGATGGGTCTACCATCACAGATATTGCGGGAGCCGTTTCGCAGTGGGATGACAAAAGCGGAAATTTTAATCACGCAACTCAAACCACCGGCGCGTCTCAGCCATTGACAGGATCTGGCGCGCTAAACGGAAAAAACGTCTTATCCTTTGATAGCGACTTTTTACAATTAACATCAAATCAGGAATACAGGACTTTAATATTTGTCGCGGATAAAATAAATGGAGTCGGGGTTCTTGGCGCATTGATCGGGAGTCTCTTACCAAATGTTGGTCACTACGTTTTTGTTGCTGTAAATTCTCCAGATGCTTACTATGATATATCAGTTGACGGAAGCGGGGGGCATGCTGGCGAGGCTTCAGTAAATGGCGGGGCCTTTGTGTCTGGCACAAACATAGATCTTGGGCGAACGAACGCGCAAAATGAAGGCAAGAATATTTGGGTGGTGCGTATGGATGCGGTTAATTATATCGATTATATAGGAGCTTTCGGAAGTGGAGGCTTAAATCCATTAATCGGCAATGTTGCTGAAGTTATAGCATATAATCGACTATTGAGCGACGTTGAGGTTAATCAAATAGGCTCGTATGTTGGGTCAAAATGGGGGATTTCATGGGCAAACATTTAGCACACAAAAGGAAACTAAATAATGAGTTACCTAGAATTTAGCACACAAACAGAAGCCCAAAGCTGCTTAGACGCTATTAACATGATGGCTAGGCAGTACTGGGTTAATGAAGGTTTTACCGTAGCTGATGGTGGCGTTGTAGGCAAGAAGTCTGGTGATGATAATTATGAGGCTGTGCTAACCACAACATGGGATACGGTGCGCGAGATCGAGGGTAAGTTTTACATTGCCTCTTTGTCAGGAACACCATTTGAAGCAGGCATGGGTCAATTAACTGCCTTTAGTTTTATTGAAGTGAAAGCACCCCCCATAACGCAAGGAGGTGAAGTATGACCAAAAGATATTGCACAATGCCTGCCATTCCTTGGTTTAGAGATTGGTTTGAAAGTAAATTTTGGTTTGAATGTCAAGTTCACGATGCTAAATATGCTAATGTTAAGTGTAAATTATGCGCAGATTATAACTTCTCCGCAGCCATAGCAGGTAGGGGTTACCCCTTACTAGCACTAATCGCATTCCTAGCCGTAAACCTGCCTTGGGTTTGGTGGAGCTGGTATAGAGCAAAGAAGAAGAAAAGACATGTTAAAAAAAACTAATTTAGTTCCGCAACCCAAGATAAACGACCCTTTATTTAATCGCAGGGTTTTTGCTTATTATGGCCTTGCCTTTAGTGTTCTATGGTTTTTGATGGTTTTTTGGACAGACGTATTCGTTGATTTTGAAGTTGGCAAGGTCATGGCTTATCTTGGAGTGCCTGCCGCTATTGCAGGGCTTGGTTTCTGGGAGTATTTGAAAGCAGCTAAAAAAGGCGATGATCGAGGAAGCAAAGAAGATGCTTGATGAGGAAAGAGTGCACGAGGATTGGATACGCTTCAATTGCGCTGTAGAAGCCCGAAAGATTATGAAAGGGGCTATAACGGAGGATGTTATCGAGGAAGCAAAGAAGATTGAGCGTTACGTCTCAAATCGGCAATCTGGCCAAATCGTTCAAATGGTCAATAAAGGGAAATGAAAGCGAAAATGATCGTCATTCTTTTGAAGTATTGGAAATTCGCCGCAGGAGCCGCAGGTATGGCTTTAATAGGCTTTGCCCTTCACAATGTCCACGTTAGCCTTATTAGGGCATCGCACGATCGGGATATAGCCAAGGCGCAGCAAGAAATCGTAAAACAGTGCGAAGAAGACAAACAATTAACGCAGGAGGTTTCCAGTGACTTTCAAACCCAAATCTCTAACCTTAACCGCCGTATTGCTCACCTTAAGCGGGTGCGCCCATCCGTGTGTGTACCAGTTACCGACACCACCAGCAGACGTGATGCAGAACCCAGAGACGGACATGCTCAAAGAAATGGAATTGATACTGGAGCCTTATTTGATTACGCAGGTCTAGCGGAGAAGCATCGCCTTCAGCTCATATCTTGCCAATCATTCATAAATAAAACTTGGGCTTCCAAAAACAAGCCAGACAAATAAAAAAAGCCCCGCTCGTTAAAGCAGGGCTTAGTTTGTGTGTGGGGGAATGTCTAACATAGATCACATAAGTTTATTATTCGTTAAAATGTACGAACCTCTGAAGCTTTTGTTTTTCCTCTGTGCTCCTCAAGAGCAAAAATGACGCTCTGATTATCTTCGAGACTGTTTAGGCCAGAGCTATTCAAACCATCGTTATCTCTGGCGGGCGAGTGGTATTGTCTTTTGTGATGTGACCTTTTTGCACCAGAAAGTTGATGTAACGGCGAACATTCGTAATGCCTGTGTCAAATCTATCTGCGATCTCCTCCCAAGATGGAGAATATCCGTTTTCAGAGATGTAATCCTTTATGTAAGAAAGAACCTCTTTTTGTTTGTCTGTAAGGGGCTGTTTTTTCATTGTATCTGTATCCTTTCAGTTATGTGATACATTATCGTTACGTTCAAAGCAATCTTAAACTAATTCTTTTCTGCGCCAAGGAACGTTTGTGTAGTTATCTGGGAAGCCCTGAAGTCGCTCGCACTCGATAGGTGTCAACCTTCGTATTCCTAATTTGCCTATTTGATCCATATCAACTCCACGCGAACCGTATGATGTGGTTAATGTTCCAGCTACAGCATGTTTGTCTGTGGTGTTCAATGTGTAAGATATTTCTTCTTGATAACCTGAACCTTGAGGGCCGTTATGGTCTTCTCTTCCAATCATATTTCCTTGGATGCCATAAACAATCGCGTTCTCTTTTATGTTTTTTCACTTTTCTTCAAGCTCCCTTAAAAATATCTCCATCAATTTTACGACAGGCCCTCCTGGCCTTTTCTCTCCTAGCTCATAAGAGCGAACTACCCTAGAGCCAGATAGCCCTAGCTTTTTGGCTAGCATTTCTTGTGTTAAGCCAAGTTTTTTTCTCGCCGTCCTCATTTCATCTTTTTTCACTTTTTTCTCCTTTTACTAATTAATCTTATATTTTTTCATATCATAGCCTGAAATCAACGGAAGGTCGCGGAGCCGAACTTTTTTAGCAGTGGGCATGGCCGGCAGCTCTGTCAATAACGGCAGGTCACGGAGCAAAACATCTTCAGCATTGGGCATGGCTGGGAGCCCTTTCAATAACGGCAGGGCATAGAGCAAAACATCTTCAGCATTGGGAATCTCCGGCAGCGCGGTCAATAGCGGCATGTCATGGAGCCAAACCTTTTTAGCATTGGGAATCTCCGGCAGCGCGGTCAATAGCGGCATGTCATGGAGCCAAACTTCTTCAGCCTCGGGCATGGCCGGTAGCTCGGTCAATAACGGCAGGTCATGGAGCAAAACATCTTCAGCCTCGGGCATGGCCGGCAGCCCTTTCAATAACGGCAGGGCATAGAGCAAAACATCTTCAGCATTGGGCATGGCTGGGAGCCCTTTCAATAACGGCAGGGCATGGAGCCGAACCTTTTTAGCATTGGGAATCTCCGGCAGCTCTGTCAATAACGGCAGGTCATGGAGCCAAACTTCTTCAGCCTCGGGCATGGCCGGCAGCCCTTTCAATAACGGCAGGTCGCGGAGCCGAACCTCTTTAGCCGTTTCAAAGACAGCCTCTTTTGGTAGTTCGCTATACTCGACTCCATCAATTTTAATAATCATTTTAATTCTCCTTGGTTTTTTGGTCTACTTTTAGCTTGAAAGTCTGGCAGCAGGAGGCTAGGCCTTTAATAATTCGATTATTTTTTTTGCCGAACCGCAGAAAAATTCAGGGTTATAGTATCCATCTTCAAGCGCGTTATTCGCATGGCGATTCGCATTTCTCCAAAAGTTCCTTTCTTTTGTTTTCGGGGCTGGAAATTTTTTAAAGAAGTCTTTGCGGCTTTCTTTACAAAAAGCTTTAAATTCGATCGGGTTCATTTTGGCTCTCCTTGGTTTTTGTTATCTAGTGACTCAATAATGGGCCCTTTGATCCTTAATGTCAAATGTTTTTTCAGCTTTTTTCTCCTTAAAGTTACCCAGCCATCAACGTAGTTTTAAAGTCACCGTCACTATCTATCAGCTCTTGAATAGCATCATGGAACTCTGGCATAGATTTTTGTGGGATTTCGTCTATAGCACCGACTTCAAGGAGTTCTTTGAGTTTCCTTAACATCATATTGTCAAACATAATAAGTCCCTCCGATAATACAGATATGTAATCATCATCGCGCGGTGTGCGTATTAATGATGGGGGCATATCTGGATGGTATGAAAACCAGTCTACAAACTTAGCTTCACCAACAAGCATCTGCCCTTGAACTTGTGGAACATAAGTCTTATCAATTTCTTTTTTAAGTAAATTCTCAACATGCGTCCACGGCGCGGGGCATTTAATTTCAAGAAAGCCTATACAATCCCCTTTATCATCAAGGATGCGTCTGTCAGGCGAAGATCCCCATCTCATTTTATCGTCCGTCATAAAGCCGCCTCGATCAAGCGTGTGTCCTGTTTCGAACTGATAGAGGTCTGCTGCTTCCTGCTCCATGAGTGCGCCACGCTCCATCCAAAACGAAGGAGGGAACTTATCAAGGCTCTCTCCCATAATAATCTCCGCAAGAAGCATGTGGGCATAGGTTTCTGCTCCTGCTAGAAGTTTAGGCTTTGGCAAGTCTTCCGAAGGACAATCAGGGTGATATTTTTTAACATACTTCTTGACTGTATCTTTCGAGACATCCAGCTCTTTTGCTAATTGCTCGATAGTTTTTGTGCCTTCGTGTATTTCAACTGCGCCCTCAAATTTAGCGTATTCTTTTACTCCTGTTTCTGGGTTTATAATCTTACCAAAGCAAGATGAAGTTGGCATACCGCGCCGACATTCAAACCACTCTTCGCTGTTATGTATGGCTGGGAAAAATAGCATTATAAATCCTCCTTTGGTAATTGGCTCTGATAAAACTCATAAGCCCTTTCAAGTTCGGCGCGGAGATAATCTTGCCACCAGCCGACATTTCCACCGCCGCTATCACTAAATATTCCAGCGTCATATGGTTCTAATTCTATATTTTCATACTCTTTGATCTTATTTTTAAGAATTTCTATGTGCTCCATAGCTCTGTTTTCTGGCAACATCTGCTCTCCTGCGATCATAATCCCCTCGCTTTCTTTATGGCGTTTTGTACCTTTTCTTCTTCTTCAACACTAGGTGTCTGCCCATATCCCCAATGTTGTGCTATTTCTAAAGCTTCAAGCATTTCAGGGGCAGCGGCTATTAGATTAGTGTTTTCTTTTTCTTCTATATGGCGCGTGATATTGCAAATATTTTCACCAAATTTGTTAAAAACTTTTTCAAAAACTACAGTCCATGGCGGAGAACATGGTGCTTTTCCAATTCTTCCCATTATTCTGCTCCCTCTTCCGCTGGTTTAGCTTCTTCTGCAGATTTTTGAAGTTTACGCTTAAGCGTTGCGACCGCGTTCTGATAGTTCTTAGCGTCCATTTCGTCTACGTTTGGTGCGCCAACCCAATTAAGAAACTGTTTCACGTCCGCGCCAGTCTCTTGGAGGAGCTTTTTTATCTCCAAAGCTTGGTCTTGGCTCAAAGGAATAAACCCAGCCGTTTGCCCATCATCATCTTCGCCTTCAAATACGAGGTTCAGGAGCATTCCTACGAGGTAACGCTTACCGTATGATATGGTTGAACCGACAGCTTGAACGCTGCTACGCCCTGATCCTTTGTCAATATCTAATGGTATCTCATCCGTTATTGAATGACCGTCTTTATGGGATAGTGTGCCAGTTATTATAACCC
>Ga0256839_1001338_pt1 | contig 30081 bp, 27 predicted proteins | sample 354166metaG_FD_185968 | JGI IMG/M metagenome (GOLD analysis project Ga0256839, IMG submission 185968) | Hydrothermal vent microbial communities from Mid Atlantic Ridge, Atlantic Ocean - 354-166 | ecosystem: Environmental > Aquatic > Marine > Hydrothermal vents | place: Atlantic Ocean: Mid... | reverse complement strand
CCGATGCCGGCGTGGCCGTCACAGGGGTCGCCTTGGCCAACACCTCGATGATGGGGCGCACATCGGTCTTGCGCCATTCCTCATCGCGGGCGCTGTCGGGCCACGGCGTGTCCAAGAAGAGCCGCCTCGCCTCCTGTCGGCGTTGGCGGAACCAGTCCGGTTCGTCAAAGTGAGCGCTCAGCGCCTCTATGGTCTCCCGGCTGAGCGCCTGAAGTTCCATCGTCTTGTCAGCCACGGCGTTCTCCTCCGTTCTCTGGTGATCTTCGTTCACGCTGCCACGGGCTGCGAGGGAAGGCACTACGGCTGACCTCCCCGACTACGGCGGTGCCACGCCACGCGGGCCCTCCGCCACCCCCTTCACGCCCGGTCGAAGGTTGCGAGGGGAAAGGCGAGGGCCGGGAGCCCACCCCGCGTCCCCCGGCCCTGTTCTCCTCGGCAGCGCGGGGACAGCCGCGCGGCACCCCTTCGCCGTTACCCCACAGAACCTTCCATTTCGAGCTGGATCAGGCGGTTCATTTCCACGGCGTACTCCATGGGCAGCTCCTTGACGATGGGCTCAATGAAACCGGAGACGATCATGCTCAGGGCGTCAGCCTCGCTCAGCCCCCGGCTCATCAGGTAGAAGAGCTGCTCCTCGCCCACCTTGGAGACGGTGGCCTCGTGGCCGATGCTGACCTCGTCCTCGCGGATGTCAATGTAAGGGTACGTGTCGGAGCGGCTGTACTCGTCGAGGATGAGCGCGTCGCAGACCACGTTGCTCTTCGAGTGATGGGCGCCGTCGTAGACCTGGATGAGGCCCCGGTAGGCCGCACGGCCGCCGTCCTTGGAGATGGACTTGCTGGTGATGTTGCTGGAGGTGTAGGGGGCCGCGTGGACGGCCTTGCCGCCGGCATCCTGGTGCTGGCCTCGGCCGGCGAAGGCGATGGAGAGAATCTCGGCCCGCGCCCCGCGCCCCATCAGGTAGACGCTGGGATACTTCATGGTCACCTTGGAGCCGATGTTGCCGTCCACCCACTCCATGGTGGCGTCCTCGTAGGCCACGGCCCGCTTGGTGACCAAGTTGTAAACGTTCGTGGACCAGTTCTGGATGGTGGTGTAGCGCACGCGGGCGCCCTTCTTGACGATGATCTCCACTACGGCGCTGTGGAGCGAGTCGGTGGTGTAGATGGGCGCCGTACACCCCTCCACGTAGTGGACGTATGACCCCTCGTCGGCGATGATGAGCGTGCGCTCGAACTGCCCCATGTTCTGGGCGTTGATGCGGAAGTAGGCCTGGAGGGGCATTTCCACGCGCACGCCGGGCGGCACGTAGATGAAGGAGCCACCCGACCAGACGGCGCTGTTGAGGGCCGCGAACTTGTTGTCCGAGGGAGGCACCACAGTGGCGAAATACTCCCGGAAGAGCTCAGGGTGCTCCTTGAGCGCCGTGTCGGTGTCCAAGAAGATGACCCCTTGGCGCTCCAACTCCTTCTTGATGTTGTGGTAGACCACCTCGGACTCATACTGGGCCCCCACGCCGGCGAGGAACTTCTGCTCGGCCTCGGGGATGCCCAGCCGGTCGAAGGTGCGCTTGATCTCCTCGGGCACGTCGTCCCACGAGCGGGCGTGCTTCTCCGTGGGCTTGATGTAGTAGTAAATGTCGTCGAAGTCGATGTGGGAGAGATCAGCGCCCCACGTGGGCATGGGCTTCGCCCAGAAGATCTCCAACGCCTTCAGGCGGAACTCGCGCATCCAGTCGGGCTCCCCCTTCATCCAGGAGATCTCCTCCACGATCTCGCGCGTGAGCCCCTTGCGCGCCTTGAAGACGTACTTCTCGGGGTCGTGGAACCCGTACTTCTCCGCGTACTCCCGGTTGATGAGTTCGATCTGCTCGCGCTCGGACATGCTCATGTTAGCTCACCTCCCCGGCAAACGCCTGCCGCACCCAGTCGTAACCCTTTTCCTCCAACTCCACGGCCAGCTCCGGCCCGCCGGAGGCCAGAATGCGACCGTCCACCATGATGTGGACGTAATCGGGGCGCACGTAATTGAGGATGCGCTGGTAGTGGGTGATGACCAACACCCCCATGCCCAGCTCCTCCTTCAACGTGTTGACCCCATCGCTGACCACGCGCAGGGCGTCAATGTCCAGCCCCGAGTCGGTCTCGTCCAAGATGGCGATCTTGGGCTCCAACACGGCCATCTGGAGGATTTCCGCCCGCTTCTTCTCGCCGCCGGAGAAGCCCTCGTTCAGGTATCGCCCGGCGAAGGAGCGGTCGATGCGGAGCATCTCCATGCGCTTGAGGAGCAACTGGCGGAACTCCATCGGGCTGATCTTCTCCTCGCCCCGGGACTCCCGGTGGGCGTTGATGGCCATGCGCAGGAAGTTGGCCACTGTGACGCCGGGGATGGCCACCGGGTACTGAAAGGCGAGGAAGAGGCCGGCCTTGCTCCGCTCGTCCGGCTCCATCTCCAAGACGTTTTCGCCGTTGAGGAGGATCTCCCCTTCTGTGACTTCGTACTTGGGGTGGCCGGCAATGGTGTAGGCCAAGGTGCTCTTCCCGGAACCGTTGGGCCCCATGAGAGCGTGAATTTCCCCCTCGTGGACGGTCAGGTTGACGCCCTTGAGGATCTCCTGATCCTCCACGTTCACGTGCAAGTTCCGAATCTCGAGGGTGATTTTGTCCGCCATGAGCTCTTGCTTCCTCCTTCTCTGCTTGGTCGGTTCGGTGGGGTGTGGGCACACAGCGGCCTCATCCTGTTGAGGTCACGAGAGAGGCGATGTCCCCAACGCTCTTCCACAAGCACCCACAGGCACCCTATTGCCGTGTACGGGGGGATTCTAACAAAGTTGACCTTTTTTGTCAAGTTATGTGGAAACTGCGCCGGGACACCACGTTGCCCCACAGCCAAGTCCCTGGGTTTCCACCGGCACACCGTTCTCCCTCACCGCTCACCCGGCCCGGTGAGCTCGTGGACCTGTTGCACCAAGGCGCTCAACGTGCTCGCCAGTTGAGCCAGATCGCTCCACCCTATGGAGCTCTCCCCTTCGTCCTCGGTGAGCATCAGGGCCAACACAGCGCCGACGACCGCGCCCACGATGGCGCCCACAATGGCCCACTGTTGGCGGTATGAGAGATGCATGGCCCCCTCCGTCACGAGCTGTTGCCGGCGCCCAAAAGCGCCAGCAGGAAGACGCCTCCGCCCAACGCGGCCAGCGCGCCGAAGATAGTCAGGTAGAAGCGCTCCCGGCCACGCCACGCCCGCCGCGCCCACGGCGCGCCGGCAGGGGGCCGCTGCCGCAGCTCCTCCTGGGCCCTGTCAAGGACCCAGGGCATGGCGATCATGGCCAGGCCGGCCAATGGGATCACGACCAACACAGCCCACACGAGCGCGGTGATCAGGGCAGGCACCAGGTCCATCTTGCTCCCTCCTCGTGAGTGACGCTCGAGTTGTCGAATGCTACTCCTCGTCAGGTCTCTCCTGTTGCACGTCCTCGTCGGCCTCGTAGGTGATCTCTCCGGCCTCAGCTCCTTCTCGTCCGATGAGCACGGGGCGGGAGCCGCCACTGCCGGCCTCCGGCGGCCCCACAATGCCCTGAGCCTCCAGCAAGTCCATGAGCCGGGCCGCCCGGCTGTAGCCCACGCGAAGCTTTCTCTGCAAGAAGGAGATGGAGGCGTACCGGTACTGGCGCACCAGCTCGATGGCCTCCGGCAGCAGCTCGTCCTCTTCCCGGAGGGCGCGCTCCTCCATGAACTCATCCCAGGGCAGCACGTCTTGCTCCGGGCGGACGGCCGGTCTCTCCCCGTGGAGGCGCCACCAGGTGACGATGGCGTTGATCTCCACGTCGCTGACGAAGGCGCCTTGAAGGCGCTGGAGTTGGCCGGCGTCGGGCGCCATGTAGAGCATGTCCCCTCGTCCCAACAGGGACTCGGCGCCCGGCTGGTCCAGAATGACGCGGCTGTCGATGCTGCTGGCCACGGCAAAGGCCACGCGGGCGGGGAAGTTCGCCTTGATGAGGCCCGTGACCACGTCCACGCTGGGCCGCTGTGTGGCCACAATGAGGTGAATGCCGGTGGCCCGCGCCATCTGGGCCAGCCGGCAGATGAGGCGCTCCACCTCGTCCGGCGAGACCATCATCAGGTCGGCCAGCTCGTCCACCACGATAACGATGTAGGGAAGCCGGGGTTCGCCGGCGCTGGCCGCCCACGCATTGTACGCCCGGATGTGTCGCTTGCCCCGCTCGGAGAAGAGCTTGTAGCGCCGGTCCATCTCCCGCGTGGCCCACGTCAACACGCCGATGACCTCCTCCACGTCGGTGACCACGGGCGCCACCAAGTGGGGAATGCCGTTGTAGGGAATGAGTTCCACCATCTTGGGGTCGATCATCACCAGGCGAAGCTCGGCCGGCGTCAAGTTGAGCAGGAGGCAGGCCACAATGGCGTTGATGCACACCGACTTGCCGCTCCCCGTGGCACCGGCGATCAGGAGGTGGGGCAGGCCGGCCAAGTCGGCCACCACGGGGCGGCCGCTCACGTCTCGCCCGAGGGCAATGCGCAGCTCGCCCTCCAAGGCCGCGAACTCCTCGCTCTCGATGAGCCCCCGCAGGGAAACCACGTTGGTCTCGGTGTTGGGCACCTCGATGCCGACGTAGGGCCGGCCCGGCACCGGCGCCTCGATGCGGATGCTGCGGGCGGCCAAGGCCAGGGCCAAATCGTTGGCCAGAGCGGTGATCTTGCTCACCCGCACCTTCGTGCGCTTCACCGTGCCGTCGGACAGCCGGCGCTCGATGAAGCCGGGCTTGACCCCAAAGCGGGTGACAGTGGGCCCCTGGTCGATCTCCACCACTTGGGCCGGGATGCCAAAGGCCGCCAACGTCTCCTCGATGAGGCGGGCCTGCTCGCGCGCCGAGATCAGGTCCACGCCGTACTCCTCGGCCGGGTGGAGCAAGTCCAGCGGGGGAAGCTCGACACCACTTTCCGGGCCCGTGGTCACAGGACGCGGGGACGGAGGGGGGGCTTTTCTCCTCTGTTTCTCCCCGGGCTTCCCGCTTTTCTCGGAGGCCGGGCGTTGGGTTGCCGGAGGGGACGCAGGCGGAGGAGAGACTTCAGGCTTCCCGGGTGGAGGAGCACGCCACTCCCGACTTTTGGCCTCCAGCCGGGCGCTCAGGGCGTCCAGGCGTTCGCGGACGGCGACGGCCCCGACACCGGCGGCGGCCAACGCGCCCCCCGAGGCCACCAGCACGAAGAGGCCCCACGCCGCCGGAGCGCCCAACGCGGCGCGGAGCTGCTCGGCCAGCATCCACCCCACAATCCCGCCGCCCAAGCCAACATCTCCTGGCCCTCGGATGCTCAAGCCCTCTTGGATCAAGTGCAGGAGGGCCAACAGGCTGAAGAACGTCACCTCTCCCGCCACCACGCGGGACCACGCCACGTCCGCCCACCCGATGATCCGCTCCCGGTGGCGCAGGAGAAAGAGGCCGAGCCCCATCAGCGCCAGGGCGAAGAGATACGCGCCCCACCCGAAAAGCAAACGCGCCGCGTCGGCCAGCGCGCCCGACACGATGCCGGGCCCGTAGCCGAGCAGGGCTCCCCCCAAAATCAGGGCCACACCGCAGAGCACGATGCCAACGATGTCGGTTATCGGCAGTGACGACGGTGACGTTGAGGATTTGCGCTCCTTCGACCGCCGCCTGGAGGCCATTGCCGTGTGTCCCTCCCTGAAGCCCCGGCCGTCGCCCGGGCGACGGGGCGGGGCACTTGCTGATGTATTTGCCCGTGACACTTCAATTGTACCTGATTCCCCACTCCTTGCCCAATGGCTTCAGCAGACGTGCACACGCGGATGCCGGGTTGATCGTCCGCCCGGGGCACAGTACAATGGGAGCACGCTGAGGCGGTGAAAGTAGGGTTGACGCCCTATCACACGCCGGCAGGAGGACCATTCGCCATTCACCATTCGCCACTCGCCAGTGAAAATAGAGTTGACGCCCTGTCACACCCGGCCGGAGCACCTGTGTCAGGCTCTTGGGCGCCCAGAACGCGGAGGTGAAACCATGGAGACTCTCCCGACCGGAAAGGTTCCCCCGGAACTGTTGGCCTCACTCCTGGCCCGGCACGCCCCTTCCGGCGCTCCAGATGTGGTGCTCGGGCCCGGCGTGGGCCTCGATGCGGCAGCAGTGCGCGTGGGCACCGAGATCGTCGTGATCAAGAGCGACCCGATCACCTTTGCGACCGAGGAGATCGGCTGGTACGCCGTCCACGTCAACGCCAACGACGTGGCCTGCTTGGGGGCCACGCCCCGCTGGTTCCTGGCCACCTTGCTGCTCCCAGAGGGCCGCACCGACGAGGCGCTCGTGGAGGAGATCTTCGCCCAGGTCCACCGGGCCTGCCAATCACTGGACGTGGCGCTCGTCGGCGGCCACAGCGAGGTGACCCACGGTTTGGAGCGCCCCCTCCTGGCAGGCCACATGGTGGGCACCGTCCCCACAGACCGGCTCATTCTGCCCACCCGGGCCCGGCCCGGCGACCGAGTGCTGCTCGTGCGGGGCTTTCCCGTTGAGGGCACGGCCATCATCGCGCGCGAGCGGGCCGACGAGCTGCGTCGCCGAGGGTACGACGAGGCCACGATCAACGAAGCTCGAGACTACCTGCACGCCCCCGGCATCAGCGTGGTCGAGGCCGCCGGGATACTGACGCGCACAGGGCCCGTCCACGCCCTCCACGATCCCACCGAGGGGGGCGTGGCCACAGGCCTCGTGGAACTGGCGATGGCCACAGGGCTGGGCATCGAGGTGAGCGCCGCTGCCCTCTCCCCGCTGCCCTTGGGCCGCCGCCTGTGCGCCGAGTTCGGGCTCGACCCCCTCGGCACCATTGCCAGCGGCGCGCTGTTGGCCGCCGTGCCGCCCGAGGCCGTTGAGGACCACGTGGGCGCCCTCGAGGCCGCCGGCATTCCGGCCCGCGTCGTCGGCCGGCTGCTCCCGGAAGGGGCGGGCTATTGGCTCCGCTCGGAGGGAGGACGGCGGCCGCTGCCGCGCTTCGAGGCCGACGAGATCGTGCGGCTCTTCGAGTAGCCCGAGTCGGCTCGGGATCGCTTGCGGGCGCCGGCCACCAGGAGCAGGGAGAGGAGCAGTGTGTTCAGGCTGACGAGCCGCGCCAGGAGCCAGTTGGGGGGCGCGTAGACGAGCTCCACGTCATACGTGCCGCCGGGCAAGGGCACGCCTATGATCATGCCGTACACGCGCACCCACCGGCCCCGCGCCCCGTTGATCCACACCCGCCAGCCGGGATCGGCCACCTCGCTCACCACCAGCATCACGGGCCCCTCGGCAACCACCCGCGCGCCCACGTACCCCGGCCGACGACGGACCACCTGCACGCTGCCCCGCCCTCCTACCGGCGGCACTTTCCCCTCCACCAGGGCCGTGCGGTACACGTCAAAGCCCTCGTCATCGAGGCGTTCCCAGGCCGCCTCGGGAGAGGTCACGGGCACGGCTTCCTCCACCAGCCACAGGCGCGGGCGTGGCTGGAGAAGCCGGTAGAGGGTGACACCCCCTTGGCCGGCCACGGGCGTGAAGAGAGTTGGGTCCATCGGGCGGTCGGCGAAGACGTACTGGACGGCCAAGACCTCCCATTGAAACCACGAAGGCACTTGCTCGAAAAAGCGTGCCGTGCGGGCCAGCCTCAGTGGCTCGTTGCCGCCAATGGTTTCCAGAGCGTACACCATGCCGGCGTTGGCCTGAGGCCAGAGCAGGCCCGGATCGTGAAGGCGTGTCCCTTGAGCAACTTGGCGGGCCGTGGCCACCAGGGAGACAGGTGGCGGGGGAAAGGTGCTCGGAGATGGTCCCCGGTAGTACGGTTGGTTGACGGTGAAAAGGTTGTAGGCCACCAGCAACGAGGCCAACGTCGCCCCAAGGCGCGGCCTGCGCCTCGCCAGGGCGAGGGCCACGGCCATCATCGCCGTCAACACGAGGAGGAGCAGGGTATTTCCCAAAAACCCCTCAATGACGTCCGCGTTCCCCTGCCGCGCCCCGCTGAAGATTTCAGCCCGGACCGCGTAGAAACGCGCGGCCATCCACGCCAGCGGCAACAGGCCCCAAAGCGTGCCCCGCAGGGCCCAGCGCACCGGCCGGCGGGCGCCGGCCGCCACGCGGGCCACTCCCCACGCGGCGAGCAGGGCCACGGCCAGGGCCACCACGAGCAACGCGCGTTCCTGAGCGCGGACGCGGTTCCACCCGGGCAGGCCCAAGTAGAGGAGCTGATAGAGCCCCCCATCGCCCCCCACGGCCACCACGAGCCCCACAGCGGCCACACTGCCCCAAAACCACCGCTCGCCCCGCTCCTCGCGGCCGGCGGCCAACCCCAAGGCCGCGAGCACGAGCACCACGGGTCCAACGTAGAGAGGAGTGCCCCCGACAAAGTTGGGAAAGAGCGCCGTTGCCAGCTCGTCCCACGGCAGCCCCTTGCTCACAAAGGCGTAGTCGAGGGCCGCGCGCTCGGAGCGGGCGATGAAATCGAGCGTGGGCATCAGTTGCGCGGCGCTCAGGCCGCCGGCCACCAAAAAGGGCACCGGTGCCACCAGGAGCCGACGCCCCCGGCCGGCCGGCGACCACGCCACGTGCGCCAGGAGGTAGGCGGCTCCCAAGTAGACGGCGTAGAGCGCCGTCTGAGGGTGGCCGGCCAACAGGGCTAGGGCGAGCACCCACCCGGCCCCCACAGCCCTCATCAGGGCCACAGGGAGACGAGGTGCCCGGACCACGTGGTGCAGGGCCCAGATCCACCAGGGCAGCCAGGCCGCCGTCTCCACAATGGTCACCTGTTGGAGGGGAAAGCCGGTCATGTAGCCGCTGAGGGCAAAGGCCACGCCGGCCGTCAAGGGGGCTATTGTGGGCGCCCGGGGCATGAGGCGCCGGGCCAGGAGGAAGGCTCCCACGCCGGCCCAGATCACGTGAGCGACTACCTCGAACGCCAGGGCCTCCAGGGGAAAATTCGCGCCCCAGATGAGGGCGTTCACCATCGCCGGGGGGTAGAGGGCCGCCGCCTGGGGATCGGCCAGGCCCGGCTGCCCGCCCCAGATGTAGGGGTTCCAGAGGGGCAACCGGCCCTCAGAGAGTTCCCGTGCCACGAAGCGGCGCAGCGGCCAATACTGATGGGTGAAATCCCCTTCGGGGAAGAGGACCCGGTCGGCGGGGTTGGGAGCCCACAGGCGCCAGAAGAAAAGGACGATGAGGGCGATCAGCGCACCTATTCCCAGGAGGTCCTGTTTGCGCATGGACGTGTTGAGCTCTCCTGTAGCACCTTTGTGCCCTGATGTTTCGTGGCTCCGGGGCCTCCCCACATTTCCATCCCCTCCCGGCACCCGCCCCGTGAGCTTGTCCCAAGTTCGCCGTTTTGTCAAACCTCCCGTAGGCCAAGCCCACCCGTGAACAAAGCCTCATATTGAAAGTTGAAGGCATTCATCAAGCGTTCATGTGGCCGGGGTAGGGTGAGAGTAGGACGATCTCCGGCCGGAGCCAGTGCCGGTTCACAGTCTCGTCTTCCACAGCGGGAGGGATAGTGGTATGAACAGGAACCTGCGCCGGATTCCCTTTTTCGCCGACCTGCCGGACGACTTGCTCGCCATCATCGAGCGCCAGATGAAACGGCGGCGGTTTCGGAAGGGGGACATTATCTTCCGGGAAGGTGCACCGGGCGACTCGATGTACATCATTCAGTCAGGGCAAGTCGAGGTGATTTCCGAGGGCCAAGGGGATGAGCCCGACGCCGTCTTCGCTCACTTGGGGCCGGGCTCATTTTTCGGGGAAATGGCCCTCTTGTTGGGAGAACGGCGTTCGGCCACGGTGCGGGTGGTCCTGGACGCTGAACTGTGGGAGCTCCACAAAAGCGACCTGGACTTCATTCTCAAGCGCCATCCCGCTATTGCCCTCCACCTGAGCCGAGAGCTGAGCCGCCGGCTCAGCCGCACCATCCACCAGCCCACCGTGCCGGAGCGCATCAACCTCATCGCCCTGGTGGGCGATCATCCCATGCTCTTTGCCGAACGGCTTTACGCGGCCACCGGGGAGCGCATCCTGGTGCTGGACGTGAACGACCTGCTGTCGCCCGAGGTCAAAGAGGGCCATGGGACGCACATCACCGTGGAACAGGTGGACCGCTCCGCTCCTCCTGACGAGTTGGCCGCACAACTCAGCCAACACGTGGAGAACTTCGGGCGCATAGTCATGGTGATTGCCTCCCGCGAGAACCCGCACGCCCGCATGGCCGTTGACATGGCCAAAGTGGTCGTCGAAATCGCCCACCGGACCACGCCTTGGATTCGGCACCTGAAGGGAGACGATCACTGGCTGGTCATGCCCACGTGGCGCCACGTGGACCGGGCCGCACGCCGGGTGGCGCGCAAGATCGTGGGCCTCGTGCTGGGCGCCGGGAACGCCAGGGGATTGGCCCACATCGGCGTCCTCGAAGTGCTCCGCGAGGCCAATGTGCCCGTTGACATCATCGCCGGGGCGAGCATGGGCGCCCTCATCGGGGCCCTCTACGCCACCCGGGAATCCATTGCCGATCTCAAAGCCTTCGCCGCCCAGTTGCCCCGCGCCGTCAGCCTGCGCGGAGGCCTGTGGGACGTGCGATTCTTTCCCCGCTACGGCCTGGTGCGGGGCGAACGGGCCCGCCACTACTTGGACGACGAATGGTTTCACCACAAGGCGTTCGAGGAACTCGACATTGACCTGCGCATTGTGGCCACGGACGTGGCCACCGGCGAGGAGGTGGTCTTCACGCACGGCCCCCTGGCCGACGCTGTGCGCGCCAGCATAGGGATTCCGGGCATCTTCGAGCCCTTTCCCTGGAACGAGCGATACTTGATCGACGGAGCGGCCACAGCGCCGGTTCCCACCCACGTCATTCAGGAGGAGGCCGACATCCTCATCGCCTGCAACGTCATCCCCCCACTGCGCAAGCTAACCCACCTGCGCACGCCGAGCGCGAACTGGCGCCTTCCTGGTGTCATCGGCATCCTGCTGCGTGCTCAAGAGATCATGGCCGCCGGCATCGTGGAGAGCCGGCTGGGCAAGCCGGACGTGCTCATCCAGCCCGACTTGGCCGACTTGGGCTCCAGGGACTACAATCGGTGGGAGACTTTCGCCACGCGGGGCAGGCAGGCCACCGAAGCCTGCCTGCGCGACATCCAACGGTTGCTCGTTCCTGTGGAGTCCAACAATGGCCACGCACCACACCTTTCGTCAACCACGCCGGTTGTCCACGGGCCGAACACGTGACCCTGCACGCGGCCACATGTGGCGCCGCTTCCTCCAATGGTGCTTCGAGCGCCTCTACACCGACTTGGCGCCGGGCTACGATGTGGTGGCGTGGCTGGCCAGCGGCGGCCTCTGGTATCGCTGGGTGGAGGTGGCCGCCGGCTTTCTGGCCGGGGACCCGGTGCTGGAAGTGGGCTTTGGCCGGGGACGGCTGGCCGTTCACTTGGCCCGCCGGGGCCACACTGTGGTGGGCGTTGACCGCTCGCCCCAGATGGTCATGGCCGCGCGCCGGCTGGCCGGCCGCGCCGGCGTGCGCGTTCACCTGATCCAGGGCAGCGGCGAAGCTCTTCCCTTTCCTCCGGCCACCTTCGGCACCCTCATCACCACATTTCCCGCGCCCTACGTGTTGGCCCCCCAGACTCACGCGGAGTTCATGCGCGTGCTCAAGCCCGGCGGCCGGTGGGTGTGGGTGGATGCCCCCCGTTGGCCCGGTTGGCCCCGCCGGCCGGCCGTGCTCTGGGCCCTCCAAAGCCTTGGGCGGCTCCACAGCGCGTTGGAGGCCCACGTGCCCTCCCACCTGGCCACGCGCGTGGTCACCGTGCCGGTCGAGGAGACAGTGGTCGAAGTGAGGATCTGGGAGAAGCCCCGGCCATGAGTTGTCCCGGTGCTCTCAGTGCATGGCCTTGCCGCCGTCCACAAAGTAGGCCTGTCCGGTGACGTAGGCGGCCTCGTCCGAGGCCAGGAAGCGCACCACCTTGGCCACCTCCTCGGGCGTGCCCAGCCTGCCAAGGGGAATCTCCCGCTGCCAGCGGGCCATGATGTCAGGGTCTCGGCGTGCCCGTGCTGTCATGGGCGTGACGATGACGCCGGGGCAGACGCAGTTGACGCGGATGTTGTAGGCGGCGAACTCCAGAGCGCACGCCTTGGTAAACCCGTAGACGCCGGCCTTGCTGGCACAGTAGTGGGCCCGCAGGGCCAGGGGAGTGCGCACGCCGGCAATGGAGGCCACGTTGATGATCACCCCGCCCCCCTGATCCCTCATCACCCGTCCCGCTGCTTGCGAGGTGAGGAAGACGGCTCTCAAGTTCACGCTCAGCGTCCGGTCCCACATCTGCTCGGGCATGTCGAGAATGGGGCTGGAGGGTTCGATGCCCGCGTTGTTCACCACGACGTCGAGGTGGCCGACGGCCGCCACCACCTCCTGCACCATGCGGCGCACGGCTTCACCGTCGGCCACGTCGGCCGTGTACGGGAGGGCTTCCCGTCCTTCAAGGTGAATGAGAGCCGCCGTCTCCGTGGCCGTGCGCGGGTCGATGTCGTTGCACACCACCCGCGCGCCGGCACGGGCCAGCTCAAGGGCAATGGCGCGGCCGATCCCCCTGCCGGCACCGGTGACCAGCGCGCACTTCCCCTGCAAATCGGCGAATTCTCGGCCTGTGGACATGGTCTCCTCCTCCCCGCACGCTGTTGGTCAACTCGGTCGTGATCGCCCCCATTCTACCCAAAGCAGCCCTTTCCGAAAGCGCGGCCGGCCGAAGCTCCCCGGACACGCGCACACCCAACTTCTCAAACGAACGAGGTTGTGCTATCGTATCAAGCTGTGGAAGGAGCCGGGGTTGAAGGACGACGCGCCCTTGTGCCGGTGATCACCGTCCGGGGAGGAGATGACACCGGCGACTCAGGACCACGCTCAGCGCGAGCCCGTGCTGTTGGTGCTTGAAGGGAGATGAGAAAAGTGCATCCGGCACGCTTCCAACGGCTGGTGGCTCAGGCGATCAACAGCCTCCCGGAGGAGCTTCTCTCACTGCTGGACAACGTGGAGATCGTTGTCGAACCCTTCCCCACACCTGCACAGCTCCGCCGGGCCGGGGTCGAGCCGCCGGGCACGCTCTTGGGGCTCTACGAGGGCGTGCCGCGCACGGAGCGGGGAGGATATTACAACTTGGTTCCTCCTGACCGGATTACCATCTTCCAACAGCCCATCGAGGCCATCAGCCGAAACGAAGACGAGATGTTCCGACACGTTCAGGAGACGATCCTGCACGAGCTCGCCCACCACTTCGGGTTCGACGAGGACCACATCCAGGCCTTGGAGCAGGAGCTCGGGTGGGGGGCTGATCCGTTGTGAGCGGCGTGTTCGCACGATGTGCTCCAACGCTCGCTGAGGCTGCCTGAGCCGTTCACGAACCGTGCGAGCCCACTCGCGGGAACAGCCAACATCCCTGTGATCTCTCCCCTGCCGGCAAAACACCGTGGCCGACATGTCCGGCAGAATGAATTCGGCTAAAGGGGGACGGCATGTGTCCCTGGTAAGCTACAAGATTGCGGCCGTTCTCATCTTCCTGCTCATAGGCATATTCGGGCTGATCATGGGCGAATACATCTACCGGCGCGAGCAAGTCTATTTGCTCGACCCGGATACAGCGTGGGGCGAACGCACGCGGCTCCAAGGGTGGCCGGCACGCTTGTTGGGTATCCTGCTCATGGTCATTGGGGGGCTTTCGCTCTTTTTCGGCATTGCGAGCATCTTCCTGGACCCGGTGTTGTCGGAGTTCTTGAGATAGTGACTCCCCTCACAGAGCTCGCCCGGTGACCAGGCGTTACCAGGCTGGAGCCCCCTCAACCACCGCTGTGCGCCCTTCTCCGCCGTTTTGGTCACCCTGCTGAGCAAGACATTACCAAACCCAACGATGATCACAATGAGGCTCAAAGAAGTGGCAAGGACGTGCCCGGTCACGGCCGAAGAGCGACGATTTCTGGTGCGAGTGAGCGCCCTCTACGCGGTGCTCGTCGTGCTGGTGCTCTTCACCGTTGACCGCTTCTGGAGCGCCAACTGGGACGTGGAGGCTTTCCTGGGCGCGGCGCGCAGCTTTTACGACGGCGGCAGCTTCTTGGACTTGTACGAGAAGGGCCGCCAGCAATTCTACTGGCCCTACGTCTACCCCCCGCTCTACGCCATGACACTGGCCCCCTTCGTCTGGATGGCCGACCGCCCCTTCATGCCCGAGTGGGCCCCGCTGGTGGCTGTGCGCGTGCCCGTGGTGGCAGCCGATGTGGGGATGGCGTGGCTGCTCTACGCCATTGTCGCCCACACCACGACACGCCGTTCTCTGGCCCGCTTGGCCTCGCTAGGGTGGCTCTTCACGCCCATCATCTTCTACCAGACGGCCATTCAAGCCCATCACGAGAGCGTGTGGCTCCTGCCCACCGTGTGGGCTTTCTGGCTCATGGGCCAAAGGGGCACAAAGGCGGCTGGGCGCGCAGCTCTCCTCCTGGCCATCGGCGTGGCCATGAAGCAAACGGCCGTGCTTTACACCGTCCCCTTCGGCCTCTACTTGCTCCGGCACCGGCGTTGGCGTGAGCTCATGACCTCTGCCCTGCTCTTCCTCCTGATAGTGGGCGGCCTCATGTTGCCCTTTCACCTGTACAGTGACGACTTCCTCGCCCTCGTCGTTGACGAAGTGCGCACCATGCCGGTTCAAACCCAGAGCTGGGTGGTCTGGCTCTTGGCGTTGGAGGGGTACCGCGTGGAACAGACGCGCAGCACCTTCCCCCTCATTCAGCACGCCACCTTCGTGACCATTGGCGGGGCGCTTCTGGTTTCGTTCCTGTGGTGGCACCTTCGACAGAGGGAACTTCACCGCGCTGCGACTCCGCAAGAGAATGTCACGCTCTGGTTTGCTGCCGGCCTCCTGGTGACGCTGGTCTTCTTCCTGACCTCACAGAAAGTGATGGCCTACTACTATCTCATGCTCGTGCCGTGGCTGTTGACCACTTGGCTCTCCAACGGCCGCGTGCGCCTCGTCACCGTGGTGCTGCTGTGGACCTCGTGGATTGTCGTCTCCCCCTACTACGCCCCGTGGGCCGACCCGGCCCGCCTTCCCCTCTACGCCTCGCTGGGCTCGCTGAACAGCCTCTTCTTCCTCGGCCTCATGGTGATGACGTTCCGAATGCGCCCCGGAGAAGAGGGCCGTGACGAAGGGGCCGTAGGTGCTGCTACGGGGTGGCTGCTGCTCCTGACGTTGGGATTCGTGCTCTCGGCGTTGGCGCACCCCCTGAGCAACGTGGTTGAGGAGGGGGGGCCAACTCGCCAAGCCCTCATTCTGGGCCTGCTGGTCCTCGTGTTGATCTCGACACTCGGGGGGTACGCGCTCCTGCGGCGCCACGTGGGACGTTGGCTGGGCGTGGAGCTCCCCGCCCCCCGTGCCGGTCATGTGGCCGTCACCCTTTGGTTCACCCCTCTCTTCTTCACGTGGTTCACCATGACCCGGGAGATCACGTTCATCATTGAAAAAGGCGTGTGGGAAGCGTGGCGCCTCTAAACCCCATGCCCCGATTTCTTCGCCCCCTGTTGCCTCCTTTGACAACGTGGCCCTTCAGTACTTTAATACAGGCGTTTTGGGCCAATTCGTGAGGTTGTTCCCCGCGCTGTTGGCACCAGCCCACGGCCGCCAACGAAGTCAGGAGAGAGCGCTGTGCTGTTCCCGTTGTCGTGTCCTGTCGCGGCCGGGGAGAGCAACAGCGCTCGAGGAGGAGGCACATGCAATCACAGCCCGACAGAATCCGGTGTAGCGTTGGCATCACGGCTCACAACGAGGAAGCCAACATTGGTCACTTGTTGGACGCCCTCCGCAACCAACTCCTGCGCGAGGTGGAAATCACCGAAATCATCGTGGTCGCCAGCGGCTGCACGGATCGCACGGTGGACATTGTCAAGGAGTACATGCGAGTAGACCCACGCATCAAGCTGTTGGTACAAGAGCGCCGAGAAGGCAAAACCTCGGCCATTAACTTGTTCCTCAAACACGCGCAGGAGGACATCTGCGTCTTGGAGAGCGGCGACACAATCCCCCACGAGACGGCTATCGAGCACCTGGTGCGCATGTTCCGCGATCCAAACGTGGGCATGACCGGCGCTCAGAAAGTGCCCGTCAACACGCCGGACCACATTATTGGATACCTGAGCCACCTGCGCCTCAAGTTGGAACATGAGCTCTGCATGGAAATCCCCCGGCTGGGCGAGCTGATCGCCTTCCGCAAGGTTTTCGACGCCATTCCACCCGACGTGGCTATGGACGAGGCGTTCGTGGAAGCGCTGGTCATCAAACGGGGCCTCCAAGTCCGGTACGCGCCGGACGCGGTGGTGTTCAACATGGGGCCCCAGACGTTGAGCGATTTCCTGCGCCAACGCCGGCGCAATTACGCCGGCCACTTGCACCTGAAGCACAAGTACGGCTACCGGGTGAGCAGTTTGGACACGTGGCGGGTCATTCGCATCGCCATGAGCCAAGTGTGGGGAGCCATTCGGTTCGTCGGGGTGCTTGGCCTGCTCGCCGGCGTAGAAGCTGTGGCCCGTGTCCTGGGCGCCTATGACTATTACATCAGGGGAAACCGCCACGAGGTGTGGGAGATCGCCTGGACCACCAAACAGGTCAAGCGTCCAGAACACGCCGACAACGGCACCGAACCTTCGTTTCCCTTGCCCTTCGGCACCAGAACGCCCAAATGAACACCTATGCGCGCTCACTTCTCTAACGTTATTAAGCTCATCATCAGCCTCGCCCTCATCGTGTGGCTCTTTCGGCGCATAGATGTGCGCGATGTGGTCACAATGGTGCGGGGCGCTCACCCGGCACTCCTGGTGCTGGCCACCGCCGCCTACGTGGGCGCCATCCTGAGCAACGCGCTCAAGTGGGGGATTCTGCTGCGGGCTCAGAACGTGCGAGTGCCTTGGCGGCTGTTGGTGGAGTACACGTTCGTGGGGGTCTTCTTCAACAATTTCCTGCCCGCCAACGTGGGCGGCGATGTGATGCGCGGCTATGGCCTAGCCAAGTACATCCGCCGGCGAGCCGATGCCGCCGTCTCAGTGGTGGTAGACCGCCTGATCGGCCTGATGGCCCTGACGAGCATGGCGGTCGTTTCAGCGCTCGTGGCCTTTGTCCAGCACGCGGCGAGCAATCAGGATTTGCTGGCCATCGCCGGCGTGGCCGTTGTGAGCACTGCCGGCCTGGCCGGCGGCTTTGCCCTCATGTTGAGCCGTCGGTTGCGGGCGCGAGTCGAGCGCCTCATCCGGCGAACGCCGGTGCTGCACCCTGTGGCCCCCCTCTACACTCGCCTCTCCGAGGCCGTCGGCGCCTACCGCCACCGGGCCGACGCCCTGGCCGTGGCCTTCGGCGTGGCGCTGATCACGTGGGTGCTCAGCAATTTGACCCAGTGGTTTCTGGCCGAATCCTTGGGAGGTGGGATGCCGCTCCTCTACATTTTCCTGTTCAACCCCCTCATCGGCCTGGTGCTCCTGCTGCCCATCTCCATAGGCGGCCTGGGAGTCAACCAGAACATCTTTCCCTTCTTCTACGGCCTGGTGGGCGTCCCGGAGACGCTGGCCGTGAGTGTCTCCTTCCTGCTCCAGTTCATCATCTACGTGACCAGCTTGCCAGGCGGGTTCCTGTGGTGGCGCGAGCGCCGGGCCCATCAAGGCGTGGCGACAACTCCATCCGCATGATCGTAAAGAAAGCCGCCCATGTTGGAATGACACTGCTCGGAGAACTCAACACAATCGGCCACTTGAAAAGCCTCGATTGGCATCTGCTTCAAAGAAACATCATAACCACATGGACGTGTCCACGAATGCCGGCAGTTATTGACGCTGTCTGTTTGCTAGAGGGGCATCTGCCGGCCAACTGGCCGGCACTCGTGGGGGGCGAGGTGCATTCTCCTTCATCCCTGCTTGTTGCGCAACGTCTCGTCTGAATTTCCTCCTGCGATCCCGGCCCCGTGCAGCTCGTGGACGGAGAACAGGCCTACTAAGGTGTCCCCCTCAACTACGGCGCCGGCCTCCCGCCCCTCGTGGAGAAGCCGCACATGGGCCTCGTAGAGGTTCATCTCAGGGTGGAGGAGAGGGTAATCGCGGTCCATCACCTCTCGCACGCGGGCTGTTGCCGACGCCTGTCGGAGCCTCTTGGCAGTAATGAGCCCCACGAGCTTGCCCTGCTCCACCACAGGCCACACCTGTTGCGCGTGCCTGACGGCCGCTGCCAGCGCGGCGGAAACTGACTGGTCGGCCGAGATGGCGAACCCCCGCCGGCGCATGACATCACTCACGCGGAAGGCGCCCATGCGCTCCCGCCACGCCACACGCTTCACCTCGGCGCCGGCGGCCACGAAGACGAAGAAGGCGATCACGGCCAACAGCGGCTGGCCGAAGAAGGCCAGCACGCCGAGCAGGAGTGCCACCCCTTGGCCAACGCGAGCGGCCAGCAACGTGGCCCGCCGGTAGGGTAACACGTAGGCCAGCAGGGCGCGAACCACTCGTCCGCCGTCCAGGGGAAAGGCCGGCAACAGGTTGAAGGCTCCCAGGGCCAAATTGGCGAAGAAGAGATACGTCACCAACGGCATGACACCCACGCTGTCCATCATGCGGTAAAAGGCGAAGGATGACATGGAGGCCACCTTGGCCCGGTAAGGGGGGTAGAGGGCCAAGCCAATGGCGAAGTTGACCAGCGGGCCGGCCAAGGCCACCACGAGCTCCTGGCCGGGGGAATCGAGCGGCGTCCGCAGGCGCGCCACGCCCCCGAAGGGCAACAGGAGAATGTTGTCCACGCGGATGTGAAAGCGGCGGGCCACCAGGCTGTGGCCCAGCTCGTGTAAGATCACGCAGGCAAAGAGGAGCGCGACCAGCAGGGCCCCGAAGAGGGCCTTTTCCCACCCCGCTCCACGCCCCCACTGGAAGGCCGCCCAGATGAGGATCAGCGGAAAGGTGATGTGGACTCGTATCGGTATGCCGCGCAATGAGCCCAAGGGAAAGGACCACATGGTGCCAGCCCCGTTGTGGCGGAAGGCTCCGCCCTTTTGTCGGTTCCCGGACAGCGACCTCAGCGGTCACTGTTCGGGCGACCACACCGGTAGTGTATCCACATCCCGCTGCCACTCCAAATATCGTGCGGCCACCCACCCCGTGCGGTCGCCCGTCAGGCGCACCAACACCCAATCCCCTTGGGCATTGCGGGCCACGGCCACCACAGGATCGCCAAAGCGCAGGCGGCTGACGACGGCAAAGCTCGTCCCGGGCCCGCGACGCACGTTGAGGGCCCGGACCACAACTGTGCCGGAGAGCTCCTCTTGAGGAGCGCGGGCGGGTGTCGGTGAGGGGGCAGACGGGGGAGAGGGTGAAGGGGAGAGCACCGGCGGAGTGGGCGTTGGCGCCTGCCCGACGACCTCGACCAGGACAGCAGCCACGGGACTCCTCTGGCCGGCCGTATCGTAGGCCACCACCTTGAGGATTGCCTCGCCGGGTGTTTCCGGCGTCCACCGCTGGATCACGGTGAAACTGACTTGAGGCAACTGTTCGGGAGGCGTATCGGAGCGCAGCCGGCGGTCGCCGACGAAGAGCTCCACCCGCACAACGCCCCGGTCATCAGTCGAGGTGCTCTGCACTTCAAGCACCTGACCGGCGGGCACTCGCACGCCGCTCGGAGGACGTGTAATGATGACCGTGGGCGGCCGATCGCCTTGGCCGAGTGCGGCCGAAAGCCCACCTTGGCAGGCGACTAAAACCACAACCATCATGCCTGCCACAAGCCCGATGAGTCGGGCCGGCGGGCGTTTCCGTCTCATCTCACCCCCAGTAGTCCGCGATGACCTCGTCTGCCGGCCTGTGTCGGGGCGATCTCAAACGGCGGGAAATGGCCTCGTAGAACTTGTCATCGTAAGCGCGCGTGCGAAGTTGGACGGGCATGGGCACGGCGTGGCCGAAAACCACCACTTGCCGCTTGGTGTCCAGCGTGGTCAACATGCTGCGCACGGCCTTCCGGTCCGCCACACCCGTGAGCACGGCCTCCAGGTCGCGCTGGTCGTTGAGCCGGCCGGAGATGCGCGTGCCAATCTGGGAGAGTATTTCGTCGTCTATGCCACTGGGGCGCTGATCCACAATGAGCAGGGTCACAAAGTACTTGCGCATCTCGCGGGCAATGGTGCCGAAGATGGTCTGGCGGGCCAACTCCGGGCTGAGGAACTTGTGAGCTTCCTCCACGGTGATGACAAGCGGCTTGGGCCTGTCCGCCTCGTCCCGGGTCTGCCAGTACCGCTCCGCCCACTCCTCGTACCGCCGGCGAATCCGGCGCGTGATGATGTTCGCCACGAGGAGGTAGTCGAGCAGGCTGTCATACCGGCCGTACTGGACAAGAACGTGGCGCCCTTGGGCCAAGCAGTTGAGCACAGCGTCGATCTGGTCGAAGGAGCTCTGTTCGCGGACGTAGGGGCGCCCGGCGAGCCGTTGAAGTTTGCGGTGGAGGGCTTGGATGGAACTCAGGTGCAAATTGCCCGTTTGGGCCAGCTCCTGAAGCCCATCGGCGTCCAAGCCCAAGAACGTGCGCAACCAGTGCTCGCGGCCGAAGATGCGCTCGAGCAACAGGATGTTCGTCTCGGTCGTGCCCTCCGGCAGGCCCAGCTCCTCCCGGAGCAGGAGGATGTCCTCCCCTTCGATGTGGTTGAGCCCAATGACAATGTGGTGGTCCACGTCCTGGCTCTTGCGCTCGTCCAGAGAGAAGACGGCCACTCGTGTGGGGCCCAGCAAGTCACGGAGCCCCCTCACCCACACCTTGTCCTCCGTGTGCTGGCTGCTGCCGTACTCGTCGTGCATGTCGAAGACCAGTGCCACGGCCTCTGTTCTGGTCATAATGCCGGCCAGCAGGATGCGGGTGAGGAAGCTCTTGCCCGTGCCCGTGCTGCCGAAAATGCCCGTGGAGCGCTCAACAAGGCGGTCGAGGTCGATGCAGACGGGAATGTCCATGGTGAGCGGGGTGCCAATGGCGAAGTGGGCGTTGTCCTCCCGCTCCTCCCCGAAGACGGCCACGAAGTCCTGGGGTTGGGCTTGCACCATGCGGGCGAAGTGCATGGGTATGGTCCTCACCGGCTGAGGGCCTTCGCCGTCGGTCACAATGTCGTTCTCGTCGTAGGCGGGCATCATCAACATGGGCTTGACGTGGGCCGTGGCATAGGTGGCGGTGCCCGCCAAGGCCCGGCGCACCAGCGGAGAAAGCCGGGGCGGATCGGCTGCCAGGGCGTTGTCGGTCGAGTGCAGCCGGAGGTCTTGGACGGTGGAAAAGTAGCGGTAGCGCTCACCTTCCACCACGCAGAAACTGCCCACACGCAGGCTTTCGGTATCAGTATCCGGGTCGAGCCGAACTACGAGGCCATCGTTGAAGGTTCCGCCCACGACAAGGCCCAAACGATGACGCACGGTTGTCACCTCCTCCACATCTCGGGGATCGTCGGGCCGCCCCCGCCAACAACGTGACTAACGTGACTCAGTGCCGGCAACGCTGTCCAGGGGAAAGGGTGTCCGGGGTAGAGTCTACTCCATTTCGGCGGTGCTGCCAAACAGGTGGTTCGACAGCCGAGGGTGTGGCTTACGCCACCAAGAGCTTGCCACCCGCCACGACGGGATGTCCGTCGGCCAACAACGTGGCTCCCGGAAGGGCAAAGTCCACGTTGAGGGAGCTTTCGTTCTCACCGCCCATGTAACGGTTCTCGCCCAAGGAGAGGAAAAGGGCACCGTACACGTGTTCGTCCACGACAGTCCACCCGATGGGGTGCTTCAGGGCCGGGTTGAGCCCGATACCCACGTGACCCACTCGTCGGCAGTCTCCGGTGTGCCGGCTCAGCAAATTTTCGAGCAGATCGGCGCCCTTAGCAGCGTCAACGCGGACGATTTCCCCGCCCCGAAATGTGAGGATGACCTCCTCCGCGCCGGCCGCACGGGGAATGAAGACCTGTCCTTCGGTGCGGTGTTCGATCACCGTGGTGTAGAGGGCACCGGCGGGGAGATTGCTGGTGATGGCGCCCTCAAGTCGATCCCCTTCGTCCACGCGCCCGTCGTCGCCGAGCCAGCGGCGTGTGCCCCGGTCCAAGTGAAGTTCGAGCCCGTGCCCGGAGCAGATCGTGAGACGCCTCGCGCCGGTCACCACGGCGAGCACGCGGTCAAGAAGGTCCCGGAGTTCCTCCACGCTCACCAGAAGGGCGGGCAGGACGTAACGCTCCAAGCGTGACAGGCTCATGCCAAGGCTCCGAGCGCGCTCGGGCGTGGGCACGGCCACCAACATGTAGGGAAGGCGGCGTTCTTCCTCCAAGTCAGTCAGCCGTTGGACGGCGCTGCTCCAGGCGTCGAGAGCATCGGGGTCGAGGGTCTCCACGTCAAGTCCGCCCCCTTGGAGGACGAGCACGCGGTCCACCTCGGTCATCCAACGCAACCGGTACTCGTCCCAGTTGAGGAGATAGCTGATCGGTGCCTCGCTGAGCAGCCGCTTCAAGTAGGCAGGCGGGGTGAACTCGGGCAGAGGTGTGGCCCCTGCGCGCTCGATGGCCAGCAGCATTTCGACAACTACGTCCCACCGACCGCTGTGATCTCGAAGTTGCACCAATTCCCCGGCCCGCACGCCGAGGCCGTACACCGCCCGGTCGGCGACTTCTCGCCACATAGGAGTGCACTCATCTCCGGGTAGTCTTGGGAGGCACAGGAGTCCCTATCCGCGCCAATGGGCGTGTGAGGGTGCGCCAACACAGCGATCAGGCTTCGTTCTCCACATCGGCCGGCACAATTCCCCACTTCACATCGCCCCTGGAAAGCACGGAGAGGATCGTGTCCGTGTCCCACCGGGCCAAGCGTTGTGCCAGCGCACGGGCCGACAGGGGACGGTTGTTGTTGGCCAACAGGGTGCGAAAAATAGCCGTGATGAGCGGAGTGGTGGCCGAGATGTATTCGGGCTTCCAGCGACAGTGGGAGAGAATGGCCTCGCGCACGGCGTCAACGCGGAAGACTTCACCGGTGTCCGGGTCAATCCAGTCCACGTCGCCGGTCAGCTTGCCCTCGTCCAAGGCGTGGCGGCATTCGGGACACAATTGTTCGCGCAACAGGATGGCCGTCTCCACGTGATGGCGCCGGAACCAATCCCACTCGATGTGAAATAGGGTGTCGGCGGTCGGCTTCACTTTCGTCAACACCGCCATGCATCTCCTCCTCGGGATGTGGTGGTTCTTGGTGGTCTACTGCTGTTCCAGCCGGCGCAGGTACCAGAGTGGCTTCTGCTGGCTGCCCCGGTTCACGAAGCGCTCATCATGGGCCAAGGCGTAGTTGACGGAGAAGATCAGGATCGGCCGGGCCACGTTGCCGGAGATTTCCATTTCCGTGAGCAGCTCCTCGGGCGGCAGCGCTTTGCCCATCACGTCAATCATGGCCTCAGCGATGTTCAGGTTCCCCACATTGATGTCCACAACGAGCGCCTTGGGAAGCCACGTATCGCCAAAGTGGACAAACTCGTCGCTCTCCTCCAGAGCGCTCTCCAGTTTATCGTGGATTATCGCCCCGAAAGCCGAGTAGATCCGGTCGGCCGACAGCTCCTCCAACGCGACGTGGGGCTCGAAGTTGAGAACGTGCAAGTGGTGAAAGTCGGCCACGAACTCGCGCACGTTGGGCTGGCCCGGGAACCGGACTTGGAGCACGGAGAAGCGCTCGTAGCGGGGATTGTGCCCTTCCCGAACGCCCACCACCTCGCCCACCAGGTTGCCCAGCCGCGGAAAGCGCAACCGCGTGCCCACTTCGTACAGGGCAGTGGGGTCGTAGACCGCGTCAGCCTCGCCGCCACTCTGGGCTCTTACCTCTTCGACCATGCGCTCGACGAGCGCACTGGCCATCTCCTCGACTGTGAGGGGTCGGCCCCGCTCGAGGAAGATTTCCAGAAGGCGGTCGAAATCCTCCTCTGTGAGGTGCCAGTTCTGCCAGAAGCTCTCCTTCTGCAACGTGTACGCCATGGGCGCGCTCCTCACCAAATTGGACTCTTCGCCACGCCCAGCAGCCAACGCTCGACAGGTGAGCCGGGGCATGGTGTTCAATCTCCGAAAACAGCAGCCATGTAGTATAGACGAAGCCAGCCGTTTCATCAAATGAGCCCCGTCTCGCCGCAGGGCTGTTGGCCATTTCACCGCCGGCGACCCTCTGCCCGCGCGGGCGCCAGCCTCCACCAAGAACTTGACAAAGGTCGCCGAACAGAATAAGATGTAAGCGGTCGTTCGTTCCAAAGGGGGGTAGCTCAATTGGCAGAGCAGCGGTCTCCAAAACCGCAGGCTGCAGGTTCGAGTCCTGTCCCCCCTGTTGGCGGGCGGGCGTAGTTCAGTGGTAGAACACCTCCTTGCCAAGGAGAAGGTCGTGGGTTCGAGTCCCATCGCCCGCTCTTGGACGTTGAAAACGTCGTGCGCATGGTTTGATCGGGGGTCGTCTAATCGGCAAGACAGCGGACTTTGGATCCGCCAATCCAGGTTCGAGTCCTGGCCCCCGAGCTTTTTTCTTTCTCCATGACCAAGGCTTTTGGGTGTTCGACATTCGCCGGGGCGGGCCATCACCCCTCGGCGTTTCGTCTGTCAACACGGGAGATGGCGTGGGCGGACGGGGAAAAGCATGTTTCGCAACAACGAACTCATCTACCCCCAAAGCGTGACCAAGTGGCTTGTGGAGCTGCGCGGCCAGAAGTGGAAGGAGCTCGTGCAGTACATCCGTGAGCTGCCGGAGACTCACCCGGACGCATTGGCCTTTCAGCTCATGATGGTGCGCCTGTGTGGGTGTTTGACGTGCCAGCCCGGAGGGTACAAGCTCTCCTTGGGGTGTAAGACCTGTGCTTCTAGGACGGTCTCCAGCTTTAGCGGCTCCGACAGCGCCCTCCTGCGCCGTTACCGCCAAGCTCAGCAGGACGTGCAAGAGTTCTTGGAGACGTTTGCCGAAGAACTTGCGCCTAAAGCAGAGGACGAACCATTGGAGGAGATGGCCGTGCTCCGGTGACCGGAACGCCAGAGGATGATGATGGGCAGTGTGCTGGTGCTCAACGCCTCGTATGAGCCGCTCAACATCGTGCCCGTGCGCCGAGCCATCGTCCTTCTGCTCAAAGAAAAAGCCGAGCTCGTCGAGGCCGCTGAAACCCTCATCCGCTCAGAGAACTTGACGTTGCCCACGCCACTCGTTATCCGCTTGGTGGTTTACGTCAAGATTCCCCACCACTTGTCACTTCCCCTCACGCGGCGCAACATCCTGCTGCGGGACAACTACACCTGCCAGTATTGTGGCCGGCAACCGGGAAAGGAGCAGTTGACCATCGACCACGTGGTGCCTCGCTCCAGGGGCGGGGACCACAGTTGGGAGAACTTGGTGGCCGCCTGCGCCCCCTGCAACCGGCGCAAGGGTAACCGCCTGCCCCACGAGGCCGGGCTCCGGCTGCTCCGCAAGCCCTTCCGGCCCCGCTACTTGGCCGTCGCCCTCTTGAAGGAGAAGGAGGTGCCGGCCGTGTGGGCCAAGTACTTATACTTCTGAGCCCCCTTCGGCCTCCAAGGTTTCGGCCCCGCTCAGGCGCTCGAGCGCGTGGAAGGGGACGAAGTGAAGGCTGCCGTCGGGCAGCTCGACCTCACACCCTTGGGCCTCCACCCCGCTCTCGAGCACCCCCAAGCCGGCCCACGGGTCCCGCACTTTGCCCACCTTGCCGAGCAAGGGTGGCGCGAGCAGGCGCACCACGTCGCCGGCCTCCAGCGGGCGCCCGGGGCGGAAGAGGGGCGCGTCCTCAACCTGCAGGGGTATCAGGATGTCGGGCCGCAGCCGCGGGCGTGCCGGGTGAAAGGCGGCGTGGACCACGGCTTCGTGGCCGTTGTGGCGGCGCAAGATATCGAAGATCGGGGCGGCTATGGCCGTTCCCACCACCCCTTCGGTGAGGACGACGGCGTAATCCTGGCGCTCGGCCACCTCGAGCAACTCGGGCCGAAGGGAGGCCATGATGAGGCCGTGGACGCGGGCACGGGCGGCTGCCTCGAGGACCTCCGCGCTGGCCGTGCGCCCCACCACCACAATGTTGCCCCGCACTGAAACGTCGAACTGCTCCGGGGAGACCATCTCATCGGGGGCCGAGACCAACAGGCGGAGAATGCCCACATGGCTCCGGCCATTGCCCCACACACCTTGGACGAAGGCGCCCACGGACTCGATGACCACGCCGTAGCGGGGCATGAGGTTGATCACCTTCCCCTGAAGCCCGGCGCGCAGGGTCTCCCCCTCGACCATCACTTGGAGCACTACCCGTCCCTGCGCGTCGATCTCCATCACGCGGCCGCTGACCGGCGCGAGGAGTTCCTTGCGGCGGAAGAGCCCACTCTGGCGTGCCAGGGGCTCTTGCTCCTTCACGTTCTGGCCAGGCTCCACCAGAATGGTCTTGAGGGCGGCTTTGGGCTTCAGCTTGAACTCCTCGGCCACGTCCACCAAACGAACGGCCGTGCGCTCGGGGCCCTTGGCCACCACATCGTGGGGGTGGACGAACTGGCCAATGCGCACGAAGAGCTGGCCAAGGGCTTTCAACATGCGCTCGCGCCGCACGCGCACGCACGGCGAGACAATCACCTCTTCGGGCACGTGTGTTCTGAAGGACTCCATGTCACCCGCCCACGTCGAATAACCATTCCTGAACTTGACGGCGCTGCTCCGCCAACGAATCGGGCCACGGGAGAGGGCGTCCCCGCGCGTCGATCACCAGGCCCACAGTGCCCCCCGGCACCTGAATGCGCACGGGCTGTCCCGGTCCCAAGCCGACATCCACCTTGCGGGCCGGCCTGAGCTCCAGCTCGAGGCGGAGCCCTGGCTCAAGATATTCACGGTAGAGTCGTCCGCCCTCCACTGTCACCGTGTAGGTGGCCCCGTCGGGGTGAATCATGCGAAACTGAAGCACCTCCTTGCCCGACTGGATGGGACCGCTCACCACCACCACCGTGCCCAAGCTTTCCAAAACGTGCTGGGCCAACAGGTCGGCCACGGCCTCGGGCTCCGTCTGGCTGAGCACGCCCAAGGCCGGCACAAGGCCCAAACGATCCCGCATCATGTGAACAATGCCCGTGGGCTGCAGGGCGTCGAGCAGGAGCAACAGGGCTTGGCCCGGCTCGGGCGCGCCCTGGATGACCCCGCCGGCGCCGATGATGTAATCGCAGGTCAGGTGCCCGTTGGCTCCGCTGAAGGATTCGGGCAGGTGGCGGAAGGGTTCGGCCACGAGCTCCTGGAGCACGGCCCGCCCCGCGGCTTGCTCCAGCCAGAGGGCGTCGCGTGTGGCCGGGGGCACGAGGGGGTACCAACTCCGGTGGACGAGCAGGCCGGCCAGTTCCCGCTCGGGGAGCAACCCCGGCACCCAGCGGAAGATAGCTTCCGGCCCCACGCGCTCCAGAAGCTCCTGGAGCCGGAAGCCAATGCCCAGCCCCGGGCGCACGATCGAGGAGACGAGGCCGGCGTCGGCCATGACAAGGTGGCTGTGCTCGCCCCCCACGTCCACGAAGACGAGCCGGCGCCGGAGCTGGCCGGCCAACAGGCCAATGGTGCGCGCTTGGGCCACGGCCGTGGGCTGCACCGGCGTCTCCGACCACGCCTGCAGGGCGCCGAAGCCCGGCATCCGGGCCAAGCGCCGCTCGTGGAGGAGCTTTTCCATCACCTCGGCCAAGGGGTGGCGCACGTCGCCGGCGTCTTCTTCACCAGCAACCACCACCCGTTCTACGGGATTCATGGTCTCGATTTGGGCCACCATGTGGCTCACCAGCGTGTTCTGGGCGACGATGACTACCGTGGGGCGCTGGCGCACGTCGTAGAGGTTGTTGAGCGCCTGGAGAACGTGCAGGAAGTGCTCGACGCCGGGCGTGGGCTCGGTCTCCCCGAAGGCCACGAAGAGCATGATGTCTGGGCGCTCGCGGTCCACCGTTTGAAAGAGATCGGCCACACTGTGCTCTCCCCAGCGGCCGTTTTCCCTGTCCGGCACAGTGAAGGTGCCCACGATCTCCGTGTACAAGGCGTGGAGCACGGACAGAGCCGCACGGGCCGCTGGCGGAAGTTCGGTGCTGAAGACCACGAGCTTCAGCGGACGAAAGGCGCTGGTGGTCACCAAGAAGGCGTCCACCCCGTCGCCATCCTCGTCCTCGGGCAGGAGAACCCGGGAATCGCCCTCGCTGTCGGTTATCAAGAGGGCCCGGCTGGAGGCTCGTTCCACTTCTCGGACGGCCTCCTGAACCCCTGCCACGATGTTGGCCGTTGGATACTCGAGGGTCGTGCGGGCTTCACCTCGAGCCACGAATTGATATCGTCCCTCTACCTGGTCAACCAACACGGCCCGCGTCCACGCGGTGCCGATGTCAGCGTACAGGAAGGACTCCGCCCCCTCGACGAATTCGTCTCCAAACATCGTCCTCCCCTGCGAGCGTTTTCCTCATCGACGTTGACATGCGTTCGCCTATCTCACAGGATGCTGAATAAAAGAAAGACAACAGTGAATACGACCAAAACGGCCACAACGAAGAACGAGACAATCATGAAGGCTCTCAGCAGGGGCCTGACGACGCCCGGGTTGGCCTGCGACTCGTGGACTTCTGGGCGCTCGGGGAAAAGGGGCTCCTCGGCGGGCGGAGGGCTCGCCCGCGCGCGGGACGGGCGCCTGCCCGGAAAGGGCGGCACCTCGTGGGTGAGGGTGATAATGGGTTCAATGGGGATAGGGCCCCGCACGCCGGCCAGCAGGCCGGTGCCCTCCTCCTCGTCCTCGTCGAGCGGCTCGGCCACGCCCCCTGGCCGTTCAGTGCTCGCCTCTGGGATGAGCCACCCGGGCAAGTTGCTGAAATCAATGTCAGCGGCCCAATTGAGGTCCTCATCGGCTTGAGCCGAGGTATCGCTTTCAAGCCCCTTGAGCCAATCCGGCAAACCGGACTTTTCCTCCTCGTTGCCGTCGGCAGGAGCCTGGTGTCCGGCACGTCCCTCGGGAGCCATGCTGCGCCTTTACCTCTCTCTGTGATCAGGGTTTTTCCGAAGATGGTGGACGGCCCTCGCCGCCCCGTTTAACAGTATAACACTGTTTTCGTCTTTCGGGCAAGCCGGTCCCCGTGGTTGCGGGATTTCTCCCACATTCTCATAACTCCACGTGGGACGGGAGTCGGGCCACCCCGGCGCCTGAATGAGATGTGGCATTTTCGGCATGAAAGCGGGCTGGAGCTCAGAGGAGCCGTGAGCACCGTTTCCGTGCCGGCCGACCCATCACGCCGACGCGGTGGGGGACGTGTCCCGCCGGTACACCCGGACGTCGTCCTCGCCACAGGCGACGACTGCCACGTGGGCGTAGCCGAGGAAGAGGCCGTGTTCCACGATGCCGGGCCTGGCGTTGAGGCGCGCCTGGAGCTCACGGGGCGCGGGAATGCCTTCTGGAAACGTGCAGTCGTAAATGTAGTTGCCGTTGTCGGTGATGAACGGCGTTCCGTCGGCCTGGCGGCGCAGCACGGGAGTACACCCCAGTGCAGCCAACCAATCGACGTGGATTGTCCACCCAAAGGGCACAACTTCCACCGGCAAAGGCGCCCGTTGGCCCAAGTGGTCCACCAGCTTGCGCCCGTCCGCGATGACCACCATGCGCCGGGCCACGGAGGCCACAATCTTCTCGCGCAACAGGGCACCTCCCAGCCCTTTGATGAGGTCGAGCCGGGGGTCAATCTCGTCGGCTCCGTCTATGTAAAGGTCGAGACCAGGCGCCTCTTCGAGCGCAATGAGGGGAATGCCCAGACGACGCGAGAGGCGAGCGGTTCGTTCCGAAGTGGGCACGCCGGCGATGCGATTCAACCGGCCCGAGCGGAGGTGTGTGCCGAGCCGCTCCAAGGCGTACTTCACGGTGGAGCCTGTGCCCAGCCCCAACGTCATGCCGTCCTGGACGAAGGTGTCCACGGCGTAGTGCGCAGCCTTTTGTTTTAGGGTCTCCGGGTCCATGGCCCTTCCCCATCATCCTCATCAATCCCCTTTTCCCCCAAGGCCGAAGCCAGGG